>Ga0105047_10013456_pt1 | contig 13067 bp, 7 predicted proteins | sample MAT04_FD_78384 | JGI IMG/M metagenome (GOLD analysis project Ga0105047, IMG submission 78384) | Freshwater microbial communities from Lake Fryxell liftoff mats and glacier meltwater in Antarctica - MAT-04 (megahit assembly) | ecosystem: Environmental > Aquatic > Freshwater > Ice > Liftoff... | reverse complement strand
CGATCGCAAGCCAGGGCGATCGCAATTGCCGAGACTCTCAATATACCACGCCGCCGCTTTGAAATGCAAGTGCTGTATGGCATGGGTGACAAATTGGCTAAGCTTTTGGTCGATCGCGGTTATCGCGTCAGAGTATACTGTCCCTACGGCGATTTGCTCCCAGGCATGGCTTATTTGATCCGCCGATTGCTGGAAAATACCGCCAACAGTTCGTTTATCCGGCAAAGTTCCGAAGAAATGCCGATCGAACAATTATTAGCCGCCCCAGTAGCCAATGGCAACGACCAGCTAGTTTACAGCAAAGTATTCCCCAACGTCGCCGATACCGACTACGCCAATACCAAATTGCGGCAACAAGCAGAAGCAGCCATCAAATCAGTCCGCGCCAGCTTAGGTAAAACCTACTTACCACTAATCGACGGCGAGTACCAAAACACGGAAACAACAGTTAATTCCCTCAACCCTTCCAATCCCACAGAAATAGTCGGCAAAATCGGATTAATGTCCGAAGCACAAGCCAAACAAGCCCTAGAAGCAGCAAAAGCCGCCTCTACGAGTTGGCGCAAAACCCCCGTCCGCCAGCGCGCCGGAGTCCTCCGAAAAGCAGCAGAATTGATGGAACAACGGCGGCACGAACTGTCAGCTTGGATGGTATTTGAAGTCGGGAAACCAGTCAGAGAATGCGATGCCGAAGTCTCGGAAGCCATTGATTTTTGTCGCTACTATGCCGACGAAATGGAACGGTTAGAACAAGGGAAAACTTACGACATAGCTGGAGAGAACAACCGCTATACTTATCAGCCACGCGGCATTTCTCTGATTATTTCTCCTTGGAATTTCCCCCTGGCAATTCCCGTCGGGATGACAGTTGCATCGCTAGTTGCAGGTAACTGTACTTTGCTCAAACCTGCGGAATTCTCCACAGTAATTGCTGCAAAGATAGCTGAGATTTTGCTAGAAGCCGGGATTCCTAAAGGCGTATTTCAATACGTGCCTTGCAAAGGTTCAACCGTCGGCGCTTACATGGTGAAACATCCCGATGTTCACATGATTACTTTCACCGGTTCTCAGGAAGTTGGCTGTCAGATTTATGCCGAAGCCGCGATTTTGCGGCCGGGGCAGAAACACCTGAAGCGAGTAATTGCGGAAATGGGCGGCAAGAATGGAATTATTGTCGATGAAAGTGCGGATTTAGACCAAGCAGTTGCAGGCGTAGTTTATTCGGCATTTGGATACAGCGGCCAAAAATGTTCCGCTTGTTCGCGAGTAATTGTGGTCGAGTCGGTGTACGATGCTTTTGTGGAAAGATTGGTAGAAGCCACGCGATCGCTCAATGTCGGCGCAGCAGAAAATCCGGGCACTCAAGTCGGGCCTGTAATCGATGCTACCGCCCAGTCGCGCATCCGCGAATACATCGAAAAAGGTCGCGCCGAAGCTAAGATAGCCTTAGAAATGTCGGCACCGGAAACTGGCTATTTTGTCGGCCCAGTCATTGTTACGGAAGTAGCGCCGACTGCAACTCTCGCCCAAGAAGAAATTTTTGGCCCGGTGTTGTCGGTGATTCGGGCTAAGAATTTCAGCGAAGCGATTAACATTGCTAACGATACAAATTTTGCTTTAACCGGCGGATTGTATTCTCGCACACCTTCGCATATCGATCGCGCCCAAGCCGATTTTGAAGTCGGAAACCTGTACATAAATCGCGGAATCACCGGCGCAGTGGTATCGCGGCAACCCTTCGGAGGATTCAAACTTTCGGGAGTTGGTTCCAAAGCCGGCGGCCCGGATTATTTGCTACAATTCCTCGAACCGCGCACAATAACCGAAAATATTCAGCGGCAGGGTTTTGCGCCGATTGAAGGAGTAGACGATTAATCATTCTTAAGGTTCGTAGTGAGGACTGAAGTCCTTTCTCTGGCTTTTGAGAAAGAAGGACTAAAGTCCTCACTACGAACCATGTTGTCTGTAGTTTGATATCAAAAAACTTCTGTCAGATTAGCTAGTTATAAAATGGAATCTACTGAAAATCGCGATCGACTAAATTCTCAGAATACAGCACTTAACAAGTGGCTGAGATTTTTAATCATAGTGATATTAGTCATGGGTATATTTTTTCGATTCGGCAATCTCGGAGGAAAAGTATACTGGATAGATGAAGCTTATACCTCCTTGCGGATTTCCGGTTATACAGAATCCGAGTTTATTGAGCAAGTAGCTGACGGAAAAATTCGAGAAATTCAATACTTGCAAAAATACCAGCGGATTAATTCAGAAAAAACAGTTTACGATACGGTCAAAGGTCTAGCATTAGAAGAACCTCAACTCGCTCCCCTGTATTTTATAGCAACCAGATTTTGGGTGCAACTGTTCGGCGATTCAATAGCTGTAACTAGAAGTATATCGGCAGTTTTTAGCCTGCTGGCATTGCCTTGTATGTATTGGTTGTGCAGGGAACTATGGGATTCATCGCTAACAGCTTGGTTGGCCGTTTCTTTACTAGCTGTATCGCCTTTTCAAATAGTTTACGCTCAAGAAGCTCGACCTTACAGTTTGTTTGTATTAGCATTTTTACTCTCAAGTGCCGCTTTGCTGCGGGGAATGCGCCTCAAAACTAATAGCAGTTGGGTAATTTATGCAGTAACAGTGGCTGCGGGATTTTATACTCATTTATTATTTGCACTGTTGGCGCTAGGGCATGGCATCTATGTAGCAATCTCTGAAAAACTGCGGTTTAACAAAACTTTAATTGGGTATTTGCTAGCATCTATCGCGGGATTTATTGCTTGCTTTCCTTGGGTTGTAGTTTATTTGCAAAACGCGCAAAATGCGAGTGATAAACTTGGATGGCAGTCGGTAAAAATGCCTTTTTCAAAATTAGTTGCTAATTGGGTATTAAACATTACTAGGCAATTTTTCGATCCTGGATTGTACTCTAATTTACCGCGAGCGGCTTCCATTGTAACTATCCCAATTATTTTGATTAGTTTAATAATTGTTGGATATTCTTTTTACTGGCTGTTGACTCATTCTCCCAGGCGTGTATGGCTGTTTGTTGCGATATCAACCGGCGTGACAATAGCGATTTTCCTGCCAGCGGACTTAATCTTGGGCGGAATTCGATCGATTAACACGCGCTACATGATTCCCTGTTATCTAGGAATGCAAATAGCTGTTGCCTATCTTTTTGCTTCCAAAATCACATCTCCTCAAGTTACAGTGCAGTTGCAAAAGCTGTGGAGGCTGGCTTTTGCTGCTGTGCTATCTGTTGGGATTATCTCTTGCTGCATCTATTTGCCGGCAGATTCTTGGTGGAATAAAGACCGTTCTTATATTAACATCCCGATCGCCCGCACGGTTAACTCAGCTTCTGGGCCTTTACTGGTCGCCGATTTATGGGTGTATAGTGTAGATACGATCGCTAATTTACTCAGTCTGAGTTACCTGCTCCTTCCCCAAACTAAATTTATAGTATTCCCGCCTCAAACCCTGGAAATTCCCCCAAATTTTAAGGAGATATTTTTATACGGAATTTCCCCTCAAGTAAAAGCAGAAATCGAAAAAAATACTTCCTATGAAATCGAAACAATTTATTCTCTAAAAAATGGAGATATAATTCTGAGTAAGTTGCGAAACCAGTAAAATTTATTTAAAAAAAAATGCGTTTTAATTTTCCCCGAAATTGGTTGAGTTTTCTGATAATCGCCGTATTAGCGATCGGGATTTTATTTCGATTTGTCAATCTCGATCGCAAATTTTACTGGATAGACGAAACCTATACTTCTTTAAGAGTTTCCGGCTACACCGAAGCGGAAATGCTTGCAGATATTTCGTACCAGAAAATAACCACGCCCTCGGATTTACAAAAATATCAGCAGATAAATGTAGAAACAAATTTAACAGACACACTACATTCTTTAGCAACCGAAGACCCCCAACACTCGCCACTGTATTACATACTAGCGCGACATTGGGCGCAATGGTTCGGCACTTCGGTTGCAGCAATGAGAAGTTTAGCCGCCGTGATTAGCTTGCTAGTATTTCCCGCTATTTATTGGCTGGCTTGGGAGTTGTTTGAATCATCAGCAGTAGGGTGGATGGCGATCGCAATTTTCGCAATTTCTCCCTACCACATCTTGTTTGCCCAAGAAGCCAGACAGTACAGTTTGTGGACATTAACTACTATTTTATCCAGTGCGGCCTTGCTACGAGCAATGCGCCCTGAAGAAAATCAAAATGCGATCGCCCTTGTTTCTCACTGGGTACTTTATGCAGTCACAGCAGCAATGGGACTTTACACCCACTTGTTATTTGTCTGCGTCGCCGCAGCCCATGCAATCTACGTCGCAGTCATTGCCAACTGGCGCGACATTAAAACATTTATCGCCTATTATGTAGCAGCTTTAATCGCCTTGATCGCCTCCATACCTATCCTGGTCAATTCTGTAGAAAATTTCAATCAAATTAGAAGCACAACAGTATGGGCAGAACAGACAAGTCTGTTAAGATTAGTTAGCAGGTGGGCGGGCTCCCTCAGCATAGCATTTTTTGATATTGGCATTGATGGAAGTGCCAGCCCCGTACAACTAGCCTTGGTAATTCCCGCTGGCCTGGCGATTCTAGGTTTAGTCGGCTATGCGATTTATTTTCTGTGCCGGCAAACACCAAAGCGGGTTTGGTTGATGGTATTGTTATTAATTGCCACAACCGCAATATTTTTAGCATTACCCGATCTACTTAAAGGCGGCAGGCGATCGGGAAATCCGCGATATTTAGTTCCTTGTTATGTGGGAATTCAGCTAGCAGTTGCTTACCTGCTGTCTACAAAAATTAGCAATAAATTTGATAACTTAAAACAGCAAAAATTGTGGAAAATAGTTATAGTTTCACTGTTTTGTGCAGGCATCGTATCCGGTGGAGTTAGTTCTGGGGCCGATACTTGGTGGAATAAAGGCAGCGGCTGGTCTCGCGCATTGGAAGTAGCCGCGATTGTCAATTCTGCCAGCAATCCCCTGATAATCAGCGATGCGAACATCGCATACATGATGCCTTTGAGTTATCGCCTGCAACCAAAAGTCAAACTGCTAATAGAACCGCGCTGTTACACTTCTTGCTACAAAAATCGAGAATTGGCACGGAAAAAACCACAACCCCCCAAAATTCCCGGCGGTTTCGGCGAGTTGTTTTTATACAGACCGTCCTCAACTTTGCGATCGGCAATTGAGCAACAAAACTATCAAATAAATCCGGCGGTTAGTAATGTCGATATCAATCTCTGGAAAATTACCAAGAAATAATCTAAAAGATTAAGGCAAAAAAATATCTGAATTTTTGGAAGTATGTCGCAAGTAGAGTAGAATATGGTTGCTTTTCGCGGTAAGCTAGAAATTAAGGATCTAAAAATAACATAAAAAAAATCTACAATGACAGTAACTGAAACCTCCAATATTCGCAAACTGCTGTGCGATCCAGACTTAGGGCTGATCCCTCATCTAGAAAAGTGCTTGAAAGACTTGCACTCGTCTGCGATCGCCAGCGGAGAGAAATTCAAGGTAGAAGCTTATGATATCGAACTCCAAAGCTGCCACACCCATAAGCATCCCAACGACCAAAGACCGATCGTCACTCAGTCAGTGTTAATCAAAATTCCCTTGACAGGGAAAGCTGAAGACAAGATGCACTTATTTCTGATTGCAAGTGACTTGCAGAACCAAATCGACATCAAAATTATCGACTGGAGTGCCTTAGAACGCCGCCAATACGACATTCACGGCATCCCCTTAAAGCAGCCGATTACCAAAATTGAGGGCGAGATGAAATACGAGTTAGTATTCGATCGACCAAATCACTGCTGCATCACTCTGTTCCGCCAATTTGACTTGATTTACGCCGCCAATTATTAAGATAAGACTAGGCTACACAAACGGAGTCGGCGGTTGAAACCGCGTCTATACAAACGAAGTCCGGATGGTGCGCGGACTCAAGGTGCGCCTAGCGCACCTTGTCGTTATTTTGTACGTCGCGGCTAGGACAAAATCGAATTTAAACCGATCGATTGGCAGTTTCCGCCAAAATCTGCTTAATTTGAGCAGGAGTCAGACTCGGATTGGCCTGCAACATCAAAGCTATCACCCCAGCTACGTGCGGGACTCCCATCGAAGTACCAGCAAAATATCGATAGGGAACCCCAGGTTGAGACAGTGGCACAGTTGAATAAACGTCACCAGAATCCGCCCTGCCGCCGTCACCACCCGGAGCAACAAAGTAATTAATTAGCTCTGATCCCGCCCGGTTAGAAAAATCTGCAAACAAGCCGTTGCGGTTAACAGCACCGACAGCAATTCCTACCTCGTTGGCAAACCGAGCCGGATAATCTACCTGCGGGCGAGCATCATTTCCCGCTGCTGAAATCACCAGTACGCCGCGAGCTTCGGCGGCTTGAATTGTACTCAATTCTCGATCGTTCAACTGTTGGCCGCCCAAACTCACATTAACCACCTTCGCTCCATTTGCCACCGCATAATTAATCGCATCAATTTCATCATTAATTTTCCCCACTCCCGCGCTATCGAGTATTTTTAAAGGCATAATCTTCGCAGTCGGAGCCGTTCCAGTAATTCCCACTCCATCTTGTTTCGCAGCAACTAAACCCGAAATATGAGTGCCGTGACTGTTATCATCCATTGGGTCATTATCGCTGTTGACAAAATCCCATCCCCGGAAATCGTCCACAAAGCCATTGCCATCATCATCAACGCCGTTGCTAGCTTTATTACGACCGATCGCATCAACGCCGTTTTCCCCCAGATTGCTCCAAAGATTCCCGGTCAAATCCGGGTGATTGTAGTCAATTCCGCTGTCGATAACTGCTACCACAATGCCGTCTCCAGTCAAGCCTTGGGCCCAAACTTCTGGAGCTTTGATTAAATCTCGGCCCCACTCGTCGCCGCCCAAGTCGGGAACGTCAGGAAAAGTTGCAACACCCGCAGCCCTAGCAACTGCTGCCGCCGCATTCACTAAACCGAACCCGGAACGAGTGTCAAAACCAGGCAAGTTGCTGGCACTGTTATCAGAAATAGTTGGAGGGGTTGCAGACAGATTTAGGGTGAAGTTTGTGTTACCTTGGTATTGAGAAACTCGAATAAAGTAAGTTCCTGCTGCCAAACTTTTGATGTCGATCGACTCCGGCGATAAACCAGGTTGTTGAGAACCAGCAATAATATCGGTAAAGTCAATAGAATTGTCGCCGTTAATATCTTTAATCAGAGCAACGTCAACATCGCCTGTAAAATTGTTTACTGTTAATTTAAAGTCGCTAGTTGCAGGCAAAGTAAAGCTGTAAATGTCGTCTGGTTTGGCGCTGCTAACTGAGTCGGTGATGGTTTGAGTGCTGTCCAAAACGCCTAAATCGCGAGCTTGGCTGAGTTGGTTTCCCAATAGGGTACTTGCAGAGATGAATGTATCGGCGAGGTCTTGTGGAGATGCGTTGGCTACCAAGCCTAAAATAGCATTGGACCCACGAATTTTAATGAATGTATTGGAAATGCCGGGGGCGATCGCGATTTGTTCGAGAATCAAGTCAGCTTCGGTAAGATTGTCAGTCAGTCCGATCGCATCCACAAAACTGTTAAAGTCTGTAATGATGTCAGCGGCTGCGGGATCGGAGACTGCCGTGTCGCTGCGGAGGACAAAGGTATCGGAGCCCAAACCCCCTGTCAGGGTATCTGTGCCCGCATCGCCCACTAAAACGTCGTTATCGCGGCCGCCGTAGAGGTCATCATCTCCCCTACCTCCTTGCAGGGTATCGCTGCCAGAATTGCCAAATAAGAAGTCATTGCCGGTACCGCCATTTAGCAAGTCATTCCCGACACCACCGAATAGTGTATCGGAATTGCTGCCGCCGAGGAGTCTGTCGTTACCGCTGTTACCGTTGAGGCGATCGGCATCCGAGGAACCGACAATAAAATCGTTACCTCCGAGGGCAAAAAGTCCGTTAGGATAAGGAGTCAAAAAGCCCGGAGTTAATGCGAAACTGTTGGGATTATCATCTAAAAGATAGGAAAGACCGTCTGGGATCGGGCTGGCCATAGAAATTTACTCCTTAAGTACGATCGATCTAAATTTTAGATATAAAACATGAAATTGTGGTTAAGAAATCTACCATCCCAAATTCACTAATCAGGATCGGAAAATGGGAAAGCAACACTTGCATCGACTTCAGAATTTTTTCAAGCTGGCGAAATCGCGTTTAAAGCCTTATGTTCGCTATGTGATTCTGGGCGGGACGTTTTTATTTATTGCGAAAGCTTTTTTCACTCACTGGCGAGAAGTTGCGAACATCCAAATTCGAGCCGAAAGTTTTCCCTTGCTGGCGATCGCCCTCGGCATTACTTTAATGTCTCTGATTTTTGTCGGCTGGGTGTGGATGTTGATTTTGCGGGAATTCCGTCAACGTGTAAATGCCGCGTGGGCGATTCAAGTTTTTCTCAAAACAAATATTGCCAAGTATTTGCCGGGGAATATTTGGCATTTTTGGGGTCGAATATTGGATGCAAAAAAGGCAGGCATTTCGCCGAAAGTTGCTACTCTCAGCGTGTTGCTGGAACCGCTACTGATGGCTTCTGCGGGCGTGCTGATTGGGTTAATTTGTTTTGAGCGGATCGATGGTTTTTTGCGAATAGTCGGCTGTGCTGCTATTTTAACGGCGATTCATCCCCGAATTTTAAATCCGATCGTCCTGTTTGTAGAGCGGTTGAAGTTATCCAAGAGCAAGGGGGAAAATTCAGAGGTTGGGGAGGCTGCGGGCGATCGACAGATTTGGCGTTTAGGGTCTAGCTCCAGTCTAGCTAAAAAAACATCTAGCGTCAAGTCCCAACGCCAAAATAATTTACCAATTAAACGCTATCCTTTAGTGCCGTTAATCGGACAAATATGTTTTATCGGATTGCGGGGCTGCGGTTTTTTGCTAACGGTAATGGCTTTAAATCCGGTTAATTCGAGCGATATTCCGAACTTGTTCGGTGCTTTTTGTTTTGCGTTTGTTGTGGGTTTAGTTGTACCGGGTGCGCCGGGGGGGATGGGAGTATTTGAAGCAACGGCGATCGCCCTGCTGTCCGATCGCTTTTCTGTGGCTATAATTTTGAGTGCGGTGGCGTTGTATCGGATAGTTAGCATTTTGGCGGATGTTGCGGGTGCTGCTGTGGCAAAGTGCGATCGGCAGCGCAGACAGGTTAAAAGAAGGTAAATTTAACTATTTCGGTATAAGTGCGATCTGCGATCGACTTCATCACCCACAATAGACTTGAATTGCCAAAATCGGAAAATACCCTGAAATCATCTGCTATAGGGTGTGTTGCATCTGCCTGATATCTGCGGTTTCTCGATCGCTCCCGTGACTTCTGCAACTCAAGTCTAATATCTACCAGGGGAAGTAGATTGAAAAGCTCTGCGTCCACTCCAAACACAAATTTTTCGAGGGGTTATTCTGCCCGTCGCAGAAGACTTTGATTGATTTTGTCTGTCTGGGCGGAATATAAGTCAGAGTTGACGTAGAATGAGAACGATGTATATTCTTTGAATATAACTAAGGACAGAATATGAAAGCAAATCCAGGTGGAGAAATTGCCCCAGCAGAAGTCATGGGCAGAGACAAGCTCATTTCTGATTTGTGGGGGATTTTAGAACAGCAAAGTGTCATATTGAGTGCAGAGCGGCGGATGGGTAAAACATCAGTAATTAAGAAAATGCGATCGGAAGCTACCGCAGATAAGTTGCCGATTTATCGCGATTTGGAAAATGTGCGATCGCCCTTAGAGTTTGTCGAAACAGTTTTTAAGGATGTCGAAGAATATTTAAGCCGTTTTAATAGCACCGCCAAGAAAACTCGCGGATTCCTAACTCAACTGGCAGGTACAGAATTTAGCGGTTTCAAGTTGCCGGAGATTGCCGCGCCTCACTGGAAAGCTTTGCTGACTCAAACCATAGCAGATTTGGTCGAAAATCAAAACCGCACAGTCATCCTGTTTTGGGATGAAGTGCCGTATATGCTGCACAATATCGGCGATGCAGCGGCGATGGAATTGCTCGATACTTTGCGATCGATCCGCCAGATGTACCCGGCTGTCAGAATGGTTTATACAGGTTCGATCGGCTTGCATCACGTGCTTGGTGTCCTCAGAAAAGCGGGCTATACAAACGATCCGACTAATGATATGTACGTCCAAGATGTGCCGCCGCTATCCGTTAAAGATGCAACTATTTTAGCTCGCAAATTGCTTGAGGGTGAAAAGATTGCCACACCGGACATCCAAGGAAGTGCAGTTTTTATCGCCGATGAATTAAGTAATATTCCGTTTTACATCCACCATTTAATTGCTAAACTCAAATTGCGTGATGGTTCAGGGGACATTGCAGCTATTAAGGAAGTCATTGCTGATTGTTTGGACGACCCGCTAAATCCCTGGAAAATGGAATATTATCGGGAGCGAATTGATAGTTACTACGATGAAAAGCAGCGTCCTTATGCTCTGAATTTGCTCGATATTTTGGCGGCGGCGGGCGCGTCTTTGTCCTTTGATGAGTTATTTGCTGGTATCAAGCAAGAGTCGGAAACTCAAGATAAGGAAATGGCGCGGAAAGTTTTAAGACTTTTGGAGCAGGATTATTATCTTTATAAGAAAGATGGCAGATATCAATTTCGGTATGCGCTGATTCAAAAATACTGGAAATCCTTAAGATGTTGAGATTCTGCTCGTTACCAGGAACAGCCTGGAAATCAATTAATCTTCTTGAGTCCCTCTGAGCTCGGACATCGTTTGTGTAGACGCGGTTTCAACCGCCGTCTCTTGAGTCCCTCTGAGCTCGGACATCGTTTGTGTAGACGCGGTTTCAACCGCCGTCTCTTGAGTCCCTCTGAGCTCGGACATCGTTTGTGTAGACGCGGTTTCAACCGCCGTCTCATCTAAAATAACCAACACAATCAATCCATGAAAAATACATTAATCTCTCGATTCACTCCCAGCTTGATGGCACCAGAAACCCTCGAAGCCATCCTAGTACAGCGTCACAAACTGGCAAACCATTTAGTAGAAAACATCCGCGAGAGTGCCCTAACACCCAACAAGCATTATCAACTGCTAATCGGGCCGCGCGGCATTGGCAAAACGCACTTAGTTTCTCTGATTTATCACCGCGTTTCTAAGATGGAGGATTTGCAGGATAAATTGCTAATTGCATGGCTGAGGGAAGAAGAATATGGGATAGCATCTTTCTTGGATTTGTTGATTGCAATATTGCGCGCCATTGGTAAAGAATATCCCGCAGAATATCAAGCCCAGTTACATGATGCTGTCGAAGGGCTTTATGAGTCGCCGGAGGATGCTGAATCTGTGGCGGCACAATTGTTGAGAGATTTTATTGGGAATCGCGTTTTGCTGTTGATTGTCGAGAATTTGGATGATGTATTTAGCGGGTTGGGCGATATCGGACAAAAGCAGTTTAGGGCTTATCTTCAAAATCATGGGTTTTTGACTATTTTGGCAACTTCCCAAAGTTTGTTTGATGGCATTGAATCGCGCGATCAGCCTTTTTACGGCTTTTTTTATAGTCATACTTTAAAAGAATTAGAACTGGATGATGCTGTAGCTTTGTTACATCAGATTGCTAGCTTGGAAGGGAAAAGCGAATTAGCATCTTTTATTCAAGATTCAACGGGACGAGATCGGATTAAAGTTGTGCATTTCCTTTCTGGCGGCAGTCCCCGGATTTATATGGTTTTCTCCGATTTTCTGGTGAACCGCGAATCTCTAAATAAACTGGTGGAAACATTTATGGCGATGCTGGACGATTTAACACCGTATTACCAGGAGCGGATGAAATATATCTCAAATCAGCAGCGCAAGATTGTGGATTTTTTGGCGGATTTGCGCGGCGCGGTATCGGTAAAAGAAATTGCTAAACGCTGTTTTATCACTCACCAAACTGCATCTAGTCAACTGAAAAATTTGCGGCAAAAGGGTTATGTGAAAAGTGAAGAAATCGGGCGGGAGTCTTGGTACGAATTGCGGGAACCGCTGATGCGTTTTTGTTTGGAAGTTAAGAAGCAGCGCAATGAACCGATTAGATTGTTGGTGGATTTTTTGCGGGTTTGGTACACGCGGCAAGAGTTGCAGCAGCGATTGGGATTGAGGATGGCGGATGTTGATTTTGCGGATAAGGAAAGTCGTTTTGAGTATCGGCAAAATTTGCCACCGATTCCACCTGATGCTGTGATGGAACGAGAATATTATACGCGGGCGCTGGAGGCAATTGAGAATAATGAGGAAGATCCGCGTTGGAAGGCTTATTTTGATGAGATTGGAAATTGTATCGAACAGAAAGACTATGTTTCGGCTTTAGCATATGCGGAAAAATTGGTAGCAAGTCGGGGTGAGGCAAAGGATTGGGTACAAAAGGGACGCTGTTTAAATAGCCTGGAACGCTACGATGAAGCCTTAGAATCTTGCGATCGCGCGATCGAACTTGATGCCAATTATGAGTTGGCTTGGGCTTTACGATGCAATGTACTCAACAACCTAAAACGCTATGATGAAGCCTTAGTATCTTACGATCGCGCGATCGAACTTGATGCCAATTATGAGTGGGCTTGGGCTTTACGATGCAATGTACTCAACAACCTAAAACGCTATGATGAAGCCTTAGTATCTTACGATCGCGCGATCGAACTTGACCCCAATTTTCAGTGGGCTTGGGCTAGTCGAGGCAATGTACTCAGCAACCTCAAACGCTATGATGAAGCCTTAGAATCTTACGATCGCGCGATCGAACTTGACCCCAATTATCAGTGGGCTTGGGCTAGTCGAGGCGGTGTACTCGACAGCCTTAAACGCTATGATGAAGCCTTAGCATCCTTCGATCGCGCGATCGAACTTGATGCCAATTATCAGTCGGCTTGGGCTAATCGAGGCGGTGTACTCGACAGCCTTAAACGCTATGATGAAGCCTTAGTATCTTACGATGGCGCGATCGAACTTGACCCCAATTATCAGTGGGCTTGGGCTTTGCGAGGTGAT
>Ga0105047_10013452_pt1 | contig 13071 bp, 14 predicted proteins | sample MAT04_FD_78384 | JGI IMG/M metagenome (GOLD analysis project Ga0105047, IMG submission 78384) | Freshwater microbial communities from Lake Fryxell liftoff mats and glacier meltwater in Antarctica - MAT-04 (megahit assembly) | ecosystem: Environmental > Aquatic > Freshwater > Ice > Liftoff... | reverse complement strand
TCTGCCCCTACCTTGGTCACCATCAACCGCAACGGAAAGCCTATTGATGCGGTGGCGCAAATTACGAAATCTGGTTTTGTACTTGTCTTTGACCGTGTGACAGGAAAATCACTCTTTCCCATCAAAGAAATACCCGTACCCACCAATGGCGTAGCGGGCGAGAAACCTTGGCCCACCCAACCTGTGCCTCTCAAACCTGCGCCATTTTCGCGACAGAATATGACCGAAAAAGACATTAATCCTTATGCCGAAAACAGGGAGGAACTCCTCGTCCTATTCAAAGGCATACGCCACCGTCACCAGTTTGAGATGCCGAGTAAGCAAGGAACGCTGATTTTTCCAGGCTACGACGGCGGCGGTGAATGGGGCGGCGCAGGCTACGACCCCGAAACGGGGCTTTTGTACGTCAATTCCAACGAAATGCCTTGGATTATGACCATTGTGGACAAGCCTAAAGCCGATAAATTGGCGCACCTTCCCACAGGCGAGCGTAACTATATTCAATACTGCACTGTCTGCCATGGAAATGACCGCAAAGGAAACCCCAAAAGTGGCTACCCGTCGCTGGTGGACATTGGTACACGCCGCGACAGACCTTTTTTACAAAACATCATCAAAGGCGGTAAGGCTATGATGCCTGGATTCCCGTATTTGACCGAACCCGAACGCACAGCATTGGTCAGATTTTTGTTGGGCGAAGAAAAGAAGGAAGGTGGTGATGGTGCAATGGTAGATAAGTTCCCCAATGTACCTTACAAAATCACGGGCTATAATAAGTTTTTAGATAAAAACGGTTATCCAGCCATCAATCCACCTTGGGGACAATTGAGCGCTATCAATCTCCATACAGGCGAATATGCTTGGAAAATAACCCTGGGGGAGTTTAAAGAACTTTCAGATAAGGGTATCCCACCTACCGGCTGCGAAAACTACGGAGGGCCTGTGATAACGGCAGGGGGCGTATTGTTTATAGCCGCTACTAAAGATGGTATGTTTCGGGCTTTTGATAAAAAAACAGGTAAATTGCTGTGGCAAACCAAACTCCCCGCAGCGGGTTTTGCCACACCTAGCACTTACCAGGCAAATGGCAAACAGTATGTCGTCATCGCGTGTGGAGGTACTAAACTTGGCACGCCAAAGGGCGATAGCTATGTGGCGTTTGCATTGGAATAAATTAACAATCCGTCAATTTCAAACTAAACTCAATCTTGAAAACACTTTCTCTCTTTCTCGATCGACTCTCCAACTGGAAGATTCTATTGGTAGTCATCGCTGTTTATATCAGTTTTCCCGCTTATTTTCTCAAAAATGCTGAAACCAAAATAAATGCACTGTCAGGAAAAACAATAGGCCCTATTGATTTAACGATGGGGTTTGCACCTCAAAAAACTTTGCAAATGGTGGCCGAATATAGCGATGAAGCACGTGCTTATTATACCACCGTCGAAACAACCCTCGATATTGTCTATCCCATCGTTTATACACTTTTATTGGGCATCATCTTATCTTTGCTTTACCGAAACAAGCCCTACAAACCCTTTGGTTGTGTAAATCTACTGCCATTTATCTCGCTTGTCGCTGACTACCTCGAAAACACAACCATCGTCATGATGCTCAACAGTTACCCAAAGCAATCAATAGTTGTTGCCACACTTTGCGAAATATTCAAACTGGTAAAATGGCTATCTTTTGCCGCAACTATCTTGCTGATTATCTATGGCTTGATAAGGCGATTACCCGAAACGAAACCCATCTGATTCCTCACGTGTTCATCAAATCATCGTTTTTTAACTAACTTGCTAGCTGAACAAGCTTATTCCATTCATTATGACTTCTCAGCTAACGACAAACGAGATTTTTGAAAATCTATCAACAACCCTCGCGCATTATATCACCTCGCTTGACGGCTATACCGATGCACAGTTTACCTACAAAAGTGCAGAAGATATATGGTCATTGGGGCAAATGTATGAGCATTTGTGTGTGAGTGCCAATTTTTTCTTTTTTGCAAACACCCTACGCTGTCTTGAGCAACGCAAAGGACAAATTGGAGGCGATAAAAACGGGTATGGCGACAATATTTTTGAATACAATAGCTTTCCGCCCACTAAAATCAAAATACCTGCGGCACTTCGAGGCCCAGAACCTGAAGCCAAAACCCGTGAAGAATACCGCCCATTGTTAGAGAAAATGCTGGAAGATGCCCAAAAATTGACCGAACCCGTCGCAGGTGATGTTGGAGAGTATAAGACGATGCACCCTGCTTTGGGTGGGCTCAATGCACGCGAGTAGTTTCAGGGTTTGGAAGTACACCACCGCCATCATTTAAGGCAGCAAAAAGAATTGGAAGAGTTGGCTTTGAAGTAGCTTGAAGTGATTTTTTGGATTTTAGGTAGTTATATCGTAACCTTAAAATCTATTGAAATCCAGAAAAGTGAGGAACTTACTACCCCATTTGATTGGACAAGTACTTCACCATCAGCTCACCTGCTTTTTCAGAAGCTCCCTTTTCACCCAAAAGTGCCTTTACTTGGCGATAGTCTTCTAGCTGCTGTTCGCGTTTTGAGCCGTAGGGGAGAATGACCTGGAGTTCGTATGTAAGTGTTCGTGGGTCTAATTCCCCTTGAATCAGTTCTTTCACGGCCTCTTTCTGGGCGATGAGATTGACCAATGAAATATAAGGAACACGGATTAACCGTTTGACAATGGCGAAACTAATGCTTCCCGTTTTGTAACAAACCACTTGAGGCACTTCAAAAAGGGCAGTTTCTAGCGTGGCCGTACCCGAAGCAACCAACGCAGCTGTGGCTACCGAAAGCAAATCATAAGCTGCATCTGTGATAAGCGTACAATTTTCTTGCAAAAATGGCTCGTATAGTTCTTTGGGTAAATTACTTACACCTGCTATCACATATTGATACCCTAGAAAATCAACTTGCGTAGCTGTCATCAACTGGAGCATTTGCATCACTTCTTGACGACGGCTGCCTGGCAAAAGCGCGATGATGGGTTTTGAAACATCAAGATTATTATCTGTAAAGAAATGAGGGTTAGGTGTAAAATCAGCGATGGCATCAAAGAGCGGATTGCCCACATAGTCCACCTCATAGTCAAACTTTTTGAAAAAATCTTTCTCAAATGGGAAAATGACAAACAGCCTGTCCACATACTGTTTGAGTTTCAAAGCCCTTTTTTGATTCCATGCCCACACTTTGGGCGATATATAGTAAAATGTACGAATACCATTTTCTTTGGCAAACCGAGCAATACGCATATTGAATCCTGCGTAGTCAATCAAAATCACTACATCGGGTTGATAAGCTAATAGGTCGGCCTTACATTTCTTCAAAAACCCTTGGATGGTTATTATGTTTTTGGCCACTTCCCAAAAACCCATAAAGGCCATATCAGCGTAATGTGTCACCAATTCAGCACCAGCAGCCTGCATCATTTCGCCCCCCCAAGCCCTGCATTCAGCCTGTGGGTCGTGCCGTCGGATGGCTTTGATGAGGTTACTTCCGTGTAAGTCGCCTGAGCGTTCGCCTGCAATGAGATAGTATTTCATAAATCTTCTCCATAATACTCCACATAGTTTTTGGGAGTTTCGATGAGTTTGAGATAATGAAGCTGAACTTGCGGTGCTAACTCCTGAAGCCCTTTTTCCAGAATCTTCCATATTTCCACCACAAAATTCTCACAACTAGGAATGATGCCCTGCATAAAATCCACATCCAGATTGAGGTTTCGATGATCTACTTTATCAATCACCGCATTTTTCATCATGTTCCCCAACTGTTTCATATCCACCACAAAACCCGTTTCTGGATTGACGCGACCTTTAACGGTCACTATTAATTCAAAATTGTGTCCGTGGTAATTAGGATTAGCGCAAATACCAAACACCTTTGTGTTCTCTTCATCCGACCAATTGGGGTTATACACACGATGAGCAGCGTTAAAATGTTCTTTGCGCGTTACGTAAACCATTTCATTCTTTGTTTTAATTCTTTTAAAGCTATCAACTTCGACCTAGCATCGAACTGCAAAATTACGACCAAAAAATGGTATCAAAAAACGAAGACTAATTCGACAACTAAACTATTAATAGTGCAATTTTTTCTAGGAATTTTCAATAGTTTTTTATATAAAATATTATCTACCTTTGCGTTTACCTTTCTAAGTAATTTTTCGATACCAACTCTTTGAGAACCCACAATTTAAACGCGTTATTATAAACTACTTCTATGATCATTGTCACAGGGGCTGCAGGCTTTATTGGGAGCTGTCTTGTCAGCAAGTTAAACGAAGAAAACTTCAATTTCATTATTGCAGTTGATGATTTTTCAAAAATTGAAAAAACCCCCAATTTAGAAGGAAAAAAGATTCAAGAACGGGTCGAACGTGACTCATTTTTTGAATGGTTGGATCTAAACTACCATGAGGTTGAGTTTATTTTTCATATTGGTGCACGTACCGATACCACCGAGTTTGACTATGCTATTTTTGAAGAACTAAACGTACGTTATTCTCAAAAAATTTGGCAAAAGTGCATAGATTATCAAATTCCGCTTGTCTATGCCTCTTCGGCAGCTACCTACGGTTTGGGGGAACTTGGCTACGACGACAACGAACTGACTATTCCTCAACTCAAGCCGCTCAATCCTTACGGTGAATCAAAAAATGACTTTGACATTTGGGCTTTAAAACAAGAAAAGAAGCCTTTTTTCTGGGCAGGATTGAAGTTTTTCAATGTTTATGGCCCCAACGAATACCACAAAGGTCGTATGGCCTCGGTAATTTTTCATGCTTTCCATCAAATCAAAGCGACCAATCAGATGCGTTTGTTTCGTTCACATCACCCCGACTTCAAGGACGGTGAGCAAATGCGCGATTTTGTCTATGTAAAAGATGTCATAGATGTGTGTTCTTTCTTGATGCATCACCGCCGCAATTCGGGCATTTATAACCTAGGGAGTGGAAAAGCACGCACCTTTCTGGATTTGGCAACCAATACCTTCACAGCAATGGGTCTAGAGCCTAGCATTAATTTTGTAGATACCCCTGCTGACATTCGCGATAAATACCAGTATTTTACCCAAGCCAATATGAACAAATTACGTTCTATTGGCTACACCAAGCCCTTTCATTCATTGGAAGAAGGCGTAAAAGACTACGTTCAAAATTATTTGTCAGAAGAAGCTTATTATTAGCCTTTACAGCACTGCGGCCAAATCGTCAAATTTGTTGATAATCGTACAGTTCTTGCTCACCTTTATATCCTGACCTACTACCCGATAACCTGTCAAAATAATGTGTGTGTCGGGGAATTGCTGGCAGAGTTGATTCACATAAGCCTGAGCGTCGCTACTGGAAGGCACAGAAGTAATAACTGAAAAAATACAATCAGGCTTATGGGCATTATGGACAAAAATAAGTTCATTAAATGGTAATGTTTGCCCCAAATAAATCACACGATGATTGTGTGACCGTATCATATAGCTAGCAAACAAAAGGCTGATTTCGTGAAACTCCCCTTCGGGCAAATACAATAGGAATTTTTTAGAACTGGGATGATATTTTATCACTTGCCCATCTATGGCAACAATGATTTTTTGACGAATCAAATTGGTCATAAAATGCTCTTGGGCAGGGTTAATGGAGTTAGTAATCCAAAGCGAACCGATACGTCCTAGAAACGGGTAAATGATATGAATCATCGTGTTCTCAAAACCAGCTCGCAAAAAATTGGTGCTGATAATTTTCTCAAAACGCTCTTCATCTAAATCAATCATTGAAATTGTAAGGGCTTGAATCTGGTCTGGATAATTGAGATTTTCATCCGAAATTTTCATCACCTCTTTTCCGATTTCTTCTAACGACATCTCTGCGATTTTTGAAATCTTGTAGCCGTGGTCTTTCAAAAAAGAAATGTTAAGAATCAATTTGAGGTCTTGGTCATCGTACAAACGTATGTTTGTATCAGTACGCTTTGGCTCAATAAAATTATAGCGTTGCTCCCAAATTCGTAATGTGTGTGCTTTTATACCAGATAATTGTTCTAAATCTCGGATAGAATAATGGCTCATCTTATAGTTTATTCAAGTATTTTACTCTTCAATTAGTGATATAACTCCACTACTCCAAAAGTGTTTTGGAATTATGAAGTTAGTAGATATACTAAATTATGAAAAGCAAAAAATAACACTTGACACACCAAAAATAAGCCTGCCATTCGATTTTGTTTGGAAAAAGAAGACTGATAAAATAACCATAAAAGTCCAAAGGAAATGACAAACCACGCAACATAATTTTGGAGCGGTACTGAGATAGTAGCCCAACTCCAAAAGTCTAATCGTGTGGCAACGGGTTCAATTAATATATCCAAACCCACCACTACAGCTGCTGCCAAAAGGGTTTTTACCAAGTTTGATTGTTGCCAACGGTTTATGATGACACCTATCGAATAAATCAGTGCCAGCCAGTTAGCACCAATAACCAACGGTATTTCTATTACTTTCCAGCCCAATGTAGCACCATATTGGTATTCCCCAAAAATCAAGCCTGTATGCACCCCCAATGCTTCCACCAAAAAACCTGTCAGGTAAGTTACACTACAAAAAATGAGAAAATTACGGTTCCAATCAACTTGGAAAATAAGTAACAAACCCAACGAAGTAATCAAATGAAAAGGAACCAATGCTTTAAACAGTGCCGCTGTTGCTTCAAACTGTAATCCCAAAAAGCCCGTTAGGTACATTAGTGGTAGTACAATGATAACAATACGCTCAAAGGCTTTGGAAGTGCGGAGATGGTAGAATAAGGTAATCATGGTGTAAAGAAAGAAAATCTATTCAGATTTTTAATACTACCTTAAAGGGTTTAGTAAAAGTTTTGGGGTATTTGATTCTAAGAGCGCAGGAAAACGAGCATTACTCCGTACCAAAGGCGGTTGCTTACAACCCGAGCTTAAAACCCAAAATACGATTACTTTTGCTTTAGTGCTTAAAACAAAAAATCCCAGCGTGATGGCGCTGGGATTTAAAAAGGGGAGGGAGACGGGGTTCGAATCGGTGACGGCCGAACCGCCACAACCTTCGGAGTCACAATCCAACACTCCTAAAAAAAAAGGGAGGGAGACGGGGTTCGAACCCGCGACCTTCGGAACCACAAACCGACGCTCTAACCAACTGAGCTACAACCTCCGTATTTTGGGAGTGCAAAGATACAGAACACTTTGCAAATTTTCCAAGTCTTAACGTGTTTTTTTGTAGATTTGCGTTATTATTTTGTTTCTAATTATATACAATAATGACACTTAAACAACGCATAGACGAAGACATAAAGCAAGCGATGCGCGATAAAAATCAGGACGCTCTTCGCGCCTTGCGTGCTATTAAATCGCTGATTCTATTGGAAGAAACCAAAGAAGGAGCTGCAGAACAGTTGAGCAGTGACGATGAACTTAAACTGCTGACCAAAGCCGCGAAACAACGCCGCGATTCGGCTACTATTTATGAACAGCAGAACAGACCTGATTTGTTGGAAAAAGAAGTGGCTGAAATAGTTATCATTGAAAGATACCTTCCCAAGCAATTGAATGAGGAAGAAGTAACTGCCAAATTAGAAGAAATCATTGCTCGTTTGGGTGTAAAAACGCCTGCTGAAATGGGTAAAGTGATGGGAATTGCCATGAAAGAACTAGCAGGACAAACTGACGGCAAAGTCGTTCAAATATTGGTAAAAAGCTTATTGGCTGGATGAACACCCTCGATTTGCTCATTTTGATTCCATTGGCTTGGGGTGCATTCAATGGCTATCGCAAAGGCTTACTCATCGAAATTGTCGGAGTAACGGCCTTTGTGATAGCCATGATTATAGGTTTTAAATTCTTGCGTTTTGGCACTGATTTATTAGCCCCCTACCTCACCGCAGAGCTCACTCGTCGGTTTTTGCCCTTTGTTGGTTTTTCGGTTATTTTTTTTCCAACGGTTTTTATGGTCAATCGGTTGGGCTATTCGCTCCGTTCCATGCTTCGATATACTTTGCTGGGTACATTAGACAACCTTGCGGGCGCAGCCGTAGGAATCTTTACTTGGGTATTTGGCATCAGTGTGTTTTTCTGGCTACTGAGCACCGTCGGTATCGAAATCCCTCCTAAATACCGCCTTGAAAGCTTTTTGTATGATTATACCGTACCAATTGCCCCCCAAATCATCAGCGTTATTTCAGATTGGATTCCAGTTGGTGGAAATTTGATACGTGAATGGAATAAAGAGTCGTAGGAATCAGGACTAAATCTTCGGAACTCACAACTCGGAACTCAAACCGCACGGGCAGCCCCGTGGGAACTTATAACTTCCGAATACTCTCTGATAATACTTCATACAACCCCTGCCATTGTGGGTATTTATCTAAATATTCAAGGTGCTTTTCCATGGTTTGTCGGTCGCCTCGCCGAGCTGGGCCTGTTTGTACAATAGCAGGATTTGAGGCTTCGAGTGCTTTACGTATGGTTTCTTGGATGAGGGGCTTGAGCAATGAGAACTCTAAATTTTCTACAGAAAGTAGGCGTTCAGAAATAGCTAATAAGTGATTGGTGAAATTGCAAGCAAATACCGCTGCCACATGTAGTATTTTCCGCTCGTCGGAATTCATCAGATATACCACATTGCTAATATCTTGAGCTAGGCCAATTAGCAGCTGTTCAGTTGGAGAATCGGTGGCCTCAATACAAAGGGGCACATCACTGAAATCAATCGGCACGTCTTTGCTAAAGGTTTGTAATGGGTAAAACACCCCTGTTTTGGCGGGAAAATCGCCATAAATGCTGATCAGGCTATCTAACTCCGTCAAGGTCTTAGTACCTGAGGTATGTACGACAGTACAGTTATCGGGTAAAATAATGTTGGAACATACATGAAACAGGGCATCGTCAGGCATGGCCAGAATAATCAACTCAGCAGGATTTTCGGAAAAATCCAAATCTGGCGCGATCTGGGTGTCGTAGAGTTTATTGACCAAGCGACGGGCATTACGGGCATCACGGCTATACACTTCCACAATGTGATGTCCCGCTTGTTCGAGGGCTTGCGACAAGTGCCAAGCCACATTGCCAGCACCGACAAAGGAAATACGCATAAGTAGTCTTTAGTCTTGGGTCGTGAGTATTTAGTTTGTTGTCATCGCGGCATTAGGACGGGGTTGCCCTTACAGGAATCTAACACCATCTTGGGTAAAACCCTCATAAGAATCTTGTTGAACGAATTTCAAAGATAAAAAAAAACAAGCCCATTTGTGATAAATGGGCTTGTTTTCAATGAGGTGTCAGGATAAACCTATTTCTTTCCAAACTGATACGTAATCTTAAATCGTACACCAATATTGCGATTTTCAGTCAAGTAAGTTGGTTTTTGAAGGTATGGTGCAGTATAGGCTTCCCCCTGAAAAACCAAATACCGCCATTGTTTTTCTATGCCAGCCGCTACCATAATATCATTGCTAAGTGCTGGCTTAATATCAAAAGCACCCTTTTTTTCAACCAATTCGCCATTTCTATCTCTCGTGAAAAAACTAAAGGCTTGATTGGCTGACAGGTTAAGATTAGTCCCACCCGACATCAGTAGCGTAAAACCATCTTTGACAGGCCAACGATAGGTCAAACTAATTGGGATACGCACCAAACTTACACTCGTTTTAATATCATACACTTGTGAAGGAATCAATTGAGGAGCACTTGAAGATTTATGCCACGCCTCAAAGTCGCGTTTTGTTTTTACCCTAAATATATCTTCTGTATAAAACTGAGGACCGCTGATTTGTGCATTGCTAAGACCAACGTCGATACTCCAGTATTTACCCAAAAGCACACTCGTATTCAAAGACTTAGCGGTAAACCTATCACCTATATTTATTCCTGCTCCCATTCTAAACTTCATACCCCGAAACGAAATAGAGGGAGGCGGAGGGGTAGTTTTGGCTTCTGCGGGAGATGCCTCACTAGCGCTTGAAGAAACCGATTGGTAAGCGTAGGCGTATCGCTGTACTTTTAATTCTGCAGGTGTTATGCTTGTTAGTTCTTCCAAAATTTGATTGGGTTCTAAAAGCGATGTCTCCAAGCTGTTTAATTCTATATTAGATACCGTCTCCTTATTAGATAGTATCTCATTCGTTTCTTCTTTCCTAGCAACGTCTTCCCCATTCATTGATTTCAACTGCGAATCAATGTGCTGGTTTTTGGTACTTTGGCTTACATTCCGAGGTTGTAAAGACAAATAACTTTGTTTTTCAGTAAGTTCACTTTCCTCGTCCTTTTCTTTTGAACTAAGCACCCGATTAATAGAACCATTTTTTTTGTTTTCTGTACGAATTGTGGCTCTATTTGTTGTTTTACCAGAAAACTGTTTCTCAAAATCATCATATGTTTTTAGCACCGCTTTCTGAGCTTCATTATCAATATTTTCGACCTTAAATTCCTTAGGTTGGACATTGTTTATTGAAGGTACAGTTGCGTCATATTGATTAATTCTAGAAGATTGAAGCGGAATATATTTGGTAATATAAACAGTATCTACACGACTCAACACAGGTGTTGGGGTGTTTACCTTTTGAGTGAATTGTCCCTTTAACTGCTGTAGTTGTTGGTCTAGTTGTTCGTTTTTCCGATATTGATACGCATTGGCAAAGACCATTACGGCGCCCACTAAACTGGCAGCCGTATAGAGCATGGTACGCCCAAACCGTTGGATAAACGATGGAGACACTTGGGCTGATTGGTAGGTTCTAAACTTAGTCCAATCTTCTTCTCGAAAATTGGGCTGAATCCCTTCCAACTTCTGTCGTATAGTTTCGTCAAATTTATTGGGTTTCATTATTTTTTTGTGCTCTCGCACCTTTGTTTATGATTTATTGGCTGCGGTGTCCCACAGCTCATTTATTTAAATTTGTTCACCATTCTCCCTTCTGAAAAAAAAGGAAATGATTCCTTGACAAGTTCCTGCAACTGCAAGCGTGCTCTAGCAAAATGAGACCTTACCGTGGCTTCGTTCAGGTCGAGTGTGTCAGCAATTTCCCTGAGCTGATATCCATCCACAACATGCATTGTAAATACAGTACGATAAATTGGCTTCAACTGTTGCACTAGCCCCAAAATCTCATCGGCAGAAATCTGTTCAATCACGGTTTCTTCAAAACCAAATTCTTGGATGTGGTCGAGTCCAATTTCACCATGAAACTTTTGATTTTTGCGGTAATAGCTAATGGCCGTATTGACGACTATCGTACGCAGCCACGCCTTAAAGGGTTGTTGGAGGTCGTACCGATCTAAGTGCTGAAAAACCTTCAAAAAACTCTCATTCAAAATATCCTCTGCTTCTTCCGTCGAGGAGGAGTATCGAAGGCTAATTCCTTTGACAAAACCAAAAAACTGTTGAAATAGCATTCGCTGCGCACGACTATCGTTGTCGCGGCAAGCCAAAATGACATCCTCAAGGTCATCTTCGGTAAAATTTATTTTTTTCCTAAAGAACAAGATAGTTACTTTTTTTTGGATGATTGGCACTCAACCTTAATAGCACTCACGTATGTCACATACGCGCATCAAACGTTTTGTGTTGCAGAAAAGTACAAGTTTTTTTCGTTAAAAAAAATTAAAACTTTTTTGCCACACCGCGTAAAATACCCACGTAATGGCTAGTGAAATCAATAATTTTTAATTCAAACCAACAAAACAATCATGAAAAAATCACTGTTTTTAGTTTTTGCCCTCTGTGGACTGATTATGGCGGGCTGTAACCGCGAAGACGTAAATGCCGTTCAAGATGATTTAACCGAAATCGTACAACTATCAGCAGCACGCTCAGCTGCTAACGGCGACACCGTTACCAAACAAAAATGTAGAGGTAAACTGACCGAAATCAAAGCCGCAGATTTACCAGCGTCTATTAAGAACTATGTTGCTGCCAACTATGCAGGGGCGGAAGTGCAGTTTGCGGGTAAAGATGCAGCAGGAATGATTGCAGTTGGCCTTAAATTGGCTGATGGCACGCACAAAGGATTGCTCTTCAATGCCGATGGAACTTTCAACAAAGCCCTTGAGAAATACAACAGAGGTGCAAAAATGACCAAGGTAGAGGTATCGGCTTTGCCTGCAGCAATTACTTCGTATGCCGCCTCTAAATATGCTGGCTATACCATCAAAAAGGCGGGCAAGAATGATGCGGGCGAAATCTTTGTAGTTATTGTAAAGACTACAGGAACAGACCAAGAGAAAAGAGCTTCCATGAAGGTATTACAATTTAATGCAGATGGTACTTTCAACCAAGAGATGACTCCTCCAGCTCATCCAGAAGGGCTGAAGGGACAGCGTCCCCCTCACAAGTAAACCAGAGATTTTTTGAACGTATTAAAAAAGACTTTTCCAATAATTGGGGAAGTCTTTTTTAATAGGGGAAAAAGCCCTTTTCATCGGTGAATTTTTGCTTTCTATCTATGTTCTACAAAACCATTGCCACGTTTTTGAGAAATATAGGGTAATATCCCAATATAAAAAGACACAGCTACAAATCATGAAAGCAACCTGCCAACACTGCCAACGACAATGTAAAGTCCAAGATGTCGCCAACGCTCATACAGTATATGAGAGAGAGGAAGGTGAAGTGACTTTTAGTAGCACCGACGACAATAGCCTCGGTATTGATATATGCCAAGTATGTTATAAGCCTCCTTTTTTGGCCCGAGTTTGGTTTAAAATCACAGGACACGCTATTAAAATAAATCAACCTTCCATAAACAAAAAAATGGCCTTTTAATACGTTCTTAACTTAGAATTCTATTCGGTAATTCAGTGCGGGGATAAGGGGTAATTGATAAACCAAGCGTATTTGGCCAATATTGGCATCGTAATAACGGCTAAATTCATTTTATTGATTGGTAACATTCTGAATGTCAAGAGACAGCGTACCTGTGAAGTTGTTTTTATTGCGTTTCCAACTCAAACGTATATCTGTACGAAAATACGTGTTTAGTCTTTGTTCATTCGTTTGGCTAGTTATTAGAATAGTTCCTCCTTTTTGA
>Ga0105047_10013451_pt1 | contig 13071 bp, 18 predicted proteins | sample MAT04_FD_78384 | JGI IMG/M metagenome (GOLD analysis project Ga0105047, IMG submission 78384) | Freshwater microbial communities from Lake Fryxell liftoff mats and glacier meltwater in Antarctica - MAT-04 (megahit assembly) | ecosystem: Environmental > Aquatic > Freshwater > Ice > Liftoff... | reverse complement strand
GGCATATCACGACGACTCAGATTTACGACAAACGAAGGCGGCACGTTTCTGAAGGCGCGTCGCACGAAGTGCCGATTTGAAGCGATTTCCCGACAGTCACCGGCTCGGGTTCCCCTCGCCCGCTTTGTTACCTGTGGAAGCGCTATCGGGAAGCATCTTGGCCACAGAAAAATTGCTGATACTATTGAATTAGATCACTGTACTTCGTGCGTTAGTCTCCTTGAAGGAGCAGTTCTGTGGCAACAATCATCCGCTTGGAAGCCGAAAGTGTGTGGGATGGGCTCGAAGAATTAAATTCTCTCGACGGTGTTGGAATTCGCTCGTTGGACATTCCGGATCGAACTCAGCTTAACAACGAAATAGCAATTTCAGGTGCCGTGATTGCCTCTGCGGCTTTCGTGTTCCTCAAGTTCGGGCAGCACGCTGTAACGGCGGTTCGAGATGTTATCGTTAAGCAGATCGAAAGCCGTCACGCCAAAGTGCAAATTACAGCTGGAAAGCACAAAATCGTCTACGAAGGCAACCTGAGTGTTGAGCAGTCAAATCAACTTCTAAACGATTTGAAAGTGATCGCCGAGGAGCTCGGCAAATGAATCTCGGTTGGTTACGTGGCCAATCCCGGACATTAGGGTTAAATCTTTCCCCCCAAGCCGATCTCGCATTCGATGGCGAACCTGGGTCGGAACGGTTTGCCGCGCCTGATGTCCGTCGCCAAATCATTTTGGATGGAACGCTCGTCCACGAGAGGACCCATTGGCTGCATTACATCGGCACGACGACGGGTGTTTTTCATATTGCTGTCTGGGAAGCCCAGGCACATGCAGGAAAGCAGATCATTTCCGAACTCGGCGACACAGTCGATAGTGAAAGCTTTCCATTGAGCAGTCTAGGGTTTCGAACGGATCCCGGTGCGTTGACTTTGCGTGTGGCGGCGCTATTGGACGGCTGGCTAGGCCTGCGGGATCTAAACTACTGGTTTGCCGGAAATCAATTTGTGGGGGCTGTTCGTTCCCCTAACCGTATGAGTTTTAAAGTTCTGAGCAATTTTATCAAGACATGGCTAATTCAGTTGCATCCTGGTCCTGACGCTGAGAAACACAGCGGCACTGGTCGGTATGAACCACCCGCGAGGTTTGGCGAGATTTCGGGAATGGCTGAGAAAGGAATGATGCTTGGCATGCATCACTTGACTGAATGCTCAGCGCGTCTGAATGAATATGCCTGCATGCAACATGGTCTCCTAAAGATCAAAGCTTCCGGATTACAATCGGCTGAGTTGGCTTTAGATACTTCATACTTGCTGGAAGGAGACTATGGTCAAGCCCGCAAGCGTTTTTACGAGTTGACTGGGCGGCGTCTGACGCATGAATCCGAAGCGATTTTGGCGGTGCTCGTTTTAGAAGCCCTAAACACAACATTACCGCCAATCTCCTCGATGGCCGGATTTTCTGAGCCATGGTATTCGTTTCATCCGTTTTACAGGTTTATAGCATTTGTCAGATTGACTGCGACTTACGCACCGAAGGTTGTCAAGTCGCTGGGACCCGTGGAATTTGCCATTATTCGAGAGGAAGTCCGCTCGCTTCTGCTCGAACAGAATCTGATTCTTCCTGACCTCAAGTTGCAAAGCGACGTTCGGCGTCTTTTTTCCGGATTTGCCGATGTAACCGTGCCAGATGATTTATATATCATCAAGGAGGGACTCAGCACCCCTACAGACTATATGCGGTATAAATATCTTGGTCGACTGGTTTATGATGCGTTTGATCTTTATCGAACGGAACCGGGATTAATTGCATTCCCTGCTCTTTACCAAGCTGTCGATCCGAAACGGTTTCAATTCCTATTTAATCCAATTCGACCTCCAGTACACTTCATCGAGGGTGAAGGCTATCGCCCAACCTGGGAAGATCCAGCTGGCCATGCCGTACTAATGCTGGACGCAATGGTCAACGAAATCATTTTCGCTGCCATGAATTGCGGATATATGGAGATGCTTCAAGCTCTACGCGCTCTATATCATCATACTCTACATCAACTCATTACTTCAGAATCGCTGCGAGTCGCGTTACTTAACGCCGGATTTACTGAGTCATTTGCTGCTGTGATTCACAAGAATGTGTGTCTATGAAGAGCGTGTCACTTCAATGATATTCTTACAGGGGTTTTGTAGCGAGAAGCCAGGAGTGTATATCAATGTTATTAACATCAACAACATTGCAAGGACTGGGTATTTCATCCTGTTTATTTAATATATCGGATGGGACTGACATTTCTTCAATTTCGCGTCGACCCACTGCGATGCAGGCTTCGTAGTCGAGCGGAACTATACCTGTCTCATGTTCACTAGGATTAACTGGTTTCGTATTTGTAGCTTGTGTAAATGCGATCATACAATAAACGATGCTATACCAAGAATCATATCAAGTCCAACATGAGACACCTGACCAATCATTTTCTTATCCGACGAATCCAGCCCAGCGGTTCAGCTCTCAAAGTATTGAGATCGACAGTGAGCGATAGGGCTTCAGTCTCAACAAACGAAGCGATCCAAGAGTATCTCGCGAAAACCGAAAACTACCTTCGCGCCCGGTCTGCATTTTCGTTCTCTGGTGAATTCACGGAGTCAAAAGCTCGGCGAAAAGGGGTTGAAGCCTCTGGCGATGTACCGGTTCCTCCTTCGCTACCTCCTGGCTTTGCCGAACTCGACTCGTGAAGTCGTTCGGCCCGACGGCACGAAAGCACGGGAATGCATCTACTCGCCCCATTCGCTCCGTGCGACGGCGGCAACGCTGCTCCTCGATGCGGGGGTCGATATCGTGAAGGTGCAAGAACTACTCGGACATCGGCATATCACGACGACTCAGATTTACGACAAACGAAGGCGGCACGTTTCTGAAGGCGCGTCGCACGAAGTGCCGATTTGAAGCGATTTCCCGACAGTCACCGGGTCGGGTTCCCCTCGCCCGCTTTGTTACCGGTGGAAGCGCTATCGGGAAACGGCTGACTTCACTTCGTTTTGATCATCGGGTTATCGAACGGCGGATCGTACAACCCCATTTCCTCGCTCAGCGCCGTCAACTCGTTCATGGCATCAAGCTGCTTCAGCTTGAATTGTCTTTGATAATCGAGCAAATCCCGAAGCGGAATCAATCGGATTGATTCCGAACCGATCACAGGCAGTTCGCCTTGCTCGATCAGCTTTTTCACAAAACCTTGTGTGGTGTTCAGAATGTTTGCTGCTGCACCCAAGGAGATACGCGGCAGGTGATATCGGAGTTGAACAGCCTGCCCTTGACCGAACATTCGCAGTATTTCGGTCAAGTGTTCAATCGCGATAAACGGTAACTTGAGTTCCTGATCACTTTGTTCAGTCTGAAAAGAGATATGCAATTCTCGAAGATCACTCAACGCCGCAAGCTGCGAAGCCGCTTGTTTCGCAAGGACTATATCCTCTGGGCATGGAACGTGGATTGTGTTTTGAATCGTGGTTTGCATTCTAAGACTCCATTTCGATGCTCACGAGTCAGCTTTCATTTTGATCGCTTGCATTTCTCGAAAAAGCTTTGAGTCTGGCATCAAGTAACAGATCCGTTACGTGGAACTTCATCTGTTTCAGTTGCTCGAAAGTGCTGGCCAATTCCAGCAACCCCGCTTCGGCTGCTTTTTCCAGAACACCGATGGTTCCTATCGTTTGAACCTGCTCTTGAGCAGCGACTTTGCGTCCGGTCTTTTCGTCGATGATCAAGAAATCAGCCTTAGACTCCTTGGCAAGTGCAATTGCGGCAGTCTCGCCGGGATGGAGGCCTTTATAAGCGGTGATGATTAGGGGCTTTTGAACGCGTAACCATTCCGCAGTGTTTGCGATGATGTCGGCGATGCCGAACTTGGCCGCTTGCTCAGTTAGTTCAATATGGACTTCCGGTGGAATGAGCACGCTTCCATAAAGAACTCTCAGAATGTCCAGTCGATTCATTTTGGAAAGGACGATTAGCGCTGAAGTGTCGGAGACAACGATCATTGACCGTGAGCTGCCATGATTTTGGTGAGAGTTTGGTAATCGTTTTCTATGTCTTCCAAAGTCAGGCTTTGGGCAAATTCCTTGCGGTCGACAAGAAAGGCATCGGTCTCAAAACGATCAAGGCCTAGCATTTGGCCAAGTTCGTAGTGGGTGATCTTCTCCTCTCGAAATAAATCGAGTCCGAGCGCCTCACACGTTTTGCTGTCGAGGTTCGGAGCGACTTCGCGGAGCCGCGCTTCCATAGCTTCTGGAATGTCGAGAGTGATCTGCATTGGGTTGGCTCCTTTACCCTAATGGTACCTGAATGTTTCTCAGGCAACAACACGTTTGTAAGTCGGTAAGTCGTCGCGGAAGATGCTTCCCGACAGTCACCGGCTCGGGTTCCCCTCGCCCGCTTTGTTACCGGTGGAAGCGCTATCGGTAAGTGCCAGATAGAGATTGTCCTTTTGCATCTTACCCACGGCGTGGTAGAATCTGATCAACGAGATAGTAATGAACTTACAAATCGAACTACCCGAAGCACTTGGACGCCGCCTCGCTGACGAAGCGCATAAACGCGGGTCCGCATTGAGCAATCTGGCTGTGGAACTTCTCGAGCAGTCGTTACCAATTTCAACTAATTCAACTAAAGCCAAGTCAACATCCGAGATGATCCTGGGATGGGTGGCACAAGATGAGATGATGTCAGACGATGATATTTCTCGTCACCGTTCCGTTCTCAAAGCGATTGATGAAGACCGTTCTTCCGATCGAAAGCTGTTTGCCAAGGTACTGGCAGAGAAGTTTCAATGATTCGCACGATCCTTCTTGGTGCTGGCCCTTTGGGCCTCTTGTCCAAGCGCTGGCGACAAAACGATCACCGCCCATGTGCTCCTTGCAGGCCAAACGCTAACGCTGAGTGACCCAGATGTCCGACTCGCTACAAGAAATGTTGGTCACTTATCGCGGTTCGTGTTGGCGGAAGAATGGCAGGATATCTCCGATAAATGATTTTGTAGCGACTTCCCGACAGTCACTGACTCGTTCCCCTCGCTCGCTTTGTGACCCGTGGAAGCGCTATCGGGAATAACTTGCGACTTGACGTGTATAGCGTATTGCAATACAATTCTCTAAGAGGTGATATTATGGCAGCAATGCAATCCCGCCCGATTCCGAAATCGGCGAGCCCTTTGATGGTCCGGTTGGACGAGGCGAGTAAGACCGTCTTGTCTAAAGCCGCTGAACTGCGGCGGATTAGCGTGAGCGACTACGTCCGCACTGTCACAGTGGCTCAAGCCCAAAAAGAAGTGAGAGCGGCGGGGGATCAAGTCTTGGCCCTCACTCCCGTAGAGCAACTCGCCTTTTGGACGGCTCTTCAGGAAGCGCCCCGTTTGACCAAAAGACAAAAGAACCTCGGGCGCGTCATGCGAGGGGACGCGTGAAAGCGATCGCGTGGCCGTCAGGATTTCAATTGGAAAGTTTGGTCAAGGCCCACCCTCGAAAAGCGTTTAGTAGCGGACAGAATGATGTGGATGACTGGCTGAAAACCAAAGCCGCTCCACACCAAAGCAAGCATCTCTCGGTTACGAAAGTGTTAATTGATGAGACCGGTTCAATTGCTGGATACTACACGCTCGCCACCGGGCAGGTCGATTTCAGCGATCTACCCACCGAACTTGCAGTCCATTTGCCTCGTCGCCAACTTCCCGTGGCCGTACTGGCCTGGTTGGGCGTGTCGGCAAAGCGACAGGGGCAAGGTTTGGGAAAGCGTCTACTCGCCCAAGCGCTTCGCGACTGCTTTGAGGCGGGGAAAACGTTTGCGTTTATTGCTGTGATTCTTGATAGCGTGAACGACGCCGCAAAATCCTTTTACCAGCACTTCGACTTTGCCGAACTCCCCGGCCACCCTTATCGCTTGTTTCTCTCAGCAAAAACACTCGAAGCGATGATGACGAAATAGTCATGGCGTGAGAGGCAGGAATTTCCTCGCCTGGTAGTAAACGAACCTCGTGGGTATCGGCACACAACCACAACGCAGAGCTACGATAAGTGCCGTCGGCACGTCTCAGAAGGCGCGTCGCACGAAGTGCCGATTTGAAGCCATTTCCCGACAGTCACCGGCTCGGTTTCCCCTCGCCCGCTTTGTTACCAGTGGAAGCGCTATCGGGAAACGTACCGAATTCTCGCTACCCTTCGGTTGACCGTTCGTGGTAGAATAATCATAGGGTTTGAAGGAGATTTGATGCCAACCATTACTGTTCCAGAAGAAACCTACGAACGGCTTATGCACCGGGCTGCGGCTATGAAAACAACTGTCGATGCAATTGTCGCTTCGGCTATTGAACAGATCGCCAGAGATCCGCAACCCGCCAAGGGACTCACGTTTATCAAACTGCCTAACGCGGAATGGGAAAAAAACTTCGACGAGATGCTGGCTCAGGCTCGCAGCCGCGCCGACCGCTATCCTCCTGGCTTTGAAGTCGATATTAGCCGGGAAGCAATGTACCCGGATGACCTGGCATGACTATTCTCATCGACGCAAACGTATTGCTGCGCTTTATTCAAACAACATCTTCTCAGCATTTGGAAGCGGTGACGGCAATAGCGAAATTGAATGACCAAGGGCATACGCTCAACATCGTCCCGCAGTCGCTCTACGAGTTCTGGGTTGCTGCAACCCGGCCACTTGCAAATAACGGCTTGGAACTCTCCCTCGCCGAATGCGATCAAACAATTGATGGCTTCCTTAAAGCGTTTCCACTGCTCGAAGATCCGGCGGGTCTTTTCACCAACTGGCGAGCATTGACCCTCGCTCCGATAACGTTTATTGGATCGTGAACGGAGATAAAATGTCAAAAGTGATTGATGCAGTTTTTCAAGAGGGTGTGTTTCGGCCTCTCGAACCAGTGTCATTTCCAGAAGGCAGTCGAATTACAATCACTTTGCTTGAGGTTGATGAAAATGAGTTCACGGTGTCCTCGCCATCTTCTCAGACAGCTTTAGAAAGTGACGCCAAAGAAAACAACTCTGACAAGCGCGATCGCAACGAATGCATAGCCGACAGCGACACTTCTCCGGAAGTGTCACTTGAAGAAGTGCATGATATTCTCTAAAAAAGCTCCCGCTAGTATTAACGAGGATTTCCACGCCGAACGTGATGAGTGAAGTGTCACTCGATGTCTACAGGGCGGTAAGACTGAAGGCGAATTGCACTTCCTTTGCCCATTTCTGTGAGAATAAAAACAAACAACTTCGCAATCCTTTCTGGCAAGATAATATCCTCGAGTGAATCGTCATTCTGTATTCGCAATTTCAGCTCGCCTCCGTGATACGATTTGGCGAGGGTATCGGCTGCGATTTTAGCCAAAGCGGTATCTTCTGCATTCGGCACCTCAATACAAATCGTTCTTGTATAAGGATCCCGTTCGATGAGCAAAGATGCAAGCTCGCTTTGGCTCACCCCGAGCATCTGGCAAAGCTCCTCCTTGCCGATCATTTCTTTGTGATAAAAATGCAGGCCCACGACGATCGACATCTCCGATTCAAGATCTTCGTACTCTTCGCGGAGCTTTTGCTCAAGCTCTTCGGGCAGTTCAATCGTAGTTGACATTGTGATTCTCCTATTCCGTCACTTCATTTCGTGCATCAATCGTTTCGTTGTCCGTTCAATCGCTTCGCGAAGTTCATCTTCTGTCGGCAATTCACTGAGATATTGTGAAGCGAAGACTTGGGCATTGATCCCGCCCATGGCATAGCGGACGACGGTATCGCTCTTCTGGCTGCAAAGAATCAGGCCGACAGGCGCGTTCTCGCCTGGCTCGACAAGATGCTCTTTGGCATAGTTCAGGTAGAGGTTCATTTGCCCTGCGTCGGCGTGGGTGAACTTGCCGATCTTGAGATCGATCACCACCAGACAGCGGAGCCGTCGGTGAAAGAGCAAGAGATCGATTTTGTACCACTCGGCGTCTATGCGGATTTTTCGCTGCCGAGCAACGAACGTGAAACCTCGCCCGAGTTCGAGAAGGAAGGTTTCGAGGTTGCGAACGATCGCCTCCTCAAGATCGCTTTCGCCGTATTCGTCAGCCAGATTCAAGAACTCAAGGACATAGGGATCGCGGACGAGTTCATCAGCAGTCAAGGCGTCGGCGGGTACCGCAACATGGGCTTTCGCCAGTAAGCCTTCTTTCCTTTTCGAGCTGCCGAGCCGTTCGTAGAACTGCGTGGCGATTTGTCGATCAAGTTGGCGGACAGACCAGCCGCCTGTGATCGCTTCTTCCTCGTAAAAGTGGCGGGCTTTGAGTTTCGGAACTGTCATTAATCGCACGTAGTGCGACCACGAAAGCGGAAATAACTCCGCTATTCTCGCGGGATTTTCAAGGTGCGGAATCGGCTGAGTCGATTGCAAGGTCGCTACCTGCCCAATCACTCCATTCGCAGATTTGGCCCTCGCCTGGAATATGCCAGACAGTGTCTGGCATATCTCCCAGCCGACGTAGAATGTGCGCATCTGCTGAAGGTTTTGCCGCGAAAACCCTCGGCCGTACTTCTCGGAAAGGTCTGTCGATAGCCGTTTAATCAGCTCTTGGCCATAGTCGGCGTGGGCCTTTCCGCCCTGTTCGAACTCGACGATCCGTTTGCCCAATTCCCAGTAGGTTGCGGCAAGGACGACATTGACGACCCTGGCCACAGACTGGCGAGACTGCTCAAGAAGTCCGGTGACACCAGAGAGTAGCCCTTGGTAGTCGCGGCCCGTGCTTGTCGCGAGTGCGTCGTTCTTCTTTTTGCGATTGGCCATGTCTCTCCACCACTCTCAGGTCTATCAGGCTACCCCTGATCCTCTGGCCGCTCAACTGCAATTCTCAGGATCGATTTGTTGCACGGATGCAACAGCATTCGCCGCAAAGGGGATTATCTTCCCCTTTGGGTAATTCCACCCGAAGGAGTCTGAAATGCCGGTGACAATTTTGAAGAAGCCGAAGGCGTCAAAGACGGCGATGCCGTCGTTCCTGGGGCAATCTCTCGCGGAAGAGGCGTCGCCTCTTGCCTCGGGCCTCGATCTCTCGAACCGCACGACGCGAACGCCAATCGGCTGGATCACGGACGGCTCGCCGTCGATGACGGGGTTCACTCAACTCCAGCTCGACAGTGCCGTGTCGATGGTCGATGAACTCCGCAAGATCCCGACGACGGCCCGCTCGGTGATCATGAACATCGTTCAGCTCGGCACGCCGTCGGTGGCGACGGATTTCCACGCGATCGCCAAGTTCCAGGTGCCACCACTCCATGTGGCGAAGTCCACGCCGCTGCACACGGCACTGGATCTCATGACGAACGATCTGGGCGGGCTTTTCTCCGATCTCCGGGCGAATGGCATCGAACGGACGGATAGTGTCGTCATCATCACGACTGACGGTTTTGCAAACGATACGACGCCGGAAGTTATCGCCAAGAGCATCGAAGCGTTCCTCGGCATCGGCAAGAAGTGGTCGGTAACGAACCTCGTCGTCGGCGTTGGGAGCAAGCTGAATGTGGATCTGCTCAAGACGCTCGCGAATGCGATTCCGCCGCTCCATATCGAAGAACTGAATGCGGCAGTGCTCATGCCGTTCATTCAGAAGATCGCCAGGCAGGTGAGCGAGTCGCGTCGCGGACAGAAGATCGAACTCGAACTGCCCGACGGGATCGAAACGCTCGAATAGAATAACGACAATCCCTACCCCGTGGTTCGGATCGCTCACGGTTAATACATCGTAATGAACGAAACGATTTTGGACTATGACCGTGCCTTCTCAGCCGGGCATCTTGCCAGCATTATGCCCGGCTCGCTCGCACTGGATTACAACACTTCTTACGAATCAATCCTGCAATTGCGTGACGAAGTTAAGCAGCTCGACTCGATTCGCGTTCATCAGTCCCGTGAGTCACTTCGATTTGAGATGGGCCGGGCATCGCAGAAGGTCGTTGACTTCATTGGATCGATTGCTCACGAACGCGATCACGTTCGGCGTTTCCTTTCCAGTAGTTATGCCTTCCTCTGTGACAGTGTCCGTTGCCAACAAGTTCGTGTCACGGCCCATGCCATAGGGAAACTCGGTCCTGAGAATTATGCGAAGCATAACAAGACAGTTCATTGCATGCTAATGAGAGAATCCCCAAGCGAAAGTACGCCGAATAATATTGGCGATGCACTATGCTACAATCTACGATTACTCGAACAGTTTCTCGGCGCTATCACTGATGGGATGAATGGCAATCCGGATGCATCACATTTCAAGTCTATTCATTTGGGGTCAACGAGTCCAGACGATGTGTATCTTGCGTGTCCTGTTTTACTTCATAACAATCGTTCGTTAACCAGGCCACTACTCAATACTCGACATATCCTCGAAATGTTCGCGATCCTCGAACACGGAAACGGCCTGTCTCGCAAAGCCTGTGCGACTGAAGACGTTCAGAAGCTACTCGATACTATGAGCGGTGAGTATCGTCAGTTGATGGGAGTGTGGAACTTCGCGATTGGAAACGGCAACGTCGGCAAGATTACATCGCAGCAACGAAGTGCAGGCGATTTGGTTTTCGATTGGTATCGAACCTTTCCTTTTGAGTTCTTTGTTGCGGCTGATCTCGCTCTTTGGCCACCGTACTTTCCCGATCAATCGGTTGCCATTGCCGATCCGCATTCTTGGCAGGACATATCCCCGGCCTCGCGATTTGTCCGAATCCTCGAACGTTTTGAACAAACGGGACTGAAGCCGACTCCGATACCGCACGAATCGCGAAATGAGCGATTCTTGCAACTTCAGGAAGAGCTATGCGCTCATTTTCAATGGCCAACTCCGACTTCCCTGGCCAACGCTTGGCTAACGAAATTGACAACGGCACTCGTAACTGGTCAGTCACCCTGGCTCGAAATTGATGGGCCGTCGACGTACCGACTCAGAAATGCCTACGCCCTGTTACGGCTGCGTTGTGAAAAGCCTGCCGATCTGGTGTTGAACAATATCGATTACGTTCAACATAAGATCGAACGCCCACCGGTCTGGATATTCACGGAGCCGGATGGAAGTAAAAGACCGTTGCCAATTCGGCGAGACGAACCAACACTACTCTTGCCGTTTATTATGATTGAATTAACGCGACATTTGTCTTCCGGTGATCGGGCGGCAATGAGCTTCCAGTACGACCGTAAATTTCGCGAGATTGCGGTGTCCGAGTATAGTTCTGTTCTTTCGCAAATCGGGCAATGGCCGGGAGGCTTGGAAGATCAATTTTACGATTACCTCGTTAAACGTGTTATCACCGCACAAGATCGCATTGCGGAGATTCTACGCAAAACATAAGCAGTTGAGTAAGCATCTCCAGAACACATCTACCCTATGGAGTGTTCGTCCTCAAGGCATCGATAGCCAGAAGCGCAGCAGAAACACGTTGATCCAGGGATAGGGCCGCGAATCGTGGAACAGATTCCAGCGCGGTCGCGACGCGGAGTATTATATCGCTGTCGATCTCGCTACTCGTACGAATGGATTCAAGAAGCTCAAGCCCATCTTCACCTTGCGAAAGACAGAGCGCGACAAACTGGTTTGCAGCCCAAGAGCGGAACACGTCTTCATCGCTACCCGCTGCCATTGCTCCGTCAAGGATTGCAACGCGAAGTTCCGAACCGCCGATGCGCTTCCATTCGTCTCGTGGTTTAGGTGCCAAGTACTCGACGGCTGCTTCAAACGGACGCGCGGGTGCCTTCATCCATTCGTGTTCGACGGCGAATGGTTCCGGGTTCAATTCTGGAAATCGCCCGGCCCGAAAATCAGCGATGAATTGAGTATCAATTCGTATTCGTTCTTCTGTACTCAACGGTTGTGCGTGCTGCGTATTCATGTTTAGTCCCTCCTGAAAGCAACCCAATCGCTCGGATAGCCAACGGCTAACAGCGCGTAGGCCAGTCCCCAATCATCTAGCCACGACTTCACTTCATTCGTCAAGTTGTCGAGCTCCTTCGCGCTTTGTTCGGGCGTCAAATTTTGTTTCGCAAAGCGAGCCTCGAATAGTTTTCTCGCATAAGAACGCAACCCGCTCATATTCGTTTTCTCATAACTGCTTCCGCCGGGGTTGTACACGAATTCACTGTTCCGTTTCATCATAAACATGAGGTTCGCGAGGTGATTCACAGTTGTTGCTGTTAAGCTATTTGTTTCCTTGATGAGTAGAAATTTATAGCGCACGTGGCGAACGAATGAGACAACGGATTCACTCAGCATGGTAGCTGGTTCGGGAAAGGGAATCGCGCCGACAGGTAAATTGAGATGGAGTAAGTGAACAACGAAGTAGTGCTGGCCCCCCGCCATGACCAAATCGCGATTCCAGCGGCTCAACGTGCTTTCAGGTACTTTCAGAAAGTCACGCCATTCGGTACGGGTCATTCGCTGCGTCTCCGGAAGAACGGTCAACCGGTGCTGGAGTTCGCGAACGAAACGATGCCCTATGGCCTCATACATCCGAATGCGAAAATGACTTTGCAAAAATCGGTCGATTCCCTCGATCAGATCGGGGTTCGCTGACGGGGTGAAGCGGTAATGCTTTGCCAACTTCTTATTGGCGGTCCGTTTCCAGCTGTTTTCTAGTGGCAAGATCTTCATCCGAGTCATTCTCCTCAAGTTGTTGCATGCGAACAACTCAGGCTTCGGCAATTCGGTCCACAATCAGAACTGCGGTAATTTCAGTTTAGGGCCAGAGGTCTTTTCGACCTTCAAATCTGAGTAAGCGATGGACGCTTTGGGCATAACAACAGGTCGATTTTATCGAAGCGGAACGCTGGTAGCGTCTGCCGGGGAAGGTTCCGTTTACACGGTGGAAGCCGACAATTCGATCCTCCTCAAGATTCTGACTCGACCGTTGACCGCGCGTGAGGTGGACAAACTGCGGACTTTAGCAGCAATCAAACCAAAGCCGTCTTACGCGGCGATACCGATTGAAGTCGTCATCGATCCATCGACGCGAACGCCTGTCGGCTTCGTTCAGCCGTACTTTGCCGCTGCCGTTCCCCTCACCCGCGTCCTGGATTCGCACGGTCG
>Ga0105047_10013450_pt1 | contig 13071 bp, 9 predicted proteins | sample MAT04_FD_78384 | JGI IMG/M metagenome (GOLD analysis project Ga0105047, IMG submission 78384) | Freshwater microbial communities from Lake Fryxell liftoff mats and glacier meltwater in Antarctica - MAT-04 (megahit assembly) | ecosystem: Environmental > Aquatic > Freshwater > Ice > Liftoff... | reverse complement strand
TCATGACGAAAAGTGTTGGCAGGGCGAAATCTACCACGTTTTATAAACCTTTAGGCTACCCCAAAACCCACAAAAAAAGCCCCGCAGCAACGCTGCAGGGCTTTTGGCGGAGAAGGAGGGATTAAGATTTTGACTAATAAAACATTGTATATAAATATTTTATGAATTAATAAATTATGGTAGATGTTTTACTTTAGGGTTTTTTTTGATTGTAATAATTGGAATGCACTAAAATAGTTGACTAAATTAAAGGTTCCTACTTGCTTTTAAGAATACTTGTCGCCTCATTTGCCCATTTATAATATTTGTGCTTAGGATTTTGCAAGATCGTAAGTCTCATCTGGCGAGCCTCCAAACTTTTTCCTTCGGCGATGTAGCACAACAGCAAATATCCTTGAGCATTCATTGCTTCAAAATCAGGATCCTGCTCCCACAAATTCATAAATGCCGGAATGGCTTGCTGGAAACGTTGTGCATAAAAGAGAGCATAAGGCATTAATTGAACAACTTGTGCTTGCCGGGGGTCATTTTTTGGAATACTGTTCAAAAGTCGAATCGCCTCCTCAAATTTCGAGTTGTTGTAGGCTTTATTGGCCGCAGCAAGCGTCGGATCGTCGCTGCCTATATCTCCCCGGGTACTCATATTTGATTTTTGAGCCAATTGCATCGCAAATTGCCGACTCCCTTGTGTGTTACGGCTTTCCAATGCACGCATTGCCTTGTCTTTTTGATCGAGTTCTTCCCGCAAGCGTTTGATTTCTGCGTTCAAAGTCGAGTCTTTGCCAAGTTCTGTCCTTTTTAAAAGATCGGACAGCTCTTCCTCTTTTTGTTGAAATTCAGCTCTTAACGCCATTATGATTGAGTCACGCCGAGCAATTTCCTGATTTTCCTGCTGCTGGGTATTCTTTATTTTTTTTATTTCCCCAAAATGCCAAATTGCTCCCGCTAACAAAAGCAAGAGCAAGGTGGTAGAAGCCCATATCCAGACTTTGCCAGTAGTCTTTGTTTCCGCAGGAGGCGAAGGTGAAGAAGGCGTATCTATTTCTTTGTCCCACTTATCAAAATTTCCATACATATCGGCGGCGGCAAGACGCCGTATGCCCAACAGCGCTAACCTTTGTATTTCTACCTGTTTGAAAAGTTTGGCATCTATGGCAATATCTGCTTCAAGTTGTTCTCGCTCGGAGGGAATTAACTCGCCTAGGAGATACTTTTCTATGGTGTCGTGTAGATTTTTATCAGCCATTTCTTTGATTTTGAATGTGTTGTAAAATATCCGGATGTTCGTGCAGGTAATTTTCATAACGCTCTATGCATTTGCGCTTTTCATTCCTGGCCACCTGCTCACCACCGGAAAAATCCATTTTTTCAGCTATTTCTTTCATACTGAAACCGTTCATAAAATGGCGAAGTATTGACTTGCATCGCTCTCCAAGGAGCGCAAGCGTTTCGTCTAACAAACGAGCCAGATCGGTTTGAGCGATATCCATTTCCACGCTTTCCACAAAGTCTGACACATGTTTGCTTTCCAACTCAATGATTTCCATTTTCCTTTCTTTCTTTTTTTTGGCCCACACCCGATACACACACGACACGAAATAAGTGGACAGCCGATGTTGTAAAACAAAATCAGGCCGTCGCACCCGTTGCTCGAATGCCATGAATGCTTCCTGCAAGGATTCTTTTGCCTCGTCACGAGTGCCGCCTTTGTTGACTATTGTGCCGATAACCCGGTCGCGCCAATTTTTATACGCAAACTCCCAGGCCTTTTCGCGAGCCAGGCCCCCAGATCTGAAGGACTCGATAATTTGTTGGTCAGTAAAAGATTGGCTCATGGATAAGAGGCTTTTTAACAATGATGCGTAACCTACTTGGTCAACTTATTTTTCAAAAACCTAAAGAAAAGGTTTTTTAGCATTTTTTTCAAAACAGGTTACGCTTTTTCACGCCTTCGGCTCTTACATACAAATGCATTTCTGTTGGCCGGGTTCATTTATGGTAGACTACTCAACAGAAAGGTTTTCTTAAAAAAAATGAAATGCTTGAACGGTTTTTAAATTTTTGAAAAAAAATCATCCTGTCAGGTTACGTCTTCCGCACCATACTCCCTCTAACCAACAAATCATCTCCACACAATCAAAATTTTTTAAAATAAATAAATGTCATGCGTATTCAAACCATCAGTCTCCTGTTTTTTGTCTGTCTCCTTCAGATCTGTGCGATCCCTTCGGCTTTCGCTCAAAAAAATAAAGTTGAAAAAGTAACCGCCACCTGCAAGGGTCTGCCACGTGAACAGCGTCCGCGGATAACGGTCGCCAGTTTTGATATCACAAGCGCCAAAGCTCAAGGTGTTGTGGGCAATGAGCTGGCTTCCATGCTCGCCAACGCCCTCGGCCAAACAGAATGTTTCAATGTACTGGAAAGTCTTGATAAATTGAATATGGGTGAAGTAAAGCTCAATCAAAGCGGTGCTACCGATGATTCAGGGCCTCAAGCAGGCAAAATGAAAGGCGCCCAACTCATTACTACCGGTGAGATAACAGAGTACAACGACGAGAAAATACACGTCCTGGGTGTCGGCAGCATTACTGCAAACATCGGTTTTATCCTTAAAATTACCGATCCGCAGACCCGTGAAGTGCTTTGGTCGGAATCTATCAATAAAAAAGTTACGAAGCCAGAGGTGCGTGTGTTCAACACCGACATCGCGAACTTCGGTAGCCAGGCAATGGAAGATGCGGTCGAAAAAGCCATCTTGGAGGCAGTCGGGCTTATCGTTGGACAAAAAGAACTCATACAATCCTACAAGCCCAAAGCAAGTGAAGCTGCGGCGAAGTACGATCGAAATACTTGCCCACTGACCCAAGGTGGTAACGGACCGAGTATTATGGTGATTATTCCTGAGGTGCACATCAGCCGTGCAGTACCAGATCCGGCTGGAGAAACTGAAATCATCAAAAACCTCATCGGTGCTGGCTTTAAAGTTATTGACCCCAGTGTTTATAAGATCATCCGTAACAGTGACGAACTGGCGAACGCCATCAAAAACCAAGATGCCGCTGCCGCTTCTAAGATCGGCGCCCGATTTGGTGCAGACATCATTATATTCGGGGAAGCGTTCAGCGAAAGCACAGGTACGCAAAACGGCATGCAAACCTGCCGTGCCCGCGTCGAAGCGCGAGCTGTCAGCACACGCAACGCTCAAATTCTCGGCGCCGACGGTAAACATGCAGGGGGGCTTGACAACTCTGAATTGGTGGCTGGTAAAACCGCATTACGCAATGCCGGCACACAGATGAGCGCATATTTTATCAATGCGCTTTGCGAGGCAAAAGGCATTGCCATCGGCGGTGGGAGCAATAAAGGAGAACAGATATCGGAAATTGTATTGAGCAATGCCACCTTCTCCTCGGCAAGCAAAACAGAGACCTACCTCAAAAGCATCAAGCAGGTAAAAAGTGTTACAAGAAGCCTGAGCAACGGCATTGCTCGTTTCGAAATACATCACTCAGGCGACATCAATGCAATCGCCGAAGCGCTTGATCAGGACCGGGCCGGTGTAGCCATCGAAATTACTGGAGCCGAAGGAACAAAAGTGGAAGGACAATTCAAGTAACGCTCCCCGCGAATAAACATCAGAAAACCAAAGCATCTTCTATCCATAATTTCACCATCAACAAGGCGGCCCCTCACACATCCGGAAAACGTAGGACGTTTACCGAAAGCCAATGGTCTGTCTGTTTCAAAAACCTAAACATATGAAATCGCAACTCTCCCAGGATATCCGCACAGCCCTCGATCAAGACAATTTTTCCGAAGCGCTTCAAAAAACTCAGCAACTTATTTCCATGGACCCCGCCGACTTTGATGCGTACTTGCTTAATGGCGACATATTCCTGCGGATGGGAAACGGCGCCAAGGCCGTTGAAAATTATGAAAAGGCAGTATCTATTCGTCCGCACGAAGCAGAAGCATTTTTCAAACTTGGGAATGCTTATGATCATCAGGAGGATATCCAAAAATCCCTTAACCAATACCAAAGTGCCCGCCGCTTAGAGCCAGGAAATAACCTTTACATGGCTTGTGTGGGTCGTCAACTCAACAAGAAGGGTATCGAAAGCAAGAATATTAACCTTGAAAACGAAGGGTTGGCAATCATGGAGCAGGCCTATCAAGCAGGAGTTCGTGAGGAGAATCTAAATGAACAACTTTCTATAGCGCACCTGTACCAGGCTACCAACAGCTGGCTTGAACATCCGGAAAAGGAAAATTTTTCGGTCCCAACGGAAAAGGTTCATCTTGAGCATGCCAAGATTCACCTCGAATGGGTGCGCAACTTGTACGATCGCTCCAATCAAGCCATTGGAAAGCCTCTGACCGAACTGGACGAGCTCGTGCGCGACATGGAGAAAAGGCATTTTGCGGGTTATCCGTACCTGCGCAAGGTTCCATTTATTTCAGGCGCCGTGTTCTTTGTCTTTGGATTCAAGATTTTGGCCATCCCGACACTCCTGATGGGAGTAGCATACCATTTCTCTCAGTTTCAGCCGAGGTACATGGCCAACCGCCAGTTGTTTAAAGGCAGCTACCGCGAGCCTTTTATTGTCCGCAGACTGGATCAAATGAATGAAACGCTTTCTGGAATTACCATCTGGTCCAGCAGCCTGAGCAACCTGTTCTTCAACAAGTTTTTGTTCGCCCTGGTATTTGGCACAATTCGTTTTGGCATGGTACTCATGATGTTGCCCTATGAGATCGTGAAAGGTTTCTTGAACAATTACGGTTTGAAGCAGCAATTGGTGGAGAAGGTGAAATCCTCTGCGGCGCAACTTTCTGCGGTAAAAAATTAAGATCTGGATTTTTATGACTGGGGCAGCGACTTGTGGTTCGTTTGCCCCTATTTTAATTTATACCACGTTTGGTACGTAGTGTTTATCCTAATATCTGTCCAATCCATCGCTCTCGAACTTTTACTTGCAATTGTTCACTTTGTCCAAACCTACTGATATTGCTACCATCTCCTGCGTCAACCCCTGATCCGACAAAACCTTCATTTACGTGACCTTGTCCTACATGTTTGCCTTTGCCTCTTCGAGTAAAAGCATTCTGGTGTGCCCACTAGATGACTATTTATGCAACAAAATTAAATGTTTCTTTAGGTTATTTCCACACAAACCCCTCAAAATGCTCCATAATCCTCTTTTTTTGAAAACAATTACCTATAGTTATAATATGTGGCGTAGGGTTGCTACTTTCACACGATCAAAATATGTAATAACATTATCAAAACCAAAATTCTCCATGAAACACTTTTTTGTTATTTTATGTATTTGTTGTCCAGGGTTTGTATTCGCGCAGGTGGTGGATACTGTAAGCGTTAGGCGGGAAGTGGATAGTTTGGTGCAGTTGAACCGGAAATTACTTAAGAAAGGGGATTATGACGAGGCATTAACTGTAATTGAAGCAGCAGAACAAAGGACGAAGGAGGTATTCGGTAAGATTAGTACGATTTATGGCGTATGTCTTGCAAGCCATGGAGCTACGCTCTTCAACAAGGGCCGGTATAATGAAGTAGAACCATTATTTTTAGAAGCGGTCTCCGTTCAGGAAATATTGACAGGGAAAAATGATTCGGTATATGCTTCGCGGCTTTATAATTTAGCGACTTTATACAAAGCAATGGGGCGTTATGAGTCTGCTGAGTCAAAATACTTAGAAGTTAGAACCATTCAGAAAGATGTATTCAAAAAAGTAAATCCTGCATTTGCTAAAACTCTGAGCGATTTGGGCAGCTTATATATGATAATGGGAAATTATAACAAATCGGAACCGCTGCTTCGTGAATCGATAAATGTATGTGAGGAAGTTTTTGGCAAAGAACATCAAGAATATGCCAATGCTTTAGATAATTTGGCGGGTTTGGAAAAACTTACAAGTCATTTCATGTCTGCAGACAGTCTATACCTAGAAGCGAAAGACATTCGTGAGAGATTATTTGGAAAAGATCACCCCGATTACGCAAGAAGTTTGAATAGTCTTGCTAATTTGTATCGAGTAATGGAAAGATATGAAATGGCAGAGTCATTTCTATTGGAAGCAAAAGACATTCGAGGAAAAATATTTGGGAAAAATCACCCGGCTTATGCTAGGACATTATCTAGCTTGGGAAACTTGTTTTCAGGAACCGGCAAATATGAGATTGCAGAAAAAATGTACTTGGAAGCCATGTTTATTCAATTAAAATGTCTATCTACAAACCATCCCGATTATGCAGCTACAGTGGCTAACCTTGGGGTTTTGTACAAGACAATGGGGCGTTATGAATCTGCCGAGCCATTATATCTCGAAGCAAAGTCTATTCAAGAAAAAGTTTTGGGAAAAGATAATCTTAATTTTACCATAAATGTGACAAATCTGGCATTTTTATATTGCCTTTTAGGAAATTACCAATTATCAGAGCAACTATACATAGAAGCAAAATCCATTCAAGAGCGTATAATTGGAAAAGAACATTATAATTATGCCCTGACTCTGTCAGGCTTGGCGGCTTTGTATTATACCATGGGACAATATGAATCTGCCGAACCGCTTTATCTGGAATCTATTTCAATTATTGGCAAAAAACTGGGAAAAAATCATTCTGATTATGCTGGGAACCTGAGTAATCTTGCACTTTTGTATAATGTGATGGGCCGTTTTGATGCAGCCGAACCATTGCTTTTGGAAGCAAAGGATATCTGGGAAAAAAACAGTGGCAAAAAACACTCAAATTATGCGGTTAGCCTGAATAACATTGCAACTGTATACAGAAACACGAATAGATTTGATGCTGCGGAGTCAAATTATTTAGAAGCTCTTGAAATTTGGGAGAAGACAATAGGTAAAAATCACCCTCAATACGCTAGTTCGCTGAATAATCTAACATTTTTATATCGAATAACCTCTCATCCAGAATGTGCTGTCAACTCATGTATCGAAGCAGGTTACCTGCAACGAGCAAATTTATACAACGTTAGTAAATATCAATCTGAAAGAGAACTATCACAATACATAATGACATTTTTTAAAAATTTAAATGAATATTTCTCTTTTGTCCATAGTAATCCGTTTCTCAGGTCTACAATTTCACCTAGTAGTTATGACAATATACTTTTCCACAAAGGTTTTCTTCTGCAAGCCGTTAATGCCCGCAACCAGATAATCCAATCTGATACCGCCACTAATCTCCTCGATAACCTCCAGAAATCTTATTTACGTCGCCTCGCCCGAGAGTTTGCTAAGCCTGTTGCAGGACGTGATACTCTACTCATTGCCGAATGGGAGGAAAAATCAAATGCCATAGAAAAGGAACTGGTTCGCACCGTGGCTGGCTATGGAGATATTGTCAAGCAAGTTTCCTGGCAAGAAGTTCAACAAAAACTCCTACCCAATGAAGCTGCCGTTGAATTTGTCTCTTACAAGTATTATACCCCCAAACCGACCGATAGCACGATGTACGCTGCTTTGGTCTTACTCCCTACCGATTCAGCTCCCCATTTCATTCACCTTTTTGAAGAGCGACAACTGCAAGCCTTGTTCAATCGCCCTGGCCTCGATGAAAAACTGATTGTCAAAGGATTGTATGGCGCCGACTCGGGCTTGCGCAATCTGCTCTGGCAACCGCTCGAGCCATACCTACGCGATGTAAAGACCGTTTATTATTCTCCTGCGGGTCTATTGCACCGCCTCAACCCGGCCGCTTTACTTGATGAGTCGAAGCAACTTGTTTCTGCTGGTCGCCAGTGGGTGAGAGTTGGTAGTACCCGTGAATTAGTAACGGACCGTCTGGCCGACCGCTCCTTCGCAAGATCAGAATCGAACGATACCGGACCACTCACTGCATTGGTTTACGGTGGTATCACATACGATATGGATAGCCTCGCCTTTGCCGGTGCAAATCAGACGATAGCTGTGGATAGCAATACCAATAGTTTCCAACGCAAAGACGGTAACTTTCGCTATATTGTGGAAGAACATCCCACTGGCTATGCCAAAGGTTCGCGCGGTGGTGGCGACGGTTCCTGGGAGCCGCTGAAGGGCAGCGGTCGGGAGGCAGATGAGGTCAATGCTCTGTTGGGTGCGGCCGGATTCCATACGGAAATTCAAAAAGGTTTGTCCGCCAGTGAGGAATACATCAAAAAAATGGAAACTGGTCCGCGCATTCTGCACATGGCCACACATGGTTTTGCATATCCCGATCCAAAAAAAGATCCGCCGAAAGGTTTCGGCGATTCGGAACCGGTTTACAAACTTCAGGATGATCCAATGCTGCGCTCCGGCCTGGTACTGGCCGGAGCCAATTATTATTGGAAAAATAAACGCCCGCTTACCAACCATGAAGACGGCGTACTAGTAGCCTACGAAGTGCGTGACCTGAATCTCCGAAATACGGAACTAGCAGTACTTTCCGCCTGCCAGACGGGCCTCGGCGATGTGGTGGGGAGCGAAGGGGTGTATGGTTTGCAGCGTGCATTTCGTATTGCCGGAGCCAAGTTTCTCATTGTATCGCTGTGGCATGTTCCCGACGAACAGACGCAGGAACTGATGCGGCTTTTTTACCAGAACTGGCTGGAGAAACAGGAATCCCTGCGCGATGCCTTTAACCATGCCCAGCAGACTTTGCGGGAAACAGAACCCAATCCGTACATGTGGGCTGGGTTTGTATTGATAGAGTGAGGGTTTTGAATGGCAGAATTTAGGATCACTTATCTCTCCTGGAGCTTTCCAAGCTGAACCTGCAATAGTGGGTTTCAATAACCAATCGTTAATAATGGCAATACCTTTTGGTTTTGAAGTTTGACGGCACAATAGTTCAACTTATAAACAAGGAAGCCTTCGACTCAGGCCATGCGCGTTTCTTTGATCTCATTCCCTCCGATTCGGGGCTTAAGTCTGAAGATTTTGAAGAGATGGAAGTGCTTATTCAATGGTTCTGGCTTATTGCGGGATAGAATAATCTTAAGTGCTTGAAAGACAGTTTTTTAGGCGCTTGTTTGTACATCGTGTCTAAAAAAATGAAAAAATTTTAGTTAAAAGTAAAACAATATGGTTTAAATGCCGTTATATTGGCATCAAATTTCAGTTATAAGTGAAATTTGAGTTAATCAAATTGCATCAACTATGTGGCAGACGAGCCACCGTTTATTCGGTCAGTATTGATGACGAAGAGTATACTCTTTTTGAAAAATTCCTTATCGAAAACCAAAAAGAATATGAGAAAGAGGTGTCCCATATTAAATCTCAAATCAAAGCGATGGCTCAAAGTACTGGCGTGCGTGACCGCTACTTCAAGAAACCTGAAGGAAAGCCTGGCCAAGATATATGGGATTTACGCGATCAGCCATATAGACACCTACGAATGTATTGTATGCGAATTACGGGTGCTGTAATAATTCTTGGAGGAGGAGGACCAAAACCCAAGGAGATAAGAGCCTTTCAGGAAAATCCCAAGTTGCATTGGGAAAACAACCAATTGCGCATGGTGTCAGATGCAATAACACAGCGAATTAAAGATGGCGATATTTACTGGATAAATGACGGTCTCGAACTAGCAGGCGATTTTATTTTCGATGATCCAACTGATGATCCTTAATTTCTTTTAATCCAGAATCGAACGATTCCCCCTTTGCAGGTAGCCGAAAAATGAAAAAACAGATCCATAAAACTGCCAGAATACGGACCAGTAGTGTTTTGGAAGCCTTCCTATCATTAGGATCGCCAGAAGAAGATAAACGTGTTGAAAACCGAATGGTATTGGCAGCTAAAATCGATGATGCTCTCAAGGCTCAAGGCATTGGCAAAAAACAATTTGCCGATATGATGGGTCAAAAACCCTCCGTCATTACCAAATGGCTTAGTGGCGGCCATAATTTCACGGTTGACACTCTTACTGATATTCAACGAGTTCTCGATGTTCGGTTGTTGGCATTGGATGAAGCCATGCCTCAACAACAGGTGTATCGTTATGTAGCAATTTCGTCTGTACAAATTATTGAAAATAAATGGTGCATAGACGATGGCCAATCTTATTCTCTTCCAAATATTCCTGTTGAATCCGCCAAAACAACACCACAGCATTTCCAGCGAGAACTTAAATTAGCATAGGCCATGGAAAGCGAAATTGCTTACAACATAAAAGGAATTCAAATCATTAATTCCGTTTTGAAAGCCACACTTACTCCATTTAACTCAAAAAGTGTGTTTCGTTTTGATGTAAACTTCAAGACAGAGGTGAATTTTAAGGAGGGCCGATTCACGGTTCTTGCCGATGCCATCATCAAGAATAATGAATCATCTGAATTGGTGGGACAATACACTGCGGCGTTTCATTACAGTGTAGATGATTTGGATAAACATGTAAAGAATAAAGGGGAAGCGGAGTGGGAGATGCCGACAGAACTTTTAAAGACACTTTTGGGTATTTCTGTTTCTACTATTCGTGGAATGATGTATGAAGCCTACAAGGGTACGTTTCTGGGTAATGCCGTTTTACCGTTGGTGGATATAGCCAATATTCAACCTGAGTTGTCGCCTTTAGCAACTTGAATGAACACAATTGCGAGACCATCAAGCTTGATTAATCGTAGGGCTTTCCGCTGCCCCTCACACCAACATCCGCTGCAACAACCCCTGCTTCCATCTCCGCCATCCCGCCAACTGCCGGTTCACCGCCCCGATCTTTTCGTCTAAACCGGAAAGAAAGGACGCGATTTTTGCTGCTCGGGAAGGGTGGGGAGGTGAAGGAAAAGTGTTTGAAGTTGGCTCGGGTACAAATGAACTACTAAATTGCCCTGGGCTGATTTGGCAATATCAGTCTTACTAACACTATTGAGGTGATAGGAAACAAACACCCTATTTTGTTTCGATTTAATAATGTTTAAATCGCCACCTAATGCTATTCCACTTCGTAAAACACACGATGCTTTCGCAATGTCAATCTGTGTTTTACCCGAAGCAGGAATGATTACATCATTTGCTTCACTCAAAACCAACACGTTTTGGTTGACATCAGTTTTTGAAATTACAGCATTTATAACTTCCCCATAAAGTGTATATAATTCGCCGTAACGAATGCACTCAAGCGTTCCATTTTCAACAATATCTGATTTTTAAATGCACTTGCCCTTTGAAAAAGTGACAATTTCACCCAATCTAAATTCCTCCCAATCCCCCCCAAACTCTGCAAACCTCAACTCCGGTATATTTTTATTCATGGCTTTCGGGGTTTAAAACGGCGGTTGGATGCCGAGTTGTTTGCAAAAATCGGCGATTTCGGCGTCGTTTTGGGCCATGGCGGCGTCGAGGTCGCGCAGTTCGGTGGCCGTGGCCTCGAGGTCGATGCGGGTTTCTTCCTCAAGTGTGTCCACGTAGCGCGGTATGTTGAGGTTGTATTCGTTGTCGCGCACTTCGCTCAGGGCTGCGGTGTAACCGTATTTTTCCAAGGTCACCCGCCGCCGGTAGGTATCCACAATGCGGTCGATGTCTTCCCCGCGCAGGCGGTTTTGGGTTTTTACCTTTTCAAAATGCCGGCTTGCATCGATGAACAGGATGTCGTCGGGGTTTTCGCGGTATTTTTTCAAAACTAAGATACAGGTGGGTATGGAGGTTCCGTAAAAGATGTTGGCCGGCAGACCGATCACCGCGTCGAGGCAGTCGCGGTCTTCGATGAGGTATTGGCGTATATGACCTTCTGCGCCGCCGCGGAAAAGGGCGCCGTGGGGCAGCACCAACGCCATCTGTCCGTTTTCGGCCAGGTGGTGCACCATGTGTTGCACGAAAGCGAAGTCTGCCTTGAAGCCCGGCGCCAGTCGGCCATACTGGCTGAAGTGGTCGTCGCTCAGGTGTATCGGGTTGGCGCTCCATTGCGCTTAAAACGGCGGGTTGGCCACGATGGCTTCGAAGCGGTGGTCGATGTGTTGTGGTTGTTCCAGCGTGTCTTCCTGCCGGATGTCAAACTTGTGGTAATGCACGCCGTGCAGGATCATGTTCATGCGCGCCAAGTTGTAGGTGGTGCGGCTGAGTTCCTGTCCGCTTCCTGTACTTCGCTGGCCACGCGCAGCAGCAGCGAGCCCGAGCCGCAGGTAGGATCATACACCGACTTGAGTTTGGTTTTGCCGGTGGTCACGAGTTTGGCCAGCACCTTGGATACTTTCTGGGGTGTGTAAAACTTACCAGCTTTTTTGCCTGCGCCGCTGGCAAATTGGGCGATGAGGTATTAGTAGGCGTCGCCGAGGATGTCGGCTTTGGCGTTTTTAAGTTTGAAGTCGACGGCATCGAGGTGGGCGAGCACCCTGGCGATGAGTTCATTTTTGGCCGATTCGGTACGACCGAGTTTGGTGGAAGTGAGTCGAGGTCTTCGAAAAGTTTGTCGAAGTCGTCTTCACTTTCTGTGCTCATGGTGCTTTGCTCGATGTTTTTGAGGATGCTGGCTAAGTCGCCGAGGATAAAATTGCTCGTGACGCCGCCGTAGGGCATGTCTTTTTCGGCGGCCATGCGGAATTCCCCCTGAGGCGTGTTGCCGCGTTGGGCCACGGCGTGGAACAGTTCGGAAGGTTTGAGGAAGTAGCCGAGTTGTTGCACGGCTTCTTCTTGTACGGCTTCGAGTTAAGCTTTGCCGGAAGTGGAGTGCTCGTCTATGTTTTCGTACCGGATGTTGTCTTCTTTCAGCAGCCTGTTGGCGTAAATGTGCATTTTTTCGGACAGGTACTTGTAAAACACGAATCCGAGGATATAGTCGCGGAACTCATCGGCGTCCATTTTGCCGCGCAGGGTATTGGCAATGTTTCAGAGTTGGGTTTCGAGTTGTCGTTTTTGGTCGGAGTACATGGGAGAGCGTTGTGGGGGGCAATGATAAGGGTTGGCGCGCAAGGCGGCAAGTATAGGTTGACATTTGTCAAAAAAGCGGCAGCGCCTTTATGCTACCCCAAAACCCACAAAAAAAGCCCCGCAGCAACGCTGCAGGGCTTTTGGCGGAGAAGGAGGGATTCGAACCCCCGGTACCCGCGAAGGTACGTCTGATTTCGAATCAGGTGC
>Ga0105047_10013448_pt1 | contig 13072 bp, 10 predicted proteins | sample MAT04_FD_78384 | JGI IMG/M metagenome (GOLD analysis project Ga0105047, IMG submission 78384) | Freshwater microbial communities from Lake Fryxell liftoff mats and glacier meltwater in Antarctica - MAT-04 (megahit assembly) | ecosystem: Environmental > Aquatic > Freshwater > Ice > Liftoff... | reverse complement strand
AAGGAAGGCGACAGGAAAACCAATGAGGATCGCCAATGCCGCAACAGCGAGGCAGAGAAGGCAGGTCCGCCACAAAATGGGGATGAAAATGGCATCGGTGAAGATGCGCCGGTAATTGCCGAGGCCAAAATCGGCAACGATCTGGCCGCCTTCCATCCGGAAGAAACTGTAGGCTAGAAAACTCGCGAGAGGTGCAAGAATGAGAAGGATTGGCAGGCCATAGGCAAAGGCCGCCAAGAGGCGCGGCCAGAACCCGTTTCTTGCACTACCGACAAAAATCATGGCAGGCCCGGCTCCCTTGCACAGGAAAGCCCGGTCACCAGGGTGACCGGGCCTTGCAGCACTTCTTCACGGTCAAGGCTGGGCCTTGACTTCGTTCCACAGATCGGAGCGCTTGGTCGGGTCTTCGACAAAATCGAGCCAGACCAGCTTGTCATTGGCCCCGGCACTGCCGGTTTCAACCACCGTGTTGCCAAATCCGGTGCGCTCGGAAAGCTGCTGGCCAATCTTCTTCTGCAGCAGGAAGTTGACCCAGGCCTCGGCCAGATCGACATCCTGGACACCGCTGGTCAGGGCCCATGTATCGAGCCAGGCAAGTGCCCCTTCCTTGGGATTGACGTATTCGATATTGGCGCCGGCGTCTTTCATCGCCTTGACCTGCTGCTGACCATAATTGGCCCAGATCAGCGCCACGTCATTGGACTTGTAAAGCTGCAGCGCCTCGTCAGGCGTTGTATAGAAGCTCAGGACATTGCTCTTGAGCGCAATGAGCTTCTCCTTGATCTTGCCCATCTGCTCCTCGGTGAGATGGAATGGATCCTCAATGCCCATGGTGAGTGCCGTGAACGAGAAATTATGCTCGCCATTGTCATAGGCAAGAATCTTGCCCTTGTATTTGGGATCCCAGAATATCTCGAATGTGTCAGGTGCCGGATTGACCTTGTCCTTGTCGTAGATGATGCCGATTGAATCGAAGCAGAAGGGTATCGAATGCACCTTGCCGTCGCGCATGACGCCCTTCACCTTCGAAAGATCCTGGAACCGCGGCAAGACATCCTTCTGGTTCGGAAGCTTCGAAAGGTCGTGCGGCGTCGTAAGCCCGCCATCAATATAGCGTTGGAGCTGCGCCGTGTTCACGGCGAACACGTCAAAGTCCTTGCCTTCGCTGCCCTTGATCTTGGCCCAGATTTCGTCATCGGTGCCGATGAACACGATATTGGCCTTGGCCCCCGTCTGGTCCTGGAATTCCTTGACCCAGTCATCATCGGCATAGCCCTGCCAGGCCATCACCCGCAGCTCCTTGGCGGCAAAAGCCCGGCTGGAACTCAGAATGGCCGGCGCGGCCAAAGCCAGGCTCAGCGCCGTGCGTCTATTCATTTTCAGTGTCATCAACGTCTCCTCCATTTTGTTTATCGTTCAAAATCATACCCACCCGCCATCGACGATGTAGTTCTGTGACGTGCACATGCGGCTGTCGTCGGCGGCGAGGAACAGCACCATGCGGGCGATGTCAGGCGGATAGAGCCTGTCTTTTAGGCATTGGCGCTCATCAATCTGGTGTTCGCCGGCTTCATTCAGCCACAATTTCACCTGCCTGTCGGTCATCACCCATCCCGGCAGCACGCAGTTCACCCGGATCTTCTCCGGTCCCAGTTCGCGCGCCAGAGCCCGCGTCAGCCCGCCCACCGCAGCCTTGGCGGTGACGTAGGCCGGGCAGTCCGCATCGCCAACCAGCCAGGTTATCGAGCCCAGATTGATGACCGAACCGCCCCCCGCATCACGCATGTGCGGGCGCACTGCCTGGGTGGCAAAAAACTGGTGGCGCAGATTCACCTGCATGCGGTCGTCCCAGTAGGCGACCGAAACATCTTCCGTCTTGTGGCGGTCATCGTTTCCGGCGTTGTTGATCAAAACCGACACCGGGCCGTGGCGTTCGCAGGCTTCGGCGACGGCGCGGCGGAGGGACTCGATGTCGCGCAGATCGCAATTTATATAATGCGGGACGGTCTTTCCCGTTTCCTTCAGCCGGGCCACAAGGGCCAGCGCGGGACCGTCGGCGATATCGACAAAGCTGACCTTGGCACCCTGCTGGCAAAAATGCTCAACCAGGCTGGCGCCTATGCCACTGCCCCCGCCCGTTATGAATATGCTGCGATCCTGGAGGCTGGGAAACGTTGCTGGTCGTTCGATGTAGCCATTCATAAAGCACGCTGCCTGCCGTCAAAAACGGGATGTTGAAGCCGCTCCCAGGCAGTGTCAATAGACGCCCGCGGGTTGCAATCCGCAGGACCGCTCTGCGACGGGCAAGGGTTGACTTCGAATGGCAGTGGAATAGGTTCGGCGGCTTGCAGAAGGAACGGATGCCATGAACATTGAAGTGAAGAAGAGCAATTATCGCAATGACTCGATCCTTCTTGGCTTCAGTGACCTCAAGCGGCTCAAAACTGAACGCCCGCTGGTGTTTGAGCGTGGCAAAGGCATCTTTATCTACGATGAGAACGGCAAGGATTATATCGAGTCCGTTTCCTGCTTCTATTGTGTCTCCCTGGGTTTCAGCGAAGAACGCCTGGTCGATGCCGCGACCCGGCAACTGAAAACCCTGCCCATGTATTCTTCGGCCATTCACCGCACGGTGCCACCTGTGATGGAATTGACGGAAAGACTCGCGGCCCTGTCACCCGTCAAGAATCCACGCATCTATTTTTCCACCACCGGTTCGGAGGCCAATGACCATCTCATGAAGTTCATGTGGTATGGCAATGGCTTTGCAGGCGAGCCACAGCGCCGGAAAATGATTTCGCGGCGCGCCAGCTACCATGGTTCAACCATTGCCACATCGGCCCTCGGAGGCTCTCAAGAACTGCATGAAAGTTTCGGAATCCCCATGGGCTTCTCATTGCAGGTTAGCCATCCGAGCTGGCCAAATGCGGCACTGCCGGGTGAGGATGAGGAAGCCTTCACTGACCGGCTCGCGGCGGAATTGGAACAGACCATTCTCGAAGCGGGGCCGGAAACGATCGGCGCCATGATCGCCGAGCCTGTTTCCGTATCGGCCGGCATGTTCCCGCCGCCCGCAAGCTATTTCCCCAAGATAACGAAGGTGCTCAAAAAATTCGGCATCCAGCTTTTCATTGACGAGGTAGTGACTGGTTTTGGCCGTTCCGGGCACATGTGGGCGACGGAATCGATGGGCCTGGAGCCCGATTGCATGACCTGCGCCAAGGGAATTTCAGGTGCCTACATGCCGATTGCCGGCATCATCATGGGCGAAGAATTCAACCGCCGCCTGGATATTGGCAACGAAGCCAAGGGCTGGTTCGCCCATGGCGCAACCCACCATGCCCATGTGGTCTCAGCAGCGGTGGCACTCGAAGTCCTCAATATCTTCGACGAGCGCGATATTCTGGGCCACGTCCGGCGCATGATTCCGCATTGGAACCGCATGCTCGACAGCCTCCTTGACCATCCCCTGGTCGTCGGCAACCGGAAGTGGGGCCTGGCCGGCGCAATTGAAGTTGCCTACCCCGGCGAAGGCCGTGCAGGACCCGCAGGGAGCCTCAAGGTTGGCGGTGCGACAAAGGATGTCTACGAAGCGGGCCTGCTCGAAGGCGTTATCGTGCGGCCGCTGGCGGGTTGCTTTGTCATGGCTCCGCCCCTGATCATCACCGAGGCTGAAATTGGTGAACTCGGACGGAGAGTTCGGGCGGCACTCGATCGCGCCTTGGCCAACTGGTCGCCATCTTGACTTTCGGCTGTTTCAACTGAGTTCGGTCGACGGCAACAATCTCACCATCGACTTCGAAAAGGTCGGTGAAAAACGCGTCCTCGACAGCTTCGTGACGGCGGCCTGAGACGGCGGATTGGCTTAAGCCAGTCTTAAGAAAACCTGCCTAAGCCTTCCCTTTGGCGTAATGGAAGGCAGCATTTTATGCAAATCGCAACGGAAGCCCGACCGACAGCGCGCGCCAATGTCGAAACCCTGAACCGGGCCGCCCGCGCCGTTTTCACCATGGCCATATTCACCTCGGCCTTCCTGCTCTTTGCAATCCAGCCCATGTTCACCAAAATGATCCTGCCGCAGCTCGGCGGCTCCCCCGCGGTATGGTCCGTGGCCATGGTGTTCTTCCAGGCGGTGCTGCTGCTGGGCTATCTCTATGCGCACCTCTCAACCCGCTGCCTTGCGCCGCGCACCGCCATATATGTGCATCTGGGGCTTCTTCTCGTAACTTTCATAGCATTGCCGATCTCCATTGCCTCGGGCCTTGGAAAACCGCCGGCTGAAGGCCAGGCCTTTTGGCTGATCGGCGTCTTCACGTTTTCCGTCGGCCTGCCGTTCTTTGCCGTGGCTGGAAATGGCCCGCTCCTGCAGGCATGGTTCGCCCGCACCAGGCATAAGGACGCCGGCAATCCGTATTTTCTCTACGCCGCCTCAAACCTCGGATCCTTTGCGGCCCTCCTGCTTTATCCTCTGATCGTTGAAACCACCCTGCGCCTGCCGCAGCAATCCCTCGGCTGGTCAATCGGCTTTGTGGCGCTTGCCCTGCTGATCATGGCCTCGGGCTACGTTCTGCAATTGACAATGACCGAGCCGAAATTGAGTGCCATGCAGTCGAGAACCGTTGCGGGACCGAAGAAACGTTTGATCGGCGAATACATCTGGCTTTCATTCATGCCGTCAGCCCTGCTGGTGGCGGTCACCGCCCACATCTCCACCGACATCGCGCCCGCCCCGTTCCTTTGGGTGATGCCGCTGGCGCTCTATCTCCTGACCTTCGTGCTGATCTTCCGTGACCAGTCGCTGGTTCCCACAACAATTGTCGCCCACCTTGTCCCGATGCTGGCCGGGGTTATCATTCTATCCAAAGTGGTCCTCTTCAACATCTTCCTGAGTTGCGCCTTGCACCTCGGATTTTTTTTTGCCGTGGCCGTGATGTTTCACCAGCGGCTTTACAACTTGCGCCCGCCGGCCGAACACCTCACGCAGTTCTATTTGTGGATGTCCTTTGGCGGCGTTCTCGGCGGCATTTTCTCCGGCTTGCTGGCGCCGCTTATTTTTGATCGCATCCTAGAATACCCAATTCTCATAGGCCTTGTCATGCTGGCCCATCCCGCCGTGATCAAAGCGTCACGAAGCGACTTCGTGAGGGAGGCTTTGCCGGTTTTTGGACTGGCGCTGCTCTTGGCGGCGGGAATTTACCTGTTTCGCGAACATGAATTCATCAGCTCCAGCACCTACCACAGATATATCATAGCTCTAGCCAGCATAGTGATTATCGGCCTCTATGTTCATCAAGTTGCCCGCGCGGCACTCATAATCGCGGCGCTGGTGGCTGTCGAGATATCTCCTGCAGGATTTCTGAACACAACTTACGAACGCTCATTCTTTGGCGTTCACAAAACATACCTGAGGGACAACGGACAGTTCCGTGCCCTGGTGCACGGAACAACGCTGCACGGCGCAATCCGCGTCAGGAATCCCGATGGGTCGAAATATACCGGTCCGATCACGCCGCTCACTTACTATCATCCCAAGGGCGTCCTTGCGCAGACACTTCTGTTACTGCCGCCTCAGATCAATGGCCGCGAGGTTGCCGTTGTAGGCCTCGGCGCCGGTGCCCATTCCTGCAATGGCCTAACCCGCGACCGCTGGATTTATTTCGAGATTGATCCTGTCGTCATCAAAATAGCCAGGGACCCGGAGCAGTTTGGTTTTCTGTCAAACTGCGCCCCAACCGCCAAAATCATTCTGGGTGATGCGCGTTTGACCCTTGCCGAACAGCCGGCGTCCACCTTCGATTACCTGCTCATCGATGCCTTCTCGTCAGATACAATTCCAATTCATCTGCTGACGCGCGAGGCCATTGCGCTTTATGTGTCGCGCCTCAAGAGCGACGGGATTCTGGTCATCCACATATCAAATCGCCACCTGGAACTGCAGAGCGTTGTTGCGGCCCTGGCCCGCGATGCCAACCTCGCCATAAAAACCCGGATCCAGAGCACCAAGTCAACCTCGCTTGCCGATCCATACCCCTCGGAAGCCGCGATTTTTGCGCGCCAGCCAGAAACCCTCGCCCCATTCACCGAAGAGCTTGGCTGGAAACAACCGGTCAACAATGAAGTATCGGTATGGACCGACGACTATTCAAACATACTGGGCGCCATCTGGCGGAAGTAATCAAAATGAAGCCAGCTTACGCAGTGGCCGGCACGAACTTCAGCGCCAAACCATTCATGCAGTAGCGCAGGCCCGTGGGCGGCGGCCCGTCATCGAACACATGGCCCAGATGCCCGCCGCAGCGGCGGCAATGGACTTCGGTGCGAGTCGAGAACAGCGTGTTGTCTTCCTTCTTGCCGACCGCGTTTGGCAGTACATCAAAGAAGCTTGGCCAGCCCGTGCCGCTGTCATATTTTGTATCCGATGCATAGAGCGGCAGGTCGCACCCGGCGCAAGAGAAGGTGCCCTTGCGGTGCTCGTCCAGAAGCGGGCTGCTGTTGGGTGGCTCGGTATTTTCCTCGCGCAGCACCGCATATTGCGCGGGCGCTAGCAAAGCCTTCCATTCGGCCTCGGTCTTGCTGATTTCAAAATCTTCGGCAAAACCCAAACGGCTTCCGGCGACCAGGCCGATCACTGAAAATCCGGCATATTTCAAAACGCTGCGGCGATCCATGATATCCTCACTTTAACATAGCTACGGACCAAATAGGCAAAAGGTTTCAGAGCTCGACAGGCCCTTCCGCCACGGGCTGCGGCGCGGCGGTCTTTCGCCGGTTGATAACCGATGACCCCGCATTCACGTCAAGCCGCGCAAACTGGAACACGGAAAGCATGGCAATGCCTGCAACGATAAAAAACGCAAGGGAGAAATCATCCGCCGCAATGACCGCTTCGCCGCGCCAGGCTTGCACCGCTTCCAGGACAAAAGCCGCTACGGCCACCCCGGCAGACAGAGAAAACTGCTGGGCCACCGCATAAAATGTGGTGGCGTTGCTGGTGTCGGCGCGGACAATGTCCGCGTAGGTGAGCGCATTCAGCGCCGTGAATTGCAACGACCGCAGGAATCCGCCGATAAGCAGCAACAGCGAGATCAGGACAAAGGGCGTGACGGCCGAGAGCAAGCCATAGGCTGCAATGAACAGGCAGGACATCACCCCGTTGACGATCAGCAATTGCCGGAAGCCAAAGCGGCGGAGCAAGGCCGATGCGGAGAATTTCATGGCAATAGCCCCCGCTGCCGCCCAGCAGCTCAACAGACCGGATTGGAAGGCGGTGAGGCCAAAACCAAGCTGGAACATGAGCGGCATGAGAAACGGAATGGCCCCCACGCCAACACGGTAAAAACTTCCGCCCTCGACACCAGCACGAAATGTGGGAATGCGCAGAAGCTTCAGGTCAAGGATCGGATTTTTCGCAGTGGCCGCATGGCGCACATAAAGCGCCAGGCACACCGCGCCAAAGCTGATGAGAAGAAACTGCCCGTAAATAGGCAACATATCCCGGCCGATGATCGTAAAGCCAAACACCAGCGCTGAAAGCCCCACTGCCGAAAGCAGGAAGCCGCGGAAATCCAGGGGAAGCACTGGTTCGGGCGGCATCTCCGGCAGGTAGCGTGTTGCGACGGCCAAACCAAGGAGCCCGATGGGAATGTTCATCCAGAAAATCCAGCGCCAGTCAAAGTAGGTGGTGATGAACCCGCCGATGGGTGGCCCCACCAGGGGGCCGATAAGGGCCGGGATTGTAAGCCAGGCAAGGGCGTCCACCAGTTGTGTTTTCGGCACTTCGCGAAGGATGATGAGGCGCCCGACAGGCACCATCATGGCGCCGCCCAGCCCCTGCAAGGCGCGCGCCGCAATGAGCCAGCCCAAAGATTGGGAAGCGCCGCAGGCAATGGAACCCACCATGAAAACCGCGATTGCCGCGCGGAAAATATGCTTTGCGCCAAAACGGTCGGCGCACCAGCCGCTGATCGGGATGAAAACCGTGAGGCTGAGGAGATAGGTGGTGAATGCCAGCTTCAGCACGATGGGATCAGTTCCGAGGTCCGCCGCAATGGCCGGCAGCGAGGTGGCGATCACCGTCGCGTCCATGTTTTCCATGAACAGGGCGGAGGCTACGATGAGCGGAAGCAGGCGGGCTGGGGAGACCATTTCAATGGCCCGCAGAATGCCAAACTAACCCAACTCACGCAATGCGGCACCCCGTCAAAAGCTCATGTTTTAATGCGCCAACCCCATGCAACCACCTCATAAGGCTGAGGTTTTTTCTTTGCAAAAAACGCCCTAGGGCTCGTGCTGCAGCCTTTGACCCCCACTTGGTGAAGGCGCTATAAGGCGCCCATGATCACACGATTTTTTACCTGGCTCGAAAACTACGTCGATTCCTTTCCTATGCAGCAGGCTGAAAAGCCCGCGCCGACGCTGTTTGCCTTCGCCTTTCACTACACCAAACCCTTCCTGCCGCTGCTTGTGGCCTCGATCCTGTTCTCCACCGTGATTGCCCTGATCGAGGTTTACCTCTTTGCCTTCATCGGCAATCTGGTTGACCTGCTCGGGGCGGCGGACCGCGCCACCTTCTGGGACGACAACGCCACCAAATTGATTGTGATGGGCGCGCTGGTTCTGCTGGTGCTTCCGGTGCTGAATTTTATTTCCGAGGCAATTTCCCACCAGGGCCTGCGCGGCGCCTTTGCCATGCGCATCCGCTGGCTGGCACACCGCTATGTGCTGCGCCAGAGCATGGACTTCTTCCACAATGACTATGCCGGCCGCGTCGCCACCAAGGTCATGCAGGCAGCACTTGGCGTTCGAGACGCAGTGATGAAGATCACCGAAGTCGTGGTCTATGTCACCGTCTATTTCGTCGGCGCGCTGGTTCTCGTGGCAACAAGCGATTACTGGCTGATGGTCCCGCTTCTCGTCTGGCTCGGCGGTTATGCGCTGGCCTGCTGGTACTTCGTGCCGCGCCTTGGAAAATTGTCGGAAGCCCAGGCCGAACTGCGCTCCCTCGTGGTGGGCCGCGTCGTCGACAGCTACACCAACATCTCGACGGTCAAGCTTTTCGCTCACGCGGAACGGGAGGATTCCTACGCCCGTGAGGGCATGGGCTGGATGCTGGAAAGCGTCAACAAGTCCATGCGCATGTCCACCTTCATGACCTCAACGCTCAGTCTGCTCAGCGGCATTCTTATTTTCATGATGTCAGGCATCTCGATTTACTTGTGGCATGTGGGCGCCATCACCACGGGCGCCATCGCCTTCTCCATCGGCCTGACGCTGCGCCTCAAGGCCATGTCGCAATGGATCATTTGGGAAGTAGCCGGATTGTTTGAAGATATCGGCATCATCCAGGACAGCATCGAAACCGTGGCCCGCGACCGCCTCGTGACCGACATTCCCAACGCCAAGCCGCTTGTCGTGAGCAAGGGCGAAATCGTCTTTGACAACGTACGCTTCAACTATGGCAAGGAACCGGTTGAAGGCCGGCATGATATTGTCGATGGCTTCTCGCTCACCGTCAGGGCCGGCGAAAAAGTGGGCCTCGTCGGCCGCTCGGGTGCGGGCAAATCCACTCTGGCCAACCTGTTGCTGCGTTTCTACGATCTGCAGAGCGGCGCCATCCGCATCGATGGCCAGGATATCTCGCAGGTGGCCCAGGAATCCCTGCGCTCAAAGATTGGCGTGGTGACCCAGGACACCTCCCTGCTCCACCGCTCGGTCATGGAAAACCTGCGCTACGGCATGCCCGATGCAACACTCGCCGAGGTAGAGGCTGCGGCGCAGAAAGCCCATGCCGGTGAATTCATCGCCAACCTTGTCGATCCCAAGGGCCGCAAGGGTTATGATGCCCATGTGGGCGAGCGCGGCGTGAAACTTTCCGGCGGGCAGCGCCAGCGCGTGGCCATCGCCCGCGTGCTGCTCAAGAATGCCCCCATCCTGGTTCTCGACGAAGCAACCAGCGCGCTCGATTCCGAGGTCGAATCCGCCATTCAGGAAAATCTCTACACCCTGATGGAAGGCAAAACCGTGATCGCAGTTGCCCACCGGCTTTCCACCATTGCCGCCATGGACCGCCTGATTATCATGGACAAGGGCCGTATTGTGGAAGAAGGCACCCACAAGCAATTGCTGAAGCGCAACGGACTCTATGCCAATCTCTGGAAACGTCAGTCCGGCGGCTTCCTGGTGGACGAAACCACGCTGGCCGCCGAGTAAACCTTTCATTAACCATAATCCGGCCACAACAGCCTTTGCACACACCCAGCCATTTCCGGGGACACCATGAAACACGCCATCATCGCCTTGACCGCCGCATCCTTCCTGCTCGCCGCATGCTCAACCGATCCCTATACCGGCGAACAGAAGGTTTCCAACACCGCCATCGGCGCAGGCACCGGCGCCCTGCTCGGCACCGCGGCGGGCGCCCTGCTCGGCTCGACCACCAATATAAAGACCCGCAAGGCCATGCTGGTTGGCGCTGGCCTCGGCGCATTGGCGGGCGGCGGCGTTGGCCTCTACATGGACAACCAGGAAGCCAAGCTGCGCGAGCGCCTCGAAGGCTCAGGCGTCTCGGTCACCCGCAACGGCGATAACATCATTCTCAACATGCCCTCCAACATCACCTTTGCCACCGATGAGTCAGACATCAAGCCGGCCTTCTATGACGTGCTGAATTCGGTTGCCATCGTGCTGCGCGAATTCAACCAGACGCTGGTTGATGTGAACGGCCACACCGACGCCGACGGCTCCGATGACTATAACGAAGAACTCTCGAGCCGCCGCGCCAATTCGGTGGCCCACTATCTCGTTTCGCAGCAGCTCGACAGCCAGCGCTTCTCGGTCCAGGGTTTTGGCGAAAGCCAGCCCGTGGCATCCAACGCCAGCGCCTCCGGCAAGGCCCAGAACCGCCGCGTCGAAATCCAGATCGTTCCGCTGACCTGAGCGTCAATTCACTTCAACGGCTTTAGAAATGGTCCATCGGGAGTGCTGACGTAGAAGATGACAACCTTGGTTTCTTCGGTCGCACTGAGATTGTAGCCAGTCATTTCCGTATTGGGCGGCTCGACCATGGCTTCTCCGGCCTTTATTGTCTTCGGAGGTTGCCCTTTGAGTTCGAGCGTGAAAGCCCCCTCAACAATATACACGGTGACGGGATAATCATGGGTGTGGGTAACTGTTTTGTCGCCGGGCTTGAACGACGCCGTCAATACCCGCACCTCGCTGGTTGAGTCCCCTGGCAGGCCCTCGACGATTTCCTTGAGCACAAGGTTTGGCTTGGCCACGCCACCATCGGCCAATGCCGCACCGGAAAGCGCCGTAACCGAAAAAATGTATGAAATTAAGGTAAAGAGGCGCATCTGGAATACTCCCTTTTGCAAGATTGCAATTGGCAATCCCTAAGCCGGAAAGACCGTCTGCGGCAGCCGCAAGTTTGCCAAAGGGGGCAGCACTAGTGCATAACCCCTCGGATGTTTGACTGGAATGACTTGAAATATTTTCTGGCGGTCGCACGGCAGAACAGCACGATTGCCGCAGGAAAATCGCTTGGCATTAGCCAGTCCACCGTCCATCGCCGCCTCAACGAACTGGAGCGGCGCCTGCAGCGAAAGCTCGTAACGCGGGAGCCGACAGGCTATCGCCTGACGGATTACGCAAAGGGCCTCCTGCCCTATGCCGAGCGCATTGAAAGCGGGGTTCTGGAATTTCAGCGCCACGTGCTGGACCAGGCGCGTGATCTTTCCGGCGTAATCCGCGTGACCTGCCCGGAGCCTATTGTTTTCAGGCTTACAAAGTCTCCGTTGCTTGAACGCTTTCTTGAGCGCTATCCAGAGCTCCGCATCAAATTTGTGTCAAGCGACCGTTATCTCGACCTGTCAAAAGGCGAAGCGGATATCGCCTTCCGCTCCGGTGATACGGACGAAGAGCTCATCGGGCGAAAGATCGCCGATTCACTTTGGGCGGTTTATGCAAGCAGGGATTACTTCTCAAGCCATGGAAAGCTACAAGGGCTGGATGATTTGAACCGTCATCCGCTTGTAGCCTTTGACAGTTCATTGAGCAGCCACCGCACATCCATGTGGCTGAAGGAGGTGGCACCGGACGCCACAATCGCAGCGCAAAGCAACAGCGTGCTGGGGCTGGTTTCATCCATAAAATCAGGCGTGGGCATTGGGCCGCTTCCGACAGCGCTTGGCGACGCCGAGGAATCGCTGGTCAAAATCCTGGGGCCAATACCTGAACTGACGCGAAGCTGGCGCATGCTCACTCACCCCGATCTTCGCCACAGCCCCCGCGTTGCCGCCTTCTTTGATTTCATCATGGAGCAACGCGCGCTGTTGAAATCGGTCTTCACCGGATAACCCGTGTCTCCTGGCCTTATGGACATGCTCTATCGGGAAAGCTAAAGCCCCCCGCATGACCACGGCGCGTGTAGTTCTCAACATCCCTGCCCTCAGCCTCGCGGCAGCGGAAGACATGGCTAACCGGTTCGAGAATGATTTCCGGATCGAGCCCCTGGCTGTCACCATCAATGAAACCGACGAAGCGAAAAATCTCTGGGAAACCGTGACTTATTTTGCCGATGATGCAGCGGCAGAGGAAGCGCGGCAGCTTCTGCAATTGCCGAAAGGCATTATCTCGACGTTGCCGGATACGGATTGGGTACGACACTCGCTTGAAGGCCTGGCGCCCGTCGTGGCGGGACGGTTTTTTCTGCACGGTTCCCATGACCGCGAACGCCGGCGCCAAGGCGGCGTGCCGTTTGAAATTGATGCGGGAACCGCTTTCGGAACCGGCCACCACGGCACCACGGCCGGCTGCCTCCTTGCCCTTGACGCCATACTGAAACGGCGGCGGCCGGAGCGCATTCTGGATCTCGGCTGCGGTACGGGCGTGCTGGCCATCGCCGCCGCCCTTGCCGCAAAACGCAAGACCCTCGCCACCGACATTGATCCCGAAGCGGTGCGGGTGACGCACCTGAATGCAAAGCTCAACGGCGTGGCCCCCCTGCTCAATGGCGTGACGGCGCCGGGCCTCAAGCACACCCGCATCGCCCATGGCGCGCCTTATGATCTGATTT
>Ga0105047_10013446_pt1 | contig 13073 bp, 8 predicted proteins | sample MAT04_FD_78384 | JGI IMG/M metagenome (GOLD analysis project Ga0105047, IMG submission 78384) | Freshwater microbial communities from Lake Fryxell liftoff mats and glacier meltwater in Antarctica - MAT-04 (megahit assembly) | ecosystem: Environmental > Aquatic > Freshwater > Ice > Liftoff... | reverse complement strand
TCGACGTCGAGGTTGCGGCCGCGGAAGAAGCGCGCGAGCGTGGGCGAGGCCACGGCAATAATGATCGAAAGCAGGGCCATGACGAGCACCAGTTCGATCAAGGTGAAAGCGCGGCGTGGAAGTCCGAAGTCCGAAGTCCGAAGTCCGAAGTCCGAAGGGAAGCCGTGATGGAGTGATGGAGTGATGGAGTGACTGGGACCAGCACTCCACTTCTCCACTGTTCCATTATTCCATTCTTGGCCTTCGGACTTAGACATAGTTTCAGGTCGCCGCGGGTCAGCGCTTGTTCTGCCAGTTGGTGATGTCGTCCTCGTTGCCTTCCTTGCCATCCGGTCCCATCGAATAGAGATCATAGCCATTGGCGTTGTTGCGGCCTGGATACTCATAGACGTAGTCGTTGTTCCAGGGATCCTTCGGGATGTCTTTCAGGTATGGCCCCTTCCAGCTTTGCGCGTCACTGGGCTGGGTGACGAGATCCTGCAAGCCGCCTTTGCCTTTGGGGAAGTAGCCATTGTCTATCTCGAAAGCATCCAGCGCGGTGCTGAACGAGGCGATCTGCGTCTTGGCCGCCGTATTGCGCGCCTGCTCGGAGCGCCCGGCCAGCTTGGGATAAACGATGGCCGCCAAGGTGCCCAGGATGACGAGCACGAGGAGGAGTTCGACGAGCGTGAACCCGCGACGACGGCGCGTTTCGGACTTCGGACTTCGGACTTCGGACTTGAACATGGTTTTCATAGAGAGTTGGGTCAGACAATCACTTGATATATTCCTGCAAGGTGAAAATGGGCAATGCCATGCCGACGAAGATCACGCCGATCAAACCGGCAATGAGAAACAGCATGAGCGGCTCGGTAAGCGCGACGGCGGTCTTCAACTGACGGTCGAGGTCCGATTCAGTGACGGTGGCAATGCGGACTAACTCCGCATCCAGCTTTCCGCTCTCCTCAGCCACGGCGATCATTTCGAGGACCGAGCCGGTGAAGAGCATCCGACATTCGCCGAGACTCGCGCCGAGTTGCTTGCCCTCCTTCACTCGCTCAATTGAGTTGGAGACGGCGTCCACGAGAATCTGATTGCCAAGCGAACGGCGGGCGACGTTGAGGCCATTGATCAACGGTACGCCGGCGCCGAGCAGCGTTCCGAGCATCCGGCAGAACCGGGCCATCGCATACTGAGCCACGAGACTGCCGATGACTGGGAGCTTGAGGACGGCACCTTCCCAGGTGCGCCGGCCGGCAGGCGAGACAAACCAATTCGCCACGAGATAGCCGCCAATACCGAGGCCGAGCAGAATCAAAATGCCATACGAGCGCAGCAGATGACTGACCGCGATGATCCCCTCGGTCAGTGCCGGAAGCTTGGCACCAAAGCCGGCGAAGGTTAGTTGGAACTTGGGAATGATAAACACCATCAGGACCACCATCACGGACAATGCGAGGCACAGCAGGATGGTCGGATAGAACATCGCCGTCATCACCTTGGCCCGCATTTCCTTCTCGCCGGCCTGGAAGTCTGCGATCTGCGCCAGCACGATGTCGAGAAACCCGCCCGTCTCGCCGGCTTCGACCATGGCTACATAGACCCGCGGGAATACGTCCGGCGACTTTGCCATCGCATCGGCCAGTGACATGCCGTCCACCACGAGGTCGTGGACTTCCTTCCATTTCACCTTGGCCGCGGGAGAGGAGGCTTCCTTCTGGAGAATTACCAGCGCGCGGCTTAGCGGGACACCCGCCGCGAGCAGGCTGGAGAGCAGGCGGGTGAAGTTTTCCAAGACGCGCGCGGTGACTCGCTTGCCACCGCCGAGGGAGAGTTGGAAGCCGGGCGACTGGCCATTGACGGGAGCTTTGTCGGCAGCGGGCTTGTGCTTGCCATTACCATTCGTGCCCGCGCGCTCGGCGAGGCTGATGGGCCGCAGCCCGCGACCTTCCATGACGCGGAAGGCCTCCTGCCGCCCGCCGGCTTCAAGCTGGCCTTCAGCAACGCTGCCGTTGGCTTGCAGAGCTTTGTAGGTGAAGACAGGCATGGCTGGCTCGGTGCGTCAGAGGCGGCTCACGGCGGCGACGGCCAGATCGGCTTCGCCGGTGGTGGCGTCGAGCGATTCATTGCGCGTCGTGCGAGCCACTTCCTTCGCGGTGGTCACGCTGAGCACTTCCTCGACGGTCGTGATGCCCTGGCGCACGAGCCGCCAGCCGTCATCGGCCAGCGTTCTCATGCCGGCGCGACGGGCGGCGTCGCGAATCTGGTCGCCGGAAGCGTTCTTCAACACCAATGCCCGGATTTCATTGTCACTGTCCATCCACTCGAAGATCGCGTGCCGGCCAAAGAAACCCGTCTGGCGACATTCCCGGCAGCCGACTGAGCGGTAAATGGTGGCGTTGGCAGGGATGCCCACTTGGAACTTGAAGGCATCCGCCGTGGGCGAGTGATCTGGCTGCTTGCAGTGCCGGCAGAGCACGCGCACGAGGCGCTGGGCGAGGACGGCTTCCAGTGAAGAGGCGACGAGATACGGCTCAACGCCCATGTCCACGAGTCGGGTCACGGCACCGGGGGCGTCGTTGGTGTGCAGCGTGGAGAAAACCAGGTGGCCGGTAAGCGAAGCCTGCACGGCGATTTGCGCCGTCTCCTGGTCGCGGATTTCGCCGATGAGCAGCACGTCGGGGTCGTGGCGCAGGATGGAGCGCAGGCCACGGGCGAAGGTCAGTCCCGCCTTCTCGGAAACTTGGATCTGGTTGACGCCCTTGAGCTGATACTCGACCGGGTCCTCGATGGTGATGATCTTGCGGACGGCGTCGTTGATGGTGTTGAGCGCGGTGTAAAGCGTGGAGGTCTTGCCGCTGCCCGTGGGGCCGGTGACGAGAATGATGCCGTGCGGAAGCTGGAGCACGCGCTCGAAACATTCGAGTTCACGGCGGTCCATGCCCATCTCGGCCATGCCTCGGAGGGTGGAGTTTTGCCGCAGCAAGCGCATCACCACCGCTTCGCCGTGGAGCATCGGAATCACGGACACGCGGATGTCCACCTCGGCGTCATCAATGCGAATCTTGATGCGACCGTCCTGGGGCAGGCGTTTCTCCGCGATGTTCAGGTGGCTGAGAATTTTGACGCGGGAGACAATGGCCGGCTGGAAGCGCTTGAGCTGCGGCGGCACCGGGACTTCCTGCAACACGCCGTCAATGCGGTAGCGGATGCGGAATTCGTCCTCGAACGGCTCCAGATGAATGTCCGAGGCGCGCAGTTCGATGGCGTCGCGCAAGACTTGGTTCACGAAGCGGATGATCGAAGCATCTTCCGCCGCGCTGTCGAGGTCGTTGCCGTCCTCGCGATCTTCGTCCACCACTTGAATGGGCGCCTCTTCTTCGAGACTGCCGATGGTGTCCGCGCCGACGCCGAGGCGCTTCTTCATCTCGCGCTGGATGGCCTCGGTCGGGGCCAGCACCGGACGCAAGCGCAGCCCGGTCATCGTCCGCAACGTGTCGAGCGCCTGCGTGGCGAAGAGCCGGCTGGTGGCGACTTCGACCGTGCCGTTGGTGCGGCGGAGCGGGAGCAATTCAGCCTTCAGCAGGATGCGGGCGGGGAAAAGCGACAGCACTTCCTTGTCTGGCTCAACCTCGTCGAGCGAGGTGAAGGCGAGGTCGTATTCCTTCGCCAGCCAGCGCAGGACTCCCTCCTCCGAACGAATCGGCGCACCGTCCGCACCCACGGGAAGCCGCGTGAGCGCGCGCACGTCGCTGGGAGAAAGTTGCCGGGCGGCAACCATCCTCTCCAGCAACGGAGCGAGTTCAGAACTGTGGGCTTCGAGGGCGGGCATGGGCGGGCGCGCGATTCGTGCGGGATTGAGGGTGGGGAATCAGCTCAGCGTGCCGCCAGCGAGCAAGATGGCTTCCTGGCGGGTGGTGAGCACCTTGCGGAGTTCGTCCTGGGCCTGGGTGAGTTTCTCTTCCGCGACTTTGCGAGCCTCGCGGACTTTGGCCATCGCGGCCTTCAACTCGGTGGCGTTAGCCTTGGAATCAATGGCTTTCTGGAGGGCTTCGACGGACGGATCAGGCTCGCCGAACATGCCGCCGCGCCCACCGCCAGGACCACCCTGGCCGCCGCCACGACCGCCGCGCATCATGCCGCCTATGCCGGAGGCCATTTGGGCCCGGCGGGCGTCCATGACCTTGGTGACGAGCGGCTCGAGGGCCTTCCACTCGCCGTCGTCGGTGATTTCGAGCTGCTCTTTGACGCGATCCAACATGCGTTGCTGGAATTGGGCGGGATCGAAATTGCCGCCGCGGCCACCGCCGCCGCCCTGCCCACCCTGACCTTGGGCCAGGACTGCGAGGGGAGTGAGGGTGAGGGTGAGGGCGACTCCGGCGAGTGCCACTAGGTTGTTCAATTTCATATGCGTGTTTTCTATTTTGTATGGTTGTTGTAGTTGCGCCGCACCGGACGGCCACACGGCAGCCCTGACACGACTTCGCAGCAACCGACGCAATCACTGTGCCACGCCCAAAAGCGGGGTTTCGCCCACTTCCAGGCCGAAACTTGCGCAGAAACTGCTCGCCGCCAGCGGTGCCTGCGCAAGGCTTGCGCGGCGTCGGGGCGAGGCCGCCCACCCACCGTAACCGGGTGGCGGCACCACCAGGTGGAAGCGGTGGGTACCCAATCCCTCGTCGCCCTGCGGGTGGTACCGCTGCCACAGCCGCTTGGCTTGACGGTCGCTCGACCCGGGCGCCCCCGCCCCTGCCACCAGCAGCGGCGCTTTCACTTTTAGCCGGACGCGGATCGTCAGCCGATTCCGTCCGGTCCACGTCGGGTTCAAGGATTGCATCATCGGCCATCACGGCCTCCCCGCGCTCACCCGGAAAGCGGACATTCGCTCGAGCCTACGACATTCCTAGATCAAGATTTGACCCACCCCAGCCCCGCACCTATTCTCGCCGCCCGTTTGTCCATGAAAGTTCTTGTTTGCGATCCTGTTTCCCCCAAAGGCATTGCCCTGCTCCAACAGCAGGCAGGGCTGGAGGTGGTGGTTCTTCCTAAGCGGCTGCCGGAAGTCGAACTCCTGCCGCTGGTGGCGGATGTTTCGGCTATCGTCGTCCGCTCCGAGACCAAGATCACCAAAGCCGTCATCGCCGCCGCGCCGAAGCTGACGGTCGTCGGTCGCGCGGGGGTGGGCGTGGACAACATTGACGTCGAGGCGGCCACCAACCGCGGCATCGTGGTCATGAACACGCCCGGCGGAAACACCATCTCCACCGCCGAGCTGACCTTCTCAATGCTCATGTCGCTGGCGCGGAAGATTCCGCAGGCCCACGCCTCCATGAAAGCCGGCGAGTGGAACCGCAAAGAGTTCTCGGGCACCGAGCTTTACGGCAAAACCCTCGGCGTGCTCGGCCTGGGCCGCATCGGCACAGAGGTCGCCCGCCGCGCCATCGCCTTCGGCATGACGGTGCTGGCCTATGATCCTTACATCACGCTGTCCCGGGCCGGGGCGTTACAGGTTGAGCTGGCCGAGCTGGATGAGATTTATCCGCGCGCCGATTTCATCACGGTTCACATGCCGATGACGAACGAGACGCGCGGCATGTTGAACACCGTCGCCTTCGGCAAGATGAAGGACGGCGTGCGCATCCTGAATTGTGCCCGCGGCGGCATCGTGGACGAGGCGGACCTGCTCCTGGCCCTCCAGAGCGGCAAGGTCGGCGGCGCAGCACTGGACGTGTATGATCAGGAGCCGCTGCCGGGGAATTCTCCGCTGCGCGCCCTGCCGCAAGTCATCATGACGCCCCACCTCGGCGCCAGCACCGACGAGGCGCAGGAGAATGTCGGGATCGAAGTGGCCGAAGCCATCCGCGATTTTCTCCTGACCGGCGCCATCCGCAACGCGGTCAACGTGCCGAGCCTCGACGCCCGCACTTACGAAAAGGTGAAGCCCTATCTGAGTCTCGGCGCCAAGTTGGGCCGGCTCCTGGCGCAAACCAGCAACCGCCGCCATGAGCGGCTCGTCATCACCTACGGCGGCAAGGCGGCCGAGATGCCCGGCGATCCGATCACGCGCTCGGTGCTCATCGGCTTCCTGGAAAATGCCGGTGGCCAGGACGTGAATTTCGTCAACGCCCGCACCATGGCCCGCGCCCTCGGCCTGGTGGTCGAGGAAATAAAATCCAACGAGGAAACCGACTTCAACGAGTGGCTGCACGTCGCGGCCTGGAGCGGCCCGCAGAAGATTTCCGCCGGCGGGACTTTCTACGGCCGTGGCAATCAGCCCCGCATCGTCCGCTTCAACAGCCACCCGGTGGAGATCATCCCGGAAGGCGTCTTGCTCCTATTAACGAACAAAGACCGCCCGGGCATTGTCGGATACCTCGGCACGCTGATGGCGAAGCACCAAGTCAACATCGCCAGCATGAGCCTCAACCGCGACACCGCGGGCGGGCACGCGCTGACGGTGATGAACCTGGACAGCGCGCCGCCGGCCGAGGCGCTGGCCGCGTTGCGCCAGGATCCCGACATCACAAACGTCCACGTCGCCAAACTCTAGTCCACACTTAACATAACGAATGAAATTGAATCGCATCCCGCTCCGCACCGCCGCCGCGTTTGCCGCCGCCGCGCTATTCTCCGCCGCCTCCGGGCAGGCCCAGACGAACGCCGGCGCCGCCGCCGAAGCCGCCAAACCCAAAGCCACCGCGCTCTTCGACAACGAAGTGGTCGCCAAAGCCAAGGGCGTCGAGATCAAGCGCGGCCAGTTGGACGAGGCCTTCATCGCCGTCAAAGCCAACTTCGCGGCCCAGAACAAGCAACTCACGCCCGACGACGCCCGGATGATCGAGCGCCAGGTGCTCGAGCGCCTGATCCAGCTTCAGCTCCTGCTCCAGAAAGCCACCGACGCCGACCGCAAGGACGCCGCCGAGGTGGTCAACAAGCGCATTGACGAGGCCAAGAAGCGCGCCGTCTCCGAGGACGCCTTCCGCCGCCAGTTGGTCGCCTCGGGCATGGACGAAGCCTTGCTCCGCAAGCGCCTCGCCGAGGACGCCACGGCCGAAGCCGTGCTCAAGCGCGAGTTGAAAGTCACTGTCACCGATGCCGACCTCAAGAAATTCTATGACGAACATCCGACTCAGTTCGAGCAGCCGGAGACGGTTCGGGTCGCCCACATCCTGATCGCCACCAAGGACATGACCACCAACGAGGATTTGTCCGAGGATAAAAAGAAGGAGAAGCTCAAGGTGGCGGAAGAGGCCCTCAAGAAGGCCAAGGATGGGGGCGACTTCGCCGCCTTGGTGAAGGAGTATTCCAACGACCCCGGCTCCAAGGAGCGCGGCGGTGAATACACCTTCCCCCGCGGCCAGATGGTGCCGACTTTCGAGGCGTCCGCCTTCTCACTCAAGACCAACGAGCTCAGCGGCATTGTCACCACGCCCTTCGGCTACCATATCATCAAGTGCTACGAGAAGATGCCTGCCAAGACCGTCGAGTTCGACAAGGTCAAAGATGATCTCAAGCAGTATCTCACCGCAATGGAAGTACAGAAGCTCCTGCCCGACTACACCAAGAAAGCCCGTACCGACGCGGGCGTCGAAATCCTTGATGCGGAGTTGAAGAAGGTGGAGTTGAAAGACCCTCCCCCGCCGACCAACGCCCCTGCCGGCAAGCCCGCCGACAGTGGATCGAGCAAGTAAGGCTCCTTCCCACTTCAGTGCCCACGTGCAGGCCGCCCCCGGGCGGCCTGTTTGTTTGGCCGACCTCAGTTTCCGCCGGTGCCTGACCGAGATTGGAGGCTGGTGAAACAGGCTTCCAGCCTCAGAACCCCTGAGCCGAGGAATTGAAGCGAGTCAGGCACCTTCCCACCTAAACGGGTAAAATGTCCCGTACGGGACATTTTACAGGTACCCCGATCCCTGACGCGAATTAGGCAATTCCCTTGGCCAGCCTCACTCCAAGCGCAGGGCTCAGGAGTTGTGAGTCCCGGCATTGGTGGTTTCATCAGCCGGCGGGCGTTGAGGCGGCAAGGCATTGCAGAAGCTTCAAGGTAGGGCCGGTGGAGCCTGGCATGTTCGGCAGACTCTCCCCCTCGTTGGTACTCGAGGCCAGGAACCGGACGGCACGCTGGCCTCTGACTCTCCTTGGCCGGGCTGGCATCCAGAGAGGGGCCCATCGGTAACTGATGACTTGTACCATTTACGGCTCGGAACTTTCCCCTTCGCTGTCAACACTTCCCCTTCTCCCCATCGGACCACTCCCAATTAGCTAAGCCGGAAGGGAGTCGGGGTGCCCGACGCTTGCGCTTGATCCTGCTCTTAATCGTAATCCTCTTCGGTGAGCTGAGCTTAGGATTAAGAGCAAGAGCAAGCGCCCCGTCGGATGGGGAGAGGAGTTTTCGGAGCTTTCGAAAGCAGCTCTCTGAAACCGTAAATGGAATCAATCGCTCGTCAGGTGGTTACTCCAACCGAAACACTCGGAAGAACATGGCGGTGCTATTCAAGGGCACCAGCGCGCTATTTAGGGGGAGCGGACTGAGCGGGACTTCGATCCACTGGGCACCCTCGCCGACGGTTTCGCTGCGTTGTAACACGCAGGGGCTGTCGCCATCTTCCCAGGCGAGCCGCAACTGACCGTCCTCAATCCGACAGGATGTTATTTGCACGGGCACGCCAGGAGCACCGGACACCATGACGATGTAGGGGCCGTGGAGTTTGGTTTCGCCGTTCTCCATGTATTCCAGAACCTGGTAACGGTAGGTCTGGCCCCCGCGGGCACCGGCATCCGCCACGTCGTACGAGGCACCAATAATCGAGTTCCAAGCGAAGACGGGATCGGCATTGACCGTGAGCCAGGAACCGTCCGCCAGTTCACGCTGCAGGTTGTAAGCCACCGTGCCCACTTCGGCGACCGTGACCCACCGCACCATCACGACTCCGGCTTCCGCCCGGGCAGTGACCGAGACAATCGAGGCCAGCGTGAAACGCGAGGGAGTGAAGCCTAAGTCCAAAGTAAGGTTATCGTAGGCGTCACCGGTCGGGCCGTGGGCGCCCGCGCCGGGGTTGGTGGCTTCCAAGAGCGGTTGCCCGATAAGCCCGAGAGTGACGGGCACGCTGGCAATGCCGCCCAGCAAAGCGCTCCCCAAGCCCAACAACGTGTCCTTGCCGTGATCCAGCAGGTCGCCGGTGATGCTGTTGTCGGTGCTCACTCCGGTGCTGCTGGACAGGCCGTTCAGCACCGCGAACGAGGCCGATACATCCACGACCACCACGTAATCTCCCGCGGTGAGACTGTCGAACCGATACCAACCGCTCGCGTCAGTAGTTTGGGTGCCGAGCACCGCCCCTGCCGGGTTGCCCGCGCTGTCCGCGGCGAAGAGTCGCAGGACCACTCCTCCAATGCCTAGCTCGGCGCCGTCCTGCACGCCATTGTTCGTGATGCCGCCGCCGGAGCCGTCGTCGAGGAACACGCGGTTGCCAAGGCTGAAGCCGCTGGCGCTACAGGAAGCATTGATGGTGTTGGCGTCCATAGTAACGGCGCCATTCCGCGCCAACGCCCGGCCTTCCAGCGTGGCCCGGGTATTCAAGGTGATGGAGGTCAACGCCAGGATGGTCCCCTTCAGTTCCGAATCGGTGGCCAACGTCGCGGAACTGCCGACCTGCCAAAAGACGTTGCAGGCATTGGCGCCGCCGATGAGAACCACCTTGCTTGCCGTCGCGGTGATGAGCGTGGACGCGGTCTTAAAAATGAAGACTGCCCCGGGGTCACCCTGGGCATCAAGGGTCAAGGTGCCGATGATCCCAAACGTGCCGCTGGCGGAGTCATAGACACCGGGAAGTACAGTCGTCCCGCCAAGTTCCGTGGCCACCGTGAATCCTGCGGGACGCCCAGCCGCGTCGTTATACGCGGTGACCAGGCTGTCTTTGGCGGTCTGCGTGACGGCGTCTCCGACGTGATTCACCCCGTGCAGCACCACATTACCAAGTCCGCTGATGGAAGGAGTGGGGAACGTCCCAATATCACCGGTGATCGTGGTCGTATTGACCGCACCGGCGACCGTAATTCCGGAGCCGGCGAGCACGGCAAATTGAGAGGCGGAGCCGAGGGGCACCGTCGCATCACCGCCGATGGCGGCAGAGTGGGTTAGCAGGAGGGCAAGTCCAAGCCCGCCGAGCGTTCGGGACGGACGGGGACCGCGGCCTGTTCTAGCAATCATGTTTAGCATATTTCGATCTTTTTCATTCTTGGTTGTAACTAACGTTTACGTGAACCAACACTGCCACGGCAGTCTGACCATTCTGCGGGAGTCCTGCCCCTTCGCTGTGAAACCTGCCTAGCGGCAACCGCTCGCGAACAGTGGAAGCACAGTCACAGCGCAAAGCGTTCAACAGTGTGCCGCGGGCTAACTGCCTACGGCTCTCGAACCAGTTCGCCGCTTCCTCACCTTCAAGGCATACCAGCCTCCCTGGAGGCACCTAGCTCTAACTGTTGGTCAGTCTATAGATTGGGGCAGCCTTTGCGATGGGGTAAAACCCTACCTCGTTTTCAAGGCCTTGGAGCCTCGGCTAGCAGGTATGCGACCACACGGTTTGGACGTCCCCGCGGGGGCTCGGAGTGCAGCCCCAAGTCGTCGCTCACGTTGCTTGCGTAACCAGCCCAGCTTGGGGCTGGAACGGTTTGGAGTGCGGTAGGAAGAGCGGCACCAAGCTGCGGTTCTGAACGACGCGGCGCAGCCTGCAACCGTTTCCGGTCCCTCTGACCATCAATTCGGGTTTGCCCGCGGCGCTCCCGATCCGCGACTCCAGGCTCCCCATCGCGGGCCGGCTCTGCCAGATTCCCGACGTGCCGCGCGGTCGTCGCCCAACTCACTTCTTCTCCGACCAGACGCGAGCCGCCGCCTTTCGGTGGCTGCTCGTGGGCTTGATCCTCGGTTCTGCCACCTGGGTGTGGCGGCGTTCGCAGGACGAACCGCCGGCCCCAGCGCCAGCGCCTCCCGCGCAGTTGGCCCCCACCAATCCGTTCCCGCTGGTCCTGCCGCCCGCGGCGCTGATGCGCACCTCGCTCCCCCCCGCGGGGGTCACAATTCCGTCGCCTGTCGTACTGCTGGCAACGTCCCCGCCGCCGGTCCTGGCCGTGACTTCCGCGCCGCCGGTTCGACCGGTGTTGACGAATCTCCCGCCCGGCGTGTCGGGTTATCCGCGGCCCGTGCAGGACGTGCTGGAGGCGCAAGTGGCACTGGTGCGGCGACGGATTTCGCCCGGGTGCATTGACGGGACGATGGGTTTTCAGACGCGAGAGGCATTGCAGATTTTTCAGCGGCAGCAGCGGCTGCCTTTGACCGGCGAACTGGATGCCGCGACGCGGTCGGTGCTCCTGCTGGATGCGCCATCGCTCGGCATCTTGACCGTCACGACGAACGATCTGGCGGAGCTTCAGCCGTTGCGGACGACGTGGGCAGGCAAGGCGGCGCAAAGCGCCCTGGCGTACGAGTCGGTGCTGGAACTGGCGGCGGAGCGCTCGTTCACCAGCCAGAAGCTCCTCGAGCGGTTAAACTTGGGCGTGGACTGGGAGCACCTGCCGGTGGGGCAGCGATTGGTCGTGCCGGAGGCGGCTTACCCGGCCCCGGAGCGGAAGGCGGCCTTCCTGCGCATCCGGTTGGGGGCACGGACGTTGCAGGCGTTCGACGCGGGGACGAATTTGCTGGCGCATTTTCCATGCAGCATTGCGCAGCGGGTGGAGAAGCGACCAGTCGGAGAACTCCGGGTGGTGGTGGTGGCGCCGAATCCGAACTACACGTTCAAGCCGGCGATGTTCCCGGAATCGGCGGAGGCGCGGGCGATGGAGCGGGAAAGCCGGCTGCTGTTGCGGCCGGGGCCAAACAACCCAGTGGGCTTGGCGTGGATCGGACTGGACCGTTCGGGCTACGGAATCCACGGGACACCGGTGCCGGAACAGGTGGGGCGGACGGAGTCGCACGGGTGTTTCCGGCTGGCGAATTGGAATGCGGCGTATCTGGTAAAACTGGTGGCCCCGGGAACGCCGGTGCGGGTGGAGCCGTGATGAGCACGGCAATCCGAGGTTCGAAGGCTCAAGCCTCCCGAGCCGGGAACCTGGGCGAACTCATGCGGCTTGGTCTCGGGACAATTTCATGTTGGATATGCAACATGAACTTGTCCGTGGGTGAGGTCAGGTTTATGGGCAGGGAGTGGATCCTCAGGCTTGCCGGTCTCCCCCCCCTTGCGTGCCTGCGCTGTCCATTTGCGGGCAGCCTCCCCCGCGGGCCCTTCGGACTACATTCGTAATTCCCCACGCCGTGCCTGAACTGCATCCACGCTACACCGGCCTCAGGCGCTTGTTCGGCGCCGCGGGTCTCGCACGGCTTCGCCAGGCGCGCGTGTGCGTCGTGGGCATTGGCGGCGTGGGATCGTGGACGGTCGAGGCGCTGGCGCGCTCGGGCGTGGGCGCGCTGACGTTGGTGGACTTGGACGAGGTTTGCGCCAGCAACGTCAATCGCCAGATCCATGCGCTCGACAACACCGTGGGCCGCGCGAAGGTGGCGCTCATGGCGGAGCGTTGCGCGGCGATCAACCCGGACTGTCGCGTCACCGCCGTGCAGGAGTTTTTCACGGCGGACAACGGCGCGCGCTTGCTGGCGGCATTTGCGGCGGGCGCGGTACCGGGGCTGGCGTGGGTGGTGGATGCGATGGATGACGTGACGAACAAGTGTCATCTGCTGGCGCTCTGCCGCGGGCAAGGTTTGCCGGTCGTCTGTTGCGGCGGCGCGGGCGGCCGCAGCAATGCCCTCGCGGTACGCATGGCGGATCTCGCGGACGTCTCGCATGACCGCTTGCTGGGCGAGGTGCGACGGCGGTTGCGGCGCGACCACGGCTTTCCGCCGGAGCACGAGCGCAGTGGAGTGCCTTGCGTCTATTCCACCGAGCGACCGGTCTTCCCGCGGCCCGATGGCACAGTCTGTCTCGAACGCGACCTGAGCGAAGGCGCCCGCTTGAACTGCGACTGGGGCATGGGCTCGGCGACCTTCGTGACCGGGACGTTTGGGTTCCTGGCGGCGGGGTGGGTGGTGAGGGAGGTGACCGAAAGTC
>Ga0105047_10013443_pt1 | contig 13075 bp, 16 predicted proteins | sample MAT04_FD_78384 | JGI IMG/M metagenome (GOLD analysis project Ga0105047, IMG submission 78384) | Freshwater microbial communities from Lake Fryxell liftoff mats and glacier meltwater in Antarctica - MAT-04 (megahit assembly) | ecosystem: Environmental > Aquatic > Freshwater > Ice > Liftoff... | reverse complement strand
ATCTGGCCCGCGAAGGCCTCGCGGTGTGGGTCAACGTCTGGCTCGGCAAGACCCAGTTCCGCGAGAGATCGCTGTCGATGTAGCTGCGAAGCGGGCCCCTGGAAACGACCAACCCCGCCGAAGCGGGGTTGCCGGAGCCGTCAACGGGCCGTGCCAGCCCACAAGCTACGCTATCAGGCCTTGTTCATGCGACGACGCAGACCCCATACGGCAACCAGCGCCAGACCGACCAGCGGCAGCGAACCAGGCTCGGGAGTCGGGCAGGCCGGCGCGCCGGGCACGCCGCACACCGGCGTCAGGTCCTGGTTGAACCAGGTGCTGCGGCGATCGACCGCGCGATTCAGGCCCGCTGCGTTGGTGCCTTCCAGGACGACGGCGTCGCCGGCACCGTTACCGAAACCGACCGCTGCGGTCCTGCTGGTGTCCGTGACTTCCCAGGGCATGTCCAGCCAGAAGAAGCCGATGGCGCCTTCGCCGACCGGGATGGCGTAGTCCGAGCTGCGAACGATCATCTGGAACGTATTCAGCAGATCACCATGGGCGCCAAAGTACCCGACATGGTCCCAGGTCACGATCAGCTCGTCGGTAATGTCCTGCCGGATATGCATGACCCCGCTGAGCGAGCTACGGGTGTCCACGTCGCCGAACCAAGCCGAGATCGTGGGAATCGCGGCGCCGATCGGCCCGCTTGGGATGTAGCTCGAGTTCCCGCCGGTGAAGCTGATGTTGCCGTTGTTGTTGGCGTAGAACTGTGTGTAGGTGCCACCGAAGAAGTTGAGCGTGAAGCCGAGGTTGACGGGGCCCATAAAGCCGTCGTCGTTGCGTCCGGATGCGTCTCCAGCGCCGTTGGCATTGCCGCCCCCCGTCATCACCGCCACGGCGCCGATGCCGCCCCCGATGCCGTCGGTGTAGAGCTGCGTAATCGGCGTCAGCGCCGACTGCGGAATGGTCACCAGCGCCGCGTGGGCGAAGCCGGTAACGCCTGCGGCCAGCACCAGCGCGGCCGAAAGTGCGGTCTTGATCATCTTCATGGGAATCCCTTCATTTCAAAGCCACCCAGTCCGGGCTTGCCAAAACTGGCCGCATATCGCGTGCCAATACTTGAAAACTGCATGTTGTCAATACCTTGGATGGGTGGCGCGATGCCCATATGCGTTCCAGGGTCGAAAGTGTCAAGTTTTCCGACACTGCGATGCGCAGCACACGGCGTTGGCCGATGGCCGGGTTCGCTTGGGGCACGGTCCCCGACGATCAGCCTTGCGCCGGCTCCCGGCCACCGACCGTGTCCACTACAACGCCCACACCGGGGCCCGCCCTTGAACGGCCCGACGAGTTCGGGCGTGATCCAGCCGCCATGGAAACCGCCGGGCTGCGGTGTGACGGGCGCACCGCCGACGCTGCACTGCAAACTCGTGGCGTAGAAGGCCACGCAGTCGGCGATGGCCTCGGCGCCGGCCAGGGGCTGCGGGTGAGCTCCACGCAATACCGTCGAGCTGGCGGCCCTCGTGCACCAGCGACCAGTAGCGCGCCGGACCTTTCCATTCGCAGAACGAGCCGCCGCCCGCAGGCACCAACAGGCTGCGGTCGACATCGGCCGAGGGCAGGTGGTTCGACGGCGGGTGCGAGGTCTCAAGCAGCCGGATCGCGCTTCGCGTGCGCGCAAACGTTACGCCGTCCCACATCACGATGACCTCGCACGCATCGGGCAGCGATGAGCGCGGTGCCCTTGCTGCCGCTGGCGGCGATCACCCAGCGCATCGTCGTGCTGCGCGAGCAAAAGGTCTTGATCGACGCCGACCTGGCCGCGCTCTACGGGGACGACCACCCCGACCGAACACTCGTCGGCTCGGAGTCTGAAGAAGACGAAAGGCGGAGCTGAAGAAGACCGTCAGAGACGGTGATCCGAAGAAAACGGATCAGCAAGAACACGCATGTTCAGGCCGGCTGAAAGAAGACAAATTCAGGCCGGCGCCCACAGGGTGGAGACGCGTCGGCTCAATGAGCGGGTACGGCGCAAAAAGGCGCGGTTTCCGCAAGACTTCATCTTCGAGCTGACGCCCGAGGAGTTGCCCGCACTCCAGGGGCCGCTGGCCTGCCGCAGGCGGTCCAGGCCGCCGTACAGCGTCATGCTGCGGCTGTTGCCCGGCCTGGGCTTCGTCGGTGATCACCAGCAGGCGCCGCGCAGCGCCCTGGCCGAACTGCGGCTTTGAGCCGCCCCGCAAGCTCAAGTCGTGTTGGCGCGTTCCGATAGAAGGCGGTGTGCCGGCACGACGCGGGGTCGACCCGACCTGCGGGTTCGCAGGGCTCGGGGGGCAAGACATGACGATATGCGTTGAACTGCCGCCGAGGCACAAGTGGGATCGGATCTGCTGCAACGAACGTGAGCGGATGTCCAGCGGAGGCTGTTCGCCGATCCAGGAGCAGCACCGCGCATGAGCCCGCCGGGCCACCCCAAGGGCGAATACCGAAGTGCGCGGCACGAAGGTATTCCGGTGAGCTTGCAATGTCCACGCCCGGTGGTTCCAGCTGAGAACCCCGAAGACTGCATCCGGCAGGCTTTGGCAGTAACCAAACTTGTGGCTCCGCGAACAACCGGCGCCGACAGGGGCCTGGGATGCTCTCAGGCCGCAGCCGGCACGCGCCGGCGCGGCCGGCGGGCCAGGCCCGCAGCGAACAAGGCCATCGCGACGAGGCCGTATGACGCGGGTTCCGGCACCTGTGCACGACAGGCAGCAGCGTCGCCAACCGCGACACACGCGGTGCCGAACGTGACACCCTGGATCTGCGAAAAATTCATACCAGTGATGTTGCGGTCGAACGCGAATGACGTGCCGAAGCTCAGGAATGTCGCACCGTCGGTCAGCCCTGCTGTGAAGCTCAGCGTGTAGAGCAGGAATTCGTCGGGCACACCGCCCAGGACCGCTTGCAGGGCGGCGAGATCGGTGTCCGACAGGAACGAATTGCCTTTGACCCCGACATTCAGCGCACTTGGAAAGTCGACGGTGAAGTCCGCATCGGGGAAAAAGGGATCGGGCAGCGTCAGGCTACCCAAGGGCTCGGTGCCGGCATATGTCGCACCGGGTGACACCAGATTGCCGTTGGACAGCAACACATTCAGATCGAACGCCGACACGATCTCGGATGCGGCCTGCAATCCGGAGATCCACACCCCCACGCTGACCGCGCCACCTTGTGCGACAGCTTGTGTTGCGGGCTTGAAGAACACAGTGGGCGCGCAGTGAGCGGCCAACGGCGTCAACGCCGCGGCTGCCAGGGCGACAAACCTCGTCAGGGTTTTCATAAAGGTAACTCCAGAGGTGGCAGGTGGCTAGGTAATCGGGAGCGATCAGGATGCGCAGCTGGCGCGAGTGCACCTGAGCGTGCAGGCGCGCACGTCCGTGATCGTGATCAGGCCGTCGGCGTTGGGGTCACGCGGGTCGTTTGCAACGGGCGTCTGGCCGATGGCGCTGCGAATGAGGGCGATGTCGCTGCGGTCCACATCGCCGTCGCGATCGACGTCGCAGGCGGCGTCGGGCGTGACGATGCTGAGGTCGAAGAGGATAGGCGACACGCCGGCGTTGTTGGCGTTCAGGCGGGTCTGCACCTGAATGAAGCGGCCACTGACGCCGGGGTTCGCTCCGTTGGCCACCGGCAGGAAGGGCAGGCTCGCGAGGTTGGCCTGCACATCGCTGGCACGCGCCGAGACGACAACGTTGGCGCCGGCGGGCACTGAATCCGTCCAGCTGATCCTGGACCAGGCCTGGCCGCTGACGCTGCTGTCGTTGACCACGGTCCAGGTGCCTGTCGGCGTGGTGGTGTTGCGGGCGGCGAAGCCGGTGGCGTCACTGTAGGTGTAGGGGTCGAAGCCGACCGGCACCACACCGAGCGGCGCACAGTCGCTGCCGCGGTACTTGGCAATGCTGTTGGTGAAGCGGTTGATCTGCCAGATGTTGTTGTCGGCATCGATGATCACGCCGCGGGTCTCGATCGAGCCGCTGAACTGGTTGGCACCGGAGCACTGCTGGGCGCCTGCGGCGTTATACTTGCGGACACCTGCGGTGGCGTAGGGGCCGGTCCAGACGTTGCCCGAGCCATCGACAGAGATGCCCAGCGAGCTGAAACCCTTCGACCCGCCGGGTGTGCTGAACGTGTTGGTTGCCGGGTTGAATTCGCGGAACCCAAAATTGCTCTGCGACGCCAGGTAGACCTTGCCGTTGCCCAGCGCGATGCCGTAGTTGCTGCTGCTGCCGTCGTTAAACACCGCCGTGTTGGCCGGGTTGTTGGTGTCCAACCGGCCCATCTGCGTGCCCAGCGACGCGCTCCAGAGGATGCCGTTGCCGTCCACCAGGCAGCCATACGGGGTCCAGGCAACGGCGTGGGGGCCGCTCAGGATGGCGCCATCCGTGGCGCGGATCTTGTAGAAGCGCCGGGTGCTGAATACGCCCACCCAGAGATTGCCGTCGGTGCCGATGCACAGGGCGCGGCCCAGGCCGCCAGCCTCGGTGGCGGGCAGCGTCGAAGTCCAGGCCACACGCTCGTCCTGGCTTTCGCAGCTGGCGGCTGAGCAGTCGAACGTCGCAGCGGCGCCGTTGACGACGGGGCGGGTCTCGGCGGCGCTGATGGTGCCGCTGTTGTCGGCATCGACCGAGGTGTCGGCCACACCGTTGCCGTTGCGGTCGATGAAACCCTCGGAAAGGACCTTCATCAGCATGGGGCGGCCGTTGTCGAAGTGGCGGTTCAGGATGTAGGCGTTGCCGTCGATGTCCACCGCCGAGCGTGAGGGCGCCGGGCCGCTGAAAGCGCCGTGGTTGGTGAAGCCAGTCGAGCCGAACCAGGTGCGGTAACGGCCGACTTCCTTGTTCAGGGTGGTGTCGATCTTGGACAGCGTGTCTTCGCCCGCATTGGCCACCCACAACACCGGAAACGTGGTGCCGATCGTGTTCAGCTGCAACTGGTTGATATTGGGCGCCGTGTGGTTGACACCCGACAACGTGCCGAGGTCGAACTGGGCATCGGTGGTGTAGACCGTGGTCGCTGCGCCGGCCAGCAGAGGTGCCAGCCACAAGCCCAGCGCCGACAGCTTCACCAGCCGTCGAGAAATGAACGGATTCGTCTGTCTGGTTTGCCGACTCGTGTGCATGGCGTTCTCCTGTTCCCGCTTTTGGCTGCTGAATGTTGGCTACTGGGCTCGGTTGGCGCGCATTGCGCCGGGCACCGCGCCTTCGGGGGGGCGTGCGACGGGAAATCCATCCTGGGCCGCCGACCGGGTCAGGCGCTGAACGTCCCGCCCGTCGGCGCTGACCCGGTAGATCTGTCCAGGGAAGTCGCGAAAGCTCATCAAGAAGATATGGCGCCCATCGCTGGCCCAGGCGGCGCTCAGGTCGGCGTGCGCCCAGCGCGTCAGATTCGCGATGCCGGTCCCGTCGGCATTCATCACGTGAAGATTGATCAAGCCGCTGTCGGTGCCGGCGTTGCTCAGGAACAGGATCTTCGAGCCGTCGGGAGAGAAGCGCGGCTGGCTGCTGGTGAAGGCCGTGCCGGTCAGGACGACCGGGTCGCTGCTGCCCAGTCGCAACAGACGCAGGTTGACGCCTTCCCCGCGGCTGGACTGCACGTAGGCGATGGTCCGGCCGTCGGGCGACCAGACCGCACCGGTCTCACTGCCGTTGCCGCTGGTCAGCGCTGCGACCGTGCCGGCCTTCAGATCGACCAAATGGATGTGCGTGCGCCTGTCGTTGACGGCGACGAAGGCGATCTGGCTTCCGTCGGGCGACCACTGCGGAGACCCTGTTTCGGTCAGCGACCCCGAGATGACCTTATCGCCGCTGCCGTCGGCGTTGATGACGCACAGCGCCTCGTTGCCGTCACGCTCGCTGACGTAGGCGATGCGCCTGCCGTCGGGCGACCAGGCGGGGTTCTGGTCCAGCCCGGACCGAGATGTCACGCGCCGGACGTCGCTGCCATCGGCGTTCATGGTGTAGATGTCGCCGCCGCCGGAGCGGTACGAAACGAACGCGATCCTGCCCTGAGCCGACCATGCCGGCTGCAGCTCAGCGCTGTCGGTGTGCGTCAGGCGTATTTCGCGCTGGCCGTCGGCGCCTATGCTGAAAATCTGCGACGCCCCGGTACGCATCGACGTGAACAGCAACTCGCCAGAGGCGCTCGCGCCGGCAGGGCCAGGTTCACTGCGTCGACCGGCGTCGGCCGACGGCACAGCGATAGCTGCAGAGCTGCAGATCAAAGCGACCTGCAAGCAACACCACCGTACCCACCACGAAGAGCGCATGGCCTCGCGCCGTTTAGGGTGAGGCGACGAACTTCAACTCGCCAACCAACGTGGCCCCAGCGGCATCGATCAGCTGCACGATATGGGCACCTTCGGCGGCGGCGACCAGCGGGTGGGAAATCGAACCATCCTGCGCCGCCACCACCGCGGACATCGAGACACCGTTGCCCGGGGCCGTCACGCGCACAGTGATCACCGAACCGGGCTCGAATCCGCCGCCGATCAAAGTTACCGACTGGCCGACCTGCACTGCCGACGGCGCGCTGGCGAATGGAGCGGCCAGCGCGGCCAGCGAAATAACAGCCGCTGCCAGCCCTGCACCGAGATTTCTGAATGCACTCATGCGAATTACCTCCGCTTCGTTCAGACCATGTACCGGCGGCGCGCCTCGCGATCGTCCGCCAAGCTCTTACAGCTCAAAGTTGATGAACAATACGCCTTCCGACGACGGCGAGGGCCCCCCAATATGCGGGGTTCGGCAGTGCCTGCAAGGCCGGGCGCATGATGCAGCGGAAGTCCTCGCCCGTCTGCAAGGCTTTCAAGGCGGCGGCTGCGAACCGGCGCAAACGAACGCACGCGCCCATCGCCTGCTTGCGCCCGACGCAAGCGGCTTCCCTGGCAAGCGCCACCCGTTGCGCCTCCGCTCCCGAAAACGTGGCGATCTCCCTTCCCTGCATTTCCGTCAGGCCCATCTCGCGAAGCGCGGCCACGGCGAGTTCCTGTTTGCGTTGTTTTTCGGTGGCCTTGATTGCAAAGGCGACGTTCCCGCCAAGTCGAGATGCGCAAACAAGGTCGCATCCTGAAACGCGACGGCGATGCCGCGGGTCTCAGGGGCGACCAGGATCCTGCCTGCGGCGGTCACCCGTTGCGAGAACAGCAGACTCCTGTCGCCCCGTACCCGTCATTGGATCGCCACGGCCCATTGTGGTGAGCGATAAGTGTCACCCGCGGATCCACGGCGTTCTGGGCTGCGTCGCTCCGTCACCGAGCGCCACCCGACCCAAGCGGAGGCTGGCGTCGAACGCCTCGCGGCTGTGCCGGCTGCAGGCGGCCAAGCAGCAAGTGGACGCCGCTCGCCAGCAGCAACACCAGGACAACACCCAGGCCCCAGAGCACCCAGATGAACGGCTCTATCCAGCCGACCGCAGAACCCAGCAGAGGCAGCCCATCACGCAACGCCTGCAGCGCCCAAGTCAGGCCGCCTTGTGTGGCCTGAATCCAGGCCGCGTCGACCCAGACAGACAGCCACGCGGGCACGGGCCACTGGGCGACAACCTCACCCACGGCCGCGGCCTCGCCCGACGCCAAATGCTGCGCGCCCCATTCGGCCAGATTCGTCAGCAGCAGCGCCCCGCCGGTCCAGAACGCCAGAAGCAGGAGACACACTGCCCAGACAGCAACTTTCATGAGGCTTCCCTTGTTGTTTACTTGAGCGCCAGTGCTCATGGTTGTTGGTCACTCGAGCGCAGCATCTCGCGGTGCAGACCCCAGTGGTCGACGGCGGCGCAGAGCACGACCTGCTCGCTTTCGGCAACGTGGGCGTCGGACTCGGCAAGTTCGACGCACAGGCGAAGCAATCGAACCCTGAGCGCGGGTTCTTCGATGTCGCCCATCAGCTCGGCAAGCGTACGCTCGTCCACTGGGCAAACGTCGGCCCACTTCAACTGTTGGCTCGACAACAGATCTTCACAGAACGCGTCGAGCACGGCATGAAGCTCGTTCCGCTGAAGACCGAGTTGCGCATGGACATCCCGCCGTTCCAGAAAATCGAGTTCAGGTTGACCGATGTCGCCGTCGGCCACGACGGTCAGCGCGATGATCCGCGCTGCCGCTTGGGGGCTGTTTCGAGGGTAGTGGCGCATGGTGGTATTGCTCCCGAGGTGGGCCTGGGCGGTGTCAGTCGAAGATGTCTTTCAACCACGATTTCTTGCGCTGTCCATGCGAGCCTGGTCTGTCGGCATGGACATGGCCATGGTCGGAGTCCGCAAAGTCGGGTCGCGAGCGAGCGGGCGCGCTGCCGCTGGGCATAGCCACCACCGCGCCGGCGCGTTCGATGAGTTTGTCGAGCTCGCCACGATCCAGCCACACGCCCCTGCACTGCGGGCAGTAGTCGATCTCTACGCCCTGGCGGTCGGTCATCAGCAGCGAGGTCTCGGTACAGGTCGGGCACTTCATGGTCTGTTCATGAGGTCACTCATGTTCCGTGTCGGAGTTGCGGGAGGTGGTGTGGATGAAGGATGGACGTTCATGAGTCCAGCGTGATGGCGCGCTGGCGCAGTCGCCTCGCGTCACCGCCGCGTCTCACCAGGCGAAGCACGAACCGTGCAGCGCGTGCCAAGGCCTTGTCCAGCGCGCTGCGCCAGTCACTCGCCACCGAGCTCACCACCACGGTGCCGACGACATCGGTCTTGAGCTCGACCTGGCATCGCTTGTCGGTGCCGCCACGCGGTCCGTTGACGTCCGACATCCTGACCGTCGCTTGCGGCACCAGCCAGGCGAGACGCCGGAGCACGAAGCGCGTGCGGCGCTGGCTCAGATCGAGCAGATCGGCTGCTTGCGCATCACGCGACTTGAAGAAGACTTGCATCAGGGCTCTCCTTGGGTTGAAGCACGGCCGGAACATAGGACCTGCAGCAGTCCGGAGAAAGCAGGCTTCCGCGAGCTTTCACATCGGATAAACCTGAACACGACTTCAAGGTCTTGCGACAGACTCGCCACTTTGCGGCGCGCTGCGCAAAACCAAGCGCCGCCCCGGTGCGATGCCCGCGCCCCCGCTCCATCGAGCCTGATCCCAGGAGTCCGACACCATGCCCAACACGCGAGCTGCGAACGCCGTGCGCCTGGAGTTCGCGCCCGAGTCGCTGGTGAAAACCAACCTCTCGGGCGCCGCCTTCTCCGGCGACTGGCTCTGGGTCGCAGGTGACGAGGCCTGCGGCATCGACCGCCTGCGCCGGCTGCCCCCGGCCGGCGACGAAGCGCTGCGTTTCGGCGATGTGCGTGACTTCCCGCTGGCCGAGCTGCTGGACTTGCCCGGTGCGGCCGACGAGGAAGCCGACCTCGAAGGCATGACGGTGGCCGACGGCTGGCTGTGGGTGGTGGGTTCGCACGGCTTGAAACGCAAGAACGCCCGGCCCGATGGCGACCATGCCGGCAACGCCAAGCGGCTGGCTAAAGTCACGCTGGACCGCAACCGCCGGCTGCTGGCCTGCCTGCCCATCGAGCTCGATGGCGAAGGCCAGCCCTGCCTGGTCCGCAAGGCCAAGGACGGCCGGTGCGCGCTGCGCCTCAAGGGTGATGCGCAAGACAACCTGCTCACCCGCGCGCTGGCCGACGACCCCCACTTCGGCCCCTACATGAACATCCCCGGCAAGGACAACGGCTTCGACATCGAAGGGCTGGCCGTTGACGGCAACCGGCTCCTGCTCGGCCTGCGTGGGCCGGTATTGCGTGGCTGGTCGGCGATGCTCGAAGTCGCGGTCGAAGCGCGGGGCGATCAACTTCGGCTGCTGCCGCTGGACGACAGTGGCATCCTGCTGCGCAAGCACTTCCTGCAGCTCGACGGCCTGGGCATTCGCGACCTTCACTTCTCCGGTGACGACCTGTACATCCTGGCCGGGCCGACGATGGCGCTCAACGGCGAGATCCATGTCTTCGGGTGGCCGCTCGCCAGGGCCGCGATGAAGGCCAACCGTGAGCCAGTGCGTTTCGAAGCGGCGCTTACAGCGCTGGTTTCGCTGCCTCACGGGCGCGGCACGAACCGCGCCGAGGCGATCTGTGACCTGCCGCCCTCGCTTGCCGGTGACAAACCCCGCTGGCTGGTGCTGTACGACGCTCCGGGCGCAGATCGCCGGGACGGCGAGCACACCGTTTTCGGCGATCTTCTGCGACGTGACTGATGGCGTCCGGCGACAGCGCCAGAGGGGCCGGCATTGCATGGCGCCCCGCGAGCCTGGTCCCGCACCTCGACCCGTCGTCGCCGTTGCTGTTCGTGATCAACGCCGCTGCGGGGGCCTTCGACGTCGATGCCAAGCGGGCCGTGATCGAAGCGGCCCTGGCAGCGCGCGGGCGAACGGGCGAACTGCTGATTTGCGGGCCTGTCGAGCTGCCGCAGGTGGCCATCGAGGCCGCGGCGGCGGCGGTGGCACGGAGCACGGCGGTGGTCGCCGTCGGCGGCGATGGCAGCCTCAACACGGTGGCCCAGGCCGCGCATGCAGCCGGTTGCGCGATGGGCGTGATTCCGTACGGCACCTTCAACTACTTCGCCAGGACACACGGCATACCCACCGACCCTGCCGCTGCGGCGCGGCTGCTGCTGGATGCGCGCCCGATACCGGTGCAGGTGGCGGCTATCAACGACCGGGTGTTCCTGGTCAACGCCAGCCTGGGCGTCTACCCCGAACTGTTGCAGGACCGCGAGGCTTACAAGGCCCGCTTCGGGCGCAGCCGCTGGGTCGCGTTTGTGGCGGCCTGTGCGACGCTGCTGCGCGCGCAGCGCCGGCTACGGTTGCGCATCGAGCTGGGAGCCACGGCTCGCGACGTGCAGACCTTGACGCTCTTCGTCGGCAACAACCGGCTGCAGTTGCAGCAGTTCGGCGCGGAGCCGGACGACACGCTGGCCGGCACGCCCGGCGACGGCAGCATGGCCGCGCTGATGCTGCGGCCCATCGGCACGCTGTCGATGATCGGGTTGGTGGTGCGTGGGGCGATGGGCCGGTTGGGTGAAGCCGCCGGCGTGGAAAGCTTCGAGTTCAAGCGCATGGTGGTAAAGCCCAGGCTGGCACCCGGCCGCAGGGAGATCAAGGTGGCGTTCGACGGTGAGGTGGCGCGCATGCGCGCGCCACTCGACATCCGCGTGCTGGACAGGCCCCTGTACCTGCTCCAGGCCACTGGCGCAGCGGGCTCGGCAGACGCGCCAGCAGATGCTGCGGCATGAGTGTGCTGCTGCAGATTTCCGACACACACTTCGGTACCGAACAGCCGCACGTCGTCGAGGCCCTGGTTGCGTTGGCCATTCAGCAGCGGCCGGACGTGGTGGTGCTGTCGGGTGACATCACGCAGCGGGCGCGGCCGGCGCAGTTTCGCGCGGCGAAGGCCTTCGTCGACCGACTGGGGGCGCCGGTCCTGGCCATACCCGGCAACCACGACATCGCGCTGTTCGACCTCTGGTCGCGCTTGACGCGCCCCTACGCGCGTTACGCCTTGGCATTCGGGGCCGAACTCGAGCCCGTGCACGCGTCGCAGGATCTGCTGGTCGTCTGCGTCAACACCACGCGGGCCTGGCGCCACAAGAATGGGGCGGTGTCCACGGCGCAGATCGACCGTGTGGCGAAGCTGCTGGCCGCAGCCAGCCCGCGGCAGTTGCGCGTGGTGGGGGTGCACCAGCCAACGGCGGTGACCCAGGCCCGGGACCGGCCCAACTTGCTGCGCGGCCACGGTGCCGCCATGCGCGCCTGGTCGGCCGCCGGGGTCGACCTGGTGATGGGCGGGCACATTCACCTGCCCTACACGCTGGCGCTGCACGGGTTGGCGCGTCGTCTGTGGGTGGTTCAGGCCGGAACGGCCGTCTCGTCGCGCATCCGCCAGGGGGTGCCCAACTCGGTGAACGTGCTGCGATGGGGCGAGGCTTCCGGCGGGCCTGGTGTCCAGGCGCAGACCCGGTTCGAAGCGGGGGACTGCTGCCTCATCGAGCGGTGGGACTTTGCACATCGCGATCGGGTCTTCGTCCGCACTGCGGTCACACCCGTGCAGCCAGACCGCGGCTGATCGAACGGTGGGGGGGGCGGCCACGGAACGACCCGTCGCTCGTCTGCCCGCGCCGTGTGCCGGCTCGGTGCGACGCAAACCCGGTAACTTCGCAGTTTCCGAACCTGGACTCACAGTGGATCTGCTTTTTCCGGCTACGCATCAGCGCCACAGTACGGCGGTCGCAACTTTTCAAGGGCTTGATCGCTTCACTGTCGCTTCAACGACCTTGAAGGCCAGCTCTGGCAGCCTCGTCCGCCTTGGCTTTCCAACACAACGTCAACACTGAAGGAATTTCCCGATGCGCAGCTACCCCCGCAACAGCCCCGAAGCCGCCGCGCGCATCGTCGCGCTGGTTCTCATATCCGACGGCCATGTCTGCAAGTCCGAGTTCGACATCCTCAAGCAGCTCGACGCCGAGCGCGAACTGGGCCTGGAGCCCCACCTCCTGCCGCACATCGTTCACACGCTGTGCGAAGAGCTGCTGCTTGGCGGCTATGCGACGGGTTCGCTGCTGGCCAACGTCGATGACAGCAGCTTGGCGTCGCTGATGGCCGAGGTGTCGGATCCGGCGCTGCAACGGACTGTCCTGCGCCTGTCGCTGGCCGCTGCCCAGGCAGACGGCCACCTGGCCGACGGTGAAGCCGTGGTCCTGGAGGCGGCCCGGCACCATTGGCGGCTGGCCGATGGCGACGACGCGAGCACCCCGAAATCGGCGCACCGGCATGCGGCCTGAGCTCAACCGATCGAGCGCGTTCAACCCCGCGCCGCAGTCAGGACCTGCATCACCAACGGGTGGTGCTGGCCGCGGCGTGAGCGGATGGCGTGGATTTCTTCCAGCACGCCGTCGCACGGGCCCAGTAGCCGCAGGCCGCGCATCGGCGCCACGTCAGCGGCACCGAACCGGCTGACCGGGAACACGCCGAGGCCTCTGGCAGCGAAGACCGCCAGCAGGGCACTGTCCTCGAACTCGCCGACGATGTGCGGCCGCAGGCCCTGGGCTTCGAACCAGCGGTCCAGCCGGGGCCGCAACGCCGAATGCCCGGT
>Ga0105047_10013441_pt1 | contig 13077 bp, 15 predicted proteins | sample MAT04_FD_78384 | JGI IMG/M metagenome (GOLD analysis project Ga0105047, IMG submission 78384) | Freshwater microbial communities from Lake Fryxell liftoff mats and glacier meltwater in Antarctica - MAT-04 (megahit assembly) | ecosystem: Environmental > Aquatic > Freshwater > Ice > Liftoff... | reverse complement strand
GCGGATGAAAAACAGCAAATGACAAATCTCTTTCTTCGTTAGGAACATGATCCATCCTTGCACTGATTCCACGGCATCTTTGCGATCAGCATTCCCATTGCGCAGGTGTCTGTGATACCAGCGCACATCAAACCGGCTCCAACGACCGCCGAGATTCCGGCGAAGTACGGATGCACAAAGATGCCCAGCAACGCACCGACCAACACAATGAAACCAGCGGTAATCCGAACTTGCCGCTCCCGCGACACGGCCTTCTTGCCACGCACGACCGGCAAACCCGCTTTCACCCAGGCCTCGGTTCCGCCTTCGACATCAATCACGTTGGTGAAAGCTGCGTCAATAAACTTCTGGCACGCTTTCGCTCCCCGCGTTCCGCCTTTACAGATCAAGTACAGCGGCTTGTCTGCCGAACCGTTGCGTGACTTCATTACGGCGTGCGGATCGAGAGCGTCGAGTGGTATGTTACGTGCTGATGCCGCACGAACTTCGCGAAATTCGACCGGAGTGCGAACGTCGATGATGTCTACCGATTGTTGCCCCCACAACATTCAGAGAGTTGCAGGACAGTGATCTCCTGATGTTCGTTCATGAATACCTCGCGTCGCAAAAAAATGTCGAAATATCGTGACAATACGATATACATGTCAAAAAAATACGGAATGTGTTCAGGATCAGGATTTCAGAAATCGGCTTTCTACACAGTTCATCAGGTTTTTCAAATGCGGCTCGGCAACCTGGTAATAAACTCGTCGACCATCGCGTTCACTCGTTAAAAAACCGCAGCGCTGCATCAGTCGCAGATGCTCCGAAGCCAGATTGTCTGGAACGCCACAGTCCTCAGCCAATTCGCCGACCGTATACCGACCATGCAACAAGAGCTGCACCATCCGCAACCTGACCGGATGCGCGAGCGTCTTCAAGCATTCGGCAGCTTCAGCAAACGCCTCCGGATCACCCGCAGGCTTCGGTTTTTGTAATGTTTTTGTCGGCATTCTAATTCTCCATATGTCAATATATCGTCATGTTTCGATATGTCAATGAATGTTTCTTATTGATTTTGATTGACCTGCTCGCCGAAAATCGGCAAAAGCATGTGACGCAAGCAATGTGGCTTCCATGGACAACTCTTCAACTCGACTGCGAAAAAACGCCAGTGCTCCGGTGGCTGGAATTGCGACAGCAAGCCCCATCAATGTTGTAACAAGAGCTTTGTAAACTCCAGGGGCCAGTTCGGAAATCTGCGGATTGGCTTTCATTTCAAATTCCATGAACGCCTGAATCATGCCCCAGACCGTTCCCATCAGTCCCAGCATTGGCGCGAGCGTGCTGATTACCGACAGGTGTTCGATGCGTCGATAGCTGCGAGCGGATTGCTCGGCGGCTGCGTCCTCCATCGCCTTTTCAATTGCCGTCGCCCCCATTTGACTTTCCTGAAGCCCTGAAAGCAGCACGCGAGCCATAAATCCAGTCTGATTCTTGCAGACGGTCGTTGCTTCGGGAATTTTTCGCGAGGCCAACAGGTTGTGGATCTCTTCAGCCAAGCCTGGCGTCATGAACGTGGACCGACGGATCGTCAGCACATAATCGGCGATCAAAGCGACCATCAGGAAACTCAGAAACATGATGACGTAGCCGATCATCCCGCCCGCCGCAAGCAGCTCTCGAGGACTCAAGAAGGCTTCAGCGGTCACAGCCGATTTCGAGGTAATTTCATCCGCGCGGACCAGCGCTGGCAGCGCAAGGCTCACAAAGATCGCGACGCCCGCTCGACCTGTCTTCGCCAGTTTTTCGCAGCAAAATTTGTGTGTGTTTGACAACTGCATCAGGACATTCCATTGCCGTAGAAATTCATGAATTCGCTACTCGGCGGCTTTGCCGAACACAGATTGTAGTGAGATCAGAACTTTCTGCCCAGATGCGCCGGGCGATAACTTTTTCGCAGGCTATTCGAGTTCATTTTCGTGAAATCGTTCCAGTTGATCGATGAATTCCGGCGTCAGGCCAGCCTGCAATCGGGCTTCACGCTGGAAACAATCTCCACGAGCTTTCGAGGGACGAATGGGCCAGTGGAGCGCACTGGTCCAGGCGTCCCAGTCGGAAACGCCGGCGGGCTTGAGACGTCTCAGCCATGTCAGCCCGAATTCGACATGTCGAATCTCATCCTTATGAATGGCTCGCATGATCGCCGCGCTTCTTCGGTCACCGGCATCGCGAAAATACTGTTCGAACTCCGCTGTGTGATCCAGATTCGCACCTTCAAACACTAGCGGTAGCCCCGCGACGTATTCCAGTGTCGTACTGAAGTCCTGCGCCTTCTTCCAGATCCAGCCATTCACCGGATAGTCACCGAAGCGAATCCCCATTTCTTCGCAGCGCTGGACATGCATACGAGTATGACGCTGTTCGTCAAACATCACATGACCCAGGCCCATGCGAAAGTCTGTCGGAGCATCAGGAAATGCCAGCAGCACCATCGCCATGACTTCCAGTGCCTGCAATTCATGGTTGGCCATGACATGATGGGCGATCGCCCGCTTCTTCGGATCTTTCAATGACTCCGCTTTGGGCATTGCCGGAGCTGTCTTCCGGGCGGCGAACTGCAGATTCGCCGGTCGTGTTGGCTGAGCGACTCGAACTGCAGCACCGGGAATCTCATCAGTCAGAGTTTCTTCGATACGCAATACTTTGGGGCCAAGTTCTTCCGTGAACAGAACTCGTTCAGCAAATGCACGCAGTTCCATGATTCATCGTCCGTTCAATTCGCCGGCGCTGTCAGAATTGCCAGACACGCCGAGGCAGCCGTAGCGACGTTGAGTGACGGTACTGTTCCCAGCGGAGGCAATGACACTAACTGATCGCATCGTTCGCGGGTCAGCCGCCGCAGGCCAGTGCCTTCATTCCCCAGCACCAGCATCCAGTTGCGATCGCGTTGCACCGAGTAAATCGTTGAGTCCGCTCGTTCGCACGTTCCGAGAACCCAGATCTGATTTTGCTGCGCTTTCTCCATTGCCTGTGCCAGGTTCGCGATGACAGCAAACGGAACGTGTTCGGCTCCACCGGCAGACACATCGCAGACGGTCGCATTGACTGACGCGCTGCGGTCTTTTGTCAATACGATGCCGCGAACTCCAAAGAATCCCGCCAGGCGAAAGATCGCGCCGAGATTCTGCGGATCCTGAACCTGATCAAGTGCCAGCCACAGGCCGGTGGTCCCTTCCTCTGTATTCCAAAGATATTCGAGAGGAATCGGCGACGGCGGTTCGACGGTCGCCGAACCGGCACCCGTGCGTTCTGTTTCGCGTCCGCCTCTATTGCCCCGCTGATCCTTCTGATCTGCTGCACCGACGCGCACGGCAACCCCATTCTCTCGCGCCATTTGCACGACGGAATCCCACGGCGGCGCAGGAGTCTCGGAATAAACGCGGACGAGCTTCACAGCCTTCGGACGCGTTTCTAGCGCGGCTTTGATACTGTGTGGGTTGCGAAGTTCCAGCATGATGGGGCTTGTTGAGTGGTAACGGCGGAGCGAAATGTCTGTCGCGAAGAGTAACCGGAATTATCCCCACGTGCCACAAGAACTCATCGTGTCGTTGAAGGTTCTCGATGTCGTCAAGCAATCTCAAGCATCAACTAACCCTGCAGTGACACGGTGCTGATCAACCCAGGCTTGTTCGTCCGCTGCTAAACTCGGCGGAGGAAGCGGGCGCTGGCTCGGTTGCCAGTAGCGACCGGTTTGGTAGCAACGGTCAATGAGCGGCTGCAAGTCCAGCGGTACAGGTACGTCCGTTGCCCGCAGCGGCACGGCGAATGCGGGCAAGCGATCACGAAGCGGACAATAGTAAACATGCCGCTCATCGGGACAATGGGCTTTCCCGACGATAATTAGAGACACGGTTTGCGAACCCGTCTCCCGGAGTTCCGCACTCAATCGATCGGGCAGAGTTCGGAAACCACCACGAATCAGATCAATTTCAACAATGTTGACGCCAGCACGAATGAGTTGCTCATGGCGCATTGCCAGATTTGCCGACGCTTGTAGCGTTTTGTTACTGGGACTCGGCAATTCGATCACCGTGACCAGATTGTTGTCCACGTCGCGAATCTCTAACCACCGCTGCGTCGGTGAAGCACGAATCGTTTCCGGCTCCCCGAGCGTGAGTGTCGAAGTGTCCTGCTGCGGGATCGAATCGGGGAAACGAATACTCGGTTCCTCGACAACGGCCAAATCGGCACGCATCCGAACATCCGCTTCGTAGTCGATCGAAATCGATTCCTCAGCAATCACCGTCAGATCATTTGGCAGCCGTTCATTGAGCGCATCTCCGACATAGGCGATCAGCCGCGTATGGGCGTCGGGCCAGCGGGTCTGGAGATAAGGGTTCATGCCGGGTAGAAAATTTGTCGTCTGCATGAATCGCAAGTCCCAGAGAAGGTGATGCCAGAGCCTTTCGTCAGTTTAACTGAAAATAATGATCCAGGAAATGATTTCGTTTATGGAATCAAGCCCAGACGCATTGATAGAAACCCAGTGAACCCATTGCGGAGACGAGTAACACCAGGATCAGAAAGGCGATCGTTCGATCGGGGCCAAGCCGAATCATCCGCAGTCAAGCGGCCAACTCGAGTGCTGTCACCAGGCACCCCAGACCTGGCGAGTCTCGAATACTGATTCCAGCCCATTGGCTTATCCAGATTGATGGCACGAAGGTAGGAAGCGTTTCAATCAAGACTCTGCCATCGAGGAAATGTAGTATTCCGTTTACGGCGATTTTCGCAACAGTTCTTCGACAGGCAGCGGGTTTTTGACATCAAACAATGCATCTGGAATTTCCACATCGAACTCAACGTAGAAGTCCAAAAACGTGTCCTTGATTGCCGGATCTGACGATTTCCTGCGGACTCGAGTTGGATACCAATGACCTTTGGGCGATTGTGCGACAGTCTCTACAATGTGTGAACCGTTCTGCATGTCCCACCGCATCACGAGGTACTCACGAGCCGGGTCAATCCAAAACTTCGACCCGCCAGGCATGGCAGTTTGTTTGTTCGTATCCGGATCGGTCGAGGAGTCCCGACGACCGCTGGGCACAACTCGCAGCAACACTGTCCCTTCAGGTCCGTCACCTGGATCGGTCTCAATAATTGCCTCCATTCGCTCGCTCGGGATTCCCAGTGGCGGACGACCAGCGTAGTCTGGCGTGAGCGTATAGAACGACGGTATCCATTGCTCCGCATTAAGCGCGGATCCAAAGGGCCGTCCTGGCACAATTTCGTAACGCTCGCTGCCATTGGGTTCCGTGATCGTCCGCTGACGGAACATCTGTTCGACGCCAGCAATTCCGATACTGGCCAGAGTGTAGCTGAACTCTTTCGCGTGTTGACTCCACCACGCTGACGCATCAACATCGTGGGCTGGCCTGACAGGGTCGCTACCAACGGAGCCCATATCGCGACGGATTCGATTTCCTTTACGATGAATCATCTCCACAGCGCTGTCCAGCCAATGGCCTCCTTCTCCGTGAGAAGGGACAACGAAGGCTCGAAAATCGTCGAATCGAACGCGTCCTGCGGCAACTCCCGCAATCAATCTTGCGAGATCATCCTTCGGGATGCGATCGACGAGTTTGGCATCGCGGGGAACACCGATCGCGTAAATGTCTTCCGGGCCTGTTTCAGGATAGGCAATCGTAATGTCATAACGAAATGCCTGGCCATCGTGCTGTCCGGTCACGCGACTCAGATGCGGCAGATTCGAGCCAGGATCGACTCGGAACAAAATCGTGACAGGCTGATCTACATCGCGAGCTTTCACTGTCAGCGTATAGTCCAGCCACTCGCGGCCACCTTCGGTGACCTTTTTCATTTTCTGTTCCGCAATGTGAAGTTCATCACCCTGACTCCCAGCGAACTTCATTTCCGACAACAACTTGGCGGTGTCGCCTCCAGCAAGCAGTCTCGGTAAGGTCTCGGTGATCTCCGACCAGGGATTTTGAGGTCGCTTTCCGACTGCGGGGACACGATACAAGATGCGTTCTGCGACGTCGTAGGTGTTGTAAACTTTCAGCTTATGATCGTGGTAAACAATCCGCTCGTTTTCTCGCATTGCCGTCACTTCGCGATTTGGTGAGTACCACTCTTCCTTCTCACCCAATTCTTTCTCTCCGGCTGTAGCACGCACAGTCAATTGAATCCACTTTTTTCGACTGACGGCTTGTGCCACATCGGCGAGACTAACGGACATTGAACTCAGATGAATGAGGACCATCGCGGTCAAGACAGTTGCAGTGCCCGCGGCAGCTATCCAACGATACCGGCGCGAAGGACGCGACACCAAGGAAGATGGCTCACTGGTCTTGACCTGCACGTTATTGTTTTGCACGTCGTTGGATGACAAATCCAATAGGCGATTCAGGCACTTATTCAAACGATCTTGTGGAATGTCGCCAGAGCAGATTCTTTCCACAGCCTCGCGTAATGGCCCCTCCAATTCGTTGATGACGGTTGAGTTATTTGATTCGTTTTGCATCACTTAACTCCTTCATTGAGATCGGTCAGCATGGCAGCCAGTTTCGTGCGTGCCTTGTAAATCGCCGTTGCTACGGCTGCGGTCGTCAGGTTCAGCGCTTCAGCGATTTGCTGATTCGTGAGTTGGTCGAAGTACCGTAGGCAAAAGACCTCTGCCTCGCGCGGAGGCAACTGCCCGATCGCGTCCCGCAAACGCGATTCGAGTTCATTTCCGATCGCGTTGTCTTGTGGATTTGAATTGCAATCGATGATTGCCATGTTGTCCAGACAAAGACTCGTGCGTCGCTGTCGCAACCGATCCAATGACCGGCACACAGCCAGTCGTTTTAACAGTCCCACCTCGTTCGAGACCTGGTTTTGTGACTCGTACTGATGTGCTTGCAGAAACACATCCTGCACGACCTCGTCCGCATCATCGGCATTCCCAAGAATACGCCACGCGATCCGATAGACACCAGGGCCTTGCTGCCGAACGATCGTTTTCCAGTCCTCGCTCACGCCGATATCTTGCTACTGGAGTCCTATGAGTTTGATTGCCGTGGTCACACCGACGCACCGCTAACTTCTATGTCGCACATCAATCCTGAAAATGACCAGGAAAATTGGCGAGTCAGGAGATTTCAATGGATTCTCGCGGTGGGCGCTCGCATTTCGGTGGTATTCGAGATCACTGGCGCGGTTTGCCGCACAATGCTTGATACGTGGACTAACTTAACCACTCACCCGCAAGACATCGGCTGCTTCTGCAGTTCCAGCGTCGATTCCTGTCGATGAGGGAATCATGGAGACTCGGGCTCTTGCCGAGATCGAAAAACCTGAGTTGACCCTGAGCAAAACAGAACGTAGACTCATTGTAGAAACATTTCTGGTTTCAGGGAGTCGTGCAAATGTCGGTGGTACAGAAATGGGGCAACAGCTTGGCTGTGCGTATTCCTGCGGCAATGGCAGGTCAGATTGATGTTTGTGATGGATCACAGGTTGATATCCTGGTAAGAGAAGGTGAATTGGTGGTTCGGCCAAAGAGACCTGAATCATTGAGTCTCGAAGAGCTGCTGAAGAACTGCAAGCCCTCGCAATTGCACGGTGAAATCGATTTCGGAAACGATGTCGGCCGTGAGGTGGTTGGCGAGCGAGGAAAGCCGAACTGATGTACCGAGTTGCTCCAGAGATCCTTGATGCTGTTATCGCCCGAATCACAGCGCTTGTGATTTCGCCAGATGCGTAACCGGAAAATGCCGCTGGATAAGGACCCGTGCATAAAGTTCTTCGTTTAACGGCAAGCTGAAGGCGTCAGTTTTCTGGTAATTTGCCTACGCCTCCGGCTCGCCGTTAAACGAGTTATGAATTCGCTCATGCCACCGAGCCCCAAAAACCGCACGTGCTGTTTATCGCTGACGAACTTGCCATGGTCACATGTGATCGTGACCTTCTGCCGTCCGCCTTCAAAAAGCTCCCACTGTTCCGTACACTGTGTCCTGGACATCGATCCGCCTTCCGTGCGTGTTAAGTGTTGATTTTGCAACCACTGATACGCACGAGGAGGTTTTTCCGATGGGGCGTGGTGCGCAATGCAGGCTGGCGCTCTGCGGCTGATTCAGTCACGGACTTATTGGCAACTCAATGCTGACAAAGACCGCTCTGTTCGAGTGCCAGCTTCCAAGAGGCGAACCGGTTCCATCATTCTCAATGCGATTTTTCGCCGGGACTTGCGATGTCTGATCCGCGTGATTCTTCAATCGTGGCTGAAACACTTCGAGTGGATCACGACCGTGAGTCGGGGCAGCAGCATCTGCCACGCGTGCTTGGACTTTTTGATGCGACCATGATGGTAGTCGGATCGATCATCGGGTCTGGAATCTTTCTGAAAGCACTCGGAATTGCCATGATCGCGGTGTTGTGGCCGTATGACGGCTGGATCAATGTGGCACCAGTCGCCGAAAACATCAGGGACCCGAAACGCAATCTGCCACGCGCGATGATCTTCGGACTGGGACTGGTGATTGCCGTCTACCTCGGAGCAAATCTCAGCTATCACCTTGTTTTGCCGATTCATCATCTTGCGAATAGCAGCACGGTGGCCGCTGATGTTTTTCAGAAAATGTTCGGGCCGACAGGAAATCAAATCGCAGCGATCGGTGTCATGGTCTCCACATTCGGTGCTGCAAATTCGAACATGATCACAGGACCACGAATCTATCTGGCAGTCGCACGCGATGGACTTGTCCCTGAATGGTTGCAGCGAATCCATCCACGATACCTAACGCCGGCCAATGCGATCTTTATTCAGGCCGTCTGGGCGGTATCTCTTGTGTTACTGTTTTCCGCGTGGGAACCGAATGCGAATTCTGCTGTCGCATCGACGGGCAGCGGCAGTGTGCAGGCTTCGTCACTCTTTTCGTCAAGTGCCGAGCATTCCAGACGCCTCAAAAATGCGTTCGATGGCCTGCGGATTCTGTGATCTGCGCGGGACTGATCTTTTACGGCATGACCGTCGCTGCCGTCTATGTCCTGCGGCGAACTCGGCCGACAGTCAATCGTCCGTACAAAACATGGGGTTATCCGTTCACTCCGCCACTGCTGATGCTGGCCTACGCCGGAGCCTTTGTGAGCCTGCTGATCCAGCAATGGTCTCAGACAATGGGAGTCCTCAGCCTGATCACATCCGGCATTGTCTATTACTACGCCGCAGTTGCTGTCAGACGGCGGATGAATGGCAAAAACAGCAAAGCGGACAACGTAACACAGTAGTTCAAGGTTAAACATTTTGGTTTGGATGACCTCGTGTGTCTGATGAAATGTCCGTCATTGTCCGATAGACTTTCACACCTTGCTGAAACAAACCACACGAAACGAAAAGGTACCGAATTATGACTTCGAACTCCGCGCGGACTCAGGTGCGAGCCGGCATGGTCGGAATGGGGATGATCTTTGATGACACGTATCGGCCGTTTTTCGAAAACGTGAAAGTGCGAGGACTTTATGATCGGTCATTTGGTGACGTTGATGTGCCGCTTGTCGCCGTCGCGTCAAAGACGGGGCAACGTGCCGATCGATATCAAAAACAGGCGAAGTCACTGGGTATAGAATTCCAGAATTTTCGTGGTGATGATTCTGTGCAGGATCTGCTCAGGCAGAATCTGACGTTCGCTTGTGTCGCCACGCCGGACAATCGTCATTTTGAAGCCAGCAAAGCGATTTTGCAGGCAGGCGTGCATCTGCTGGTTGAAAAGCCGTCCGTGCTGTCGCTGCAGGAACTGGACGAACTTGTCGCACTGGCCAAAGATCGAGGTGTGCTTGCTCGAGTTGTGTATCACAAGCTGCTGGACCCGGATCATAAAAAAATGCGGACGCTGGTACACGACAAGGTGCTGCAGCATGTCAACAATGGCTATTGCTCACTGCTGGAACCACGACAGATTTCCGGTGCTCAGTTTTCTGAATGGATCACCGGTCGCAATCCCGGCACGTATGTCGCAGTGCATTACCTGAAACTGATCGACTTCACTTTCGGTGGTCGCCTGAAGACAGTCACCTGCACCGGACAGCGTGGCATTGTGGGACCAGCAGACGGCAACACCTGGGACAGCGTGCAACTGCGACTGATCTATGAATACGAATCGGGGCGCGAAGCGGCCTTTGATATTCACACGTCCTGGGTCACGCCGGACAATTTTCCAGGTTATGTGGAACAGGAAGTTCAGTTCCGTTTCGACAACGGTATCTGGAACGGACATTCCCGTAAACGCGGAGTGGAGGTGACGGTCGAAAATCTGACACCGATCCGCATGAAGAATTCGATCAATAACCATTACAACGGGACATTCATCGAACCGTGGGGGGAAAGAAGTCAACGCGGATACGGGATTGAGACGATCGATCGGTTTGCGAGAGAAGTCGCGTTTGTCGAACACGGAGGTGCGGCCAGCGAGCGTGATACACGCCTGAATTCTGTTCGCGGGCTGCATTATGCCGATCTTGCCGCCGATCGCCAGGTTGTCGCTGCGGTACAGGCGATGGAAATGATTCTGGAGCAACAAGCTGCCGGTAATCCTGACTGCGTGGTACGTTACGATGGGCAACGATTGCAACTCTTTCGTCCTGGCGTTTCCGCGTAGCATCCGTCTGGCGAGAAGATAGGATGGGACCAGATCTGCAGGAAATTACCTCTCCCAAGTGCAGCTTTGGGGGAGGTCCGACGAGCGAAGCAAAGTCCGGGAGGGGGCTTGCACTCTGGTTCGCGACGAATACAAGAAACAGACATCTTAATGACGATTTCGTGTTAATGACGATTTCGTGGAGCAATGGCTGTTGCTGCTCAACGTTCGATCACTCACGTCTGACACTAATATTGAACGCCGATCCAGAATCCACCATTCGCGGCTCCCCTCCCCCGAGCCATAGCTTCGCTCGGCCCGACCCCTCCCTGCCTCCGGCGGGCGGAGTGTGAGAGATTCACTCGCTCCGGCATCAAGCGTACGATAACATAGTGCCGAAGGCCGACGACAGGCAGTAAGCGAGGTGTGTACGTGATTACAAAAAGCCCATTTCCCGGCATGGATCCTTACCTGGAACAATTCTGGGGCGATGTCCATGCGAGTATGATTGTGTACATTCGCGACCATATCAACGAACAGCTTCCCGGTGATCTGCACGCGCGGGTGGAAGAAGGTCTGATGGTTGATACCGAAGACTATTCTCGACGCATCCATCCGGACGTTGACGTCGTTGAACATTCAGACAAGTCTTATCCTGCCGCTGCAGCACAGTCCGATACCACGATTGCGGAACCTTGCGTTGTCCCTTTGCCGAGCGAGCTTCGCACCGCACGGCATATTGAAATCATCGATCGCAACAGCGGCAATCGTGTTCTGACAGCGATTGAGTTGCTAAGCCCTGCGAACAAACGCAAAGGGCCTGGCCGGGATGCCTATCTCAGGAAACAAAGCGAATGTTGACCACTTCGATATGCAGTGCCTTATTCATCGTCATTGCATCGGCGTTTCATCCCGACGATCAACGGACAGCAGCAGCACAAAAATCGGCCTCGGAACTGCTGAAAGCCGAAACTAACCGTCAAACTGTTGTTGATCGGCTGGCATCGTTGTCATTCATCGTTGGCGACTGGAAGGGCGTTGCTCAGCCAAAACGCGGATCGAATTCCGGTGCATGGTCTGAAAAAATTCATGCCGTCTGGCACTTCGAAGAGAAGTATCCCTGTTTCGTGATGGCGCTCGAGCCCGGTCAACGGTGTTCACAGATCGTATTCGCGATTGCTGCCGAATCTGGACAGCCGATCATGATGTTCCATCTGTCAGAACAGCCTTCCGTCATGTTAGAGTTGACCGAATCGCTGCCCTCGACGGCATCGAATTCAACGGGCCAGACGAACCGGCCACCTCAGAATTCCTGGGCGTTCGAGTCCGCTGGCGAACCTCGAATCCGTGTCACTGTCCGAAAGATCAACGATCTTCGCATGGCCCTATTGTTTGAAGAAAGCACTAATGCAAAAGCCGCATGGCGTCGCCAATATGAAATCGGAATGACACGCGAAGGTGAACGACTGGCGGACGGAAATACGGGCGAACGTGAATGCGTCGTCACCGGCGGACTTGGAACAATTTTCGTGACCCACAAAGAGAAAACGTTTTTTGTCTGCTGCGAAGGCTGCAAACAGGCATTTGAAGCCGACCCCGAGGGAACAATTGCTGCGTATCGAGAACGATTGAAAGCCAAGTCAAAGCCGCCAAATGAGTGAGGCCCAATCTGCATCGGTAGTTCGACCTGTGCGTGAGCCGCAAGGTTCACGAACTAAGTCGCGGGAGAGCGAAAGCTCTTTCGCAATAAACGGTGAGATCGTCGAACAGACGGTCGAAGCCTACCCGGGCGGGTCCGTGCCTGTCCGGAAACTGTTTCTCGAACTTCATGTTTTATGAAGGTATGAAGCTAGTGTCACCTTAAAAAGTTTGAACGAAGGAGCCAGGAAACAGTGCTCGGGGAGGATTCACGATTCGGCCTCGGCGGAGTGCTAGCCCCCGCAGGTCGGTGAAGCATGGAGATTCTACCCTCAGCGGGATCGTCGTCCGATGGCAAATACGGGTGGCCGTCGGGAATACGCTATGGTGGTTGGTGGATTCACCTCGAGACAATGGTTGGTGAACTTACCGGTGAGGTCCCAACTCGTCCGCGAACGCGTCGTCACTGACGGCACGTTCTGCGGTAAGCCAACGTATAAGTCAACAACGAAAGCCGAGGCAACTTGTCGGGGGTCGCCCGGTGCGAGAAAGCCGCACGCCGGCCAAATATGAGGAATCAACCTCATCGCGACAACGGGGAGGCGGTGCTTGGATCAACCCGCCAGACTCCGCCTGACCCTCTCCCAGATCGAAAGCCGGACACCGGAGTGTGATGAAGGAATCCGACCTGAGGCACGGTCGGACTACGGTGCTTTAGCTGCGTGCGTCCATCGGGTCGCTGGCGTCTTTATTCCATATTTTTGTCATCCATTTTTTGTCAAAGCCTGGTTGCGTTGACGACATCACACGTCGCGATGTT
>Ga0105047_10013440_pt1 | contig 13077 bp, 11 predicted proteins | sample MAT04_FD_78384 | JGI IMG/M metagenome (GOLD analysis project Ga0105047, IMG submission 78384) | Freshwater microbial communities from Lake Fryxell liftoff mats and glacier meltwater in Antarctica - MAT-04 (megahit assembly) | ecosystem: Environmental > Aquatic > Freshwater > Ice > Liftoff... | reverse complement strand
ATTCGTACACCTCGGCCACTGCCTCGCGCCGCAGTGTCGGCGTGAGCGCCGACCAGCGGATGTGATCGCGGTCCAGTGCGCAACGCCGTGCCCGGTCAAGGACCCCACGCAAGATCTGAGGGCCGAGCGGTCTCGGCGGGCAGCGGTGTCACCTCGGAATGACGGTGGATTCACGGGAGTTCGTCGCCGCGAGGCGACATTGTGTCATGACCGAACTATGCTTTCGTGCCCTGGGACTCCAACAGATCGCGATCGGCGGGCCTGCCACCGCCGCCCTCATCCGGTTACGGACCGGGCTGCTCGGTGTGGAAAAGTCGGCAACTTCAGAAGTGAGTCGGAGAACGCCGACGAGGACGTTCTGGGGCTCGGCGCTGGACCGCACGACGTGGAGCTTTGTCTGATGCAGCCGCTCGACCCGAAGCGGCCGGGTGGGATGTGCGAGTGTGCCGCTGGTCGCCATATCTGCTTCTCGTCCATCCCAAGAGCAACGACGAGGTGCCAAGACGAAGTAAGGGCATGTTGATCGAACTGGTGCAGGCGCCGCCCGACGTTCTGGCGGGGCAGCACGCCGTTGACCCGCGGTGATCGCTGCTCAGCGCTTTGTCGTCGGTGTCCTGATGTTGCTGTGTGCGGTGTCGTGCACCGACGAGTCGGCGGGGATGGACTCAGCGGAGGGGGGCTCGACGGATGCAGCGGACGTCGTAGTCGACGTGGGTGCCCCGTCCTCGGCGTTCGACCGTCGGCTGCTCGGTACCAACGTCCCCGCTTGGATTGGTCCCGAACGTCTCGCCGACCCAAAGTTCCAGGAGGCAACCAAGGAGTCCGGTGTGACGCTGCTTCGAATGCCGGGAGGTAGCTGGAGCAACTCGTATGACTGGGCGGGATGCGAATTGAGAGATGCCGAACGCTGCTACTTCATCGGCTCTGCGCGTCCGACCGACTTCATCGACTTCCTGCAAGCGACGGACCTTCCTGGGATGTGGACGCTGTCTGCGAACGCGACTGCCCAGAGCGCAGCAGCGGCTGTCGCATTCTTCAACGGTGACGTCGGTGACGGTCAGGTGATCGGCCGCGATCGACAGGGCGTCGACTGGGGGACGGTCGGGTCGTGGGCAGCACTCCGAGAAGCCGGGGGCAATGCCGATCCCAATCCCATCGAGTTGTGGGAGTTCGGCAACGAGGTGTTCGGTGGCCGTCCGGACAGCGGAGGCGAACAGTGTGCAGTTTTCGGCTGGGAGGAGGTCTGGACGTGCGACGGCGCCGAGTACGTGGTCGGCGACAACGAGCACGACGGCTACCTCAAAACCCGTGCCGCAATGCTGGCGGTCGACCCGAACATCGAGGTCGGTGCGGTGGGCGTCGGCGATCCCGCAGCGTGGAGCGGCTGGGGCGGCGAGGTGATCGAATCGGCTGGTGACGACTTGGATTTCTACGTCGTCCATGCATACGGATTCGATGACTCGCCCAGTGGCGATACCGCGGTGCAACGACCGAGCACGCTTTGGCCGCAGACGATGGCCGACGTTCGAGAGCGCCTCGACCAGGACGTCCCCGTTGCCGTCACGGAGTACAATCTCGTTTCCTTCGAGGCCGGCGACACCGAACAAACGATGACCCAGGCGATGAACGCGCTCTACATAGCAGACACGATCGGACAACTGGCGGTCAGCGGCGTCGAGATCGCAAACCAGTGGAACCTCGCCAACGGAACGACGCAAAGTGGAACCGACTATGGGATGATCAGCCTCGATGATGGCTCGCCCTTTCCGCAGTACGAGGCCATGACCATGTGGAGCCGCGCCGGTTCGGAGTTGGTCCCCGTCGAGGTCAGCGACGACGAACTTCGCGCGTATGCGACCCGGCACGACGACGGGCACCTGACCATGGTCATGCTCAACCTCACGGGCGAGGAGTCTTCTCGTTCGATTCGGCTGTCGGGCTCGAGCGCATCTGGGGACGCCGAGTTGATCAGCGCCTGGACGGATGATCTCGCCGCCACGACGATGTCGCGCTCGTCCGCCATTGTTCGGGTCTCCGACGGGAGATCGAGCGTCACACTTCCGTCGTGGTCCGTCAACGTGCTCGAACTCGCCGCGCCGTGAACGTGACGAGGTCGGTCCTGCTCACCGTGTCCGGGAGGATTCCGGTCGATCTCGACGAGCAGGTGGCTGCAGGGCTGCGACCGAGAGCGGACTACATTGTCATGCGTCACGAATTCGATGCCGATTTGGTCGACGTCGACGTGGCACTGGCTCAAACCGGGCGTTTCGGACGCATGATCCACCGCTTCGGCGGTCCCGGCCCCTTGCTGGGCTGGTTCTGCTTCCGGCGGCGCGGCCACTACGAGGTGATCGTCACCGACGGTGAGCAGGTCGGTCTGCCGCTGGCCTTGCTGAGTCGCTTCTTCGGCCGGGGGACGGCTCGCCACATGATGATCGTCCACATCCTGTCGACGCCGACGAAAGCTCGGATCGTGCGATACGCACGGCTCGCTGGGCTGATCGACCGCTACGTGGTCTACTGCTCGTGGCAGCGCGACTTCCTTTGTGCAGCTCTGTCGGTGCCGCCCGACCGCGTCGTGCTCTCGACCTTCATGGTCGACACCGCATTCTTCGATCCTGAGCACGTCGAAGTCGAGTCCGAACGCGCGATTTGCAGTGCGGGACTCGAGCGCCGTGATTACGCGACCCTGATGGCGGCGGTGAACGGGCTCGACGTACAGGTCACCATCGCCGCCGCCAGCCCATGGTCGACGCAGCCGGATGCCACCGAGCGTGCGGTCCTGCCATCGAACGTTTACGTTCGCAAGCTGAATCTCTTCGAACTGCGTGAGTTGTATGCCCGATCACGTTTCGTGGTGATGCCACTCGAGGAGGTCGAGTTCCAGGCAGGAATCACCACCATCCTCGAGGCGATGTCGATGGGCAAGGCAGTCGTCTGCACGCACACGTCAGGGCAGACCGACACAGTGGCGGAGGGTGAGACAGGCAGATACGTGCCGCCGACCGATGCTGCGACATTGCGAGACACGATTCAGGCGATGCTCGAGGACGACACGTTCGCCCGTTCCGCAGGAGAGCGAGCTCGGGCGTGGGCAGTGGCCAACGCCGACATCGACGTGTATGCACGTCGCTTGTCAGCGGAGGTCGACGCTCTTCGCTTCCGCCATATCGGTTGAACCGGCACAAGCGTAGGAAGCATCCGCATGGCCGGTAGACGTACTGATGGTTGGACGCTCCGGGGGCCGTTCGTCGTCGAGCGGACCGGTGCACAAGGCCATTGCGACGGCAAGGAGGAACACGTTGCGCGGCTCCCACCCGATGTCCACGTAGAGGAACACCGTGTACATCGCGACGAAGATCACCGAGTTGACAGCGACCACCGCGTCGACGCCAGTCGGGGCTGCTCGTGCGCGTGCTGCGCCCTGCATCATCGTTCGTCCGATGAGATACAGCAGTGCGACGAAGCCGCCGAAGCCCATCTTCGTCCAGACCCAGATGAACGAGTTGTGCGGTATGAAAGCCTGGAATTCGAACACACTGATGTCGGGCAGCGAGTAGGGGCGCAGGAAGGCTTGACCGAACCCGATGCCGAACAGCGGCGATGACTTCACGGTGGCGGACAGGTTGAGGGTTTCGAGGATCCGGTAGATGTCGGAGCTCTGGTCCTCGGCGCTGGCCTGGTCCGGAGCGATGACGGTCTTGACGGCTTGAGCTGGGAACGCTGCTGTTGACTCCGAATTCCAGAACGCGCCGGTGTATGCAATCGCGATCAGCGTGACGACCGGGATCAATTTCCAAAATGTGCGACGCTGCCGCCAAAAGAGCACGATGGCGAAGAGTGCGAATCCGATGACCAGCGCGACCACCGCAGCTCGGCGCTGAGAGACGAGATAGACCCATATCACCGGGATCGACACGGCGAACAATGCCAAACGGAATCCCCAGGGCACCCGTCGATAGGCGAGCGCTGTGATGAGGGTCATGAATACGAGGTTCGCTCCGATGGCAGCACCGTGTTGGTTCAGCGATTCCAGGGCATCGCGCGCTTCCGGAGTAAGTCGCGACAGATACTCGAGTGACAGCAGTGCCTGAACCGTGATCGCAGCGAGGGCCACGCCGAAAAGGCGGCGGTAGTCCTGCCTCGTGCGACAGACATTCACGGCGAGCACATAGAGCAACGGCAGCAGAATCAGCGGTCGGATCTCGAAGATGGCAGCGCGGCTGTCGCCCCCGCGGGACAATCCGCGAACAAGCCCGAAGAGGACGAAGCCGCCGAATGCAGCAAAAGGAATGAGGAGCGGTGCCTTCCGAAAAATGCGGCCGGTCGATGTCAGATTCTGGTACCCCGTGACGGCAAGCGCCCAGAGGAGTGAAATCTCGAGGGGGCTGACCGAGATACCGTCTGACAGGTACATGATCGATTCCCAGCTCGACAGATTCTTGGCGAACGGAAACCACGAGACCGTGACGATGTCCCCGACGAGCGTGAGGGCGAGCGTTGCGGCGAATGCGGCGCGAGGGAAGCGCACCCAAGCAGCGAGCAGAAACGCGAAACAACCCCAAGCGAGACCGAAATACGGTTGGTACGAGCGCATGTGGGCGACCGCTGCGATGGTGAGGCCGGTCAGGAGTACCGTGATGTAGACCAGCCACCAGATGAGGTGGTTCCGACGACGTTGTTGGTCGCTCGACAGCGTAGCCAGCGGGTCGTTGAGCATTCGTTCAGCGGTCCTCGACATGATCAGAGGACTCGACTGCTGTAGAACATCACGCCGACGGCCACGCATGTGCCTAGCACGACTGATGGTTTCCGCAGTCCCGGCGGCCGGCGAACGAGTCCGCCGATGACGAACATGCCGAACAAGAATGCGAGTAGCAGTTGCATGAGCTCGGCCTTGCGGAACTGGCGGTCACTCTCGGAAGAAGCGCCGGACGAACCGTGGAGTGCGCGTCCGGTGACCGTTCAGAACTGCTCCCAGTGACGGTATCGGCCGGAGCTCCTCCGAAATCGTGCGGATCTGCTTGAGCGTCGTCGAACCGTGCTTGCTCACCAGAATGTACGCGTCGGCGTGCCGGAGAAAGCCGATCGAATCGACTCTCGACAGCAGTGGAGGGGTGTCGAAGATGACGTGCCTGTACTCGGCGGCGAGGCTGTTGAGCAGGTCGTCGAACTCAGCCGCGCCTCTCGACGGTCCCCCGGACTGCCCTTGTCGCGCATCGCTCGCTGGAACCAGATGTATCCCTGACGGATCGGGCGTGTCGATTGCTCGGTTGGAAGAAATTTCGCGCAGGGTCGTCCCAATTCCTGGAGGTTCGGCGGGATTCCCCCGACCGAGCGCTGGAGGAAGAGAATCGGAACCGCCCACGTCGATCCAACACACCTGAGTGCCCCGTTCCGCTGCCAGAACGTGGGCCAGCGACTGCGAGACGGTCGTGACCCCCTCGCCTTTCGAGGCGGATACAACAGCAATCATCTGCGGAAGATGGGTCGTGCCCGAAGTCAGTTCGTACCGGTAGAGCAGGTATCGAATGGCGCGGACGACTTCCTCGTTGGGTTCGGCGTTGCGGGTCTGAACTCCTGGTGCGACTACCGCCACGTCTTCAGGGCCATCATCGACGCGTTCTGTATCAAACAATTCGGCTCGTTCTGTCATCACGATGCTCTCATGCCGCATCGTCGGACGCGACGGGACGTTGCTTTGCTCGCCGAAGTTGCTTGATTCGTGGGATGACCACGACCGAACCGATACCGGCTGCAAGCGCGAGTTGGGAGCGGGTTCGAATCGAGCGTTCGGCGACGGTGCTCAGAACGAGGGCCGCAAGTGCGATGAGCACACCGAGCAGTGTGAATATAGCGATTGCTGTGATCTTGGATTGCCTGACTGGTTCGGGATCAATGGAGATTTCCGGCGCATCGATGACCGTCAAACCACGAGCCGAACTGCTCGCTGCTTGGTTTGCAGTCAGTTGGGCTTCGGTCAGGGCATCCTGGGTGTCGCTCTGGTCCTGCAGTGCTCGGTCGAGCGACGTGTTGAACCGTTGGATCTCCAACTCTTGCTCTATCGGCCGGTCCTGGCCATCAGGTACTGGTGGGAGCAGCCGGACGTACTGGTTCAGCGCATCCTCGGCTTCTTGCAAGTCTTCCGAAGATTGGATCAGCTGTCCGCGCCAGAACTCGATGGCTTCAAGGCTGTCGGCGGCGGCGATCCCAGCGAGATAGTCGGAGTAGCCCCTGATCGTTGCGTCCACGAGACGGTAGGCCGTGTCCGGGTCCGCCCATCGAGCGCTCACTTGCAGCGTGTTCTGGCCGGCCCCGCTGGCGGCGATCTGGTTTCGTGCGTCCACGCGTGTGATTGCGCCGGTGTCGATCGCTTCGGTCAGGTCGGCGCGCGATGCGATATCGTCGATGAACGAGTCGGTCCTGAGTTGTTCGTTGATGAGCCGGGCCGTCCCGTCTCCTGGGCTTTCGTAGAAACCGATCTCGGTACCGCGAATGGTCGGCTGCGCAAGGTAAGGATTGCTCGTAGCGCTCAGCCTGGCAGAACTCTCGTATTCGGCGGTGATGTTCCCCGCCGTGTACACACCGATCGCCACGAACATCGCCACCGGCAGGACAAAGAGCACCCATCGGCGAAAGAAACCGTCGACGAGCCGTTCCGAGAAGTCGCTCGGTGGTCCCGCATCAACGACGGTTGGATCCATCACCCTCTGCTCCATGTCGGGAGACGATACCCTTACTCTGTGCCCTACGGGGCTCGTATCCCGTCCCTTGCTGCGATCTTGAATGGTTGGAGCTTCGCAGAGCGTCGCTGGCACTGCCTGCTGAGCGTGAATCATCGCTCGATGTTCCGCTTCGTCCGCTGCCACAAAACTGCGTCTTTCGAATGCAGTGCGGTGAACCACAAGCGGCACTTCCAGACGACGACCCTCGGCACCTGAGTCAGGCTCCGATAAACGGACGGCGGGGCGGTCACGGCTCGCAGCCCTGCAATAACGTGCGCCCCCAAGACCACCGTCATGCAGAGGTGGACGATTGCGTGTCGAGTGAACTTCTCATGACTCCGGCTGCTCCCCGTCGCAAGTGCAGCACCGGCGCTCAGTATGGCCCCGGCGGCTTGGAGGACGACGACTATCGACAACGGCGGGACCATGTGGTCGGCTATGGCATCGATGTAAGCGGCGCGCCGACCCCTTGCCCTCGGAACCCCGCACACCAACTGGGGTACGTATCGGCGGATGAGCTCGATTCGACCGCGCTCCCAACGTTCGTTCTGGCTGGTGGCATCCTCGAGAGTGTCGGGCATCTCGGCTTCGAGTCGGGCGTCAGGCACGTAACGGACGAGCACGCCGTCGCCCAAAAGCAGTTCCATCTGGAACTCGGCGTCCTCCACCAGGTGCCCCGACCAGCGTTGGTGGCGCAGGACGTCGCGACTGAACGCCATGCCGTTTCCGTACAGTCCGCAGGATGCTCCGAGTCGGCACCGGCCGAGCGGACGCAAGTGATGACGACAGGCGAGCGCGGCGAACCGGATGCCAGCTGAGGTCGACTCGCCCGGGTCGCGAACGGAGTAGAAACCCTGTCCCACGGCAGCGCCATCAGCGAACGCCCGGTCCATGGCATCCAGGAACCCCGGGTCGAGCGTTGTGTCGGCGTCGACCACCAACACGACATCGAAGTCGAACGCCGCATCGACGCGATCGAACAGCCAGTTGAGGGCAGGGCCCTTGCCGGCATTGTCGAGGTCGTGGCGCTCGTGCACGTGCCATCCGTGTTCGCTCACGATCGTTGCGGTGGCGTCGGTGCAATTGTCAGCGACGACATGCACGTCGTAGTTCGACTCGGGATAGTCGAGTTCCTCGAACGATCGGAGTGCGTCAGCGATGATCGCGGCTTCGTTGTGGGCGGGCACGAGGATGACGAATCGAGTGGTCCGATTGCCAGGCGGCGGGATCGCCGGCCGTCGAACGCCGGCCAACGTGAGCAGTCCGAGGTAGGCCGCGAACGACACATTGACGGCGGTGGCGGTGGCGACGGCGACATCGGCGACTCCACGGGCGATCTGCGGGCGTTGACGGCGGCGCACGGTCAATCCTCCCGGTTGCTCAGCAAGCGGGCCGGCACTCCCACTGCGGTTGCACCAGGAGGAACGTTGCCGAGCACCACAGCGTTTGCCCCAACCTTTGCGTCGGCGCCGATCGTGACGCCTCCCAACACGCGGGCACCGACGCCGAGGAACGCCCGGTCGCCGATCGATGGCCACACACCGTCCTCGAGCGTCCCGAACGTGACCTGGCCAACGACAGTCACGTTCTCGCCGATCGATGCAGCGTGCAGTACGCAGCCGACCGGATGAGCTATGTAGAGGCCACCGGCGACCCGTGTGGACGGCGCCAACTCGAGCCCGTATACGCGGAGTAGGCGTCGCTGGACGTACCCGCCGACACCTCGAACACCGGCCTGCCGGCACCACTGAGCGAATCGGAACCACGCCATCGCCCGCAGCGGTGGATGACGTACGAGTAGGCGGAGCGTCGTCGAGAGCGTCACGTCGCGGGAGTCGGCGACCTGCTGAGGTCGCACCCACCGCGCGACATCCCTGGTGAACAACTCGAGGGATTCGCCGCCCGCCGATCGCAGCATCTCCACAGTCTGCCACCTGGTGCAGTTCGCCACTCAGCCATGAAGGATCGACCCAACTCAGCTGTAGCGGACGGTACTCGATGGAACGAGTTGTTGTCCCTAGGTGTCCACGCAATTGGGTCGACTCCGCCCACCACTAAGGTCTTGCCGTTGTCGCTTACTGGATGGCCGAATTTGCTGCAGTCGCGTAGTTCCGTTCGTTCGTCGGTAGCTTCTGGTGTCTCGGATCACAAGGTAGAAACACGGGGCGACCGATGGTGACGTTATGAGCGGCCGGCACATAGGGGCTGGCTAATCCCATGCCGTCAGGTGGGCAGCCTGAGCGCGCGTACGAGCCCTCGGCCCTGCCGATCGAACAGTCACTTGATTTGAACCCTCGGACTTCGATCTCCCGAAACATCTCGGCGTTGCTCACGTCTCAGTTGGTGACGTGGTCACTCGCGACGGTTCTCGCAATCGTTCAGCCTCGTCTGTTGGGGCCGTCCGCTCAAGGCGAACTACGTCTTGCGTTCTCGCTCTGGACGATCGCAAGCGTGCTGACGGGTCTCGGCACCTCGCTCTTCGTCACGCTCGAGGTGGCTCGGAATCGCTCGTCGGGGCTCATGCTGCTCGGGCCGGTGCTGGTTGTCCGTGCGATCGCATTCATAGGTACCAGCCTCGTGTTCGCCGCGTACCTTGCCGCAACTCAGTCCGACGCACAGTTTGCGCTCATCATGGTGTTGTACGGCGTCATGATCTTCTTCGCGAGCATGAGTGATGCCCTCTCGGCCGCATTCGTCGGGATGGAGCGGATGACGGTGTTGGCCAAGGCGAACATCATCGCTCGCGTGATGGGGACGATCGTCGCCGTCGCGGTCCTTCTCGCAGGTGGTACCGCCGTGAGTGTGGTCGCAGTTGGGGCGGCTTCGAACTTGCTCGCCCTTGCGATTCTCGTGCGTGCGCTGCGCGGAGTCACCACTGTGCAATTTCGAGGATGGCGCTCGAGCAGTCGCATGATCCTGCGCGCAAGTTTCGGGTTCCTCGTTGCCGGTGCAGTCCTCACCCTGTATCAACAGGTCGACACGGTGGTGATGTCACTGCTCGTTGATCGCGATGCCTTGGGTTGGTACGGCACGGCGGACACGCTGTTCGGCTCGTTGCTCTTTCTTCCCACGATTGTGATGGGGACCGTCTTTCCGGTTCTCGGACGCCTCCACCAAGACGATCCGGCAGCAATCCCACCCTTGGTGAAGCGGACCACGTCTGGCCTTTTGTTGACGACCGTTCCGGTTGGGTTGGGGATGGCAGTCGTCGCGTTTCCGTTGGCACCGCTGCTCTATGGTGACGAGTTCACCGAGACCGGTGCAGTTCTGTTCGTGCTCGGACCCGTGATGATCCTGACGGCGGGGAATGTTCTCTTCGGCAGCGTGGCGTTGGCTACCGGTCGCCAACGGTTCTGGACCACGTTCATGATGGTTGCGATTGTCATCACGATCCCGGTCGATCTGGTGTTGGTCCCTTGGAGCGATCGGACGTACGAGAACGGGGCGATTGGCGGGGCGCTCGCATACCTGGTCACGGAGTCATTGTTGGTGGTGGTCGGGCTCACCAGCGTTGCGCCGTACCTGTTCGATCGCACGTTTGTGTGGCGGGCCGCGCGAATTCTGATGGCTGGAGCACTGATGTTCGCAGCCAGCTGGCCGCTCCGCGAGCGAGCGTTGCCGATTCCCATCCTTGCCGGTGCTGCGGTGTACGTGGCAGCGATCGTGGCACTACGGGTGTTGGACGAGAACGAGCGGAGTTACATCCGCAGCGCTCGAGCGGGAATCGCCCGTCGCCTCCGTCCACGCCTTTCGCGGCCGATGCCGAAAAGTCCATCTGACGCAGGCCAATAGCGGGTGTGGTTCAGGTCGGCGCGGTGCAGCCGCCTATGTGGCTATCCAGAGTCCAACGTACGGGTCACTTGAAAGCGTCAATCGCCGTTGGTGGAGCGACATGAAGCAGATCTGAACGGCCTTCCTGTTTCAAGGGCGTACGGCGGTTCGATCAGTTCGATACCGCTCCGATGGACGTCGGTCCAGCAATGGACCTCGGAACGCCGCTATCGCAGACGGTCGCCACTACCGCCGCAGTGTCGACGGCGACTACCGTTGGAACTGTGTCCTTGGAAACGGATGAGTCCCGCAGCCCCGGTGGCCCGCTGATCTCGGTGATCGTGCCCACACGTGATCGAGCGCAGACACTCCAGGCAACGATCGATGCAGTCCGACGAGGTACTTTTGACCGATTTGAGATGATCATCGTCGACCAGTCAGCTGGTCACGAGACGCGCGACCTGGTCGCACTCGTCCGAGACGATCGCTTGCGGTATCTGTCAAATCGGCGCGAGGGGTACGGTGCCGCAAGCTCACGGAACCTCGGCATCGCGGTCAGTCGGGCGCCTCTCCTTGCGATGACCGACGACGACACCGAGCCCGCTTCTGACTGGCTCGAGCGCATAGTGACGCTCTTCCATGAGGACGATGAACTCGAGTTCATCGCTGGGGCTCTCGTGGCACCACCTCACGATTCCGCGAGCGGATTCGTGCCTTCGTTCGATGCTGAGCCTGGAATATCGATGCGGGAGCTCGCCCTGCGCGCCGCTGGTGCGAACCTTGCAGCTCGGGCACGCTTGCTCTATCGCATCGGCGGGTTCGACGAATACTGCGGTCCCGGCAGTCGCCTTCGGGCTTCCGATGACGGCGACCTCCTACTCCGCGTTGTGGCCTCTGGTTGCAAGGTGCGTGTCGACCCAGGAGTCCGGGTACTTCACACCAATGGGTTTCGGCCGAGCGGGGAAGCCATGGCGCTTCATGAGCGTTACAGCTTCGGGAACGGTGGCAACTACGGGCGAATTGCACGTCGAGGCAAGGGACGATTGGGTCTCTGGTTCGTCGGGAGGGAGTTGGCGAAACTTGTCAGGGGCCTCATGCCTGGGCGGGACTTCACGAATGAGGCGGGGTTCGTTCGATTGCGGCTGAAGGGCTTCATCGCAGGGTTCACCCTCGATCCAGCCGACGGATTTGTCAGTGGAGAAGCACTTCAGCGGATGGCCGAGGCCGTTCACAACGCGAGCCGAGAGAGCGGAAGGCCGTAGTGCCCTGAGGCGATGTCTTTCAGGCATCTTGGTTGGGATGTCGATTTGCGTCGGTGTCAACAACGAGCTGAGGCGCAGATGTGACAGGGTCGCTGCACGGATATCGGAGTACTCGTTCAGCTGCAACAATCTCGAACGAGCGAAAAGAGCAGCCCTGCGTTTGTCCTGGCGTCGAACAACTCCACGGCGCGAAGCCGGGCTGCTCGCGCCCATTGGCCCCTCAGCGCAGCATCGTCGATGAGAAGACTGATCGAATCACAAAGCGCACTGACGTCGCCTACGTCGATCAGTTGACCGGTGACGCCGTCCTTGACGATATCGCTGAGTCCCCCTAGGTCGGACGCGATAACGGGCAGTCCAGCCGCCTGCGCCTCGACGGCTGCGATACCGAACGTTTCGGCGCGAGTGGGAAGGACGAACACGTCCGCAGCGCGATAGGCGGCGATCAAACGGGGATCGTTGGGCGTGATGTCATGGAGTACCCGTACGCCGTCGGTGGGTCGGACTTCGGATCTCGTCACGATCGTCGCTCGCACGCGAGGGCCGAGATACTCGATCGCTTCCAGGAGGAGATCGCCACCCTTACGCTCGAACTCGCCGCCTACGAACAGAAGCCCAATCGCATCGTCGGGCCGTCTCGGACCTCTCGTTGCGGGTAGCCACATCCGTGTGTCGACTCCGGGGGGCACTACCGTGACCCGACTCTGATCGACGCCGTAGTCCTCAACGATCGACGCAGCCGCCCATGTGCTCCAAGCGACGCACTGCACCGCGTTTCGGAAGACAGACAGATTCCTGCGATGCTTCAAGGTGCGGGTCATGCCGAAGCGGTCCGGTCGGTGTCCGTACCCGGACGCAATTCGGTCGTACTGAAGCGGGGTCACGTCCGTCACGATGACGTATGGGCTTCGAAGCGCGGACCCTGCAAGCGCCGCTGGAACTTGAGTGTTGAAGACCTGAACATCCGTTCGCTGACGCAGTCCAGCTCGCACCTCACTCCTGCCAGCGAGAGTTCCGGCCAACCGGCCGCCTGCCGGCAATCGCGTCCAAGGAGCGGGCGAGTGGCGATAATGAATGTCGACCCAAGTGATCTCCAGACCGGCCAGATCTGCGGCCGCCTTCAAGCTGTCAGCGTAGGTCCGATGCCCGAGGTGTTGTTCGAGCACGAAGACAGCCTTGGCTAGGGAGTTCACGATCTCGCACCGTGCCGAATCCGACGCAATCGGCTGAAGGCCCGTCCTCCCAGGAGCGTCCTCAGCACGAGGAGAATTGTCGTACGCTGCATGACAGTCTGCAGCGGTCGAACTGTAATGGCGACT
>Ga0105047_10013437_pt1 | contig 13078 bp, 9 predicted proteins | sample MAT04_FD_78384 | JGI IMG/M metagenome (GOLD analysis project Ga0105047, IMG submission 78384) | Freshwater microbial communities from Lake Fryxell liftoff mats and glacier meltwater in Antarctica - MAT-04 (megahit assembly) | ecosystem: Environmental > Aquatic > Freshwater > Ice > Liftoff... | reverse complement strand
GCCGAAGGCTGGCGGAAAGAAGTCACGAAGGGGATTGAAGCGCCGGCCAACTCGCCCTTCGCGCCTGGTCAGCCTGGTTATGAGGAGAACAACGGGTTCCCTACCTACGACGCCGCCAAGGCAGCCGATCTTGTGAAGCAGTACGAGAAGGAGGAGGGAAAGCCACTCGAGATTACCTTCCAGGTGATCGACAACCCCGGCGTGATCGCCGACGCCCAGTATTTCAAGAAGAGCTACGAAGCCGCCGGCATGAAGGTCAGCATCTTGGTGAACAAGCAGATCGGTTTGGTGGCGCAGACCGCCACAGGGAACTTCGACCTCTCGTTGTTCCGCAACTTCGGGTTTCATGATCCCGACACCGACACGGTGTTCTGGCGCGGCACCAGTTCCACGCCGATGGGCGAGGTGGCGTTGAACTTCCCTCGCTTCAAAGATGATCGGGTGGATGCGGCGATCGACAAGGCCACGGCCGCCACCAACGACGCCGACCGCGACAGCGCCTATCGCGAGGTCCAGAAAAGGTTTGCGGAAGAGATTCCGTACCTCTGGCTCGGACGCCCGAACTGGGTGCTCGCGGCCAACCCGGTGGTCAACGGCATGTATGCGGGCGCCAACGGATCGATCCAAACGCTCGGCGCCAAGACCTGGCTCGCCGACCTTTGGCTGACGAAGTAACCACGAGCCGTCACCGGGGAAACCACCTGCGCCGAGCGGCGGTTTCGAACCGCGGCGGAAGTCCGGTCACCATGTGACGGTGCAGGCGCAGACGGCGGGGCCGACCAAAGGCATTCTTCGGCGGGGCCTGCCCGTCGTGTGGGGATACGTACGACTTCAACCGATCACGTACGCCATCTCGCTCACCGGCGCCACGCTCTATGCCGGCTCGGTCGTACTCACCACCCGGGTGCTCGGCACAGCCACCAACGAAGTGATCACCCCGGCCTTCGGCGCGACGGGCATCACGGCCGACCAAGCCCGAAGCGCCGGGTTGGCGTTGCTGATGTTGGGGATTCTTCGGGGGTTGTCGATCCTGTTGCGCCGGTATCTCGCGGCGCTCACCACGTTCCGCACCCAGGCTCGGCTGCGTCGTCGGGTAACCGGGCACTACCTCGACGTTCCCCTGCGATTTCATCGCGACCACCCGACGGGGGAGTTGCTCGCGCATGCCGACGCAGACGTGTTGGCCGCCACAGAGGTGCTCAATCCCCTTCCGTTCAGCGTTGGGGTGTTGGTGCTCGTCGTCTTCGCGGTGGGCAGCCTGGCAATGGTCGACCCCGTCCTCACCGGAATTGCGTTGCTGCTTTTCCCCTCGCTCGCTCTCATCAACCGCTTCTACCTCGCGAGGATCGAGGTGCCCGTTCGGGAAGTGCAGGAACGGGTCGGGGATGTGTCGGCCCTCGCGCACGAGAGCTTTGATGGGGCGTTGGTCGTGAAGACGCTCGGTCTGGCCGAACATGAAGTGGGACGGATGGGCGGAGCGGCCGACCGCCTGCGGCACGCCAGGGTTCGAGTTGGCCGGGTTCGAGGTTTCTTCGAACCGGCGATCGATGCCCTCCCCAACCTCGGTCAAGTGCTTCTGCTTCTCGTTGGGGCATGGCGGGTGTCGACGGGAGAGCTCACCACCGGGGACCTCGTCCAAGCAGTGGCACTGTTCGGCGTTCTGGCGTTTCCCATGCGGGTGATGGGATTTTTCCTGCAGGAGGTGCCGCGTGCGGTGGTGGCGTCGGACCGACTCCAAGCCGTGCTCGAGGGCGGCAGCGTCGACGACAGCGATGTGTCGGGTCGTCCTCCCATCGTTCCCTCGGTGTTCTCCGACCTTCCGGAAGGGCCCCTGGGCGTCCGCGTTCACGACCTTCGGTTCTCGTTCGACGGGGTTACTCCCGTGCTCGATGGCGTGTCGTTCGACGTACCGGCGGGATCGGTGGTGGCCCTCGTCGGGGCAACAGGTGGTGGCAAGTCCACGATCTGCGAGTTGCTCGTAGGCCTCATCTCGCCCAACAGCGGAGGAATCGAGGTAGGAGGCGTCGACATCGCCCTCGTGGACCGCCTGGTGCTGCGTCAGGCCGTGAGTTTGGTGTTCCAGGAGACCTTCCTCTTCGCGGATTCGCTCGAGATGAACATCGGGCTCGACGGCCCACTCTCGGCCGCCGGCGGCGAGGTCGTTGCCGCCGCCACCATCGCCCAGGCCCACCCGTTCGTGGCAGAGCTTCCCGATGGGTATCGAACCGTCGTCGGCGAGCGCGGGATCACGTTGAGTGGGGGTCAGCGGCAACGGATCGCCTTGGCCCGAGCGTTGGCCCGATTGCCACGAGTGCTCGTGCTCGACGATGCCACGTCGGCGGTCGATCCGGTGGTTGAAGCGGAGATCCTGTCGGCGCTCCGCTCAGGTTCCGCCACCACCACGCTCGTCGTTGCTCACCGGCTGTCCACCATTCTCATGGCCGACACCGTGGTCTTTCTTGAAGGCGGCAAAGTGGCGGGCACGGGCCGTCACAACGACCTTCTCCGGATCCCGGGTTACGCACGGATCGTCCACGCCTACGACGAGGGGGTGCCATGACCCTCGAATCGGAAGCGATCATCGACGATGATCCCGCTGGTGCCTTCGCCGTCCTGCGGCGAGGGCTGGGTGCCACGCCGGAGCTGCGGCGGGGCGTGGGTTTCACGGTTGCCATGGCGCTTGTGGGGGCGATGGGTCGCGTGGTGATCCCGGTCCTCATGCAACAGATCGTCGACCGTGGTTTGCGGAGCCCCGAAGGGTTCCGTCCGGGTTTTGTTGTGGGCGCCTGCACGGCCGCCCTCGTGGTGGTGCTCCTTGTCACCGTTCTCAGTAGAGCCACCTACCTTCGGCTCGTCGACGCGGCGGAAGCCATGCTCCGCAACCTGCGAGTGCGCGCCTTCGCCCACGTACACGAGATGGCGGTGGCCGACCACAACGAAAGTCGGCGTGGCGTGCTCACGGCTCGTGTCACCAGTGACATCGAGACGATCGCCCGGTTCGCACAATGGGGTGCCGTGGCGTGGATCGTGAACTCGGTGGTGATCGTGTTCACGGTGGTGGTGCTTGCCATCTATTCCTGGCAGATCGCGCTCCTCGCCGTCGCGATCTATGCGCCGATGTTTCCGCTGATGCGGGCGGTGCAGCGACGCCAACTGGTGGCCTATGACGCCGTCCGGTCGCGGGTGAGCGACACCCTCTCGGTGATCTCCGAGACGGTGATGGGGGCAGCTGTCATCCGGGCGTACGGGTTGGCCGACCATCAGCGCGTCCGGGTGGATGCGGCGATCGATCGCCAATACCGCGCCGAGAGTCGAGCCGCTCGGTTCTTCGCCTCCGCCTTCAGCATGGGGGATGTGTTCGGCGGTGTGGCCCTCGGTGCCACGGTGGCGGCGGGCGCGTGGTGGGGCCCGGGCTGGGGGCTCGACGTGGGCAAGCTCATCGCCTGCGTGTTCCTCGTGAGTTTGATCCTGCAGCCCATCGCCGAACTGGGCGAGATTCTCGATCAGACCCAAACGGCGATCGCAGGTTGGCGCAAGGTGCTTGATCTGCTCGACACACCGATCGAGGTGGAGGAGCCCGATTTGGCGACGGCCGGGAAGCTTGGCGTTGGCCCGGTAACGGTGACGGCGGATGGGGTGTCCTTCGCGTATCGGGACGGGCCGCTCGTGCTCAGCGATGTGTCGGTGCACCTTCCGGCTGGAACCAACGTTGCGGTGGTCGGGGAGACGGGCTCGGGGAAGACCACGTTCGTCAAGCTGTTGTGCCGCCTCGCCGATCCCACTGCCGGCGTCGTGCGGCTCGATGGTCTGGACCTTCGTGAGGTTCCAAGCGATGCTCGATCGGCCGCCGTTCGCATGGTGCCCCAGGATGGGTTCTTGTTCGCAACGTCGATCCGGGAGAACGTGCGGCTCGGTCGGCTCACGGCAACCGACGACGAGATCGACGACGCCTTCACCTCGCTCGGCCTGGACGGTTGGGTGCAGCGCCTCCCCGATGGCCTCGACACGCAGGTCGGCGAACGTGGCGATGCGCTCTCTGTGGGCGAGCGGCAACTCGTGGCCCTCGTCCGAGCGCAACTCGCCGACCCCGGGCTCCTGATCCTCGACGAGGCCACATCGTCGGTTGATCCCGACACGGAACGAGCGTTGGCCGATGCGTTGCACCGGTTGGCCGAAGGCCGCACCACGGTGTCGGTTGCTCACCGGCTCAGCACTGCGGAACAAGCCGACACGGTGCTGGTGTTCGACCGCGGCAGGATCGTGGAAGTAGGGACGCACGCGGAGCTGGTGGCGCTGGGCGGCCGGTATGCCGACCTGTACCGCAGTTGGTTGGGCAACACTCGCACGCAATCCGGCGGTTGAGTCAGAGCGTTTTCCGCCCAACGAGTCACCCTCGGTAGATTGCCGCAGGCCGAATCGACCGACGGCCAGAGTCTCGTCCCATCGTTGGAGGAATCCCGTGAAGACCCCCGTTCGCGTTGCCGTCACCGGAGCTGCCGGCCAGATCGGCTACAGCCTCCTCTTCCGCATCGCCAGCGGCGCCATGTTGGGCGACGACCAACCGATCATCTTGCAGATGCTCGAGATCACTCCTGCCCTCGATGCGTTGCGCGGGGTCGCCATGGAACTCGACGACTGCGCGTTCCCGCTGCTCGCCGGCATGGTGCAAACCGATGATCCGGCGGTGGCATTCGATGGCATCAACTATGCGTTGCTCGTTGGTAGTCGTCCCCGCTCGAAGGGCATGGAGCGTCAGGATCTGCTCGAGGCCAACGGTGCGATCTTCACGGTGCAAGGAAAGGCGCTCAACGACAAGGCCGCAGACGACCTCAAGGTGCTCGTGGTCGGCAACCCCGCCAACACCAACTGTCTTATTGCGATGAACAACGCGCCGGACATTCCCAACGAGCGGTTCACGGCGATGACCCGGCTCGACCACAACCGAGCGATGGCGCAGGTTGCGGCCAAGACCGGTGCCACCGTGGCCGACATCACCAACATGACCATCTGGGGAAACCACTCGGCCACGCAGTACCCCGATCTGTTCAACGCCAAGGTGAAGGGTGCGAACGCCGCCGACGCTGCCGGTGACCAAGCGTGGATCGAGAACACGTTCATCCCCACCGTGCAACAGCGGGGTGCGGCGATCATCGAAGCCCGAGGGCTTTCGAGCGCGGCGTCGGCCGCCAACGCGGCGATCGACCACATGCACGACTGGGCTCTCGGCACCCCTGCCGACGATTGGGTCTCGATGGCGATTCCCTCCGATGGCAGCTACGACGTGGCCGAGGGCCTCATCTCGTCGTTCCCTGTCACCTGTGCCGACGGCGTCTACAGCATCGTGCAAGGGGTGGACCACAACGACTTCTCGCGTGGTCGTATCGATGCCACGGTGGCCGAGCTCACCGAAGAGCGCGACATGGTGAAGAGCCTCGGCCTCATCTAATCCGGCGGATCTCGCGCTGCGGCCCTATTTGAGGAAACGGCTCGTGGTGTTGTCGGCGAGCACTTTCCCTCCGGTCTGGCAGGTCGCGCAATAGTTCACGGTGTACGAGCTGTAGCTCACGGCGCGGACGATGTCGTGGCAGGCAGGACATTCCTCGCCGGTGCGGTGGTGCACGCCGCCGGGACGATCCTTCGATGAGCTCATGGATTCGCGAGTGCGCTCATAGACCAACGACTCCTCGATACAGCGGTGGATGGCATCGGTGAGGCGATGACGTTCGGCCTCGGAGAGCTTCGAGGTGCTGGCGAAAGGCGAGAGCTTGGCCGCATGACAGATCTCGTTTCCGAGCCGCCGTCCGATCCCCGAGATCATCCCCTGGTGGCGTAGCCAACCGTGCACGCGCATGGACTTGATTCCGAGCCGTTCGGTGACCGCTTCGGCGGAGATGTTCTGGGCATCGGGACCGAGGCCGGACAACGGAGCCTGTTCGGCCGGCTCGCCCGCCACCACCCAGATGCCGGCCCGTTTCTCTTTGCTCTGTTCGGTCAGCAGCAGAGCCGGTGGTTCCCCGTCGAACTGCCACCGCGCCAGGCCTCCCCGTGGCTTGGCCGATTGTTTCGGGTCCGGCTCCAGACGGCCGCCCTGCATGAGATGAATCACGAAGGTGAGGTCGGGGAAGCGGAGGAGCAGGTACTTGCCCTGGCGGGTGACCTCGTGGAGGGGCGTGCCGATCGCGAGATCAGGGGGAGGTACGGCGGTCTTCAATGCCGTGAAGCTGATCGCTCGAAAGCCAACGAGTTCCTTCCCTGACAGGAGGGTGGTGAGTCGCTCGGCATGAGCTTGCAGTTCGGGTAGCTCCGGCATGGCCTGCGCCGATCAGGGGAGAGCCGTTGCCTGGCCGGCGCTGAGGCACTCCCGGATGGCATCGAGCACAGAGCGATGGGCGAGCAGGGTGGTGGCGTCGCCGTCGATGCGGAGGTCGCCGCTGAGAATGAGGTCCTGGCTCGTGCGGGACCCTTCGTGGACAGCCTCCACCACGGCTCGAGCGCCGCGGAAGACCAACGACCCGTCACCGATTCCCGCCTGAAGCCGGGCGGCACCATCGGCGATCGCCAGGTGATACTCGAACGGCGGCTCGTCGGTGATGGCGTATCCAACCGAGAGTCGGGTACTGCCGAGCCGATCCGGCAGCGTGCGGTCGGCGAGGAGCACGGCATCCTGGCGGTGCACCCACGCAAGGTTGATCAAGTCGGTCACCGGCGGAGCGTACCTCGGGCTCGCGAACCGCAATGCCGATCGTGTTCGTGGCCGACTCGGACCAGTGCTCGATACGCTCCGTCGATGCCGACTCCGATCGCCACCGGTACGCCGGTGTTCTCTCATCCACCCGTCTCCGGTCGTCTCGTGGCCGCCGAGGGCCCCGACGACGTGCTCGACTTGTTGGCGGAGGGCGCGGAAGGTGTGATCGTGCTTGTTCGCGACGCGGGTGCGACGTTCCTCTCGCCAATCTTTCCGGAGCTGGCCGGAGTGATCTGCACCGCCGGCACGCCGGCCAGTCATGTGGGCATTGTGAGTCGGGAGTTTCAGGTGCCGTGCGTGATGGGCATGGTGTTCGACGGCGACGTGCCCCCCAACCACACCGAAGTGGTGCTCGACTGCACCTCGTCGCCGGCAATCCTCGCGCTCGCCGTCGAGCATGCGGCGACCGATCACCATGGCATCACCGACGACGACGGCGACGGCGACGACGGCGACGGCGACGGCGACCAGCGACCTCGGCCGATGGCGGTGGGGTTTGGTCGGGTGTCCCGTCCGCCCGTTCCCCCCGAACTCCTCATCCGGAGCGGACCTGCCCTCTCCGCCGGAGATCGGTTGCGGGAGGCCGACCGGCTCGTCCGCTACCACGAGCCCATCACCCGTCAGCTCACCTTTGAACGCACCAGCTATCACTCGCAGTTGATCCCCGTCACGCCCTACATCCTCGTGGCCTGCGCCGAGACGTTCTATCGCTACCCCGACATGATGCGCACCATCGACGCGGCGATGCCGGCGGAGGAGATCGTGCGGGCGGGCCGACACCCTGGCAGTCGGATCAATGCCGTGCACCTGTGGTCGATCGCCAACTTCTGGCTCACCGGCCGGAAGGTGATCACCACGATGGACCCGTCGCTCGACGACCCCGAGGCGGCCTACACGGTGCTCGATTTCTGGGAGCGAGGTGCGGCGGCGTTCCGGGGCAACGACGGCACGCTTCAGGCGTGGGACGCCGATGACGTGCTCACCCCCTATGGGCCAGACGTGATCGATGCACTCCTGGCTGGCGTGGTTCCTGTGGCCGACGACACGTTGCGGGGTCGCATCAAACGGTTCAATGCCACGCTTCGGAACTACCTGTTCCTCCTCTACTTCGACACCCGGATCGGCACCGGCGACACCGGCCCCTACCTGCTGCCCGATGGTCGGGTGCTGCTTGTTCGCGACTTCTACCAACTCGGACAGAGTGAGTACTGGTGGTCCGACGTGGCAGCCGACCTGCCGTACCAACACCTCGTCGCCGCGCTGGTGCTCGACGGGGTCGACGCCCACGTCACCGACTTCGGCTCCACCGTCACCGATCCCGAGGACTACCTCGATCGTTTGGTGGGATTCGGGCTCTTCACCACGGATGGGGGAGGGGCGGACCGCACGCTTCATCGCGTCGACCTGAGCGGCCTCGATGCGATGGCCGATGCCATCAATGCGGTCAACGCCCGTCACTACCGCAACGTGGTCAACATGACACGCGACGAACGAATTCGCTGCGGTGCCTACGTCTACTTCGGCTTCCTCAAACCGTTCGCCGAGGTGGCTGGTGTGGCGGACCAGATGGACTGGTCGGTCCCGGTGCGCACCGAAGGCTTTCTGTATGACGTGCTGTCCGCTATGGACGGCGACCTGCTACCCGCCCTCGATCCCGACGCCCGGTACTACGAACCGCTCGTACCGGGCCCGTGACCACACGAGATCGGGTTGCGCGATGTCAGTTGCTTGAGCACCTGTTGCCTGGGCGGTAGCCGACTCGTCCGCGGCCGGTAGGGTTCGGGGCATGGGTTTCCTCGATGATCTCAAGAAGGGCGCCAACGATCTGGCGTCGTCGGTGAACAAGGGCGTCTCCGACACCCAGGCTCGGTGGCAGGTGGATCACCTCGTCCACGATCTTGGGTTGCTCACGCTCCAGGAGGTCAGCGGCCGAACGAACGAGTCAACCGCGGCCGAGAAGCAGCGGGTGATCAATGCATTGTCCGAAGCCGAGGCCAACGGCCAGGTGGTGAACTTCACGCTCAAGACCGCCGCCCCGCCCCCGCCGGCCCCGCCTCCTCCTTCCGGGCCTTCCGGGGCTCCGGGTGCGCCCGTGCCCCCGGGTCCAGGCGCGCCCTCGGCCCCGCCTCCACCCGGTTACACCCCCGGGGCGTCACCCCCGCCACCGCCAGCAGCACCCGGCTCGTTCTGATCTCGCAGGAGTTCCGTAGAGCCATCCTGTGCCGCTGCATCTTTCGTTCGCCGAGTACCTGTCCGTGGGCGAGGGTTCGCCGATCCGCCACGAATTCGTGGGCGGGGTCGTGTTCGCCGCCGTTCCTTCCGCTGCTCTTGGGCAGGGGTGCCGGCCCTACATCGAGGGGGCGAAGCTCCGGTTGGATCGGCCCGGTGGTCATGTGTCCGTGTACTACCCCGACGTAATGGTGGCGTGCCGACCGCCCGACGACCTCCGCTGGGAGACGTTTCCCTGCCAGTTGGTCGAGGTGTTGTCCCCGTCCACCACGGTGGTCGACCGTCGTGAAAAGCTCGGTGCGTACCTTCAGATCGAAACGTTGCCGGCCCACCTCCTCGTTGATCCCAACTCGCCCTTTGTCGAGGCCCACGAAAGGATCGACGGTCGATGGGTGAGCCAGTCGTACGGACCCGGCGACACCATTGCGTTCACGTGCCCATCTGTGGCGTTTTCGATCGACTCGATCTTCGCCGATCTTCCGGCGGTGTAGCCGCTCAGGGTGTCCGTCCGCGTTGCCGGTCGACACCTGCGAGGCTGGAGCATGGATCTCTTCTCTGCCGCCCTCCCTGCCGACGAGCGTCCCCACTCCCCGGGCCCGGAACTGTTCTGGAACGAGTCGTGGTACTTCGACTTCGCCAGTCCTACGGGCGATCTCGGGGGCTACGTCCGCATCGGGCTCTACCCCAACCTCGGGGTGTGCTGGTACTGGGCCTGTGTGGTGGGAGAGGGTCGGCCGCTCGTCACCGTCATAGACCACACCGTGCCCTTGCCGCGTGCCGGCGGTTCGCTCGAACTGCGTCACGACGGGCTTTGGGCCGATCACACCTGTGAGGCCCCGCTCGAACGGTGGAGCCTGGGGTTGGAGGCGTTCGGCGTGGCGCTCGACGACCCAGCCGACACGTACGGTGACCTCCGGGGTGACCGCACACCGCTCGGCTTCGACCTCGAGTGGGAGACCGATGGTGCCGTCTTTCGATGGCCTGAAGGGATGGATCGCTACGAGGTTCCGTGTCGGGTCCATGGGGAGATCCTTGTGGGCGACGAGACGATCGACTTCGACGGCTGGGGTCAACGCGACCACTCGTGGGGAGTTCGGGACTGGTGGGCGAACGGCTGGTGTTGGTCGGCGTTCCGGCTCGACGATCCGGCCGGCACCCGGGTGCACGCCGTCACCTTGATCCCGTCGGTGGGCATGTCGATCGGCTACCTCGAGAGCGATCGAGGCAACGAGGTGGTGCACACGTTCGACGTCGACCCGTCGATGGCCATGTCGACCAATCGTTTCCCCGACAGCTATGCGGTGCTCACCGACGGCGGTGGGCTCACACTCTCCGTGCAGCCCGTGGCATGGGCCCCGGTGCTTCTCGTGGCTCCCGACGGCAGAGAATCGCGCTTCCCGCGAGCGATGTGTCGTGTGGACGACGGCGAGGCAACCGGTGTGGGCTGGATCGAGTTCAACCAGCCTCAGGGGCCTGTTTAGGCCTGTGACCTGCGGGTTTAACCTCAGCCGACCCCTTCAGCCCGCGGGGAGTCCGCGAAAGCTGCGCCGAGCATCTCGTCGACCGCTTCGCGCGTGCGGTCCTCGGAGTCGGGCCAGAGGTGGGCGTATGTGTTCAGCGTCTCCGCGGCGGTGGCGTGGCCGAGTCGGTCCTGCACGACCTTGACCGACTCGCCGTGGTGGATCAGCAGGCTCGCGTAGTGGTGCCGCAGGTCGTGCGGCCTCGTCGTGTCGCGCTCGGGCTCGAGCTTGGTCTTCGTCACGGTGGCGCGCCACATGTCGCTGAACCGGTTGTGCCGGATCGGATCGCCGTTCGCGTTGGTGAAGATCAGCCCGCCTTCGGTGGCCGGGTACCTCGCCAGGTGCGCGGCCAGCGTCTCGAGCACGATGTTCGGCGCCGGCACCGTGCGGTACGACGCCTGTGTCTTCGGTGGCGTCAGGACCGGGCCCACGCCCGACTCGTCGACGAGCTGACGATCGACGGTGATGCGACGGCGAAGGAAGTCGACTCTCGCCAGGTCGAGCCCGAGCAACTCTCCGAGCCGTAGCCCGATGCCGGCGCCGGTGATGATCACCGCCCGGTATCGATCAGGTGCGGCGTCGGCCAGCGCGCGTACCTGTACGACGTCGAGCGGCACGACCTTATTCGGCGGCGCCTTCGGCAGCTTCACGCCCACGCACGGGTTCGACCGGATGAGCCCGTCGGCGACGGCCGCCGTGAACACCGCCTTGAGGTAGCGGTACACGTTGTCGACGGTGCGCGGCGACAGGTCGTCTTGCAGCCCGCGAACCCACGCCTGGATCTCCGTCGGTCGCACGTGGCGTAGCTGGCGATCACCGAGCGTCGGGTAGACGTGCAACCGGAAGTGGCCGTCGACGCGCACCTGGGTGCCGGTGCGGTGGACCTGCGCCGTGCGCCACTCCTCGGCGTACTCCTCGACGGTGAGCTTGCCGGCGTTCGGGTCGATGTAGGCGCCGGTGACGAGCTCGCCTCGTACGCCGTCGAGCCACCGCTCGGCGTCGACCTTGCGGGCAAAGTGCCGAGCGTGTTCCTTCCCGTCGGGGTCGCGGTATCGGCCTGCCACTTCCCGTCGTCTCGTCTCTAGATGCTGGCCATTGGTCACCCTTTCCGGTTGAGGGGCCGACATCCTACGGTGATCGAAAGGTGCGGCGTCATCGTTCAAGCATCATGTGGGGGATAGCCGGCGGAATGGTGGGTTGAGCAGGGCTTGGGAACTGCTCGGCTGCGGGCGTTGGGAACTCGGTTGGGAACCGCAACGCTCGATCGGGCTCGAGGCCGAGGAAGTCGCGCGCCCGGTCGATGATGTCGGTGACCGCCCGCCATTCGTGGCGGGCCTCCGGTGTCGTCGGAGCGGGGTGGACGGCGCGGTGGACGGCGAGGGCGCTGGTGGCGTGGTCCCAGATGGTGCGGTCGGGGCCGGGGGCGGGACGGGCGCCGAGGAGCTGCGTCGTCGCGGGATCGGGGTGGAGGCAGGCGCGAGTTTCGATGACGTGTCGTCGGCGAGCCCATGCTCGATCGGCGACGGACCCCGAGCCGTCGAGGTGTGCACGGTGACTGAGCTCGACGGCCGGCGAGGTTTCGGCGAGGCGAGCTGCTTCGATGGCGTCGCGGTCGAGGACGATCGCGGGACGTTCTTCGGGGCTGGTGACGAGGCGGGCCGCGACGGCGTCTCGGGCCTCTTTGGTCTGGGGTTCGAGCCGGGGGAGGTGCGGATCGTCGCTGAGGTTCGGGGTGAGTTGGTCGTGGCGCACGGCGTAGAGGCGGACGTCCTGGTTGCCGCGGGAGAGTCCGACGTAGACGCCTTGGTGACTGGAGCGGTCGGTGGCGAGGTGGCGCCCGGCCGCGTAGGTCTCGCCCTGGGCGGCGTGCGAGGTGAGCGCGTAGGCGTGAGTGAGGCCACCGACGACGCCGCGTCGGACTTCGGCTTCGAGGAAGTCTCGGGGCACGAAGACGCGGCCGCGGCGTTCGACATCGACCCAGAGTCCTTCGTTGTCGGGTGAGAGATCGATGGCCGCGATGACGCCTCGGCTGCCGTTGCGCAGGTACTCGGTCGCGTCGTCGGCCGGGGCGAGGTGGCGGGCTTGTTGGCGGGCGATGACTTCGTCGCCGGCTTGGAAGGTCTGGCCGGCCACGTCGAGGGTTGGCCCGTGAAGTGTGCCGTCGGCGGCGAGCATGGCGCGGGCCCGAGCGTTGAGCTGTGCACGTTCGTAGTGGTGCTCGGCGATCATGGCCGAGCGGGCCCGGTCGGGATCTTGCTGGAGGAGTTGGCGGTCGATGTACCAGTCGGCGACGAGGGTGTCGAGCAGTTCGTCGGCGGTGTCGGCGGTGGTGATGCGGCCGTCGTGGTCGAGTCGTTCGATGGCGGCGCGGATGTGGCCGTGGCGATAGTCGTCGAGCGCGAGGCGCACCTCGGCGAGTTGTTCGCCGGTTTGGCGGCGGTTCACGGTGAGCTCGGGCGTCCGCTCAGGATGGGTGGTGACGAGGTAGGTGAACATGCCGCCGGCGGTGACCGAGCCGTGCTGGGCGGGGTCGCCAATCAGTCGGACGGTGGCACCGGTGCGCTCGGCCAGTCGCATGATGCTG
>Ga0105047_10013435_pt1 | contig 13079 bp, 12 predicted proteins | sample MAT04_FD_78384 | JGI IMG/M metagenome (GOLD analysis project Ga0105047, IMG submission 78384) | Freshwater microbial communities from Lake Fryxell liftoff mats and glacier meltwater in Antarctica - MAT-04 (megahit assembly) | ecosystem: Environmental > Aquatic > Freshwater > Ice > Liftoff... | reverse complement strand
GTTGACGAACCGCCAAGCGCCCTCGACGCCGCCGGTGGTCCACTGCACGTCCCGTTCCGGCGGCGAATCCGACATCACGAACAGCCGGGCCGCATCGACGCCGTAGGCCTGGAAGATGTCCTCTGGCGCGACGACGTTCTTCTTGGACTTGGACATCTTCTCGGCGGGGCCAGACTCGACCGCGGCGCCGGTGGCGGTCTCCACCAGGCGGCCGTCCACCTCATCGATCTCGGCGGGGGACACCCAGCGGGCGCCTTGAACCGTGCGATAGGTCTCGTGGGTGACCATTCCTTGGGTGAACAGCCCCGCGAAGGGCTCCTCGACGTCCAGATGGCCGCTGTCCTTGAGCGCGCGGGTGATGAAGCGGGCGTAGAGCAGGTGCAGAACCGCGTGCTCGACCCCGCCGATATACTGATCGACCGGCAGCCAGGCGTCCGCCGCGGCGCGATCGACGGGGACCGGGGCCTGCGGAGCCGTGAAGCGGGCGAAATACCAAGAGCTGTCGACGAAGGTGTCGAGGGTATCGGTCTCGCGCTCGGCCGGACCGCCGCAGGCGGGACAGACGACGTGCCGCCAAGTGGGGTGGCGCAGCAGAGGGTTGCCCGGCTTGTCGAAGGTGACGTCCTCGGGCAGTTCCACCGGCAGGCTATCGTCGGGGGCCGGCTGAGGCCCGCAGTGGGCGCAGTGGATCACGGGGATCGGGCAGCCCCAGTAGCGTTGGCGCGAGACGCCCCAGTCGCGCAGGCGATAGACCGTGGCCCCGTCGCCCTGGCCCATGGCCTCGATGCGCTCGATGGCCGCCGACTTGGCGGCCTCGACGTCCAGTCCATCGAGGAACTGGGAATTGATCAGCCGGCCCGGGCCGACATAGGCCTCATCGCCAACGTGGAAGCCGTCGTTTTCGCCCGCCGGCGCGACCACTGGGATGACCGGCAGGTCGTATTTGCGGGCAAATTCCAGGTCGCGCTGGTCGTGGGCCGGGCAGCCGAAGACCGCGCCGGTCCCGTAGTCCATGAGAATGAAGTTGGCGGCCCAGACGGGCAGGGTTTCACCGGGCTTGAACGGGTGCTCGACGCGCACGCAGGTGTCGCGGCCGCGCTTCTCCGCTGTCTCGATCTCGGCTTCGGTGGCTCCGCCCTTGCGGCATTCCTCAAGGAACGCGGACAGATTCGCGTCGCTGCGAGCAAGGTGCTCGGCCAGGGGGTGATCGGGGGCCACCCCGACGAAGCTGGCGCCGAATAGGGTGTCGGGCCGGGTTGTATAGACCTCAAGCCCCCCCTCCCACACTTGGGCGTCAAAGCCCTCGGGCGCCGCGCCGACGAATGCGAAGCGCAGTCGCAGGCCGCGTGACTTGCCGATCCAGTTCTCCTGCATGATCCTGACCTTGTCGGGCCAGCGATCCAGGGTTTTCAGCCCGTCCAGCAGGGCGTCGGCATAGTCGGTGATGCGCAGGAACCACTGGGTCAGCTTGCGCTTCTCGACCAGGGCGCCGGAGCGCCAGCCGCGGCCGTCGATGACCTGTTCGTTGGCCAGGACGGTGTGGTCGACGGGGTCCCAGTTGACCAGGCTCTCCTTGCGGTAAACGAGGCCGCGGGCGAGCAGGTCCAGGAACCAGCGTTGCTGCTGGCCGTAGTACTGCGGGTCGCAGGTGGCGATTTCGCGCGACCAGTCCAGCGACAGGCCCATCTGCTGCAGCTGGCCGCGCATGGCGGCGATATTGGCGTAGGTGTAGGCGCGCGGGTGCACGCCGCTCTCCATGGCGGCGTTCTCGGCCGGCATGCCGAAAGCGTCCCAGCCCATCGGGTGCAGGACGTCGAACCCCAGGGCGCGCTTGTAGCGAGCGACCACGTCGCCCATGGCGTAGTTGCGCACATGGCCCATGTGCAGACGGCCCGAGGGATAGGGGAACATCTCCAGGACATAGGCCTTGGGCCGGCCGGGCGTGGGCGCAGCGGGCGCCCGGAAAACGTCGGCTTGGGCCCAGGCGGCGCGCCACCGGGGCTCGGCCTCCTCGGGATTATAACGGGCCATGGGTCCTTACTGCGGCCGCGGGGGCCTTAGGCTTAGCGGATGTTGGACAGCCGCAGCTGGCGGGCCCGGGTCAGGATGGCGTTTTCCATATCGGTCTCGGTCTGGGCCGAGGCGGGGGCATCGACCCAGGCGCCGGCGGCGTCCTTGGTCTGTTTGAAGACGGTGACGTTCAGGCCGTCGGCGCGCAGGCGGGTGTCCAGGATGTAGGCGGTGACCTTGAACCGCTCGGACGGCTGCTCCGGGTTTGTGTACCAGTCGGTGATGATCACGCCGCCGAAGGGGTCGGCCGAGGCCAGGGGCATGAAGCCCAGAGTGTCCAGGGTTGCGCGCCACAGATAACTGTTCACGCCGATAGCGGCGCTGTTCTCCGTCGAGCCGCGGCCCCGTCCGAAGCGGAAGGGATTGATGCCCCCGCCGTCGTTGGACTGGCTCTGGAAAACTGGCGTGCCGCTGCCGCGGCTGGCGCAGCCTGCCGCGGGCAAGACCAGGGCGGCCAAAAGGATCACCGACGCTACGCGCTTGAACGCCATCGTTATTTGCTCCGGTCGACACGCCGTCCCATGGTCCGGCGCGCCTGCGCTGGCCCCACCCGGCGTTCGCTCTATAGCACGCAGTCGTCCGTCCAAAAGAGGGGATTGCGTGGCCTTTGCGCCACAGGCGGCCAAGACTCGGCCTGATTGGCCCGCTGGCCCGCGCCATAAGGTTGACCTTAAGCATCGGGGCCTTCTAATCAACGTTCGGGAACTTGCCGACGGAGTTGTCTCCGGACGCGGTCCCGTCAGGGGTGTAGTTCAATGTCGGCCGTCTTGGGGCGCCTTGCGATTGCCATGTCTGCGCTGGTTCTTATCGGAACCGGCACGACGGCGCATGCCCAAACGGCCAAGGTCAAGGCCGCGCCCCAGGCCGGCTTCACCACCCGCGACGGCTTCACCGCCGACGCCAACCAGTGGGGCCTGCAGGGCGCTCGCCGGTCGATGCAGTGGGACGCCAGCAAGGGCCGCTGGGGTTTGAAGTTCGACATGGGCCCCGCCCTTCGCGAGCAGCAGTCGCAGAAAGACGTCGTTCAAGCCGGGGCTTATTTCAGAGTGACCCCGTCGGTTCGCGTCGGCGGCGCGGTGGCCCTGGGGGATAACAAGAACCTCGCCGCCGATCAGATTCCCCTGCAACAGGCGCCGCGCGTGCGTCTGGAGACCACCTTCAAGTTCTAGGCGCGCCTAGAAGGCCCTCAATCGCCGCCAGACCCGCCGCGCCCGAGCCCGCCAGCTCCGGCGCGTTTTTACTGTTGACGCCCCCCAGGGCGTAGACTGGCAGACCGGCGTCCCGCACGAGGGCGGAAAACTTCAGCCGTCCGAGGGGCCGCCCGGCGGAGGGGCTGCGGCTAGGAAACACCGCCGACAGAAGCGCGGCATGGGCGCCGCTTCGCCGCGCGGCGATCAGCGCGGGCAGGCTGTGGGCGGCGACGGTGATGAGCCATGCGGGGCGCGCCGCGCGCAGTCCTGAAGCCCTGCCGGCGAGGCGCTCGGGCAGATGAACCCCTTGGGCGCCGATGCGCGCCGCCAAACGCGGGTCGCCGCCCACCAGCAGCACCAGGCCCCGGCGCCGCGCCAGCCGTGCCAGGGCGCGCCCTTGCGCCGCCGCGCCGGGCGCCCCGAAGGCGCGGTAGATGACGCCGCAGCCGCGCGGGAGGCGGGCCAGGGTGGCCGCCGGATCGGGGGTCCGCCGCGGATCGGTGACGAAGAACAGCGCGGGCAGGGCGGGTCCCCCCGTGATCAGGGGCTTTGCGCGGCGGGCGCGGCGGCTTAGCGTCCGCCCGGCCTTCAACAATCCTCCGATCGCAGCGTCGTGCGCCAGCAATGAACACCCTCCCCGATTCCGGTCCAGACCAGGCCCGCGCTGCGATTCTCGCCCGTATCGGGGCGGCGGCCAAGCAGGCGGGCCGCGGAGCGCAGGATGTGACCCTGGTCGCCGTCTCCAAGCAACAGCCGTGGAGCCACATCGAGCCGGTCCTGGCGGCGGGCCAGAGGATCTTTGGCGAGAACCGGGTTCAGGAAGCCGAGGCGCGGTGGGGCGAGCGGCGCGAGGGCCTGGAGCTGCGCCTGATCGGGCCCCTGCAGACCAACAAGGTCTCCGCCGCTGTGGCGCTGTTCGACGTCATAGAGACGGTGGATCGGCCCAAGCTGGCCCAGGCGCTTGCGGCGGAGAGGGACCGCTCGGGGCGGCGTCCGCGCCTCTATGTGCAGGTGAACACCGGCGAAGAGCCGCAGAAGGCCGGCGTGATCCCGGCCGAGGCGGACGGCCTCATCGCCTACTGCCGAGGCGCCCTGGGCCTGGCCATCGAGGGTCTGATGTGCATTCCGCCTGAGAACGAGCCGCCGGCGATGCACTTCGCGCTTCTGGCCAAGATCGCCGCCCGCAACGCCTTGGCCGGGCTGTCGATGGGCATGAGCGGCGATTTCGAGATCGCCGTGCGCCATGGCGCGACCTCGGTGCGGGTGGGATCGGCCCTGTTCGGCCCCCGCGGCTAAGGCCCCGGCCGCTCAGCTTTGGCCAACCTCCTTTTGCGCCGGGGACTCCCGGAGGCTACAAGGTCGTTCATGGCGCAAACCAAGACCATCCTGATCGTCGACGACGACGCCGATCTGCGCGGGGCCCTGGCCGAGCAGATCAGCCTGCATGAGGAGTTCGTGGTCGCCGAGGCGGAGGCCGGGGCGGAGGGCGCCCGGCTGGCCAAGGAGATCCGGCCGGACCTGGTGCTGCTCGATGTGGACCTGCCCGATATGGACGGCCGCGAGGTCTGCCGGCTCATGCGCAAGGGCGGGGTGACCTGTCCGGTGATCATGCTGACCGCCGCGGTGAGCGATTCGGACACCATTCTCGGCCTCGACGCCGGGGCCAACGACTATGTCACCAAGCCTTTCCGGTTCGCGGTGCTGCTGGCCCGGATCCGCGCCCAGCTGCGCAGCCACGAACAGTCCGAAGACGCGGTGTTCAAGATCGGCCCCTATGCGTTCCGCCCGGCCTCCAAGCTGCTGGTGGACGACAAGGCCCGCAAGGTCCGCCTGACCGAGAAGGAAACCAGCATCCTCAAGTATCTCTACCGCGCCGGGGGCAAGGCGGTGGCGCGCGAGGAACTGCTGGCCGAGGTCTGGGGCTACAACGCCGGGGTGACCACCCACACCCTGGAGACCCACGTCTACCGCCTGCGCCAGAAGATCGAGCCGGACCCCGCCAACGCCCGGCTGCTGCTGACCGAGGCGGGCGGATACCGGCTGGAGGCCTAGGGCCCTACAGGCCGAGGTCCACGCTGACCGGGGCGTGGTCGCTGGGGCGCTCCCACTCGCGCACCGTATCGTGGACCCGCGCCGAGGGGGCGCCGAGGCGCAAGGCCGCCTCGCGCAGGCCTGGGGTCAGCCACAGATGGTCCAGCCTCAGCCCGCGGTTGGACTGGCGGAAGTCGGCGGCGCGGTAGCTCCACCACGAGAACAGCTTCTGCGGATCGGGAATCGCCTCGCGGACGATGTCGATGAAGCCCAGGGATCGGCGCAGGGCCTCCATGGCCTCGGTTTCCTGCGGCGTGTGGCTGACCACCTTGAGCATGTATTTGTGGTTCCAGACGTCGTGCTCGCCGGGGGCGACGTTCAGATCGCCGCAGACGATCAGCGGCGCCTTGGGATCGCGCCGGGCCATGTCGGCGGTGAGCCGCTCATAGAAATCGAGCTTGTGGTCAAACTTGGGGTTTAGCGCCCGGTCGGGAACGTCGCCGCCCGCCGGGATATAGAGGTTGTGAATCTCCACCCCCTCCACCACCCCGGAGACGCAGCGGGCGTGGGCGTGCTTGCACAGGTCCAGCTCGGGGCCCGGCGCCATGGGCAGACGGGAGGCGATGGCGACCCCGTGCCAACCCTTCTGGCCGCGCACATGGATGTGCGGCAGGCCCATGGCGGCGAACGCCTCGGCCGGAAACTCGCCGTTCTGGCACTTGATCTCCTGGAGGCACAAAACGTCGGGGGCGTGCTCGGCGACGAACCGCGCCACCTGTTCGGCGCGCAGGCGGACGGAGTTGACGTTCCAGGTGGTGACGCGAAGACGCATGGATCCAGACAAAAAGTCGCCCGGGCGGAGGGCCGCCCGGGCGCTGAAAAGTTATCTCTCATGCCGCCGCCGGGAGGGGATAGGGTCCGGCACGGGTGCGGCGACGAACACCGTCCATCGCACTGCGTATCATAATTGCCACTTGGCCAGCGAAAAGTCAAGAAAGTTTTCGAAGCAGCTTGCTTGTGGCGAGAATGCCACGCACGCGACTCACTTGGGCGTCGTCGTCCGTCGAGGGCGGGGGTCGCGAAGGACGAACAGCCCGTTGTCCAGCGCCGCGGGCTCCAAGGCCGAGAGGGCGACCCGCGTGGTCTGGCCCTGGGCGTCGGTGAGGGCCCACTCACGCAAGGCCAGGGGCGACTGCGAGAAGGTCAGGACCACTTGGCCCTCGGCCTGGCGGCGGCCGTCGCGCAGGGTGATTGAGAACCCGCCCGGCTGGCGCTGGATGCCCCGGACCATCACCCCCTGATCCAGCCGGATGTGCTTGGCCAGGAACAGGGACAGGGGCGTGCTGCCAAGCGGATAGCGGTCGAAGGTCTTCAACCTCTGGTCCCACATCGAGACGTTGTGCCCGTCCGACACCACCAGCAGGCCGGACGGCGGATCATAGGCGAACCGCGCCTTGCCGGGGCGCTTGATGAACACCTCGCCGCGGGTGACCGACCCGCGCGGGCTGGTCTGAACGAAGCGGCCCTTCACCTGGGCGAGGGCCTGCAGATAGGCGCTGGCCTCCGCCACCAGGGCGCGATCCTCGGCCGTGAGGAGGGCGGGGGCGGGGGCCGCGCGCCGCGTCTGGGCCAGGGCTGGGCCCGCAATGAGGACGGCAGGGAGGGCGGTGAGCAGGGCGCGGCGATCGATCATAGGCGCATCCATAGCAGGGCAAGCTGAACCTGAGTTGTCGATACCGTGGCGATTGTTGGGCGGCCCCTGCTCAGCGGCGCCCTCCTCAGCCGGGCGGAGGGCCTGCGTCAGTGAGTCGGCGGGGGCCCCGCCAGGATGTCGCGCTTGCCGGCGTGGTTGGCTGGCCCCACCACCCCCTCTTGCTCCATGCGCTCGATCAAGCTGGCGGCCCGGTTGTAGCCGATCTGAAGGCGGCGCTGGACGTAGCTGGTGGAGGCCTTGCGGTCGCGGGTAACGACAGCGACCGCCTGGTCGTAGAGGTCGTTGCTCTCCCCTCCGCCCCCCAGGTCGCCGCTGGCGGCCTCGTCCTCGTCGCCCCCGGCGGTGACCTCGTCCAGATACTGCGGCTGGCCCTGGGTCTTGAGGAAGCGGGCAACGTCCTCGACCTCCTGGTCCGAGACGAACGGGCCGTGCAGGCGCGTGACCTTGCCGCCCCCGGCCATGAACAGCATGTCGCCCTGGCCCAGCAGCTGTTCGGCGCCCTGCTCCTGCATGATCGTACGGCTGTCGATCTTGGAGGTGACCTGGAAGGCGATTCGGGTCGGGAAATTGGCCTTGATGGTGCCAGTGATGACGTCGACGGACGGCCGCTGGGTGGCCATGATCAGGTGGATGCCGGCGGCGCGGGCCATCTGGGCCAGGCGCTGCACGGCGCCTTCGATGTCCTTGCCGGCCACCAGCATCAGGTCGGCGACCTCGTCGATGACGACGACGAGATAGGGCATGGGCTCGGTGCGCAGCTTTTCTTCTTCGTAGATCGGGCGGCCGCCGTCGTCGAAGCCGGTCTGGACGGTGCGTACGAAGTGCTCGCCCTTGGCCACCGCCTCGCGGGCCTTGTCGTTGTAGCCGGCGATGTTGCGCACGCCGATCTTGGACATGCGGCGATAGCGGTCCTCCATCTCGCGCACGGTCCATTTCAGCGCGACGATCGCCTTCTTGGGGTCGGTGACCACCGGCGCCAGAAGGTGCGGGATGCCGTCATAAACGGACAGCTCCAGCATCTTGGGGTCGATCATGATGAAGCGGCACTCGTCCGGCGACAGCCGGTAGAGGATCGAAAGGATCATGGCGTTGACCCCCACCGACTTGCCCGACCCGGTGGTGCCGGCGATCAGCAGGTGGGGCATCTTGGCAAGGTCGGTGACATAGGGCTCGCCGCCGATGGTTTCGCCCAGGGCCATGGGCAGGATCTGAGTCGAGCGTTCGTATTCCGCCGAGGACAGCAGGTCGCGCAGATAGACGGTCTCTCGGCGCAGGTTGGGCAGCTCGATGCCGATGGCGTTCCTGCCCGCGACCACGGCGATGCGGCAGGCGGCGACGCTCATCGAGCGGGCGATGTCGTCCGACAGGGCGACCACCCTGGCGTGCTTCACCCCGGCGGCGGGCACCAGCTCATAGAGGGTGACGACGGGGCCCGGCCGGATCTGGTCGATGGCGCCCTTGACCCCGAACTCGGCCAGGACGCTTTCGAGAAGCCGCGCGTTCTGGCGCAGGGCCCCCTCGTCGAAGGCGGCGGCGCGGGGCTTGGGCTTGGCCAGCATGGCCAGCTCGGGAAGGTGGAAACCCTCCGGCTTGACGAAGGCGAAGGCGCCCTGGTTCTCGCGGGCCTCGCGGGTCGATGGCTTGGGCTTGGACGGCGCCGGGGTGGCCACGGCAATCGGGGTCTGGTCGCCCAGGGCGTCGTACAGGTCCACCGGCTCGCCGCGCACCGGCCGCTTGCGCGGGGCGGCTTGGCGGGAGAGGGCGCCGGGGCTGGGGGCCGCATGGTCGGGATGACCGCCGCGCAGACGGCCGGCGGCGTCGGCCAGGCCGCGGCCAAGGCCGGCGATGTCGCGGCTGCTGAGGCCGATGGCGGCGGCGATGGCGAAGATGGCGCCCAGGGCGAGGACGGCGGCGGCGATCCACACCGCCAGGGGCAGCCGCGCATAGAGGAACACGGCCGCTGTCATGTTCAGGAGGCCGTCGCCCCAGAATCCGCCCAGCCCCTTGGCCAGGGGCCAGGCGGCGGGGGGCTGGGGCGCGGCCAGCAGGCCGGCGAGAGCCAGGACCCCGATCGCCCCCAGGCCGGCGCGCATGCGCAGGCGGGCCCGGGAGGCGGCGGGGTTGCGGTCGGCGGCGCGGCCGAGGCCGGACATCACCATCAGCACCGCCCCGGCCCAGGCGGCGAGGCCCAGGGACTGGATGCCGACGTCGGCAAGCTGGGCGCCGAGGCTGCCGAGTATGTTCTTGGGCGCGTCGGGGCTGGCGGCGTTCCAGCTCGGATCAGCGGCGTTGTAGGTGGCGAAGGCCAGGATCAGGGCAGCGCCAAAGGCCGCGGTGATCCCGCCGCGGAAGCGGGCGGCTGTCGGATGGTCCCATCCCCAGCGGGCCAACTGCAGCACCCACGCGCCCTTCTGCCGCGCGACCCTCGCCATAAGCTTCTCCACCAGCCTTCAGCGTCTAACTGCGGTCCAGAGGGTTAAGGGCGGTTTACCTTGCTCAAGAAAAAGGCGGGTCCAGACGCGGCTGGACGCCGCGGGCGCGCAGGGCCTATTGGAGCCCATGATCGCGAAACCGGATGCGGATGTCGTCATCGTCGGCGGCGGAATGGTCGGCGCCACCCTGGCGCTTGCCCTGCACAGCGGCGGACTGAATCCGCTGCTGATCGACCGCGAACCCATGGACGCCCAGTTGGCGCCCGCTTTCGACGGCCGCGCCTCGGCGATCGCCTTCTCCAGCTTCCGGCAATGGCGGGCGATCGGAGTGGGCGCCGCCCTGGAGCCCCTGGCCCAGCGTATCGAGCAGATCCTGGTGACGGACGGCCGCTCGCCGGGCGCCGGGTCGGGCGCCGGCCTGCCGTCGTTTCTGCGCTTCGACGCCGCGGAGATCGCCGAGCGCAGCGAGGGCGAGCCGCTCGGCTATATGCTCGAGAACCGCCATACCCGCGCGGCCCTGGGCGCGGCGCTGCATGCGGCCAAGATCCCGGTTCTGGCGCCCGCGCGCGTCACCGCCCTGTCGGTCGAGGGGCCCGCGGCCCATCTCATTCTGGAGGGGGGCCGCACGCTGCGCGCGCCGTTAGTGATCGGCGCCGACGGCAAGGGCTCGTTCGTGCGCCGCGCCGCTGGGATCAACGCGATCGGCTGGCCCTACAAGCAGTCTGGGGTGGTGGCGACCGTGGCCATGGAGCGGCCGCACGGCGGCGTCGCCCACGAACATTTCCTGCCTACCGGCCCCTTCGCCATCCTGCCCCTGACCGGCGATCGCGCCAGCCTGGTGTGGACCGAAAGCCCGGGGCCCGCCGAGGCCCTGGCCGCCGCGGCGCCGGAGCTGTTCGAGGCCCACCTGAACCGCCGTTTCGGGGAATTCCTCGGCGCCGTGCGCTGCGAGGGACCGCGCTTCGTCTATCCGCTGGGCCTCAGCCTCGCCGAGCGCATGACCACGGCGCGGATCGCCCTCATCGGCGACGCCGCCCACAGCATCCATCCGATCGCCGGCCAGGGCCTCAACATGGGCCTCAAGGACATCGCCGCCCTGGCGGAGGTGCTGGTGGACGCCGCCCGCCTGGGCGAAGACATCGGTTCGCCCCTGGTGCTGGAGCGCTATGCCCGCTGGCGCCGGTTCGACAACGTCATGCTGGCGGCGGCGACGGACGCCTTCACGCGGCTGTTCTCCAACGACAGCTCGGGGCTGCGGCTGCTTCGCGGGGCTGGGATTGCGGTGGTCAACCGCATCGGACCGGCGCGGCGGTTCTTCATGCAGGAGGCGGGGGGCGCGACCGGCGACCTGCCCCGCTTGCTGATGGGCGAGGCGCTGTAGAGCGGATCGCTGGCGCGATCCACCCCCTCACCCAACCTCTCCCCAGAGGGGAGAGGAGCGAGCTAACGGCTGAGGCGCTGAGCGGCGAGCTCGGCCAGGTAGGCGGTCCAGTTGCTGTCCTGATCGCGGCCCAGGGCATAGAGGGCGTCCCAGCTGTAGAGCCCGGTGTCGTGGCCGTCGTCAAAGACGATGCGGGCGGCGTAGCGGCCGATGGGGCGCACATCGACGATTCCGACCCCCTGTTTGCCGGCCACGGTCCGCAGGACGCCGCCGTGGCCGCGGTCCTTCGCGCTGGGGGTGTTCACCCGCAGATACTCGGCGGGCAGGCCATAGGTCTCGCCAGTGTCGAAGGCGATCTGCAGGGTCTTGTCCGCGCGCCGGACCCGAAGCTCGACGGGCCACGGGCGAGGGGGGGCGGTCACTCGCCGTCGTCCAGGGTCCGCGCCTCTTCGGGCAGCATCACCGGCGCCCCGCCGCGGACGGGATAGGCCAGGCGGGCGGACCTGCTGATCAACTCGCCGCGCACGTGATCGTAGGTCAGCGGTCCGCGGGTGACCGGACAGACCAGCACCTCCAGCAGGCGCGGATCGGGGACGACGGGGTCGAGGTCGGACGGGCCAGAAGGCCCGGAAGGGTGAGGCTCGGACATGACAGCCTTATTGCACGGACGGCGGGGCGTCGTCTCCGGGGTCTGCGCCGCCGATTTCCAGCAAGGCGATCAGGGCCGCGCGGCGGTCGGCGGGGGTCGTCGCTTCGAGCAGGGCCTGTTTCTCCGGAGGATCGAAGGGCAGGGCCATGCACAGGCTGTTGATCAGGGCCTCCTGCGGCGCGGCCTCGGCGGCCGACCAGTCGACCTGAAGGCCGCGGATCTCGAGGTAGGCGCGCAAGGCGCGCTCCAGGCGGCCGCGGTCGAACAGCGGGTCGTCGTCGCCGGCCGTCAGATCGTCCGGATAGGCCGAGAAATCGGCGCGCACCTGCCGGTAGGGCGTCTGGGTCGGCAGTTCGGCGCCGGCGCGGAAGCGGGCGAGGCCGGTCAGGGTGATCAGATAGCGCCCGTCGCCGGTCTCGGCGAAGGCGGTGATGCGCCCTGCGCAGCCCACCTGCACCAGCCGCGGCCGTTCGCGGTCGCCGCCGGCGGCGGTCTGGATCATGCCGATGACGCGGTCGCCCGCCATGGCGTCGTCGATCATGTTCAAATAGCGCGGCTCGAAGATGTTCAGGGGCAGGGACCCCTGGGGCAGCAGCAGGCCGCCGTCGAGAGGAAAGACCGGGATCACCCCCGGCAGATCGGTGGTCTTCACATAGGTGTTGGGCATGGCCCCGCCCTAGCTGAACAGCAACGACGACATCCGGCGGCGGCCCTGTTTGACCGCGTCGGAGCCCGGCCCGGCCGCTTCGAACACGGTCAGCAGCTGCTTGCGCGCAGCCTCGTCGTTCCAGCCGCGATCGGCCTCGATGATCCGCAGCAGATGGTCGATGGCCTCGGCCATGCGCCCGGCGCCGGCGTGGGCTGCGGCCAGGTCGAACCGGGCCTGGTGGTCGGCGGGATCGGCGGCCAGGCGTTGTTCGAGGCCCGCGGTGTCGGAGGGGGCGTCGGCGGCCAGCTTCAGGGCGGCGCGTACGCTGTCGAGGTCGGCCTCCTTGGCTCCTGGCGGGGCCATGTCGAGAATCTCCTGGGCGCGTTCGGCGTCGCCGCCGCTCAGGTAGCAGCGGGCCAGGCCGGCGAGGGCCTTGAGATTGGCGGGGTCCAGCTCCAGCGCCTCGGCGAAGGCCTGGGCGGCGCCGCCGATGTCCCCCAGGGCCAGGGACTCCGCCGCCAGGGCCAGCAGGTCCGGCCCGCCCTCGGCCGGGGCGCCGGCGACCGCGGGCGCCGCCGCGATCAGCTTGTCGATGAAGGTCTTGAGCTGGCTGTCGGGAACCGCGCCCATGAAGCCGTCCACCGGCTGGCCGTCGACAAAGGCATAGACGGTGGGGATCGACTGCACCCGCAACTGCGCGGCGAAGGCGGGGTTCTTATCCACGTCGATCTTGACCAGCTTGACCTTGCCCCCGGCCGCCGCGACGGCCTTCTCCAGGGCCGGGGTCAGCTGTTTGCAGGGGCCGCACCAGGTCGCCCAGAAGTCGACGATCACCGGCTGGACGCGCGAGGCCTCGATGACGTCGGCGGCGAAGCTCGCGTCCGAGCTGTCCTTGACGTGGTCGCCCGCTGCGCCGGGGGCGGGGGTCTTGGGCGGGGCTTGTCCCAGCATGTCGGGCTCTCC
>Ga0105047_10013433_pt1 | contig 13081 bp, 11 predicted proteins | sample MAT04_FD_78384 | JGI IMG/M metagenome (GOLD analysis project Ga0105047, IMG submission 78384) | Freshwater microbial communities from Lake Fryxell liftoff mats and glacier meltwater in Antarctica - MAT-04 (megahit assembly) | ecosystem: Environmental > Aquatic > Freshwater > Ice > Liftoff... | reverse complement strand
TCGAACGCCACCTCGCGCGCCAGCGCCACCAGTTCGCGGTCGCGTCGTAGCGACGCCAGCCGCAGGTCGCTGCGACCCTTCTGCGCGGTGTTCATCAACGTGCCCTCGCCGCGCAGGTCGAGGTCGACCTCGGCCAGTTCGAACCCGTCGGTGGTGGCCACCAACGCCTCGACACGCGGGTTGCGATCCTCGACGTGCTGCGTGACCAGCCAGCATGTGGAGGCATGCACCCCGCGACCCACGCGACCGCGCAGCTGGTGCAGCTGGGCGATGCCGAATCGATCGGCGTCGACGATGACCATGACCGCCGCGTTGGGCACGTCGACACCGACCTCGATGACCGTGGTGGCCACCAGCACGTCGAGCTCGCCGCGCCGAAACGCCTCCATCACCGCTTCCTTCTCCGCCGACGGCAGGCGACCGTGGAGCAGCGCGAGTCGCAGGCCCTGCAGCTCGTCGTGGTGCAGTCGCTCGTACATCTCCTGCGCACTCGCCACTTCCAGCTTCTCGCTCTCCTCGATGAGCGGGCACACGACGTAGGCCTGACGACCTGCCGCGACCTCCTCGCGCACCGTGGCCCACGCGCCCTGCTCCATCATCGGGCCGTTCGCCCACTTGGTGACGATGGGCGTACGGCCGGGCGGCAGCTCGTCGAGCACGCTGACGTCGAGATCGCCGTACACCGTCATCGCCGCGGTACGCGGAATGGGGGTGGCGGTCATCACCAACACGTCGGGCACGAACGCGCCCTCCCCTTCGCCCTTGGCTCGCAGCGCGGCCCGCTGCTCGACGCCGAAGCGGTGCTGCTCGTCGACCACCACGACGCCGAGGCTGTGGAACTGCACACCCTCCTGGATGAGCGCATGGGTACCGATGGCGAGGTCGACCGTGCCGTCGGCCAGCCCGGCCAACACGTCGCGACGCTCGGCGCCGGTGACACGGTTGGTGAGCAGTTCGACGCGCAGCGGACGATCGCCGAACAGGTTGCCCGGGTCGGGCACGGTGACCCCCTCCAACAGTCGGCGCACACCGGTAGCGTGCTGCTCGGCGAGAACCTCGGTGGGTGCCATCAGCGCACCCTGGTGCCCACCCTGCACCGCAGTGAGCATGGCGCTGACGGCGACGAGGGTCTTGCCGGAACCGACATCGCCCTGCAGCAGGCGGTGCATCGGGTGCGGCCCGGCCAGGTCGGCTTCGATCTCCGCGATCGTTCGCTGCTGCGCCGACGTGAGCTGGTACGGCAGCGCCGACCGCAGCCGTCCGACCAGTTCGCCGGCGATGACGTGGCGGATGCCCTTGGCCTCACGTTCCAATGCCCGCTTGCGCATGACCAGCACCAACTGCACTCGCAGCAGCTCGTCGAATGCGAGGCGGCGCCGGGCCATCTCCTTCTCGCCCATCGTCTCGGGCAAGTGGATGCTGCGCAATGCCTCGTGGCGGCCGATGAGCCCGAGCCGGTGGCGGGTGGCCGGCGGCACCGGGTCGGCGATGCGCCGCGCCTCGGAACGGGCGAGTGCCTCCTCGACGGCGCGCAGCACCACCCACGATGGCAGCTCGATCTTCTCGCTCTGCGGGTAGATGGGCACGATCGGCCGCGGTCGCTCGTCGGGGTCGCCGAGCAGGTCGATCGTCGGACCGGTCATCTGCTTCACGCCTTGGAAGCGACTGACCTTGCCGAACGCGGCCACCCACGTGCCCGGCTGCAACTGGCGTTCGCGCCACGGCTGGTTGAAGAACACCAGCGACATGCGCCCCGTGCCGTCGCCGATGGTGGCCACGATGCGACTGGGCGCACGGCCGCGCCGCGGCGGCGCGTTGATGGAGCGGATCTCGCCGACCACGAGCGCGTCGGTGCCATCGAGCGCGGCTTCCACCGTTGCTTCCTTGGTGCGGTCGACCCACCGGCGCGGGTAGTGCATGACCAGCTCGAGCAAGTTGGTGATGCCGAACTTGCGGAACGAGTCGAGCCGCTTGCCGCCACCCACCGCTTTGAGCCGCTCGACGCCGATGGTGGCGAGCTCGGGCAGGGTGAGCTCGGTCATTCGCCGTGGGTCACTCGGCGCCGAACAGGTACGGGTACAGCGGCTGCGCGCCGCGGTGCACCTCGACCTGCGCACCCGGGCGATTGGCCGACAGCCACGCATGCACGACGGCGGTCGTTCCCGCCGTGGCGTCGACGCCCTCGACGACGGTGACGATCTCGCAGGACTCGTCGACCAGGTGCGCGAGCAGCGCCTCGATGGCGGAATCGAGCGATGGGTTGATGGCCACGATGCCATCGCCGCGCACGATGCCGATCCAGTCGCCCTCGTTCACCGGCCCGGCGTCGGTGTTGGTGGCGCGCACGGCTTGAGTGATCTCGCCGGTGGCCACTGACTCGGCGGCCTCTCGCATCTGTTGCCCATTGGCGGCAGCGTCGGCTTCGGGGTCGTACAGCACGAGCGCAGCGATCGCAGCGGGCATGCTGGTGGTTGGCACCACCACGACGGTCTTGCTGGTGAGCGCATCGAGCTGGTCGGCCACGGGGATGATGTTCTTGTTGTTCGGCAGCACCACCACCTGCTGCGCATTGACGGCCTCGACCGCGGCCAACAGTTCAGCGGTGCTGGGGTTGAGGGTTTGGCCACCTGTGACCACGCCCTGCACACCCAACTGGCCGAACAGCTCGGAGAGGCCGTCACCGCTGGACACCGCGACGATGGCGCAGGTGACCGGAGGCAGCCCGGCGCCGGCACGCGAGGCCACGTGCCCGCACGTGAGTTCAGCCTCGCGTTGTGCGTGCGCGGCATCGCCCAGCTCGGCGACCTCCTCGAACAGGTCGGTGACTCGGATCTGCTTGGGCCTGCCACCCAGATCGATGGCCACTTCGATGGCAGCGCCAATGTCGTTGGTGTGCACGTGACAGTTCCACAGACCATCGCCGCCAACGACCACGATGCTGTCGCCGATCTCGCCCCAGTCGTGCTTGAAGTTCTCGATCTTGCCGTCTTCGAGGTACAGGAAGTACATGACCTCGTAGCGCAATTCGCTGACGTCGACGCCGCCATCGGTGGCGCGCCGATGCGCGACCGCCTCGAGCTGCTCGACGCTGGGGCCGGTGTACTCCTCGGGCTCAGGCATTGGGTCACCATCGACCACGTGCAGCGCGGAGTCGAGCAACAGCAGGAAACCGGCGCCGCCCGCGTCGACCACACCGGCGTCCTTGAGCACGGGGAGCATGTCGGGAGTGCGGTCGAGCGCCGACTTGCCGGCCGCTCGGGCGGCGCGCAGCATGGCCACGAGCGAGTCGCCCTGGTGTGCTGAGGCGTGCGCCGCGTCGGCAGACTCGCGCACCACGGTGAGGATGGTGCCTTCGATGGGCTTCAACACCGCCTGGTACGCGGCCGCCGACGCTGCCTTCAGCGCCTCCGCAACCTTGATGGCGGTGCCCTCGGTGGCTTCCTTCATGGTTCCTGCGAGCCCACGCAGGATCTGGCTGAGGATGACCCCGCTATTGCCGCGGGCGCCCATCAGGCTGCCGTGACTGATGGCGTTGCAGGTGGATTCGAGCGCCGGATCGGCGCCGTCGAGCTCGGCCACCACTGCGTCGAGCGTGCGCGCCATGTTGGTGCCCGTGTCGCCGTCGGGAACCGGGTACACGTTGAGGCGGTTGATGCCCGGGGCGTGCGCCTTCATTGCGTCGCGGAACGTGATGACCGTGTGGCGCAACGCGTCGGCACTGAGGTGTTCCAGGGTGGGCACGGCGGTCACACTACTGACGAGTCGCGCCATAGGCTGCACCCTTCGGCTTTGAACTGAGCCGTTCCACCTGAGCACAGAGTGTTTGCTGGCGGTTCGCTGGTAGCATCCTTGCGCTCGTTTCGATCGCTCCTGGAAGAAGTTACGTCATGGCAGCTGTATGTGAAGTGTGTGGCAAGGGCCCGTCCTTTGGCATGAACGTCTCGCACTCGCACCGTCGCACCAAGCGGCGCTGGAACCCGAACATTCAGCGCGTCCGCGCGCTGGTCAGTGGCAGCCCGAAGCGCCTGTATGTGTGCACCGGCTGCATCAAGAGCGGCAAGATCGTCAAGGCCGGCTGAGGCCTCGCCGTGCAAGGCGTCATCAAGAGCTTCGACCCGGCGTCGGGCGACGGCATCGTCATGTGCGATACCGACCTCGCCGACTACGACCTCGCCGTGAACGCTCTCGAAGGGTCGATCTTCCGCATGCTGCGCCAGGGCCAACGCGTGGTGTTCGACCTCGACGCCAGTGGCAGAGCGACGCGCCTGCGCCTGGGCAGCGAGGTCGACATGGAGACCCCGGGGTACTGATAGTTCGCTGACCGCTAGCTGCTGCGCAGATAGTGGCCATCGGCAACTCACATGGCGGCACGCCCGCTCCGGAACCTTGTGGTTCTGCGATGGACGAGCCACTTTGGCAGAATAGGTGTGACACATAGCCGTGTCGCGCCGCACGTCGCGAGGAGAACGCATGTCTGGAACCACGAGCAACGCCCAGCTACAACAGTGGGTGGCCGAATGGGCCGACATCCTCCAGCCTGACGACATCTACTGGTGCGACGGCTCCGCCGAGGAGTACGACCGCCTCGCGCAGCAATTGGTCGACGCCGGCATCTTCACCAAGCTCGACGAGGCCAAGCGCCCCAACAGCTACTGGGCCCACAGCGACCCGGCCGACGTCGCTCGCGTGGAGGACCGCACCTACATCTGCTCAGCCACGCGCGAGCAAGCGGGCCCCACCAACAACTGGCGCGAACCGGCCGAGATGCGCGCCGAGCTCACCACCCTGTACACCGGCGCGATGAAGGGCCGCACCATGTATGTAGTGCCGTTCAGCATGGGTCCCTTGGGCTCCCCCATCGCCCACATCGGCGTGCAGCTCACCGACAGCGCCTACGTGGCCGCCAACATGCGCATCATGACCCGCATGGGCCAGGGTGCACTCGACGTGCTGGGCAACGGCCAGTGGGTGCCGTGCATTCACTCGGTCGGCGCACCGCTCGAGCCGGGCGAGGCCGACAGCGCATGGCCGTGCAACCCCGACAACAAGTACATCGTGCACTTCCCCGACACCCGCAAGATCATGTCGTACGGCTCTGGCTATGGCGGCAACGCACTGCTGGGCAAGAAGTGCTTCGCACTGCGCATTGCTTCAGTCATGGCCCGCGACGATGGCTGGCTGGCCGAGCACATGCTCATCCTCAAGCTCACCAACCCCGTCGGCGAGAGCAAGTACATCGCGGCGGCGTTCCCGAGTGCATGTGGCAAGACCAACCTTGCGATGCTCGTCCCCACCATCCCGGGCTGGAAGGCCGAGACCATCGGCGACGACATCTGCTGGATGAAGCCCGGGGCCGACGGCCGCCTGTACGCGATCAACCCCGAGGCCGGCTTCTTCGGCGTGGCCCCCGGCACCGGCTGGGATACCAACGCCAACGCCATGCACAGCCTGTGGGGCAACAGCATCTTCACCAACACTGCGCTCACGGCCGACGGCGATGTGTGGTGGGAGGGCATGACCGACGACGAGCCCGCTCGTGCCACCGACTGGAAGGGCAACCCCTGGACCCCCGAGGTCGAGACGCCGGCCGCCCACCCGAATGCCCGCTTCACCGCCCCCGCCGAGCAATGCCCGGCCATCGCACCCGAGTGGCAAGACCCGGCCGGCGTACCCATCAGCGCCATCCTGTTCAGCGGTCGCCGCCGCACTACGGTGCCGCTGGTCAACCAGGCTCGTGACTGGAACCACGGCGTGTTCCTGGGCGCCACGATGGGCTCCGAGACCACCGCCGCCCAGCAGAGCGCAGCGGGTGTGCTGCGCTTCGACCCGATGGCCATGCTGCCGTTCTGCGGCTACAACATGGCCGATTACTTCGGGCACTGGCTGGCCATGGGTGCCAACGGCAATGCCGACGCCCTGCCGAAGATCTTCTTCGTCAACTGGTTCCGCCGCGACGACGACGGCCGCTTCCTGTGGCCTGGCTACGGCGAGAACAGCCGCGTACTGAAATGGGTGTTCGAACGCATCGACGGCACCGCCGACGCCGTGGAGACGCCCATCGGCTTCCTGCCGGCACCCGGCTCGCTCGACATCAGCGGGCTCGACGTCAGCGAGGCCGACATGGCTGAGCTGCTCTCGGTCGATGCCGACGGCTGGCGCTCGGCGCTGCCGCAGTTCGAGACGCACTTCGCCCAGTTCGGCGACCGTCTGCCCGGCGAGTTGACCAAGCAACTGCAGCACCTCGCCGCCGCCCTCTAGCGGAACGCTCTTCGTCCGCCGACCGTCATCTTCCGAAAGTCGTCTTCCGACCGTCGTCTTCCGTCGTTCTTGTGCGTGGGGTTGCGCTGAACCCAACCCCACGCACAGGTACGCAGCGACAACGCAACCGCTACGGGGTGACGGTGGCGGGAATGTACATCGAGCGCAGGGCGAGGCCCATGACGAACAGGCTGCCGAAGCCGTAGAGCATGTACAGGCGATGGTGCATCTGGTTGCGGTAGCTGTAGATGATGGCGACGGCAAACAGCGCGATGAAGCCGTAGAACGCGTGCCACTCGGGTAACGGTACGTCGTACGTGCCCACCATCACCGCGCCGAGCACGACCTGCACCACCAGCGCTAGCTCCGCAAAGCCGGTGAACCACCACAGCCACCGGGTGCGCAACAGGGCGAACTGATGGGCGCCGAGGGCCCACAGACCGGCAACCCCGTTGCTGACGACCACCACCCACGACCACCATTCGTGCAGGCTGCGAGTAGTGGCGAGGCCATTGGCGAGCATCGGGTCGACGCTACTCGCCGCAGCCGGTGCCGCCCTGGAACGCAATGACGGTGTCGGAATCGCCGCCGCCGCTGAGGAAGCCGAACAGCCCATCGTCGAGCACGAAGTTGGGGCCACTCAGCTCGTCGTCAGGATTGACGACGACCGACGGGTACACGGCCCGCAGTGCTGCCACGGTGCTTCCCACGTCGATGCCGGCATCGGTGGCCAGCCCGAAGGGGGTGAGGGTGGCGCCAAACGCAGGGCCGTAGACGAACCCGGCAAAGTGCCGAGCGTCGCTGGCGTAGCCGGTCTCGTCGCTGAAGAACAGGTAGAGGTCGTGCCAATCGACGAACCGAACCTCGGTGCCGGGGCAGGCAGCGCCAATGGACAGGGGGTCGATCCAGCCGGTGTCGTTGGTGGGCGCGCCGAGCACCGAACTGACGTAGTCGATGACGCCCTGCGCGTCGGCACCGAACAACGCGTCGCCCAGCCCATCGCCCGACAGCCCGAGGCCCTCGACCGCCGCGATGGTTGTGGTGGTGGCGGGCGCCGTCGTGGTGGACGTCGTGGTGGGCGCCGCAGTGGACGTGGTGGTGGCGGGTGCCGTGGTGGTGGGCGCAGCCTCGGTGGTGGTAGTTGCGGGCACGGTGGAGCCGGGGCTGGAGGTCTCGTTGCTACAGGCAGCGAGCAGCAACAGCCCGGCAACGGCGGCAAGAACTCGACGTGAAGTCATGGCGGCAGTCTGCCAGGCGCGCATGCGTTCAGCGGATCAGGGTGTCGGCTTCGTGCCCACCCTCGACCAACTGCAGCGCATCATCGGCCACGTCGATGATCGTGACCGAGCAGTTGTCGAGGCTGCGGATGACCAGCCGGTCGTCGCTCAGAGCGGCACCGATGGCGACATTGATGGCCACGAAGTGACTGGCTACCACTGTGTCTTCGGGAAGCGCTGCGAGCGCAGTCACCACGCCGTCGCGGTATGCGCAGTAGCGCTCGCCCAATGCTGTCCAGGTGCCGGCCATGGCGAGCCGCAGCCACTCGACCCGCTCGGCCATTGCCACACCGTCGGGCGAGGGGATCTCCGCCACGGCTGGCTCCACGATGGCATCCACACCCCAGGCCGACTCGAGGCCAGCCGCGGTTTCGCGGCAGCGCAGCAGCGGACTTGTGACCAGCCCCAACGGCCCAAGGGGCGCCAAGCGAGCAGTGACCTGAGCGACCTGCTGCTGCCCGGCCGCGTCGAGGCCAGGGTCGGCGTGCGTGTTCCAGCCGGCCGCGGCGCGCCCATGGCGCACCAGGTACAGCCGAGTCATTCGAACAGCCAGCCCTCACGCAGCGGGTGCGTGGCACCAGTCTGGATGAACCACTCGATACCGAAGGCCATGGAAAAGGCTTCGTCTGGCATTTTGCTGAAGAAGCCGGCGTCGGTGATCTGGCTCTTGTGGCAGCGGATCGACGCTCGCTTCGTCTGTACGTAGGCGCTGACGTCGACCATGTGGGTGAGTTCGCTCTCGGGCGTGCCGAACGGGTTGCCGTCGTCGGCAGGCGCATCAGGGTCCCAGTCCTCCCCGTCGGGCCCACTGGCTTCGCCCTGCTCACGCGCCATGTCGAAGAAGCGCTTCATGGCGTCGCGGTTCATCGTGGATTCGAAGATCGCCGGTGTGCCAGCCAGTTCTGCCGCCCGATGGCCCACCGTGTGCACCTTGACGTGGTCGGGGTGGCCGTAGTTGCCGTGCCAGTCGTAGGTGGTGAGCACGTCGGCGTTTTCCTCGCGCAGAATCGCCGCCAGCTTGCCGGCGGCCTCGTTGAGTGGTGCCTTCAGGAACGATCGCTCGTGGTGGTTCTGGTCCCAACCGGTCATGCCGCTGTCGGCGTAGTTCAAGAACTCCACCCGGTGCACCCCGAGCACTGCGGCCGAGGCAGCCGTTTCGGCGCGGCGACGATCGACGAGGGTCTCGCCGTCGGCCAGGTCGTCGGGCACTTCGCCGTGGTCGCCGTTGGTGGCCACCACCAGCACCACCCGATGCCCTTCGGCGACAGCGCGGGCCATGCTGCCGCCAGTGCTGATGCTCTCGTCGTCGGGATGTGCGTGGAAGCAGACCAGGGTGCCCATAGATCAGGCCGACGCTACCGCCCCGCTGGCGATGAGCGCCTCGATGCGGTCGGGTGACACACCCCAGTCGGCAAGCACGGCTCGTGAGTGCTGGCCGGGGTGCGCCGGCGGCGAATCGACCGACGCGGCGGTACGCGAGAACCGAGGGGCGGGCGCCGGCTGCGGCACCCCGGCGATCTCGACGAACGTGCCGCGGGCCACGTTGTGCGGGTGTGCGGCGGCTTCGCTCATGGTGAGCACAGGGGCGAAGCAGACGTCGGTGTGTTCCATGATCGCGCACCACTCGTCACGGGTCTTGCCCAGCATCACTTCGCGCAGTCGCTCCTTGAGGTGCACCCACTGCGATTGGTCCATCTGCTGGGCGAACTCGGGGTCGCCGGCCAGGCCGGTGAGGCGCATCAGTTCGGCGTAGAACTGCGGCTCGATGGAACCCAACGAGACGTGCTTGCCGTCGGCGCACTCGAACACGTCGTAGAAGTGCGCACCGGTGTCGAGCAGGTTGGTACCCGGCGCGTTCTCGTCGAACATGCCGATCTGCTTGAACGCCCAGAACATGCTCATCAGCACGGCGGCGCCGTCGACCATGGCGGTGTCGACCACCTGGCCCTGACCGCTGCGCTGCGCTTCCAGCAGTGCGCACACGACGCCGTAGGCCAGGAACATGCCGCCACCACCGAAGTCGCCGACCATGTTGAGCGGCGGCACGGGGGTCTGCCCGCCGCGGCCGAAGTGGGCCAGCGAACCGGCGAGTGCGATGTAGTTGATGTCGTGCCCGGCGGCCTGCGAATACGGGCCTTCCTGGCCCCACCCGGTCATGCGGCCGAAGACCAACTTCGGGTTGCGCGCATGGCACTCGGCAGGCCCCACGCCGAGACGCTCCATCACTCCGGGCCGGAAGCCCTCGATGAGCGCGTCGGCGGCACCCACGAGGTCGAGCAGGGTGGCCACTCCATCGGGGTGCTTGAGGTCGATCGCCACGTTGCGGCGGCCGCGCTGCAGCACGTCCCAGTGCGGCGCGTCGGGCGCCGGCCCCCGCACCGCCTGCGCGCGCTCGACGCGGATGACCTCGGCCCCCATGTCGGCCAACATCATTGCGGCGAAGGGGCCGGGGCCGATGCCGGCGATCTCGATGATTCGGTAACCGGAGAGGGGTCCAGACATGCCCGCCGTTTTAGTTGACTCCACAGCCATCACCGCCATCGAGGCCGCCAAGCCCTTCGCAACAACCGCCTGTGTCACTGCTCCACCTCGACCCTTGGCGGTCACGCAATGACACAAAGGCTCTGTCGGGGACGACGGCAGCGACGACGACAGCGACGACGACAGCGATGACGGCAGGGATGACGGCAGGGATGACGGCAGCGATGACGGCAGCGATGACGACAGCGATGACGACAGGGGCTTGCCCGGCCTCAGTCGCCCGAAGCGCAGTCAGGCGCGGGAGGTGTGGCTGAGCACGGCGTCGACGAGGACCGGCCACAGCGGCTCGGGCATGTCGTGGCCCATGTCGGCGAGGAACAGCAGGTGTGCACCGGGAATGACTTCGGCAGTGCGGAAGCCGCCGCTGGGCGTGATGAGTTGGTCGTCGCGACCGTGGATGACCAGTGTGGGCACGTCGAGCGTGGAGAGTGCAGCGATTCGGCGACCGCTGCCGAACATCGCGGCCATTTGTCGCGGGCCGCCCTCCGGGTAGAACGAACGATCGAAGCTGCGGGCGGCGTTCTCGCGCACACGCGCCTCGTCGCGGTACCGCTGCGACTGCCACACCATCCAGCGCGGCGACGCCTCGACGTACTCCTCGCGGGTGGCGGGCGGCGGTGCAAAAATGGCGGCGGCGGCGGCGTCGGTGGGCTGGCCGACATCGGGGTCGCCTGGTTGACTCATCACCGAGATGAGGCTGCGCACGCGGTGCGGGTGATCGATGGCAACCGTCTGGGCGATCATCCCGCCCATCGAGGCACCCATGACGTGTGCGCGCTCGATACCGAGGTGGTCGAGCAAGCCCATCGCATCCGCTGCCATGTCGCTGAGCGTGTACGGGATAGCCGGAGACTCCTCGTTGGCGAAGGCAGCCGCCATGACCGCAGGCACGTCGACCACTTGGCCGTCGAGCTTGGTGGACAGCCCGCAGTCACGGTTGTCGAAGCGGATGACGAAGCGGCCGCCGTCGGCCAGCAGCCGGCAGAGGCGTTCGTCCCAGTCGGTGAGCTGCGCAGTGAAACCCATGATCAGCAGCAGTGCGGGGTCGCTCTGCGAACCGAACGTCTCGTACTCGAGTTCCATACCGGTGTTGACAAGCGCGCGGGGCATCGGCGCAGGCTAGCTTCCGGTCATGACTGTGTTCGGAGTTCATGTCGGGTTGCAGCACACCAGTGCTCACGAGTTGCGCGGTGCGTGGCGCCAGATCGAAGACCTCGGCTTCGGGTGGATCAGCGTGTGGGACCACTTCTACGGCGCCACCGGCCGCCCCGACGACGCAGCCTGCCTGGAGGCGGTCGCGATGCACGCTGCGCTCGCCTGCACCACCAGCAAGGTGCGCATCGGGTCGCTGGTGTACAGCATCGGCTATCGCCATCCGGCCGTGTTGGCCAAAGCCATCACCGCCATCGACCAGCTCAGCAACGGTCGCGCCGATATGGGCATCGGTGCCGGCTGGGCGAAGGTCGAGTACGACGCCTACGGCATCGAGTTCCCCAGCGTGAAGACGCGCATGGACCAGCTGGAGGAAGGCATTCAGTGCCTGCGTGGCCTGCTGCACGACGACGTCACCACGTTCACCGGGCAGCACTTCACGCTCACCGATGCCCGCAACGAGCCGCGCCCGGTGCAGTCCAAGCTGCCCATCTGGATCGGTGGTGGCGGTGAGAAGCGCACGCTCAAGATCGCCGCCCAGTACGCCGACGGGTGGAACGTGCCGTTCATTGCACCCGATGCGTTCGCCCACAAGAACGAGGTGCTCGACCAGCACTGTGCCGCCGTGGGCCGCGACCCGAAGGAGATCAAGCGAGCCATCAACGTGGGGCTTGCGTATTCCGAGGCCAACCTGCAGCAGCAGTTCGGCGCCATCAGCGATCTGGTGCGCCCCGGTGTGCTCACCGGCAGCGACGACGAGATCATGGCGCGCATCGGCGAGTACGTCGCAGCTGGTGCCGATCAGGTGAACATCGCGCTGCGGGCGCCGTTCGACCTCGATGCCATCGAGCGCTTCAGTGCCGCGCTGAACCTTTCCTGATCGCGCGCTCACCATGACCATGCGAGTGCTCGCTCCCGGCCGCGTCAACCTCATCGGCGACCACACCGACTACACCGGCGGCCTCGTGTTCCCGATGGCCATCGACCGCTACACGGAGGTGCGCGGCACCCCCGGCGGAACGCGAGTGCTTCTCAGCTCCATCGACGAACCCGATCCGGTCGAACTGCCGTTGCACGTCGCGCACCCGCAGGACGTGTCCCCGGCATGGGGCCGGTATGTCGCTGGAGTGGTGGCCGAAATGAAGCCCGATCACGGGTTCGACGGGCGCGTCTCCACCGACATTCCTATCGGCGCCGGCTTGTCCAGCAGCGCCGCACTGGAGGTGGCCGTCGCGCTCGCGCTGGGCTACGACGGCTCGCCGCTGGAGCTGGCCCGCCTGTGCCAGCGCGCCGAGAACCGCGCGTCCGGCGTGCCCAGCGGCATCATGGACCAGCTCGCCATCGCCGCCGGTGTCGCCGACCATGCACTGCTCATCGACTGCGGCGAGCTGTCGGTCAGCCCCGTGCCCATGCCGCGCGGCGTCGAAATCGTGGTGCAGTTCATCGAGCACCGCACGCTCGTCGGCAGCCCCTACGCCGACCGGGTGGCAGAGTGTGCTGTCGCTGAGGCGGCCATCGGTCCGCTGCGCCTTGCCACCCCCGAGCAGACGACAGCCATCGCCGACCCAGTGGTGCGGGCGCGAGCGCTGCACGTGATCACCGAGAACCAGCGCGTGCGCGACTTCGCCGCGGCACTCGCGGCCGGCAACATGGCCGACGCCGGCGAACTGATGGTGCAGAGCCACCGCAGCCTGCGCGACCTGTACGACACTTCCACGCCGGTGATGGATGCTGCCGTCGAGCAACTGCTCGCCCTGCCCGGCGTGTTCGGGGCGCGCATGACCGGCGGCGGCTTCGGCGGCTGCGTGGTCGCGCTCACCGAGCCAGCGGCGCTCCGGGCGGGTTGGGTGGTG
>Ga0105047_10013431_pt1 | contig 13082 bp, 12 predicted proteins | sample MAT04_FD_78384 | JGI IMG/M metagenome (GOLD analysis project Ga0105047, IMG submission 78384) | Freshwater microbial communities from Lake Fryxell liftoff mats and glacier meltwater in Antarctica - MAT-04 (megahit assembly) | ecosystem: Environmental > Aquatic > Freshwater > Ice > Liftoff... | reverse complement strand
GCGTGGACGCCAACGCGCTGCAGCGGCCCAAGCGCTTCTTCGGCGCGGCGCGCAACGTGGAAGAAGGCGGCTCGCTGACCATCATCGGCACCGCGCTGATCGACACCGGCTCGCGCATGGACGAGGTGATCTACGAAGAATTCAAGGGCACCGGCAACTGCGAGATCCACCTCGACCGCCGCATGGCCGAGAAGCGGGTGTACCCGTCGATCCTGATCAACAAGACCGGCACCCGCCGCGAAGAACTGCTGCTGAAGCCGGAAATCCTGCAGAAGACCTGGATCCTGCGCAAGCTGCTCTACAACATGGACGAGATCGAGGCGATGGAGTTCGTGCTCGACAAGATGAAGCAGACCAAGAACAACCTGGACTTCTTCGACATGATGCGGCGCGGCGGCTGAGGCTTCGTCCCGCTATAATCTGCGGTTTTTCCGCTCACAGGAAAGTGCGTTGCATGGTGCAACGAGGCTTCCGGCAAACCCAGCGACCGATCTGAAAGTAGGTTTCCCATGAAAGAAGGCATCCACCCCAAGTACCGCGAAGTGTGCTTCGTGGACCTGTCCAACGGTTTCAAGTTCGTCACCCGCTCGACGGTGGCCACCAGGGAAACCGTGAAGATGGACGACGGCCGTGAGCTGCCTCTGGTGAAGCTGGAAACAACCAGCGAGACGCACCCGTTCTACACCGGCACGCAAAAGAGCATCGACAGCCTGGGCGGCCGCGTCGAGAAGTTCCGCAACAAGTTCGCCAGCCTCGGCATCAACAAGAAGGCGTCCTGAGCGGTGCCAGCCGCGCCGGCAGCCGACGGCGCGCAGCAGCAGGGCAGCCCAGGCTGCCCTTTTTCATGCCCGGGCGCACCCCGTTCCGCCTTCTATCATTGCTGCGGTGACGCCCAGACCCAACCCTGCCCTGGTGACGCAAGACGCGGTGCGGCGCCTGCCCCGTTTGGCGCTGCTGCTGTTCTGCGCCGCTTACGTGCTGCCGGGGCTGTTCGGGCGCGACCCCTGGCGTGGCGCCGAGCTGATCGCCTTCGGCCAGATGCTGTCGATCGCCGAGGGCCGTGCGCCCTGGCTGGCGCCGGCGCTGGGCGGCGTGCCCACCGATGCTGCGCTGCTGCCGCACTGGATCGGCGCGCTGGCCATCCGCGCTGGCCAGGGCTGGCTCGACCCGGCATTGGCGGCGCGCCTGCCGTTTGCCGCCCTGCTGGTGCTGACACTGGCGGCCGTCTGGTACGCCACCTTCCACCTGGCACGCAGCGATGCCGCGCAACCGCTGCCCTTCGCCTTCGGCGGCGAGGCCGCGCCGGTGGACTATGCCCGGGCGATGGCCGATGGCGCCCTGCTGCTGCTGATCGCCACACTGGGCCTGCTGCAGCTGGGCCACCAGACCACCCCTGAACTGGCGCAGCTGGCGGTTGTGGCCGGCCTGCAGTGGGCCCTGGCCGCAGCGCCGCAGCGGGGCTGGCCGCCACGGCTGGGTGTGCTGGCAGCCTTGCCGATGTTGGTGGCCTGCGGCGCTCCGGCGATCGCCCTGGCGCTGGGTGTCGGTGCGCTGGCGCTGTGCTGGGGCACGGCCGATGCCGGCCTTCGCGCACTGCGGCCCTGGCTGGCGGTGGCCACCGTGCTGGCGGCGCTGCTGGCCTGGCTATCGGGCGCCTGGGCCTGGCGGGTGGCAGCCGAGATCGATCTGCCGTCGCTGGCGCGGCTGCTGCTTTGGTTCCTGTGGCCGGCCTGGCCGCTGGCGCTGTGGACGCTGTGGCGCTGGCGCGGCCACCTGGCGCAACGCCATCTGGCGATCCCGCTGCTGGGCTGCGCGGTGGCCGGCATCGGCTGTGTGGCGATGGACGGGTCTGAGCGGGCGCTGATGCTGGGCCTGCCCGGCATCGCGGTGCTGGCAGCCTTCACCCTGCCCACACTGCAGCGCAGCGGCGCCGCCGCCATCGACTGGTTGTCGGTGTTCTTCTTCAGCGTCTGCGCCGCCATCGTGTGGGTGTTCTACCTGGCCATGCAGACCGGCACACCGGCGCAGGCGCTCGCCACGGTGCTGCGCCTCGCGCCCGGCTTCACACCGCAGATGTCCTGGCCGGGCCTGCTGCTGGCCACCGCCGCCACGCTGGCCTGGCTGGGGCTGGTGCGCTGGCGCACCGGCCGCCACCAGGCGGTGATCTGGAAGAGCGTGGTGCTGCCCGCCGGCGGCGTGGCACTGTGCTGGCTGCTGTTGATGACGCTGTGGCTGCCACTGCTCGACTACGGCCGCAGCAACCGCCCGCTGGCCGAGCGCCTGGTGCGCCATGTGCCGGCCGGCCATTGCATCGCCGCGCCGCAGGCGCCGCCGTCGCTGGTGGCGGCGCTGGAGTTCCACGGCCGGCGCAGGGTGGACGCCACACCGGGCGCGGCGCGCGGCACCTGCCCGGTGCTGCTGCTGGTGCTGCCGCTGCGCGGGCCCGAGATGGCGCGTGGTGCGGCGCTGGTCGAGGCGCAACGCGCCGCCGGCTGGCGCGAGGTGGCGCGCGAGCGCCGGCCGACCGAGCGCAAAGAGGCCGTGGTGGTGTTGCGCCGAGGGGCCGGTTGACGGTGGCTCAGGCCGTCCGTCGGACCATGCGTCAGGCCGTACCTGCCGGCTCGGACAGGCGCGGCACCGGCGCCGGCCGGCGCACCCGGCCGGCTGGCAGCAACAGGCGAAAGCGCGAGCCCTTGCCGGGTTCGCTGTCGATTTCGAGCGTGCCGCCGTGGCGCTGCACCACATGCTTGACGATCGAAAGCCCCAGGCCGGTGCCGCCGGTGTCGCGTGAGCGGCTGCCGTCGACGCGGTAGAAGCGCTCGGCCAGCCTGGGCAGATGCTCGCGGGCGACACCGATGCCGGTGTCGCGCACCTCGATCTCGCCGAAGCCGTCGGCACGCATGCGCCAGGCGATATGAATCTGGCCACCGGCAGGCGTGTAGCGCACCGCGTTGTTGGCCAGGTTGCCGACGGCACTGAGCAACTCGGTCTCCAGGCAGGCCAGTTCGACGCCCTCGGGCGCCTCGACCGACACCTGGTGGCGCCCGGCCGACAAGATGCGGGCATCGCCGGCCACGCGCTGCAGCAGCGCTGCCAGCGGCGTCCAGCGGTCAGGCGGCGGCCGCGGGCTGCCCTCCAGCTGGGCCAGCTGCAGCAGATCGGCCACCAGCACCTGCATGCGTTCGGCCTGTTGCTGCATCAGCGTGATGACGCGGCTGCGCTCGCTGCTGGTCAGCGGCAGGCTGGCCATGGTCTCGACGAAGCCGGCCAGCACCGTCAGCGGGGTGCGGATCTCGTGCGAGACGTTGGCGACGAAGTCGCGCCGCATCGCCTCGGCGCGCTGGCGCTCCGTCACGTCCTGGGTGATGACCAGCTTCTGCCCATCGCCATAGCCGCGCATCACCATCTGCAGCATGCCGGTGCCGTCTGGCGCTGCCAGGATGATCGGCTCGCGCCAGCCAGCCTCCTGCAGGTAGGCCACGAAAGCCGGCATGCGCACCAGGTTGGTCACCGGTTGCAGCAGATCGCGGCGGGCGTCCAGGCACAGATGGTCGGCCGCCACCGCGCTGCACCAGACGATGTGGTCTTCGGCGTCGAGCAGCATCACCCCGTTGGGCGATGCCTCGATCGCCGACAGGAACTCGGCCAGGCGCTGGTGCTCGACCGCCAGGGCCTGGTCACGCTGGCGCAAGGCACGTTCCATTCGGTAGCCCAATTCGCCCCAGAGCCCCGTGTCCCGTGGCGCATCGCCGGGCTGCCCGTCGCGCAACCAGTTCATCAGCCGGCCGGCGTGCAGGGCGTCGCGCAGCACCATCAAGCCCACACCGACGCCGGCACCGACCACCGCGCCGATGGCCGGCGACTTCAGCAGCGCGCCAGCCAGCACCCCGAGCGCGCCGCCCAGGGTGAGCGCAACGATGGACGCCAGCAGGCGCGGCAGGAACCAGGCCATCGACGGCGGCTGCGTGCGGTGAGCGATCTCAGGCCGGCTGCGTGCTGGCGTGCTTGGTGAGCCGGTAGCCGGCACCGCGCACGGTCTCGATCATGCCGGCAGCCTGGGCCGGCGCCAGCGCCTCGCGCAGGCGCTTGACATGCACGTCCACGGTGCGCTCCTCGATGAAGACATGGTCGCCCCAGACCCGGTCGAGCAGCTGCGCACGGCTGTGTACACGCTCGGGGTGGGTCATCAGGAAGTGCAGCAGGCGGAATTCGGTGGGGCCCATCTTCAGATCGACGTCGCCCTGCGGCGTGCGGCGGCTGATGCGGCGGGTGGACGGGTCGAGCCGCAGCCCGGCCACTTCGACCAGGTCTTCCAGCGCCTCGGGTGCCTTGCGCCGCAGCACGGCCCGGATGCGCGCCATCAGTTCGTTGGTCGAGAACGGCTTGCTGAGGTAGTCATCGGCGCCGGCGTCCAGCCCGGCCACCTTGTCGGATTCTTCGCTGCGTGCGGTCAGCATGATGATGGGCAGTTCACGGGTGCGCTCGCTGGCCCGCCACTGGCGCGCCAAAGCCAGGCCCGACAGGCCGGGCAACATCCAGTCCAGCACCACCAGGTCGGGCAGCACGGCATCGATGGCACGCTGCGCCTGCTCGGCGGTCGCGGCCAGCGTCACCTCGTGTCCGGCATGGCGCAGGTTGATGGCAATCAACTCGGCGATCGCCGACTCATCCTCGACCACCACGATTCGGCTCATCGTCGGCTCCCGGTTCAGCGGACCAGGTCCTCGATCGTGTCCACGGAGTTGTGGCGCACGTCGGTGCCCTTGACGATGTAGATGATCTGCTCGGCCAGGTTCTTGGCATGGTCGCCGACCCGCTCGATGGCCTTGGCCACGAACACCAGGTCGATCGACGAGGAAATGGTGCGCGGGTCTTCCATCATGTAGGTGATCAGCTTGCGCATCAGGCCGTCGAATTCCTGGTCGATCTGGTCGTCGTGGCGCAGCACGTCCACCGCAGCGTCGACATCGAGCCGGGCAAACGCGTCGAGCACCTTGCGCAATTGCTTGGTGGCCAGCTCGCACTCGAAGGTGAGGTCGCCCACCGGCAGACGCATGCGGCTGGACATGCCCGAATTCAGCAGCCGCTGCACGGTGCGGGCGATGCGGGCGGCCTCGTCACCGATGCGCTCCAGGTTGGCGATGGTCTTGGAGACGGCGATCAGCAGGCGCAGGTCGCGTGCCGTCGGCTGACGCCGGGCGATGATGGTCGACAGATCGCGGTCGATCTCGACCTCCATCTGGTTGACCCGCTCCTCGGCCTTCAAGACCTGTGTGGCCACCTCGGTGCTGAAGGTGGACAGGGCGAAGACCGCCTGCGCCACCTGGCTCTCGACCAGCCCGCCCATCTCGAGCACGCGGGTGGAAATACCGGACAGTTCGTTGTCGAACTGGGTGGAAAGATGCTTGTCGGTCATGCTGGATTCCTCTGCTGTGCAGGCGCTCGCCTGCGGCCTCGATCAACCGAAGCGGCCGGTGATGTAGTCCTCGGTGTCCTTGCGCTTGGGTTTGGTGAACACGTCGTTGGTGGGTCCGAACTCGATCAGGTCGCCCAGGTACATGTAGGCGGTGTAGTCGCTGCAGCGCGCCGCCTGCTGCATGTTGTGGGTGACGATCATCACCGTGTAGTCGGCCTTCAATTCGTGGATCAGTTCTTCGATCTTGCCGGTGGAGATCGGGTCCAGCGCCGAGCAGGGTTCGTCTAGCAGCAGCACCTCGGGCTTGATGGCGATGCCGCGCGCGATGCACAGCCGCTGCTGCTGGCCGCCCGACAGGCTGGAGCCGTTCTGGGTGAGCTTGTCCTTGACCTCGCCCCACAGTGCGGCCTTTTTCAGCGCCCATTCGACACGTTCATCCATCTCCACCCGCGGCAGCGACTCGAACAGGCGGATACCGAAGGCGATGTTGTCGTAGATCGACATCGGGAAGGGCGTCGGCTTCTGGAACACCATGCCGATCTTGGCACGCACCAGCGACACGTCGAGCTTCTTCGACAGGATGTCTTCACCGTCCAGCTTGACCTGGCCCTCGGCGCGCTGCTCGGGGTACAGCTCGAACATGCGGTTGAAGACACGCAACAAGGTGCTCTTGCCGCAGCCCGATGGACCGATGAAGGCGGTGACCTTGCGTTCGGGGATGTCGAGGTCGATGTGCTTGAGCGCCTGGAAGCTGCCGTAATAGAAGCTCAGATCCCGTACCGTGAGCTTGACCTTCTCGCTGCTGTGGAGCTCGAACTTGGTATCCATGTCTGCCACCTTCTCCGACTAATTCTTGTTCCTGAACAGCACGCGCGCCAGGATGTTCAGCGCCAGCACACCCAGGGTGATGATGAGCACACCGGCCCAGGCCAGGTCGCGCCAGTTCTCGTAGGGGCTCATCGCGAACTTGAAGATCGTCACCGGCAGGCTGGCCATCGGCTCGCCCAGATTGGACGACCAGAACTGGTTGCTCAGTGCCGTGAACAGCAGCGGCGCCGTCTCGCCGGCGATGCGCGCCAGCGCCAGCAGGACGCCCGTGATCACGCCGGCGCGCGCCGCCTTCAGTGTCACGGAATAGATCACCTTCCACTTGGGAGTGCCCAGCGCATACGCCGCTTCACGCAGCGAGTTGGGGATCAGGCTCAGCATGTTCTCGGTGGTGCGCGTGACCACCGGGAAGACGATCAGCGCCAGCGCCAGGATGCCGGCCATGGCCGAGAAGCTGCGCAGCTGCGCCACCACCACCGAATAGATGAACAGACCGATGACGATCGACGGCGCCGACAGCAGGATGTCGCTGATGAACTGGGTGATGCGGCCCAGCCAGGAGCGCTGACCGTACTCGGCCAGGTAGATGCCGGCGAGGATGCCGATCGGCGTGCCCAGGGCCGTGGCCAGCGAGACCATCAGCGCCGACCCGAAGATGGCATTCGCCAGGCCGCCAGACTCTGCCAGCGGGGGCGGCGTCATCTCGGTGAACACGGCCAGCGCCATGCCGCCCAAGCCGAGGCGGAAGGTTTCCAGCAGGATCCATGCCAGCCAGAACAAGCCGAAGGACATCGCTCCCAGCGACAGGGTCAGCGCAATGCCGTTGACCGCCTTGCGGCGCCCGTGCATGGACATCTTCGCCGGGCTCAGTTCGGTGAAGCTCATGTGCGCGACCCCTCGTTGCGTTTCAGTCGCGACAGCAGCAGCTTGGACAGCGCCAGCACGACGAAGGTGATGAAGAACAGCACCAGGCCAAGGTAGATCAGCGACGCCTGGTGCAGGCCCGGCGCGGCTTCGGCGAACTCATTGGCCAGTGCCGACGTGATGCTGTTGGCAGCCTGGAACAGCGACAGCGAATCGAGCTGGTTGAAGTTACCGATGACGAAGGTCACCGCCATGGTCTCGCCCAGGGCGCGCCCCAGGCCCAGCATGATGGCGCCGACGACGCCCGACTTGGTGTAGGGCAGCACCACCTTCCAGACCACCTCCCAGGTGGTCGAACCGAGACCGTAGGCCGACTCCTTCAGCAGCGCTGGCGTGGTCTCGAAGACATCGCGGATGACCGAGGCGATGAACGGGATGACCATGATCGCCAGGATGATGCCGGCCGACAGAATGCCGATGCCCACCGGCGGGCCGGCCACCAGCGCGCCGATCACCGGAACATCGCCAAAGGCGCGCTGCAGCGGCTGTTGCACGTAGGTGGCGAGGATGGGGCCGAAGATCAGCAGACCCCACATGCCGTAGACGATCGACGGCACGGCCGCCAGCAGTTCGATGGCCACGCCCAGTGGCCTGCGCAGCCAGGCCGGCGACAACTCGGTCAGGAACAGGGCGATGCCGAAGCTCACCGGCACCGCGATCAGCAAGGCGATGAACGACGTGGCGAGCGTGCCGTAGATCATCACCAGGCCGCCGTACTTGTCCTCGACCGGGTCCCACTCGCTGCGCCACAGAAAGCTCAGACCGTACTCGCGGATGGCCGGCCAGGCGCCGACGACCAACGACGCGATGATCGCGGCCAGCAAGGACAGCGTGATCAAGGCCGCCGCATGCGCGGCGAACGAGAACGCGGTGTCTGCCCAAGGCAGGCGTCGCTTGCGTGGCGCCGGGCTGCCCCCGGAGGTCGTGGAGATCGTGTTCTTTTCAGCCGGCGAGGCGCCGGCAGGAAACGTAGCGGACATGGCGTTCTCCACGGACTCTTGTTCTGGTTCTGTCAGGGGACTACGGGAAAGCGGGAAAGCAAGAGAGCGGGAAAGCGGGAGAGCGGGGCTGGCGCCCCGCATCCGTCACTTGATGGCGATCGGCTTGCCCGCGCCGTCCTTGATCTCGGCCCATGAACGCCGAACCAGGGTTTCCACGGCGTCAGGCAATGACACGTACTCCAGGTCTGCGGACATCTGGTCGCCATTGCTGAACGCCCAGTCGAAGAACTTCAGCGAAGCCGCAGCCTGCGCCGGCTTTTCCTGGCTCTTCTGCATCACGATGAAGGTGGCACCGGTGATCGGCCAGGCGTCCTTGCCGGGTTGTTCAGTCAGGATCTGGAAGAAGGTCTTGTCCCAGCTCGCAGCAGCGGCGGCGGCCTTGAAGGTCGCGTCGTCAGGGGCGACAAACGACCCGGCGGCATTGCGCATCAGCACATGCGACATCTTGTTGGCCTTGGCGTAGGAGTACTCGACGTAGCCGATCGAGTTGGGCAAGCGCTGCACGAAGGCGGCGACGCCTTCGTTGCCCTTGCCGCCCGCGCCGGTCGGCCAGTTCACCGCAGCGCCTTCACCGACCTTGCCCTTCCAATCGGCATTCACCTTGGACAAATAGTTGGTGAAGATGAAGGTGGTGCCCGAACCGTCGGCGCGACGGACGACGGCGATCGCCGCGTCAGGCAGCGGCACCCCGGGGTTCAGCGCAGTCAATGCGGGGTCGTTCCACTTCGTGATCTTGCCCAGGTAGATGTCGCCCAGCAGCTGGCCGCTGAAGCGCACCTGGCCTGGCGTGATGCCCTTGATATTGATCACGGGCACGACACCACCCATGACGGTCGGGAACTGAACCAGGCCGTCCTTGGCGAGGTCGGCATCGGTCAACGGGATGTCGGAGGCGCCAAAGTCGACGGTCTTGCCACGGATCTGGCGCAGGCCAGCCGACGAACCGACGGACTGGTAATTGATCTTGGCACCAGTCGCCTTGTTGTAGGCGTCGGCCCACTTGGCATACAGCGGCGCCGGGAACGAGGCCCCCGCGCCAGTGACGTCCTGCGCCCAGACGGCGCTCGAACCCAGGGCGACAGATGCCGCCAGAATGGCAGTGCGGAACAGGTTCATGGTCGAAGCCTCGGCTGGGTGATTGCGATGCCGGGAATGTAGTGAGGGCACATGACGTTCAGATGACAGGCCGCAGGTCGCCGAAGTCCGTTGTCATATAGCCGCATCATTGTCACGGCTTGGTCACAAACGGGCCCTAGCCTTGCCACTGCGTTATCACCCACGATGGAGTTCCCAGCATGACCTTGAACCGCAGACATCTGGCGCTGGCGGGCGCCTTGACCTTGACCCTGCTGGCCGGCTGCGCCACGACCCCCACGCCGGCCACCCTCACCGACACCATCGCCCGCACACCCGAGTTGTCGACGCTGAGCAAGCTGATTACCGACGCCGGGCTGGCCGACACGCTGCGCGGCGCCGGTCCGTTCACGGTCTTTGCGCCCAGCGATGCCGCCTTCAAGGCCGTTCCGGCCAAGACCCTGGCCGAACTGGCCGCCGACAAGGAACTGCTCAAGTCGGTTCTGACCTTCCACGTGCTGCCGGGCAAGGTGATGGCCGCCGACGTGAAGAACGGCAACGTCAAGACCGTACAAGGCGCCAATGTCGCGGTGTCCAAGTCGGGCACCTTCGTGACGGTGGAAGACGCCGTCGTTCAGCCGGCAGATCTGGCCGCCACCAACGGCGTGATCCACCTCATCGACAAGGTGCTGATGCCGCCCAAGCGCTGATCGGACGCCAGTTCGGCGCGCAGCTTGATGAGGAAACGCCGGGCCGCTCCCAAGTTTCCTCATTCCCCCTCGGGGGGCCTGACGCGCAGCGGCAGGTCTGGGGGCGCTTTCATGAGGAAACGCCGGGCCGCTCCCAAGTTTCCTCATTCCCCCTCGGGGGTCCTGACGCGCAGCTTCAGCACTCGGAACGCGCGTTCAGCCGGCTGCAGCGGCAGCGGCCATCGCTTCGGCGCAGCGGCGGCCCAGTGCCGCATCGCTGGCTTCGACCATTACCCGCAGCACCGGCTCGGTGCCCGAGGCGCGGATCAACACCCGGCCGGCATTGCCGAGTTCACGCTCGGCCTGGTAGCGTGCGTCGGCAAGTTTCGGGTTGGTCTTCCAATCACTGCCGTCGCGCAGACGGACGTTGATCATGGTCTGCGGGTACAGGGTCACGCCGTCGAGCAGCGCGGCCAGCGTGCCGCCGCTGCGCCGCACGGCCTGCAGCACCAGCAGCGCGCTGACGATGCCGTCGCCCGTGGTGTGCCGGTCCAGCGCCAGCAGGTGCCCGGAGCTCTCGCCACCCAGGGCCCAGCCGCGCGCGCTGAGTTCTTCAAGCACGTAGCGGTCGCCCACCTGGGCGCGGACCATGCGCACGCCGCGCCGCGCCAGCGCCTGTTCGATGGCGATGTTCGTCATCAGGGTTCCGACCACGCCCGGCACCGGACGCTGCTGGGCGAGACGGTCCATGGCCATCACGTAGAGAAGCTCGTCACCGTTATACAGGCGCCCGCGGGCATCGACCAACTGCAGACGGTCGGCATCGCCGTCCAGGGCGATGCCGTAGTCGGCCCGGTGCTCGGCCACGGCCTTCACCAGCGCCTGAGGTGCCGTGGCACCGAAACCGGCGTTGATGTTCAAGCCGTCCGGGGCGCAGCCGATCGTCACCACCGCAGCGCCCAGTTCATGGAACACATCGGGCGCCACGTGGTAGGCCGCGCCATGCGCAGCATCGATCACGATCTTCAGCCCGCGCAGGCTCATGTCCTTGTCGACGGTGGACTTGCAGAACTCGATGTAACGGCCGCGTGCGTCCTCCAGCCGGCGCGCCTTGCCCAGCGTGGCCGCGTCCACCCACTGCGGCGGCTCGCCAAGTGCGGCCTCGACCGCCAGTTCCCAGTCGTCAGGCAGCTTCTCGCCCTTGGCCGAGAAGAACTTGATGCCGTTGTCAGGGTAGGCGTTGTGCGAGGCGCTGATCACAATGCCCAGGTCCAGCCGCAGCGCGCGTGTCAGGTAGGCCACGCCGGGCGTGGGCAGCGGGCCGGTCAGCAGGGTGTCGACCCCGGCTGATGCCAGGCCGGCCTCCAGCGCGCTCTCGATCATGTAACCCGAGATGCGCGTGTCCTTGCCGATCAGCACCGTCGGCCGTGTCATGCCACGCCGCAACACCCGGCCAACCGCATGGCCAAGGCGCAGCATGAAATCGGGCGTGATGGGCGCCTGGCCCACTGTGCCGCGGATGCCGTCGGTGCCGAAGTAACGTCTGCTCATGGTCTGTCTCCTCCCTCTTGATGTGGTGTTGCGGTCAGGCCGGCAGCGGCCCAGACTTTCAACGCGTCCACCGTGGCAGCCACGTCGTGCACGCGCAGCACATGCGCCCCGCGTTGCACGGCCGCCAGCGCTGCCGCCAAACTAGCCGGCAGGCGTTCACCGACCGCCCGGCCGGTCAGGCTGCCCAGTGTCGATTTTCGGCTCCAGCCGACCAGCAGCGGCCGACCCAGCGCCAGCAGTTCATGCTGCCGTTGCAGCAGAGCCCAATTGTGTGCGGGCGTCTTGCCGAAGCCGATGCCCGGGTCCAGCGTGATGCGCTCGGCGGCCACGCCCGACGCCACCACATCGGCCAGCCGCAGGCGCAACCACTGCAGGACCTCAGCGACCACGCCTGCGTCGTAGCGCGGGGCCGACTGCATCACACCTGGCTCGCCATTCATGTGCATCAGGCAGACGCCACAGGCCGGATGCGCCGCCACTGCAGCCAGCGCACCCGGCCGGGCCAGCGCCCGCACATCGTTGACGATGTCCACGCCCAGCGCGAGCGCCTCCCGCATCACCTCGGGCCGGCTGGTATCGACGGACACCGGCACACCCAGCGTGACCGCATGGCGCAGCACCGGGATCACCCGCGCCAGTTCCTCGGCCAGGTCGGGCTGGCGGGCGCCGGGCCGGGTCGACTCGCCGCCGATGTCGAGGATTTGCGCGCCTTGCTCCAGCAAGAGGTCGCAATGCGACTGCGCCGACGCCGCATCGGCATGCTGGCCGCCATCGGAGAATGAATCGGGCGTGGCGTTGACGATGCCCATCACCAGCGGCTGCAGCAGGCTGAGGCGGTAACGGGTGGTCTGCCAGAACATGGCGATGCAGGTCGGGTGCTGCTGGCCGGAACAACAACGGGGCCCGCAGGCCCCGTGTCGGGTTTCGGCTAACTTGGACTGTCAGACCACGGTGGCCGGCGTGCCGTCGGTGTTGACCTGGCCGCCACCGCTGGACGGGCCAGAGCCGCCGGTGCGCGGGTTGGGCGTCCAGTCTTTCGGCGGCCGCGGCGGCTTGCCATGCATGATGTCGTCGATCTGCTCGGCGTCGATGGTTTCCCACTCGAGCAGCGCCTTGGCCATCGCATGCATCTTGTCCTGGTTGCCCTCGATGTGCTTGCGGGCGACGGTGTACTGCTCGTCGATGATGCGGCGGATCACCGCATCGACCTTGCGCATCGTCTCTTCCGACATGCTGGTGGTCTTGGTGCTCGCCCGGCCAAGAAAGACTACACCCTCATTCTCGGCATAGACCATCGGGCCCAGCTCGTCGGTCATGCCATAGCGGGTGACCATGTCGCGGGCGATGGCGGTGGCGCGCTCGAAGTCGTTGCTGGCGCCAGTGGTCATCTGGTGCATGAACACCTCTTCCGCAATGCGACCGCCGAACAACACGCTGATGGTGGACAGCATGCGCTCCTTGTCCAGGCTGTAGCGGTCGCCTTCGGGCAACTGCATCGTCACGCCCAGTGCGCGCCCACGCGGGATTACCGTGACCTTGTGCACCGGGTCGGTCTTGGGCATCAGGCGCGCCACCAGCGCATGGCCGGCCTCGTGGTAG
>Ga0105047_10013429_pt1 | contig 13083 bp, 7 predicted proteins | sample MAT04_FD_78384 | JGI IMG/M metagenome (GOLD analysis project Ga0105047, IMG submission 78384) | Freshwater microbial communities from Lake Fryxell liftoff mats and glacier meltwater in Antarctica - MAT-04 (megahit assembly) | ecosystem: Environmental > Aquatic > Freshwater > Ice > Liftoff... | reverse complement strand
TGCCTCGGCCACCAAGGCGCGGTCTTCCGTATCGTCGAAGACGCGCTCAAATGCCCGCCGAGCGTCGCCGGCCAATTCGTTCCGTGCTGACAGCAAGGCCTCAGCTGGAGCCTGACCGGGCAACATGCTCAGTCGGCTGATCGCCTCCCGGGCAGCCGACAGATTTTGACCAGCCCGCACCTTCCCGTCGCGCGTCGAAGCCATGCGATGCCGGACGAGCACGATCACCAGCAGGATCGCAATCAACACAAGCAGAATCTTCGACCCGTGCTGTCGAAATCGCTCTGGGGCGGTTTCTAAATAATGGGCGAGCGAGTTCTGCTGAAGCTCATGTCGGCGGTCGGCATCCATAGGGAGGGGAAGTGTAGGGGAGATTGCGAAGACGCTCAACACCGGCAGGTAAGTTTGGTCCGACGAAGGGAAGGATGTGACCTTCACATAAGCAGTGTGGTCCCTGTCGCATCCGCAAATGCAGCACACTTTCAAATCATCCGTAACACCACCGTCAGACTCGGAGGAGACGGCCGTTTACATCCCCTATTTTAACGCTTAAGCCCTCCAAACTTGACGGAAGCACAAATCTATTCAACAATGTATCCGGATTAACGGATGGAGCAATAGCATCGTGACAATGCCCTTTTTAGAAATGGTCAGCCGCAGGGTCGTCGTGTTGGACGGCGCGATGGGGTCTAACTTGCAGACGCGCACGTTCGATCTCAAGCGCGACTGGATGGGGCAGGAAAACATCTCCGAAGTGTTGAACTTCACGCGTCCGGAAGTCATCCAGGAGATCCACGAAGAGTTCCTAAACGTCGGTTGCGATGCAGTTGAGACCAACACATTCGGTGCGAACAAGATCGTGCTGGCAGAGGCCGACATGCCCGAGCGCACGTTCGAGAACAACGTGGCCGCTGCCCAGATTGCGCGACGCGCTTGCGATAAATTTTCGACACCCGACCGCCCGCGATATGTCGTGGGCGCGATTGGTGGCGGGACCAAGTTACTGACGCTGGGCATGACGACCTGGGAGATCGTCGAGGATTCGTATTACACACAGGTGAGCGGGCTGCTCGCGGGGGGTATGGATGTGCTGCTGTTTGAAACGCAGCAGGATTTGCTGATCGTGAAATGCCTGATCGTCGCTGCGAACCGCGCGATGCGCGACGCCGGTCGACGCGTGCCGATTATGATGCAGGCGTCGATGGATCAGGACGCGGGCAACCAGATGCTGACGGGGTCGGACATCAGCGCGGTGGTTGCGTCGATGCTTCCCTATGACGACATCGACGTGCTGGGACTGAACTGCGCGTTCGGCCCGCCTGAGCTTACCGAAAGCGTACGGTACATCGCACAAAATTGGCCACGCTACGTGAGTGCGTTACCGAATGCGGGCCTGCCGATCATGGTCGATGGCAAGACGCAATTCCCGATGAATCCCACGGACTTCACGCGTGGCATGCTGCGATTTGTCGAGGAATTCGGGGTGAATATTGTAGGCGGATGTTGCGGGACGATGCCGGAACATCTGCGTGAATTGGTGCGGGCGGTTGGGGATTCGCAAGTGAAAGGTCGACTGTCAAAAACCCGCACCGTCGTTGCGCGGCCTCAAGTCTCCTCCATTATCACCGCTGAGGATATTCGTCAGGACAAGAGCTATCTGATTGTAGCAGAACGCACCAATACGAACGGATCGAAGAAGTTCCGCACGCTTTTGCAGAATGATGATTGGGATGGCTTGGTGAGCATGGCCCGCGAGGAGATGCGCGATGGGTCGCACATGCTGGACGTGTGCGTGGACTTTGTGGGACGCGATGGCGTGAAGGATATGCACGAGGTCGTGAAGCGCTTCGTCAACGCCATCTCCGCGCCGCTGATGCTGGATTCGACCAACCCCGACGTCCTTGAAGCGGGCTTGAAATTGGCAGGCGGGCGATGCGTGCTCAATTCGATGAACTTGGAGGACGGCGAGGAGCGCATCGCGCATATTTGCGGAATGGCTCGCAAATATGGGGCTGCTGTGGTGGCCGGGACGATTGACGAGGACAAGCTCAATGCCATGGCACGGACGGCTGATCGCAAGATTTCCATCGCGAAACGCATCCGTGATCTCGCGGTCGAAAAGTACGGCATGAAGGATGGCGATCTGCTGTTCGATCCCCTCGTATTGCCGATCTCGACAGGCATCGAAGAGGATCGTCGCAACGCATTGGAGACAATCGAAGGCACGCGACGCATCGCCCGCGAGCTGCCTGATTGTCATACTGTCGTGGGCTTAAGCAACGTCAGCTTCGGGTTGAAGCCATCGGCCCGCGTGGTGCTCAACAGCGCGTTTCTTCACGAGCTGCGTGAAGCAGGATTGACCAGCGCGATTGTGCATGTCAGCAAGATTCTCCCACGCAATCGCATCCCCGATGCACAGTGGGCGGCCGCTTTGGATCTGATCTACGACCGCAGGCGCGAAGGCTTCGACCCGCTGACTGCCTTCATCTCGCTCTTCCCCGACGCGGGTGAAGACATGACCGCCAAGGCAAAGATAACGATGGCTGACCTGCCCGTTGAGGAAGCCCTTCGCAAGCACATCATCGATGGCGAGAAGCGCGATCTGATCCCCTCGCTGGAACGCGCGCGAACTCAATACGCCCCGCTGGCCATCATCAACGATCATCTGCTGGATGGGATGAAAGTCGTGGGGGAATTGTTCGGATCGGGACAGATGCAGTTGCCTTTCGTCCTGCAAAGTGCTGAGACCATGAAGGCTGCGGTCGCCTATCTGGAACCGTTTATGGAGAAGGTGGCCGGTTCGACGAAGGGAAAAATTGTGCTGGCCACCGTGAAGGGAGATGTGCACGACATCGGCAAAAATCTTGTCGATATCATCCTCACCAACAACGGCTACACGGTTTTCAATCTCGGGATCAAACAGCCGATCAACGACATCCTTCACGCGTATACAGAGCACAAGGCCGATGCGATTGGCATGAGCGGGCTGCTGGTGAAAAGCGTAAACGTGATGAGGGAGAATCTGGAGGAAATGAACGCCCGCGGGGTGAGTGTGCCGGTGCTGCTGGGAGGCGCTGCCCTCACCAAGGATTATGCGGTGAACGACTTGGCGGGGCTTTACACGGGCAAACTGTTTTATTGCAAAGACGCGTTTGGCGGACTCAGTGTTATGAACGCAATCCACGACGGCAAGGTGGGTGATGCGTACGACGATCAGCAGAAAGACGCCAAGCGTCGTGCAGACCTGCGCGCCAACGCAGTCAAACCGCAGGTGATCGAGAACCTTCCCGCACGGTCGGAAATCAAAAATGACAACCCTGTTCCCGTCCCGCCTTTCTGGGGCAAGCGCACGGTGAGCGGCATTCCGCTGGAGCAGGTGTTTGCGTATATCAATCCGAATGCGCTGTTCATGGGTCAGTGGGATTTCAAAAAGCGCGGTCTAAGTGAAGACGACTACGAGAAACTTCTGGATGAAAAAGTGCGCCCGGTGTTTGAAAATCTCAAGAAACGCGCGGCTGCCGAGAAGTTGCTCGACCCGAAGGTGGTCTATGGTTATTTCCCCTGTCAAAGCGATGGCGACGATCTGATCGTCTATCACGAGGATGTGTTTTCGCTCGGTGATTGCGGCTGCGGAACGACGCATGGGCCCAAGTGTCGGATGAAACCGTCGACCGCGCCGCGCGAGCGATTACGCTTTACCTTCCCGCGACAGGAAACCCGTCGCCGGCTGTGCATCGCGGACTTTTTCCGCTCGAAGGCATCGGGCGAATACGACGTGCTGGGCGTGCAATTGGTGACGATGGGCGAGCGGGCTTCGGAGTTGGCGCAGGAGCTTTTTAAGTCGGACAAGTATCAGGAATATCTCTACCTGCACGGTTTCGGTGTGGAGTGTGCCGAGGGCCTGGCGGAGCTTTGGCATAAGCGCATGCGGCAGGAACTCGGATTCGGGTCTGAAGACGCGCCTACGGTCGACAAACTGTTCCAACAAAACTATCGCGGAAGCAGATACAGCTTCGGCTACCCCGCCTGCCCGAATCTCGAAGATCGAACGAAAGTCGTGCAACTGCTCGACCCCCAAAGCATCAACGTATCCCTCAGCGAAAACTTCATGCTTGTGCCGGAGCAATCCACGGATGCGTTGGTTGTTCATCACCCCGCGGCGAAATATTTTGATGTTTAAAGGAGTCGAAAGTCAGTGCTCCGTAGTCAGTTGATGTGAATGTTGAGTCACTGCATTTTCGACAATCGCCATTCGACAATCGATTGTCAGGACTACCGACGATGGATCAATGACTACCGACCATGAAACTCGACCCAACATTCGTTCTCGCTAACTATGTTGAATCCTGCGTCTGGCTTGGCATAGGTGTGGTCGCGTTCCTTAAGCGGACCAGCAAATGGAGTATCGGGCTGGCAGGGGCGTTTGTTGCGTTTGGGGCGAGCGATATCGTGGAAACGCGCACCGGTGCGTGGTACACGCCTTGGTGGATGTTGACGTGGAAAATCTTGTCAGTGCTGTTGATCGTGATCTGCGGATATGCAGTCTTGCGGATCTCGCGTCGAAAGCGCGGGAAGTCTTAACCCAACTCGGGTGGTAGCTGCAGGCGTCGCATGTCGAGGGCATTTTTGCTACTCGACAATCAATGTGTGACGTTCAGCATCCATTGCCACAGTTCACGGTTCACGATCCGTGGTCCACGGCGTCCACGGACCTAATCCATTCGCTCCCGACGATTGCTCCCTCTACAATCCCGCGCTGCTGATGTCGTTGTCGGATTTGCCTACTGCATCTGATCTGCAAAGAGTCGGGCCGCTACGGTCGGCGGACGATCTGTCGCGCACTGAGCTTCGCCGGGCGATGGGCATCGTCACGGTTGCGTGGATGTTTGGATCGGTCTGGATGAATCTGACTGCCGGCGCGCCGATCACGCAGTTTGCCAAGGGGCTGGGGGCCAGCGAGTTTCAGTTTGGTGTGCTGTCGGCATTGCCGTTCATTGCGTCGCTCTTTTCATTGCCGGCCAGCCTGTTGACCGAGCGCACGGGGGCACGGAAGCGCATCTTTCAGTGGGGGTTGTACAGCCAGCGATTCATGTGGATTCCACTGGCGATTGTGCCCTTGCTACTCGTGCAGCATTACGGGCAACCGGCCAGTGAGCCGGCCATGCTGGTCTTCCTCGCGTTCGTGCTATTGATGCACGCGGGTCAGTCGATTGGCGGGCCTGCGTGGGTAAGTTGGATGGCCGACCTCGTGCCTGATCGCGCTCGGGGGAAGTATTTTTCCAGACGTCGCCAATGGGGCATCGTCACTGCTATCCCTGCTGCCATTTTGGTGGGCGTGGTCATGGACCGCTGGGCACACCTATCGGCGGCTGACCCAACGTCTCACGTCAACGTCCTTCACGTCTGCGCGATTGTGTTTCTGGTGGCGTGTCTGTTTGGGGTGGTGGACATCTTCATGTTTCATTGGGTACCGGCCATACACAAGGAGCCTCAACGTGGGCTGCATTTATTTCACGCGCTGGCCGAGCCGTTGCGCAATCGGTCTTTTCTTTGGTTCGCGGGGATGATCGCGACGCTGGTGTTTGCGGTTAGTTTTATGGGGCAGTTTGTCATTCTGCACTTGATCAGAAGAGTGGGGGTGACAAACACCGAAGTGCAGTTGATCACACTGGTCACCCCGATGCTCGCGCAGCTGATTGTCCTGCCTGCCTGGGGACGCGCAGCCGACCGCATGGGGAAAAAGCCGTTGCTGGCCATCGCAGGTTTGGGGCTGGTCGGGCCGGCAGTGCTGTGGTGCTTTGTCACGCCCCAGCACCTTTGGATCGCTTACGTGGCATCGGCGTTGGGGGCGGCCACGTGGACGGGCGTGGAAATTGCCAACTTCAATCTCGTCCTGGAACTCAGCGCGTCCAAAGGAGAGGGACCTGACAAAAAACCCACTGGCGGATCGGCTTACTTCGCAATGAACAGCATCATCATCAACGTCGCGGGGCTCGTCGGTGGATTGACCAGCGGGGTCGTTGCGCAACGCCTGGAGCACTGGACATGGCAACCGCTGGCGACGATGCGGGCTATCGGCGCGTACGACGTGCTGTTCATATTAAGCGCGGTCCTGCGCCTGGCTGCGGTCGTCGTTTTCCTTCCGTATATCCACGAACCCACGGCACGAGGCACGCGCGAGGCGTTACGTTTCATGACCGCCAACATCTACAACAATCTCTATAACGCGGTGTTGCAACCGTTGCGATTTGTGGGATCACGATTGGAGAGCTACCGGAATCCGTAGTTTCATTCGCGGCGTTGCGGTTCACACTTTCGAATCATGGAAAGATGCCGGATCGCGTGATACAACGACTGCATGGCTGTTGAAATTGAAGCGAAGATCAAGGTGAACGATTTGTCGGTTGTCCGTGCGCGGCTGCAGGATGTGAAGGCCACCTTCGTCCGGAACGCGCTGGAGACAAATGTGTTTTTCGATACGGAGGATCGCTCGCTTCTGGCTGCCGACGAGGGGCTTCGGCTGCGTCACACGCATGCCATTGAGGATGGCAAGGATGAGTACGTGATCACCTTCAAGGGCGCCCGCCAGCAGGGTCAGTTCAAGAATCGTGAGGAGATCGAGCTGGAGGTGTGCGCGTTTGGCGATGCGATTACCCTGATCGAGCGGCTGGGATTTTCGCGGACGCTGACCTTCCAGAAAAAGCGCGAAACGTGGAAGCTCGACAACTGCAGCGTCGAGCTGGATGAACTGCCCCGGCTCGGTTTCTTTGTCGAGATCGAAGGCCCGCGTGATGAAATCATCTCGCGCGTCAGGCAAACCTTGCAGCTCGGCGACCGCCAGCTCGTCAAGCCAAGCTATATCGCCATGCTGATGACGCACCTGCAGGAAAACGGAGAGAAGACGAAAGTCGTTGAGTTTGCGAAGTAGGAGCGCTTTCACTTCCCATGTCGACTTGATCGATCCATATGCACGGCCAGCAGGGTGACGTCCGCGGGGGTGATTCCGCTGATGCGCAGAGCCTGGCCTAGGGATCGTGGGGTGAACTTGATCAGCTTTTGCCGCGCTTCGTTGCGCAATCCCACCACGCGGGCGTAGTCGATCGCGTCCGGGATGAGCTTTGTCTCCAACTTTGCAAATCGCTCGATCTGTTTATCCTGCCTCGCGATGTACCCTTCATATTTCACGCGAATCTCGATCAGGCGGGCAACATCCCGCGGGACGTTCTTCAGCGCATCATGGTGCACGACGAGATCATCCCACGATGTCTCAGGCCTGCGCAGGATTTCTGACAAAGACACGCCAGCCGATTGAAGTTCGCTCAGTAGGGCGAGCGAAGTTTGAACCGCGTCATGTCGCGCGTTGAAGCGCTCCCACCGATCGTCGTTGACCAGACCGATCTCCCTGCCGATCGGTGTGAGACGGTCATCGGCGTTGTCGCTGCGCAGATGCAGGCGATGCTCTGCTCGGCTGGTGAACATGCGATACGGTTCGGTGGGCGGCTTGGTGACGAGGTCGTCGATCAGCACGCCGATGTATGCCTGATCACGACGCAGCACCACGTCGGCTCGGCCAGTGCGGGCATGACAGGCGGCGTTAAGACCGGCCATCAAACCCTGGGCGGCAGCTTCTTCGTATCCGCTGGTCCCGTTGATTTGCCCCGCCAGAAAAAGCCCCGCGACCGCTTTGGTCTCCAGCGTGGATCGGATCTGCGTCGGCCAGACCATGTCATATTCGACCGCATAGCCGTAGCGCAAAATCTCGACATTCTCGAGTCCGGGGATGAGGCGGACGATTTGTTCCTGAACATCGCCGGGCAGCGAAGTCGATATGCCGTTGCAGTAGATCTCGTTGGTGTCGAGTCCTTCTGGTTCCAGAAAAATATGATGCGATGCCTTGTCGGCAAAGCGGACGACCTTGTCTTCGATGCTGGGGCAATAGCGTGGGCCAGTCGATTGAATCTGCCCTGAATACATGGGCGCGCGATGAAGATTAGCGCGGATGATTTCGTGCATCGCCTCGTTGGTCGTCCCGAGGTAGCAGGCCACCTGCGTCAGGGGGGGCTGCCATCGCGCGGACGGCGTGGGAGCCGAGACGGAGTCGTCAGGCGCAGGCGAGAGCGGGTCATATTCGTTCAGATACGAGAACGGCGCGGGCGCTTCGTCGCCGGGCTGAATCTCAAAACGGGAGAAATCGATGGATTCCCGCTTGAGGCGTGGCGGAGTGCCGGTCTTAAGGCGACCCAGTTCCAGTCCGAGATTTTCCAGGCACCCGGACAGTCCCTTGGCCGCAGATTCCCCGACACGTCCGCCTTCGGTTTTGGTTTCGCCCGTGTGCATCAAGGCGCGCAAGAATGTGCCGGTGGTGATAACGACAGATCGGGCGCGCAGGCGGGTCCCGTCGGCCAGCGTGACACCGGTGATACGTCGGCGAGTGGCGCCTTCGGAATCGGATGCCCCTCCGGTTTCAATCGCGTCCTCGTTATTGGCGAGTTCCGTTTCAATCGCACCGGCTTCACCTTGTACGATCGTGAGGTTGGGACAGGTCGCGAGCAGACGTTGCACTTCAATCGCATAGCGATATTTGTCGGCCTGGGCGCGTGGTCCCCAGACAGCCGGGCCCTTGGATCGATTGAGCATCCGAAACTGGATGCCCGCGTTGTCGGTGGCAATGCCCATCAGCCCGCCCAGCGCGTCGATCTCGCGCACCATCTGTCCCTTGGCCAGCCCTCCGATGGCCGGGTTGCAGGACATTTGCCCGATCCGCAATGGGTCGAACGTCACAAGTGCGCTACGTGCGCCGAGGCGCGAGGATGCCCACGCCGCTTCCGCGCCAGCGTGTCCACCTCCGATGATGATGACGTCGAAATCAGTCGTCACGGGGGCAGGATAGCATGGCAAGGCAGAAGGATGAAGGCAGAAGGAGGAAAGGAAGGCGTCCGGAGCAGGGTTTCGCCGCGGGGCTTGCCCCGCGCTTCTGTGAAACGCGTTGTGACTGACAAGGGCGCGCGATGAAATTTATCGAGCGGTACGGAGCGACACGCGCGCAGGGAAAGTAGGCTTGACCGAAAACCATAATTATCGTTGACTTGCGGGATATCAATGATACTTTCTTGCGTTGCGTCCTTTCTTACTAGTAAACAATGAAACACATCGCTCAAGCGTTCCTTGGTCGTGCCCCAGTGTAACGGGATGGTGTCAGCGTATGAGTTTGTCGGATCGTCCGGGGAGACTTAACGCCGGGCACCCGATTGCCCACGTGTCAACGACTGGAGTCGAAGCTTGGCGACAGTCCACCGAAGGTTCCGTGCGGTTCATCGGTTTCGACGGCTTGGATATTCTGTCTGGCTGCATCGAGTGTATTCGTGCAAAGCGGCTCTCGACAGTAACGCGATGCAGCCCCCTCGGCTGACCCCTGTCGAGGCGGATCGCGAGATGGGAGCGACGTCGTCTCAATTCTCTTTTGGAGGTGTTTCGTGAAAATGCATGTTTTATCGTTCGTCACTGTGTCGCTTATTGCGACATTCGCCTCGGCCGCAGCGATCGTCGACTATGATTTTCGTCAGAACGTTAACCTGTTGAACGCGGACAACGTGCTGATCAGCGCCACGAGTACCACTGGCACGGTCGCGGCGTCTCGGTTGAGGGGGAATCTGGACGAAAACAACGCTGCCGCTTGGAACGGCGGAACGACATCGGGCAACGCGATTACCATCGACTTCCAGACGGTGCGCAACGTCAAAACGATCCGCATGAACGCGCAACAGACCGGCAACGGGATCGGCGGTGCGATAGTCGAGAAGTCGTCCGACGGCATTTCGTGGTCACCCGTGAGCGGCACGTTCTCCACGCCGGCTGCGTCGGGCACCAGCAATGAGACGAATTTTGTACTCAACTCGGCGGCAGACACGCGCTACATGCGCGTCACGCGAAACGACGCCGGAGGGACTCCCTGGCGGTTGAATGATCTCCGCGTCTACGGCGACACCGGCGCGCTCGCTGGCGATCGGCACCTCGATGTCGTTGCTCGGTCCGCTTACAACCCCCCAAACGTCACCTGGGCAAGGTCTGGCTTCAGCGGCGAAGATGGCATCAACGCGACCGGGTTGGTGGACGACAGCCCGTCTTCGATCTCACGGCAAATCTGGTACAGCTTCGGACAGGGGAACAAGAGCACGTGGGTGGAACTGGATCTCGGCCGGTTGGTGGAACTACGCTCGCTGGGCATCAACTTCGCCGCCGGTTACATCAACAACAGCAACAGTCTTAAGTTTGAAGTGCACGGATCGACCTCACCCAATTCTTCCGGCGACGTGACGAGCGCTCCGAACACCGATGCCTCGAACAACTTCGCCGGCAGCACGCTGCTGCTGGATCACGCCACCGGTTCGGTCGTCGAGGGTCTGAACTACTTCGACCTGAACTATTTCGTTGGCCGTTATGTGCGGATTGATTTCTTTGAACCGACGGACTCATTGCGGTTCAGCGATCTCATGGTTTACCAGTACGTGCCCGAGCCGACATCGCTCTTGGGCGCTGCGATTGTCCCGTTCTTGATTGGTCGCCGCAGGAGGGCATGATGCGACGTAAAGCCTTTACCTTGGTCGAATTGCTGGTGGTCATCGGCATCATCGCGTTGCTCGTGGCGATGCTGCTCCCTGCCCTGAACAAGGCCAGAATGCAGGCCACGCGTGTGACCTGCATGTCCAATATGCGTCAGGCCGTCATGGGCCTGATTATGTACGCCACCGACTATCGCCAGTACCCCTTCAACGGCCAGCCCGGACAGGGTGTGGCCCTTGTCGGCACGAGCGGTTTCGGCGAACCCCCATACTACGGTGTCCCCGCTTTCGAGGGGGGGCGCGGAACTCCGAGCCACTGGCGGGCCTGGCTGATTCAGTTGAAATATGGATCTGCAGACGCGCTCGGCTGTTCAACCTCAACCCCGGATGGCATGGTGAGCGACGGGGATTACGCCGGTGCCAATTTTCTTGAACCGGCGTACTCCGCGTCGTTGATGAAAACGCCCCCGTTCGTCTACTTCGGCACCGGCGTCGATGTCTGGGGTACCAACGAACGCTGGACGGGGCTTTTTACCAGCGACTATCCCCCCGAACGCGCCGCCCGAAGCTACAAGTTCAAGGGTCGCCACCCGATACTGATGGACTCGTATGTGCGCGTGCCTAACTACAGTAAACTCACGCCACACACGATCATGCACTCGCACGGCGACAGCGAACCGACCTATTCCACTCACCGCTATGACCATACGCTGGGCTGGACCGACGGATCGGCACAGACCATCCTCCGCCCACGATACCTGCCTCCTGGCGGGCTGGTGCTGGAAGGATACGACTGGCGCAGACACTAAATGTCAGTTATTAATGATTTGTTCACGATAGCGCGACGAAAGCGCGGGGAAGCCCCGCAGCGAAACCTGGTTGGCGACGCGTCTACGAGTCTTGAATGAGAATGTTTGAACGCGCCCCGACCCCCACTTCCAACTCCTACGTCCGACTCCCCACTTCGACCCCGCTTGGCAGTGCTTGCGGCGTGTGCGTCGGTCCGGCTACGTGCATTTTGATTTCATCGTTTGTGTCGCGCCAGACCTTCATGCGATCCAGCGCGATCAGGCGATCTCCGCCACCTGCGGGCGTGCGATGCACGTGGTAGACCGCGAACAGTTCTGAACCGTCGGGGGAGGCGATCACGCAGTTGTGACCCGGGCCCGAGACATCGTCCGTGCGACGGAGCACCGGGTTTATGGCTGACTTGTCCCACGGGCCCATGGGCGAATCTGACACCGCAAATCCCACCGCATAGAGCGGATCAAAAAATCCGCGACCCGAGTACATCAGTACGTAGCTGTTGTCCCACTTGAAAACAAACGGACCTTCGTTCCAGACCGTGCCTTCCCAGCGCTGGCTCGGCCCGACGCATCGCACGGGCGAACCGATAGTCGACAGCAGATCGCTGGCCAGCTCAATCGCGTAGATTTCGCTCCGGGCATTTTCCGAGCAATCGAGTGAGTAATACAAAAACGACCGGCCATCGTTGTCGATCAAAACGTGGGCATCGATTGTGGCGCACCCGACATCGAAGAGCGGGGTGCGCACGTCTTCAAAGGGCCCGAGGGGTGAATCAGATTTCGCGACACAAATACGGTGACTGCTGCGGTTGGAGGCGACGCGTCCGACTGCGTTGTAAAAGAGATAGAACGCGCCGTCTTTCTCGACGACGCACGGAGCCCAGAAATGCCGCCGGCCCCAGCTTTTGGAGGTCTTGCGAAAGGCAAGTCCCTGCTCGGTCCATGAGACGAGATCATTGGAGGTCCAAACGATAAACCCCTGCGTGACTGCCGATGTCGCATACATGTAATAGGTCTCCCCGACGCGCAGGACGAACGGATCGGCAGCGTTGATCGGGAGCGGGTTGCAATAGGTTGCCGGAGCATCGAAGGCGTCCAGCGGGCTCGACCGCATATCCAGGGCAAAAGTGCCGGCGGCGGTTGGATTGGACGAGGCTATTCGGTGCAGGGTCGAAGGGCTCACGCAAAACGTATCGACCAAATATGGGGGGACGCATTATTTGCCGATGCGAAAATTGTGAACGGGGGTGGGCGTGCGCTGACAACCTGATAATGAGCACCTGTCCAAGCGATGCAGTTGTGTTCAAGTGATGGCAGCGTCGGATGGACATCCCCGTGTAGCCGCCCAGCTTGCTGGCGGTCCGGGGGTTCACCACCGTAAGCCAGCCGGGCGGCTACACGAAGCGTTGCGCAAGCCAGTTCAGTGGTCACTCGCGCGGGTTGACCGTGGGATCTCGTCGTTATTCGAAAGAATGAAGTCGCTCGCGGGATCGCTCATCCACCAGATTTGCTGATGATGGTGCAACAGTGCAGTCACATTTCTACCGGGAAAGGCCAGCCAAAAATCGCTCAGTTGAAGGTGTTCAAGCAGGACGGAGACGGCCAACTCCAGAAGCGGCAGATCGCCGGGTGAGAAGCAGACCGCATCGGCGTGGTTACTGGTCTCGAGGTGTGATGGGTCGATCCCGATTTGCCGCAGCAGACCGGGGAGCCACGAT
>Ga0105047_10013428_pt1 | contig 13084 bp, 11 predicted proteins | sample MAT04_FD_78384 | JGI IMG/M metagenome (GOLD analysis project Ga0105047, IMG submission 78384) | Freshwater microbial communities from Lake Fryxell liftoff mats and glacier meltwater in Antarctica - MAT-04 (megahit assembly) | ecosystem: Environmental > Aquatic > Freshwater > Ice > Liftoff... | reverse complement strand
TGAAGGTTTCGGTGGTGGCGAGGCAGGTGGGGGCGAGGAAGGCGGCGAGTTCGTTGCCGTCGGCGTGGGCGCTGAGGCCGTGGATGGTGCGGACTTCGCATTGGACGTCGTAGAAGCGGTTGTAGATGCGCACGCGCTTCTGCCCGTCCTGCAAACGCCGGCCGAGGGTGTGTTGGGGGGTGAAGCCGACGAACAGGAGCAGGTCGCTGGGGCGTTCGATCGATTGCTTCAGGTGGTGCAGCACGCGGCCGAACTCGCAGGTGGGGCTGGAGGCGATGATCACGCACGGCCCGCGGTCGGCGTTGATCTGGCGGGACTGCTGACTGCTCTTGGCCAGCGTGATGCGCTTGGATGCGAACAGATCTTCCGTGCCGATGAGTTTGGCGGTTTCGTCGTCGAAATCGTTGCGATGCTTTTCGGTGACGTCGGTCATCTCGACGCCCATCGGCGAATCGACGTAGACGTTCATGGCGGGGATTTTCCCCTGGCGCATGAACTTGTGCATGTACCACAGCATCGTCTGCGTGCGCCCGACGGCGAAGCTGGGCACGATCAATCGGCCGCGGCGGGTGAGGACGGTCTGCACGGCGTCGAGCAACTGCGGTTCGATCTCGCTCACCGGCCCGTGCGTACGCCCGCCGTAAGTGGATTCGGAAATCACCAGATCAAACTTGCCGGGCAATGGTGCCGGGTCTTGGATGATCGGCGTGTTGAACCGCCCGATGTCGGCGGTAAACAGCAGCGACCGCTGCTTGCCGGCTTCCAGCCATTCCACCGTCACATACGCGCTGCCGAGGATGTGCCCGGCGTTGAACAGCGTCACCTTCGCGCCGGCCACGTCGATCGTCTGGTTGTACTTGATCGTCTTGAACTGCCGCGTCGTCCGCAGCACGTCGCCTGCGGTGAAGATGGGCTTGATCTCGGGGTCGCCCGGCCGGCGCTCGCGCTTGTTCAGGTAGTCGGCGTCTTCCTGCTGGATCTCCCCCGCATCCGTCAACACCACGCGCGCCACGTCGGCGGTCGCTTCGGTGCAGTAGATGGGGACGTCGACGCCTTCCTTCGTCAGCACCGGCAGTTTGCCGCAATGATCCAGATGCCCGTGCGACAGCACGATCGCGTCCAGATGCCGCAGCTCCTCCGGCATCCACGCATTGAACGACCGCGATTCGTCGCGCCGGCCCTGGTACATCCCGCAATCCAGCAGGATGCGCTTGCCGTTGATCTCAAGGAGGTGCGAAGAACCGGTGACGGTACGACAGGCGCCGAGGAATTGAATTCGCATGGGAATAGTTTAGCCGCAGATGGACGCAGATGAACGCGGATGCAGACCGAAAACGTTTTGCCACGAATCACACGAATGAAGCACGAATGGAAATGCCTTTGATTCGTGGCCTATTCGTGTGATTCGTGGCTGAACGCATTTCATCTGCGTTTATCTACGTCCATCTGCGGCTAACCATTTATCCCGCTTTGCGAGTGTCCAGGATCGTCCCGTCCGGTTGCGGTTTGAAAGGGCAGCTCGTGCATTGTTCGCGGCGGGTGCTGGGTTCGAGGCCTTCGATGCGGGGATCGGGTTGGCCGGATCTCAGGACGGGCTCGGCGGAGTCGCCGGCGCGTTTCTGAAGCAGGTCGAGGATCAGTTCATCGATGCCGAGCGGTTCGACGAGCTGATACGCCGTGCCGGGAAAATCGACCGCCGCCTGGGAGAGGAGGGAGGGGATGTCGCGGGTGAAGTGTTTGCCGAAGCTGAGGAAGAACGGCACGCAGGTGATCCGCGTCGCGCCCCGCTTGACGGCCGCAGCGTACGCGGTGGCGATGGAGGGTTCGCATAGCTCCATATGAGCCGGTTCGACGATGTCGTAATGAGTCGAGAACCGCTCGCCGAACAGGCGCGCGACTTCTTCGAGCATCAAATTGCTTTCCATCCGACGGCTGCCGTGATCGACGATAATGATGGCTGGTTTCATGGTTGTTTGCGTTTTAAAGGTTCAGATCGGACACGGATTGCACGGATCGATCACAGATGTCACAGATAAGAATCAATTCAAGGCGAAACGATACTCCGACGTATCGATCCGACGCATTGATCTGTATTTCATCTGTGCGATTTGTGTCCCATTCAAACCCTAGTTCATGCCTTTGCGTTCGGCCAATCTTACCCGGACCGACGCGCGATTTCCTGCGCGGGTGTAGTGGACGATCACTTCGTCGCCGGGGTCGGATTTTCGGAGCAGGTCGGTGAGGTCGTAGAGGTTGCCGATCGGCTTGTCGTTCCAGCCGACCAATACATCGCCGTCGATAAGTCCCGCGCCAGCGGCGGGGGAGTTGGGGACGGTGCCGCCGATGCGGACGCCGCCGGTGCTTTGGTCGGAGCCGTAGTCGGGGATGACGCCCAGCGACGAGCGGCCCATGCGCGTCGATTGCGTTGCGGGCTGGGTCGTCGATCCGGGGGTGTCGATCCCGGTCATCATTCCTGTGCCGTCGTACTTATCGATGTACGCTTCGCGCGGCGCTTCTGCCAGTTGGACCGCGAGCGTGGCGACGACGTATGAGATCTCTGCCACACCGTCGAAGTTCACCAGCTTCGCGTCGTCGTCGGGGTGGTGATATTCGGCGTGCAGGCCGGTGAAGAAGAAGAGGACGGGGACTTTCTTCATCGCGAAGGATTGGTGGTCGCTGGGTCCGAAGCCGCCTTGGCCGATGCTGCGGAATTCGAGCGGGGAGGATTGGTCGAGTTTTTCGAGCATCGGCGCAAACGCCGCCCGCGTCCCGCCACCGCCGACGGACAGGATGTTGTTTCGCGCCCGGCCGACCATGTCCAGGTTTAGCATCGCGACCATCTTCTCCACCGGCACGGGCGAATGGTTCACGAAGTATCCGCTGCCGAGCAGGCCCGATTCTTCGCCGGAGAAGGCGACGAAGAGGACGGAGCGGTTCAATTTTAGTTTCGATAGTTCCTCTGCCACCGCCATCATCGCCGCCGTGCCGCTGGCGTTGTCGTCGGCGCCGTTGTGGATGAGATTTTCCCCCGGCTTGCGGCTTCCGAACGCGCCGTGGCCGATATGGTCGTAGTGCGCACCGATCACCACCACCTCGTCCTTCTGCGGCCCCGATCCGGGCAGCAGACCGACGACGTTGCGGGTGATCGTCCGCTGCACCTCCAGATCCACTCTGCCGCGCGCGGTATTGGTATCGACGAGGAACGAGTTGGGCTTGCCCGACCGATCGATCGACCGCTGCAATTCAAGTAAATCCCTGCCGCCAATGAGTTTGCGCGCCAGATCGGGCGTGACCGACACCACCGGAATCGCCGCGATCTCAAATCGTGACCCCAGCGACACGAACGGCCTTAGCGGCGCATCGTCCGCATGGTTCTCCGCAGGATTCACCAGCAATAGCGCCTTGGCACCGCGCGATCGGGCTTCCTGCGCCTTTTTCGTAATCGGTGCGTTGTCGGAAAACTCATCGCCGGTGAACCGGCTCTTTCCCTTGTCGTTGTGCGGCTCGTAACGCATCGCGACCACCACGCGGTCGGTCAGGTCGATGCCGGCGAAGTCGTCGTAGTTGTATTTTTTGGAACCGACGCCGTACCCGACGAACGCGATCTTGCCTTCGAACGTGCCCGTCGGGCTGAACGCCAGCGGGCGGTAGTCGTGATCCAGCCGCAGGGCTTCGTTGTTGAGCGACAAATCGTTGCCCTTCCCCATCGCGGCGGGTCCGGGGAGGTCGAAGGTCTGGCGGTACGACCCGATCGCGGGGAGGGTTTCGAGGCCCAGATCGTGGAAGCGCCTGGCGATGTAATCTGCGGCGGCGTCCGCTCCGGGGGTGCCGGGTAGCCGGCCTTCGCGGGCGTCGTCGGCGAGCCAGTAAATGTCGTCCCGGATCGTCCCGACCGCCGGGCGCGTGGTGGGGGCGTCCGAGCCCGGAGACTCGCAGGCGGGCAGCATGAGCGCGATCAGCGCGAGAAATCGTTTCATCGTGGGGCGATTGTAGGGTTAAACGCGAAGAGGCGAAGATGCGAAGCAGGCCCGTTTCCCGGTTTCTCTTCGCACGTTCGCTTCGTCGCGTTTGGATGAGATTTACCGATCCGCGAAAAAAAGATCGTTATCGGCCACAGATTGTAGTTGATCCGGCGCGGGGGGCGCGTGACGATTGAAGCATCATGGAGAACACACCCAATGACAGGCGGTGAAGACATCTCCTGGAAGGCCTTGGGCCGGATTGTTCGCGAGTGGGCGGGCGACCCGGCCGAGTTGACCGAAGTCATCCCCCTCAATGGCGGAAGCGTAAATAACACGCTGCTCCTGGTCACCGGCGATTTCCGCAAGGCGGTCCTCAAAATCACCCCGCATCGCGTGAATCGAGACCTCGAGACCGAAGCCTTCCAACTCCATCACCTGAAATCGCTCGGCCTGCCCGTCCCGGAGGTGTACGCGGCGCATACGGCATCCCTCGACGACCCGAACAGCTTCGTGCTCATGGAGTACGTCGAGGGCATCACGCTCGCCAACGCGCACAAGCAACTCCCGGCCGACCAGTACGACGCGCTACAGCACGAACTGGCGGAGTTGGTGCTGAAACTGCACGCCCACACGCGCGACAGCTATGGAAAGATCGACGCCACCGGCAACCACCAGACCACCGATTGGCCGTCGTTTTATCGATCGATGTACGACCACGCGGTGCAGGTCGTCGAGCAGATGAACGACCTGCCGATCAAAGTGCGTAAGAAAATTGAAAAGCTGCATGTCCGACTCGATCAGTTCCTCGTCCACCAAGACAAGCCGCGCCTCTGCCACGGCGATCTCTGGGGCCAGAACGTCCTCGTTGCCCAAGATGCCGCCGGCGATTGGCGCATCCGTTCGCTGCTCGATCCCAGCCTTCGCTACGGCCACGCCGAGTGCGAACTGGCGTATCTGGATCTGTTCAAAACCTGCACCAAGCGCTTCCGCCGCGACTACCACGCCGGGCACAAGCTGGATGACGACTACCACCGCATCCGCAAGCCCATTTATCCGCTTTACCCGATGATCAATAACGTGCAGTATTTCGGAAGCGCGTACATCTCGCCGCTATTGCAGGCGGCGGAACAGGTAACTGCGGTGGCGTAAGCGTCAGTCAACGTTGCATTTCAACGCCCGTCGAAAGCCGCCCTCCCCGCAGCCAATGCCGTTTGCGTAACGGATCAGGCAATCGCCTTGGATGATCGTGCCGTTACTCGAAGTCAGCCTCATCATCGGCACCGCCTGTAAAGTTTTCCTGTTTTGACATTTGCAAGAGCAAATTGTCGCACTTTGCAGGGCCGGGCCAGTGCCTGGAAATCCTCCTCGTAACGACAATCCGCACGAGGCTCAGCCGCACGAGCAGAAATAGATCGCCGTTTTTCGGCTAGAAACGCGTGCAGCATATTTTTTTTCACAGATTATCGGAATTAGACTTGCAGTACGGCGACACATGCACATAAACAGAACTTCACCTGACCGATCCGGCCTCCGGTCAGGCGGGGAAGACAGTCTTCCCCACGAGATTTGACCCCTGTTGGGCTGACCGCGTCTGCGGTCGTTCCGTCCAACAAACACGAGACCACGGCCTTGCACCCCCGTAGGGAGTGACCCGCCTTCAGGGATCATTCAGCCACGGTGCAAGGATCGGGAAGGAATAAGCAATGGTAGCTGCGACGACCGAACGACACGCTGATTCTGTGTACCGTAATCGTTTCCAAGACGCGATTGCAGGTGTCATCGAAACCCTCGAAGGGCGCACTCTGCTTTCCAGCACGATCTCCGGTGGCGAGCTTATCGTCAGTGGTAGCGAAGCCCGCAACAACAGCATCTCGGTTGACCTGTCGGCCGACCGTATGACGTATGGCGTGAAGGTTAACGCGGAACGCAGAACCTTCGCCGCTTCCAAGGTGAAGGCGATCACGATCGAAGGCGGCCGCCTCAACGACGCCATCACCGTATCGAAGAAAGTCTACATCGGTGCCGAAATCACCCCCGGCGCAGGCGACGACACCGTTATCGGCGGGTCGGGTGATGACCAGGTCTTCGAAACCTCCGGCAACAACGCAATCTACACCCAGAACGGCAACGACGTCGTCATCGGCGGAGAAGGCAACGAGACTGTCTACGGCGGGTACGGCGACGATGTCTTCTTCGGCAACGGAGGAGTTGACCGCTTCTATGGCGAGTTCAACAACGATTACTTCGAAGGCGGCGAAGGCAGGAACGTCGTCTACGGCGGGCCGGGCACCGACAAGGCGGTCAACGGCGGGTACATCCGCGACGTCGAATCCTACGCCGGCCAGCCCGGTGTGAAAGCGGCGGCGAGCGCGACCTTCCGGCTCGCCAGCGGCGTTCTCACCGTCACCGGATCGACCACCAGCGCCAACGTCTTCAGTCTCTCCACCAACAGCGCAAAGACCAGCATCTCGATCCTGGCGGGTACGGCGTCACAGTCGTACGCCGTCGGCTCGATCAGCTATATCAAGTTCATCGGCGGGACGGGCAACGATCTGCTGAAGACCAGCTCGCTGGTCACCAAGCCGCTGTCGGTCGATTTTGGTGCGGGCAATGACACCGTCTATTCCAGCTCGGGCAATGACACCATCGCCAGCGGGGCGGGGAACGACCGCATTTCCGGCGGATCGGGCAACGACTTGATCAGCGGCGGGACCGAACACGACACCATCTACGGTGACGCAGGCGACGATTCGATCCTCGGCGAAGCCGGGAACGACCGCCTCTACGGAGGCAGTGGCCGCGATATGCTCGACGGCGGCGACGGAACCGATTACATCGACGGCGGGGCGGATTCCGACTCGCAGCGCCTCGGCGAAACCAAGGTCAACGTCGAAGGCACCCTGACCGGCGCGATCACCGGCGGCAGCACCGGGTCCAGCGGCGGGGGCACGACCACCCCCACAACCCCCACGACGCCCACCACCCCGCCTGCCGACGGGGGCTCGACGCCCGTCTACACCGGCGGCGGTATGAACGGTGCCTCCAGCGCCGGGGGCACGGTCACCGGAGCCACCGTCGCCACGAACTCCTCGGCAACCAAGCCCTCGCCCCGCATCTTCGCCTTGCAGACCACCATCAAGGCTGGCCAGACCGTCTTCGTTCACGGCACGAACACGATCCTCGGTGCCGGCTCGTTGATCACCGCCCAGTACGAATGGGACTTCGGCGATTCGGCCGGTCGGTACAACAAGCTCAAGGGCTTTAACGCCGGGCACACCTACGACAAGCCGGGAACGTATACCGTCAAACTCAAGGTCACCAACGAGGCACGCGGGTCCGCCGAAACCGCGATCACGGTTACCGTCCAGGCCGCCGGTCGCGCGCAGATTTTCGTCTCCGCCGCCGGTAGCGACTCCAACAACGGCACCTCCACCGGCTCCGCCGTCAAGTCATGGTCCAAGGCCTACGACCTGATGCAAGGCCGGAGCGACGTCGAGGTTCTGTTCCGTCGCGGCGACACCTTCAACGCCGCTGAAACCGTCCTCATCGCCAAGACCAACGTGATGATGGGCGCCTACGGCAGCGGCTCCGATCCGGTCATCAAGTGGGCCGGCGCCCGCGTGAGCGCCCACATCATCCGCATCGAATCGAACGTCATCGGTTCGATGGTGAACGATCTCACGTTCGACTCGATCTGGAACACGCCCGACGGCAACCGCAGCGGCATGCCGTTCGCGCTGAAGGTGAATGGAACGGGCAACACCATCCGCGGCTGCACGTTCCTCAACGTCGGCTACGCGGTGCAAACCAACGGCATTCCGACCGGCGTGCTGATTCAGGATTGCGAAGCCCCGCTCAACTGGGGTCTGCGCAGCTATCTCGTCTGGGGCGAGGGCTCGCATTTCGTGATCCTGGGCAACAAAGTCGTCAACTCCGCCAACGAACACACCATCCGTATGTTCGGCGCCTCGCACGTGCTGATCGCCTACGGCGACTACAAGAACCCCGCGATCTACAGTTGGGAGATCAACAAGAACTCGCTGAACATCCAGAAAGCCGATTACGTCACGGTCTATGGCAACAAGCTCAGCAACGGCAATCAGCTCGGGCCGCTCGGCGGTGCCGACGGGACGGACAAGCCCGAATCGCGTCTGCGACATGTCGTGTTTGAATCCAACTACGTCGCCAACGGTTGGCTCCGCATCACCCACGGCGCGGAGAACCTGATGTTGAAGAACAACGTCATCGAATACAACGACAACACGATGATCCAGGTCGACGGTTACGACAACGCGTACCGCCGGGGTGTGGTGAACCTGAACATCGTGGGCAACACCGGCATCAACACCAGCGAGAACGGCCGGTTCCTACAGGTCGGAGGCAGTTCGTCGGGCATCTCGCTGGTCAACAACATCTACAAGGCCGACAACCTCATGATCGGCCAGCGCGGCAACGTGGCGATTCACGTCGTCAACGGCGACCTGAGCAGCTTCAAGACGATCAGCAACAACGTCTGGCCAAGCCCGTCGGTCAGCAAGTGGATTCGAGACAACGCCGAAGGCGGCACCGGGATCGTCTTGCTGGGAGACCCCAACACGATCGCGAACTACCAGAACATCGCCGAGTGGAACGCCCGACCGCAGGTGGGGACCGATTTCCAGCAGGACACCCCGCTCGGTGCCAGGTTCGCACCCGGCGGCGTCGCCGCCAGCAGCGGCACGGTCTACGCCGGCGTGTTCAACGATTACTGGGGCAACGCCCGGTCCTTGTCAGCCTGGAGCAGCGGCGCGGTCGAGGTGTAAGCACCACGATCGTCCATCTCAGAAAGTGCGACGCCCGGCGAGTTCTCCTCGTCGGGCGTCGCACTTTGCGCGATTGAAGCGCGACCGAATTATCATACCACCCTCTCGAAAACTGATATGATATTGAACCCCGGCACGGTTCGCCGTACGAAGCATCTGTAGGCGTCACTCTTCGCTGCCGCGGATCAATCCGAAATAGATCGAGTAGCCGATGAGTCCGGGAATGAAGAGATAAAACAGCGTGGGACCGTAGTGTCCGAGCAGGGCAAATACGATGACGAACAACAGCCACAGCCACCAGGTCTTGCTGTAGAATCGGAGCAATGCTTCCATGTCGGAGGGATCGTAGATGAATGCGTTCGGCGATCAAATCTCCTCGTTCGCGAACTGGGCGCTCTGGATGGCGGCGCAGGTGGGCGCGGTCGCGCTGTTTGCGTTCCGCGTGCCGTTGGCGGCGAAGTTCCCGCTACCGGTGGAGGATTCGGCGCTGATCGGCGTGCTGATCGTCCAACTCCTCCTTGCCGCCGCGATGGGACGCGGGCTGCTGTGCGATTGGCGCACGTACGCGTTCGCGATCTCGGGCGCGGTTCCGATGTTGATGCTGGCAACACTGCTCTCGGGCAAACCCGCGACCGATGCGATCGGCGTGATGGTCATCGTCGCGCTCTGGCTGGGCGTGTTCGCGATCGTGGGTGCGATGCGGATCGACGCACTGCGCGCGGCGATGCAGGCGGTGCTGCTGCTGCTGACCGCTGGCGCGCCGATCCTGCTCTACCTCGCCCGCGAGTTCGGCCGCCGGGCGGTCGACGCCGATGGCGCGCTGGCGATCGTCTCGCCCGCGCTCGGCGCGATTAGCGCAACCAGTGGATCATTCCCGGCCCGCATGATCGTCGTCCCCACGGCCGTCCTGCTGTCCGCCGGCGTGGTCGCGATCGCGCGACGATCGAAGCCTCGCGTCTTGCAGACACTGACACAAGCCCCATAACCGCAACGCTGCGCGTGGCGAGGCCCCCGACTTGTCTTACGGCGCGAGGCAAGACGCGCAATGCGTAGCATTGCGGTTATTCTCAAAAGCAAACAGGGACGAGCGTGGCTCGTCCCTGTCGGGTTGTTCTTGATCGCAGACGAGGATTACTTCTTCGTCGTGCTCTTCTGGAAGCTGTAGCTGCCGCCGAACTTCTTGGCGAAGCGGTCGAGTCGGCCGGTGACGTCCAGGAAGTTCTGCTTGCCCGTGTAGAACGGGTGGCTGGCCGAACTCACGTCGACCTTCACCAGCGGATATTCCTTGCCGTCTTCCCACTTCACGGTGTCCTTCGTCTCGATCGTCGAGCGCGTTAGGAACGAAAACGGGGACGACATGTCCTGGAAAACGACCGGACGGTAGCGGGGGTGAATGCCCTTTTTCATGACAAAACCTTCAATTTCAGTGTCAAAACAGCACCCAAGCGTGCGAAAACCCACACGGATTCACGTCAGCAAGGGGCGAAGATCGTACCGGAAGCGAGTTTTGAATGCAATCGGGGTGTTTTCCCTTGATGTTCGTGTTATGTAAGGGAGTCCTCTGAATAACCTGATTATCTTCAGAAGGTCATGCTGAGGTACCCCGAAGCATCTACTCGACTACGTGATTTGCTGGCCTTTTGCGTGCCGACAAGATCCTTCGGAGTACCTCAGGATGACAACTTGCGCGACAGCCTGGGTTATTCAGAGGGTTCAAGGATAAATTACGGTCTTGCGTATCGACGCCAGCGGTCGCCCGTGCGAGTGGGAGATCGGGCGGGGTGCTCGGGCGCTCAAGGTTTGGGGATCGGCTCGCAATGGTCGCGCAGAAACGCCGCAAAGCCGGTCTCGTCGATCGACCCGTCGGCGAGACCGAGGGTGGCGAGGGTGGCCTCCGCTTCGGTGGCGGTGACTTGCCAGCCATTCAAGCCAAGGAAAGTGTACGCGGCCATGAACGCGGTGCGTTTGTTCCCGTCGTGGAACGGATGGTTTTTTGCAATGCCGAACGCGAGCGCTGCGGCGAGGTCGAGGGGATCGGTCGAACCGTATGCGAACAAGTGGCGCGGCCGACCCAACGCCGAGTCAAGCAGGCCGTCGTCGCGAACGCCTCCGAGACCGCCGAACTGTTCGATGAGTTGCTCGTGAATGCTCACGATGATTGGCTTGGTCAGCCAGATGGGATCGTCTGTCATGCTACACCCCAAAACGCAGTGTGTGTGTGTCGCTACTTGGCCAGTTCTCTTAACGTGTTGCGATAGCGGCGCATGCCTTCTTCAGCGATCGCCATCGCGCGGTCGTAGGTCGGGTCGCCAGCATGGAGCTGGAAACCGCCCACCGAAGGGGTAAGCGTGATGCTATCCCCTTCCTCGACCTTGAGCTGCGCCAACGCCTCCTGCGGCAGGATGACGCCCAGGGAGTTACCGACTTTGCGAACGGTGAGTTGGATCATGGAAAACGCTCCGATGGTATAACAATAGTTATAACATCGGCGTTTGGCAAGAAAAAACTTGCGGGGTACGGCGCTATTTCACCGCGTCCCACAATTTGGTCTCGACGTCCTTGTACTTTGCGAAGGATGCGTCGAGCGAAGTCAGCAGCGCCTTCATCTGGTCGGGGGTGATGGTCGGGTCCTGCGTCGCGTCGCGGACGGCGGAGGCGGCGTCGTTGAGGTGGGTGGCGGCGCTGGCGAACTCGCGCGCCGAGTCGTAGATGTTCAGGTTCGACAACTCGTCCGCCTTCGGCTGGTACAGCAACCGCCAGGGACTGCGGCGGATCTCGGCGCTGGCGCTCTCGAGGTTGGTGCTCGTGCCGCGCAGGCTCGCGATCATGTTGTCGATCTTGCTCCGATTGCGCACCAGCAGCGACCTGGCCTCGGCGGTCGCGTCCTTGGTGTTGGCGGCGGTCTGGCGCAGGTCTTCCAGCGTCCCCTTGGCACCTTCGACAGTTTTTGTCGTCTTGTCGAGAAATTCCTCCGCCTTGGCAAACGCGGCGGGGAGACGTTCCTTGAGCGTGCCGGTAGCGGCGTTCAGGTTCGCCATCGTGCCGCGGATGTCGGTCTTGGTGTCGCCTAGGATGTCGCGGGCGTTGGCGAGCGCGGCGTCGCCGGTGGCGAGGGCGCTGTCGGCTTTGGCGAGCGTCGCCTCAGCCTTGCTCATGACGGTTTCGTACTTGGCGTAGCCCGGATCGATTTTGCCGGTGACGCGCGAGACCAGCTCCTTGGCCTCGGGCGCGATCGCATAGAACTCCGCCAGGGCGCTGCCCATGCCGTCAAGGATTTCCCCCGACTGGATCCCGGCGGCGGCGCCGAAAGCGCTGATGTTGAGGTTCGACGTGCCGGTCAGCCCCTGCTCCACCTGCACTGTCGCGTCACGACGAACGTCGTACTTGGTGGGCAGGGTGAAATCGACCTCAAAATGCGGGTAATTGCGATCGGCATCCTTTTCCACGAAGCGGATATTCTTCACCCGTCCCTGATCGACGCCGCCGACGCGGACGGTGTCGCCCACCTTTAGTCCGCCGACGTTTTCGGTGAGGTCGAACGCGACGGTGAGGTCGCGCATCGGATTAAACATCGACCCCGTCCCCTTGATCGCCACGAGGATGACGACCCCGAGAACGATCGCGACGACGATGAAGATGCCGGCTTTGAGGGAGTTTCGGTCATTCGCCATACAAGCAGTGTCGAATGTCGAATGTCGAGTGTCGAATCATTCGACATTCGTCATTCGACACTCGACATTCTCCTAAAGGTTTTCCAACAACAGATCACTCTCGTACGACCCCGTGCGTCTGCGTTCGGTGAGCGGGCCTTCGGTCAGCCCGTGGACGAACTGGCGGACGAGGGGGTCGACGCTGTTTTTCATTTCGTCCGGCGTTCCGGACACGATAAACTTTCCGCGGTCCAGCAGCACCATTCGGTCGGCGATTCGGAACGCCGAATCCATCTCGTGCGTCACCACCACGCTGGTTACGCCGAGCACTTCATTAAGCTGAATAATCAATTCGTCGATCTCCGCGCTGGTGACCGGATCGAGGCCCGCCGACGGTTCGTCGTAGAAGAGGATTTTGGGGTCCAGTGCCAGCGCCCGCGCGAGCCCCGCGCGTTTTTTCATGCCGCCGGAGATTTCGGAGGGGAGCTTGGCGGCGTGTTCGCGCAGGCCGACGAGTTCGAGCTTGATTTTGACGAGAATTTCGATGGTTTCTTCCGGCAGATCGGTGTGCTCGCGCAGCGGGAGCGCGACGTTCTCGGCGATGCTCATCGAGTTGTAGAGCGCGCCGGACTGGAACAGCACGCCGATCGACCTGCGGTAGTCGTCCAGC
>Ga0105047_10013427_pt1 | contig 13084 bp, 9 predicted proteins | sample MAT04_FD_78384 | JGI IMG/M metagenome (GOLD analysis project Ga0105047, IMG submission 78384) | Freshwater microbial communities from Lake Fryxell liftoff mats and glacier meltwater in Antarctica - MAT-04 (megahit assembly) | ecosystem: Environmental > Aquatic > Freshwater > Ice > Liftoff... | reverse complement strand
GATTGTCTCAAAACTCTTTCCACGCTCTGATTGACCAAGGGGACCTGGCCTTGCTCGGGCGTCGCTACAAACTCGCCAAGGAGAATAATGATGCCTCTGAGACATTGGGGCTGGCGGAATAAGGATCGCCGTAAACCCGAGTGACCGCACTCAGATCAAATCGGCATTTCGCCACACTTGAATCCGGCGATTCTCGCCGGATTGATCCCGCAGTCGCTCCTCGGCGGCATTCCCCTCTTGCACCCACACCCGAATTCCGCCTAAGTTCCCGCTGCCCATCGGCACTCCCACCCACTGCGTTCGCAGACACTTGCCCCCCTTCTCTCCTCAGCCGAGTTCGCAATGCCGCCCAGGCGTTGGTATTCCGGTTTCCACTTCCTCTGGACGATCAGTCTGGTTTTGGGCGGCGGCTGCGCTTCGATGCCGTTCGGGGGACGGATGGCAGTCAGTGAGCGGGAACCCGTGATTCCCGAGGAAACCAAGACGGCTAGCCGGTCGAAACCTCGTACCGAGTCGAAAGACGATCCCAAGGATGTAAAACCAAAGACGCCAGTTCGAGAGCGTCCTCCCGCGATCGCAGATCGTTCAGCAGTTCCGAAAAAACCGATCGACCCCGCCACTCAAATGCTGATCGATTCGGAGCTGAAAGACCTTCCCGCCGACGAACGCAAACGCTGGAAGAGCTATCTCGCATCGGTCGAACCGTCCAAAATCCCTCTCGTCTTACAAAAAAGAGCGGAAGGGGAGATCCCTCCCGAAGTATCACAATCGCCGGACGACAACGATTCGAAGGACGATTGGACCGCTCAGAAGCTCTCGCGGAAGAAGCCGTCGCCACTCCCAATCGCTGGTACTGACGATCGCCAGAAGGCCCCGCCATCTGGCCTCCAGCAGACTGCCGGAGAAGAAGTGGCGGCAGGCAATGCCGACTCGACGCCCGCTATCGAAATCGCCTTGGAAGAAGAGACGGAGCAGGGTGCTCCTCCGCTCGCCAAAGATGAACTCGAACGCACAGCGCTGGCCGAGGCCAATGCACCGGCCGCAGAAAAGCATGGCCTCGATGCGATCAAGATCTGGCCCCAAGGCAAGCGTGGAGAACGGTCACTCACAGACCGTCTCTCGGGAGGTCGCATCTCCCCGCTGACTCCTCCGTGGTCTCGTGATTCCGGAGCTGCCACCGAAGAGAAGGCTGCCAAGGCGAAAGCCAAACTCACCCCCGCTCCAGAAAAAACAGTCACCACTTCTCCTTTCCAAGACACCTTACGAACCGACCCCCAAGCCGACTACTGGCAAGACGAGCTGCGAAAGCTGATCTCTCTCATGGAGGCCGAAGCCTCGCGTCCTCCGGCAGATGATCGACCCGCTGAGCGACAAGCCCACATCCAGCGGCAGGTCTACCTCCGCATGCTCTATCTAATGGCCGCCGAACCCGAGAAGGCCCAACTCCCGATCGCGGATGTCGATGTCGTCGACCAGGAGTTCTGGACCTCAATGTTCTGGGGGATGTCGAACTACTTCGATGTCGAACAGACCGGCGACCCGGGAACACGGGCCGCACAGACCATCGCCCAACTCAATGCCGCGGCCCGTCAGCTGCAATCGGTGGCCGATTTGGAGCTGCGAAATGTGAGCTTCAGTCAGCAGATCGATGGCTGGGGGCTCTACGATCGCTTTGAACGCGACGAGTTTGAGCCGGGCCAGGAAGTGCTGCTCTACAGTGAGATTCGAAACTTTAGCTCCGAAGCGACTGCTGCCGGCTTATACCGGACTCTGATCAGTTCGACGCTGGAGATCGTCCGAGCCGGCCAAGAAGACACCGTGGTCGAGCAAGTGGACCTCGGGCAAACTGACGATCAGTGCCGTGGTCGGCGAACTGACTTCTTTCACAGCTATCGCATGACCATCCCGGCCCAACTGACTTCCGGGGCATATCAATTGCGACTCTCGGTCGAGGATAAGCACACCGGTCGATTCGCCACGCAGACGATCGGGTTTACCGTCCGCTGACGTTGAATGAGCGTTCGATATCGTCCGTCCCAGCCCCGCCCCTGAGCACGCTTAGGGCAACCGGGGATATCGCTCACCGCCACCCCGCTGGTCGCGGCGGTTCCCGCGCTTGCGCGCTACCGTATTGCAGAGGCGATTGAACCACCGGGGTAAGCCTCAAGGCGGGTTGGCGATCTCACCGCGACAGACCCATCAGCCGGTTCTCATTGACCGCCCACTTTGGTAGCCTCTGGGGGCTGAGTCACCCCGCAAATACTTCAGAGGTGTCCCATGGCTCTGATCGCCAAACGCTATGACACGGGCCAGCCGGTGCGTGTGGAACTCTCCGGAGATCGCATCGCCAGCGTCACGCCGACGTGGGCCGACTCTCGCGAAGACGATCTGCCATACGTGGCACCCGGCTTTTTCGACTTGCAGATCAATGGATATGGCGGAGTCTGGTTCTGCGATCCAAACGTGACCGAGGAAGCCGTACTCGGGGTGCTGAGGCAATACCTGACACACGGCGTAACGCGGCTCTGTCCGACACTCATTACCGCCTCGCGCGCGGCGCTCTGCGCCGGGCTGGCAGCCATTCGTCGAGCCTGCGAGCGCGAGCCGTGGGCCCACCTGATGGTGCCCGGTTGCCATATTGAGGGGCCATTCATCTCGGCGGAAGACGGCCCGCGCGGAGCCCATCCGTGTGAGCATGTGCGCCCCTGCGACTGGAGTGAGTTCGAAACCTGGCAAGTCGCGTCCGGAAGGCGGGTTTGCCTGGTCACTCTCGCCGCCGAAGCGGTGGGAGCGGAGGAGTTCATCCAGCGGGCCACGTTCGCCGGCGTCACCATTGCGCTGGGACACTCCGCAGCCACCACCGCTCAAATCGCCTCTGCTGTCCGCGCGGGAGCGAGACTGAGTACTCACTTGGGGAACGGGGCACATCCAATGCTGCCTCGCCACCCGAACCTGTTGTGGGACCAACTGGGGGAGGGCCGACTTGCAGCCAGTCTCATCACCGATGGTCACCACATCCCCGCCAGCTTCGTACGGTCGGTGATCCGGGCCAAGGGCGTGCGCGAGTGCGTCATCACCTGTGACGCGTCGGGCTTAGCGGGCTGTCCACCGGGTTCGTATGCCACCCAGGGTTCAGTCTTCGAGGTCCTGTCCAACGGCAAGATCGTCGTGGGTGGGCAGCGGACTCTGCTGGCCGGGTCAGCTCAAACTACCGAACACTGCGTCGCGACCTGCGTGGAACTCGGCGGGGTCGGTCTCGGCACCGCCTGCGACATGGCCGGAGACAACCCCGCTCGCATCCTGCGTCGAGAGCGCATTGCACTCTCTGCGGGCAATCGCGCCGACCTCGTCGTCTTCCACCACCACGCGGGTGAGACGCCTCGCCTGCAAATCCTGGAAACCATCCTCGCCGGTGATTCTGCGTTTCGTGGTCGCAAGGCAGGGGTTTAATCGCACCAGCCAGAACGTAGAACAGACGCCTACGTCCGTTCCAGTAAGATCTCCCCCAGTGGTGTTCCTCGTAATTCGACGTGCCCCGAATTACGGCAGTTCGCGAATGCGAATCCCCTTCATGTCAATCGGGGCCCCTTCGCTCTCCAGGCACAGGAACCCGGTCTTCGGTTCGCAGTTGTGGCCGCCGGAGACTTCCTCCCCGTTGACCCACAGGCGGACCTCGCCGTTGATGGCGCGGATGTAGTAGTGGTTCCAGTGGCCGATCCCCTTGCTCAGGTCCTTGCGAGGGAAGGCCCGCTGGCTGTCTTTCGGGGCGGGGGCCTTGGGTTCGAAGGGGACCATGGTCGACGAGCCGACCGGGAACACGTCGCCGTTCGTGGTGAACCAGTCCGACTTCTTGCCATTCTGCTTTTCGTATTGCTCAGCGTATCCGTGGTCGAGAATTTGCACTTCGATCCCGCCCGGTGGCAGTTGATTCGGCTTGAGGTCCTTGAACGCCTCGTCCGGGGCCCACAGGAAGATCCCCGAGTTCCCGCCCGACTGGTTGTGCCGCCACGTCGCCACAAGTTCGAAGTTCGTGAACTTCTTCTTCGACCGCGTCACCCCCACCGGCGTCCCCGTGCAGTGGACATCGGTCCCGGTCCAGGTGAACGTCCCTGGGTCCGTATTGAGCGTGTCGAAATCGGCAGCTGCCAGATCAACCCAACCGGGCCCAGTGCCATCGATAAACGCCTTCGTCACCACAGCATCCTCCTCGGCCTGAAGAGCCGCGATGAAGGTGAGACAGAGCATTACAGAGAGACTGATACGGAGCATGGGAACCTCGATCGATGGGACGGGGGAGTCAACGTCGTCGGACGGGCACATCTGCCCGTCCCGTCCTCACAGGACGCGCCCCATTGTAGGACGGGCACATCTGCCCGTCCCCCCTCCGGCGTCAATTCGTCGAAGCTGTGACCACCTTGGAAGGCTCACGCCCTTCGCTCGCTATTTGCTAAACATCGCGTTCTTGCGGTCGCCGCGGCTGAGCAGGAAGGCCATCAGGTCGAGCAACTCTTCATCATTCAGGGTGTTGAGCAATCCGGTCGGCATCATGGACGACTTCGCGGGGCCCATCTCTTCGATGGTCGGACGGGCGATCGTCTCCATGGCGTTCGGGTTGAGCATGTTCGTGTTGACCATCACGGTGTCGCCGTTCAAGTTCACGATGCGGCCGACTACGATCTTGCCTTCCGTCGTCACGATCTGCACAGCGGCGTATTGATCGCTGATGACCTTGTTCGGATCGAGAACCGATTCGAGGATGTCGCGAGCGCTGAAGCGGCCCGAAAGCCCGGTGAGGTCAGGCCCAACGGAGCCGCCCTCGTTACTGAACCGGTGACAGCCATAGCAGTTCGTCGCACTGAACAAGGCCCGCCCTCGATCGAAATCGCGACCTTTCAGTCCGCTGGCGAGCAGCGTGGCAGCCTCGTCCATCTTCCATTCCTTCACGAACGGACGCGGAATGGCCGACGCCGGAGTCACCGCCTCTGGAGCCGGAGCGTTGATCACATCGGCGAGCGTCTTCTGGTCCTCGGCGGAGACATCCGCGAGGGCATCTGTCCGCATCTCCTTCATGAAGTCCGCGAAGTTCGCTCCGCCGTGGAATCCACGGGCCTTGTTGAACCAGTCGAGATAACTCCGCCGCGTCTCAATCGTCCAGCCTGTCTTCAAGAACCGCAAATGGCGAGCCTGGTCAATCTGCTCCTCTTGCGTCGGAGCCGCGGCCAGCAAGGCAGTCCCCTTCGACGCCGAACTTGGAGCTTGCAGGTACACCATCAGTTCAGTGAGGAGGCTGTTGAGGTCCTTGTCCTTCGCGGGGTAGGTCGAGTCGACAGCTGCGATGATCGCCTCGCGCGTCGGTTCATCGGGTGCCCCGAGCCGGTAGAGCGTGACATGCACCACGCGCACTAACTCGATCTGCTCTTCAAGTGGCAGGGCCTTCCAATCGAGGCGAGCCAGTGACTCCAACATCCGCCCTTCGAGTGGATGCTGCGACCCCGCTGGCACCGGGTAGACGGGTGGCGGAGTGTCCAGGTCGGGAGCGATTGGCACGTAGCTGCGTTTGAACATCCGGCTCAGAGCCAGCAACGCTGCCAGAGACTTGCGAGGGTTCCCCTCGGCGAGGGCCCGCTCCTGCCACTGCTCGACGGGCTGGTGTTCCAGCACCGTGCGAGCTGCTGCCCGCACGAACCGGTCCTTATGCCCCAGCTGTTGCCAGGCGAGGTCGATGGCTTGGGGATCCTGCTTGCCATGGAAGGCTTCGAGACTCTGGCGAATGACGACCTCTTGAGGAATGGCCTCTTTCAAAGGAGCAGGGGCCGTCGACTCTGAACCCGCATAGGTCACGCGGTATAGACCCGACTGCACCTTGCGGCCCCCGATCGCGAAGTAGAGCGCCCCGTCCGGGTGGACAACCACATCGGTCAGCGGCAACGGAATACCGGTCACGAATTCTTCCAGGGCCCCCGTATAGCCCGCCCCGCTGCGAGCCATATGCACCGCGTACATCTTGCCGTAGCTCCAGTCGCAGATGAACAGGGCGTTCTGGTACTTGGCCGGGAACTTCGCTCCATAGCCGAAGGTCACGCCCGTGGGAGATCCCGGGCCGACATCGACCACAGGTGGCAGCGTCTCGGGATAGTACTCCGGCCACTTCGCACTACCGTTTCGCCAGCCCCAATCGGTCCCACTCAGTACTTGGCAAATCCGCGTCGGGCGGTACCACGGACAGTTCATGTCCCATTCCATGTCGGCATCGTAGGTGAATAGATCACCCGCGCTGTTCAGAGCGGCATCGAACTGGTTGCGGAAACCACTGGCGATCACTTCCCAGTTCTTTCCCTCGCGGTCGACCTTGTAGATGATCCCTGCCGGTGGCGGGACCCCACGCATGAATCCCCGGCCATAGATTCGCGGCAGCAACTTGTCTTCGTCCCACACCTGCGGGACGCGCGAACCGCTGATCTCTGTCAGCTGGGTCTGGTTGCCGATCACGATGTACAAGTCTTGCTGGTCGGGAGTGAGCAACACCGCATGCGGACCGTGCTCGCCCCCACCACCCGGCAGCGCCCGCAACAACTCGACCGATTCGAGGACATCATCCCCGTCCTTGTCGGTCACGCGGTAGAGGCCGCTCTCGTACTTGCCGCCCTTGTTCACGACCACATACAGAGCGTCAAACGCCCACAGCAGCCCCTGCGCCTCGCCGATGTCAGCGGGGATCTTTTCAATGAGACTCTTCTCGCTCGACACAATCATCGACTTGCGGGGCAATGCGACAAGAGCGGGCTCTTCTCCGTCGTCCCCGGCGAGCTGCAGCGTGACTTCACCCGCCAGATCCGATGTCAGCAAGGCATTGATCGCTTCCGCAGCCTTTCCCCGAGCGACGACTGAACGGCCAGCTTCTTCCACCGCGAGAACCTTGTCACCGAGGAAGACCTGCCCGTCAGTTTCGGCGGGGCTTCCCGGAATGATCTCGGAGACCCGCAGTGACTCACCGTCTTGGGTGACCGCGACACCCGTCGTCACCACTTCATGCGACTTCGCTAGGGCCGGGGGGGTTACCCGATAGAGCCCGCCGTACTGGTCGGAAACGATGAGCCGCCCCTTCGGATCCACGCACAGATTGACCCACGACCCCTCTGGCTCTTTGGGGACTGTGTAGAGCAGCTCCACTCGAAAATCTTTGGCAATCTTCAGGTTCTCAATCGGCGTCGAAGTCGCGGCCTTCGACAGACTCTGGGACATCAACTTGGCAGCTGTCAGCCCCCACGGTCCTCCCGCGAGGTCGGCGATCACATCAGCCGCCCGCCAGCCCGCGCCCTTGAAACCGGGCTTTAGCCAACCCTCTCCGCGCTGGGTGGAAACCTGCCAGCTTTCGTCGGTCGGAATGTTCCAGGTCTCCCGCCCCGACTCAAAGACCAAGTTGGCCAACACGCCAGCAGGATTGTCGACACCACTGTTCTGGGCCTCAATCACGATGACATGTTTGTCGCCGGGAGCGCCCTTCGCGAATGATTTCGAGACATCCTGGAAGCCCGCGTCGAGCCAGCCTTCATGGGACAGCACATGTTCACCGTCGATAAACACGGCCATCCCGTTGTCGACCGCGCCATACAGCCGAGCAGTCGAATGACCTCCGGTGAGCGTGAACTCTTTCCGCAGGAAGACCTCTGGTGCGAGCTTCTCGCCTTCTTTGAGCCAGACCCACTTGGCAGGTGCCTGCTTTGAAACGTCGACCGGCTTGGTCCGCCGCTTCGGAGCGACCGATTTTTCCGCTGCCACGACTGGGACCGCACAACACATGAGCAAAAGCCAAACCATCCAGCGCACGTCATCTCTCCCGGTGGATATCCTAAAGGCCAGCCGCTTGCCAGACCCTCATCCAGACTCTAGACCGTATCGTATCAAAGGGCCATCATCGGTCGAGCGTGACCGGATCGGCACTGTGACTCCGCGCGGACGCGCCGCTACGCAGGGCCTTCGCTTCGCGGCTAAACGGCGGATGCCGAGTCTCACCGAAGCTCAACGCTGCGCATCCGGCTCCTGCACGAACACCTCCGGCGTCTTCCGCTTCCGTAGATTCGCCAGCACGACCGTGACCAGCCCCAGCAGAATCTCATCCACAAACGGGATGAAGTCCGGGATGAATAGATTGAGGACAAACAGGCCGCCAGTGATGAACAACAGCACCGGAAACCGCAGCTTGGTGGCTTGTTTCTCGACGAGTCCCTGGGTGACTTTCGGGCCAATCATGGGAGGCTTTCCATTCGGTGAGCAGAAATGTTGAGACGGGGGGAACCAGCCGCCGCTTACCCGACAATCACACGCGGCTGCTTCGCCGGGTCTGCTTGGGCCTTGCGGATCAGTTCGCGGACCATCCACGGGACGTTCCCTTCGCCAAACAGGACGAAGCCGATGTTCGCTGCCATCGGGCTTTCATTCGACCAGCCAAAGTGAATTTCCGGCGGGCGACCTGTCTTCGAGAGTTCCAGACCCACAGCTGCGATGACGTGCGGAATCGAGGCGACCTTGCCGAAACGCAGGATGATGCGGCCGCCTTCCTGGGTCACTTCCAACTCGGGAGACTGGTAGAACTCGCTCACGTCGCCGCGTTCGACTTCGATGAAGACGATCGGGTCGTCCGCTGTGAAGTGATGTTCCATGCGAATGCTTTGTTCCTTTTGCTCGATGTCGCGCCCTCCAGGGCGGTGCGGCACAAGGATCGGGAATTCGAGATGCCGCATGCTGTCCCACAGGAAATGTGACTCGTCATTCTTATAGCGAAATCCAGAGAACCGCAGTTCGGTACTCCGCACGGTACGGGACCAGATCGATGAGACGACGACCGCCAGGATGAAGAAGCTGGCGATCTTGATGCCGCCCGGTCGCTCGATGATGACGGCAACTGTGGTGTAGATAAACAGCACAGCAAGCAACGAGTAACCGAACGGCCAGCGACGCAGCCAGGAACCGGTCCGCTTGTGGTAGGTCTCGATCACCGTCGCGATCGCCGCGCTCGACATCAGAACCAGCACGCCGGTGGCGTACGCTGCTCCCTGGGCGATCACGTCAGCGTTAAAGATCCACGTCACCGCCAGATTAATGAGAGTAAACAGCAACACCAACGGACGCGTCGCAGCCGCCCACTCGGGAGCCATGCCGTACCGCGGAAGGTACTGCGGCACCAGATTCAACAGCCCCGCCATCGCGCTCGCTCCGGCGAACCAGAGGATTACGACTGTGCTGATGTCATAGATCGTCCCGAATGTCTCGCCGAACAGCGGCGAAATCGCGGTCGGGCTCTCCCCGTGAGCGATGTAAGCCAGCGCACGATTGGCCGCCTTCCCGGGCGGCAAAGTCGCGGGATGGCTCTGCAACCGTGCCTGTAGGGTTTTGTCCAACTCCTGAATCTGCCCGCTCACCGTCGCGATATCAGTCCCATGTTCCTTCGACCACAGCTGGCTCACGATCGATTGATACAACTGCCGGGCAACCCCTTGCTGTTCCGCCGAATCGGGGTCCTCCACGGTATTGGCGACAGTTAATGCCTCAGCCGGAATCAGCGTCACCGTGATGAACGACGAAGCGATCAGGAAGCACGACATGATCACCGCTGCGGTGAGTAGCAGCTTGCGGGTCCCGCGAATTCGCCCCGCGAGTTTCTCCTCGGGAGTGTTCCCCTCGCCCCTGACCAGTGGCATGACGGCGATCCCCGTCTCGAACCCGCTGAGGCCCAGCGCTAGTTTGGGGAAGAACAGGAAGCAGAGCAGGATGATCGAGCCCCAGCCAGTGCCGCTGACCGGAATATGCTGCGGGTCAATCCGCCAATCTCCAGCGACGACATGATCGTACCACTCGGTGACCAGTTCCTGATGCCCGGCGAGGTATCGCAAACACTCTTCGATCAAGATCAGATTGAGCGTCAGATAGACCACGACAATGACCACCGCGAGGCCAATCACCTCGGCAAAGCCCCGCATGAACGCCGCCCCCAGCATCACCAGCAGCATCATCGTCAGCGTCATCTGGCTGTGAAAAAACGCCGGCGTGTGGTCATGCCAGAACGGGTTGTGGATTAAGTGCTCCGCAGCATCCGCGGCCGAAAGCGTCTTCGTAATGACGAAGTCGGTCGCAGCAAATCCGAGCAGGACCAAGATCAACAGCTTACCGCCCCAGCCATGGACGAGCCGCTCCAGCATTGCAATCGAGCCTTGCCCATGCGGCGATGACCCGGCGACATACCGATAGATCGGCACAGCTCCGACCAACGTGACGAACACCAGGAACAGCGTCGCGAGCGGAGAGAGCCGCCCGGTCGCCTCGAAGGCGATCGACGGCTGATATCCCAGGGTGCTGAAGTAGTCGACCCCGGTGAGGCACATGACCCATAACCAAGGGCTGGTATGTTCATGCACAGCGGGTTTTCCGCCGGGAATGGGACCGTGACTGGAGGACGGTTCCATAGAAGTTTTCGATGACATTGCGTGGCCAAGATACGGATTGTCGCGGAGAAACTACGCTGGCGACAACAACAGCGGATCAAGCAACAACGATCGCTTTCGTCCATTGAATCACAACGGAAGTTGCTTGGAATCACAGACCGTGATTGTCTCTGAACGTCCGCTCAACAGCCAGCCAGTCATAGTGTACTTGCGATCACATGATGTGTCGTGATCGAGATTCAGGGAAAACGGTCGCAGGACGGTCACTTCTGCCCGTCCCGCCCTCGCAGAGCAGAGTGCCAGACGCACCTTAAGATTGTCGCCGGACCCTCCAAGTCCGGTGTCCCGTCATGACCTGTTCGTGGTCCCGTTGGAGTCTGTCGTCGCATCCCGACAGGTCGCCCAACACTCATGGCAGCCCTTGAAATCCCGATGTCGCACCACCGGACTCGGGGAGTCCGGCAACTTTGCAAACCGCGTCGCACACTCCGCAGAGCAGAGGATGTGATCGAGTGGATTCACGCTCTATGAGAGCCGAGCGGCAGGTGTCAGCCTGTCCTGAATTGGCGAATGGGCTCCACTCACACTCACGACAGGCCAACCAATTGACTCGCAGTAATCGCGCGGGATGGAACTTCCGACCCGCCCAACTTGAGCGGCATGACTCTTCGTCCTTGCGCTTCGGGCTCTCTCAGCCGGGACGGCGAAGCTCCTGCTGAGCCGCTTGTGCCAGACCGCGTCGACTCCGGCAGTCGCCCTCTCACCCCCGCCCTCTCCCCCGCCATCACGTCTACGTCGCAAGCCACACCGATCGCGGGGGCGCGCGAGCCGGAATTTGCCACCGACGTTTCAGACGCACACACGATCACTCTCGTCCCACATACCGGTGGTGTCGCTGCGCTCAACCACCGGCTAATCTCTGGCATCCTTCGGGGATGATGCAGGCCGCCCGATCTCAAGTTTCTCCAGCTCCGGTTCGGCGGGTTTCTTCGGCCCGGTGAGCCACTCCCAGTGCTTCCCCTGCGACGCCCAGTGGACACTGAACAGCATCAACGCGAGCAGCAGCACCAGCCGGATCAACCGTTGAAACTGCGTCTGAGCGCTCGGGTATCGAGCCGGTCTTGGGGTCACTTGAGATGACATGCTGGGTTCCTGCACCGCGACCTCTCCACACGTTCGATTGAACATCTCGGCAGCGAGCGCCGGACGGAAGTCCGTCGTGCCGCGCAGGCCGTTAACCGTCGCGCACACTCGCCAGACGAGGTAGACCGCAGTCGTTTTGGGGAGCTGAATCGCGGTTGATAGTCGACGCTCCGGGGACACGACGGACTCACGTCCGGCGCTCGCTGTCGGCTGAGCGACTACGGCTGCGGCCACTCGCCTTGGAACACTTCGGTCGCGGGGCCGGTCATGAAGACTGAGTCGCTGTCACTGGGCCACTCAAGTTCCAGGTCACCGCCTGGCAGATGAGCCAGTAATCGCCGCCCTGTTCGTCCGGTGAGCACGCCCGCCACCGCCACAGCACACGCTCCCGTCCCGCAGGCCAGGGTGATCCCGCTTCCGCGTTCCCAAGTCCGCATCGTGGCCTCCGTCGGGCTGTGAACTTGGACGAAGTGGACATTGATCCGCCGAGGAAAGGTTGCCGCGTTCTCCAACTCCGGGCCGATCGTGGTCAGCGGCACCTTCGAAACGTCGTGGCAGTAGATCGTCACATGCGGGTTCCCCATGCTCACGCAGGTCATACGCGGGTCGATCCCGCACTCGACGAACCACGCGGGCGGGTTCGCGATCCACTCCGCAATCGGCAGCGGGGCATCGATGACACGCTCACCGGTCAGGGTCGTCGGAATCTCCGAGGCTGCCAAGATCGGCTGGCCCATGTTGACCCGCACCCGCTCGACCTTTCCCGTGGAATTCGGAAAGACCCGCAGCTTCAACACGCCGCGACCGGTCTCGATATGCAGTTCTTGCTTGCGAGCAATGCCGTGATCGTAGACCAGCTTGGCGACACAGCGGATGCCGTTGCCGCACATCTCGGATTCGCTGCCGTCATTGTTGAACATCCGCATGCGGGCATCACCCCGCTCAGACGGGCCGACGAGAATCATCCCGTCCCCACCAACGCCAAAGTGCCGATCACTGATCTGCCGAGCCAAAGCTGGCAAGTCGGAGGGCAGGGCTTCGACGAACGCGTTGATGTACACGTAGTCGTTGCCGGCCCCTTGCATCTTCGTGAACCGCATCACTGTCCCTTTTGCTCGTGGCAGAAGTCGTCAGACTTCTGCCAACTCCGAAAGACTCGCTCACGTCAAAAGTCGGACGACTTCTGCTACCGCTGACTCGGCGAATCATACCGCACATCGACCAATCTGACATTGATGTATTGTCCGCCGCCGGTTTGATGGGTATGTATGGAGAGGACATTCTGCCCCGGCTTGAGTGCTCCCTTCGCAGCTGAGTTTGCGGGACGACCCCGTAAGCCACCGTAGACCCGTGCGTCTGGGCGATCTTCACTCCGTAGAGTTAAACCTCGGTATCCTCGTCATAACGCATCCGCAGCGCGAGGTTCTGAATGGTACCTGATTACCGGGTTATGTCACTAAGGTAAGAGTGGCCGCTCAGTGGTCGCTGACCAAATCGCAGTT
>Ga0105047_10013423_pt1 | contig 13086 bp, 13 predicted proteins | sample MAT04_FD_78384 | JGI IMG/M metagenome (GOLD analysis project Ga0105047, IMG submission 78384) | Freshwater microbial communities from Lake Fryxell liftoff mats and glacier meltwater in Antarctica - MAT-04 (megahit assembly) | ecosystem: Environmental > Aquatic > Freshwater > Ice > Liftoff... | reverse complement strand
CTCGTGGTGCCCGCCGGGTGATCCTCCGCTCTGGTTGGTCCTGGCATGTCGAAGTGCAGGGGCACGAGTTGGCTAGGCCCGCCATTGGCTGCAGTGTCATCCGCTTCGAGGTGATCCGCTGGACGTTACCGAGCGTCTGACTTGAAGTTGAGCCCGCCCGATGCCGATAGCGTCGCCCATGTGCGGGAAGAGCGGATTGAGGTCGACGGGATTCCCGCGAAGCTGTATGCGACCGCGCACTCAAAGGCACTACTTCTGTTGGGCCATGGCGGCGCCCACAGCAAGGACAGCGAACGATTCGTAGCTCTCGCGCGGAACTACGTCACACGAACCGGGCTCGCCGTGGTGTGCATCGACGCCGTTGACCATGGCGAGCGCAAGCCGCCGATGCCAGCCCTGGGCATCCCACCGGCATGGCACTCCACCGCCAGCGACCAGATGGTCGACGACTGGCGTAGGACAGCCCAAAGCCTCGCTTCGATCGGCCCCGCTGTCGCGTACGTTGGCTTCTCGATGGGGGCGATCTTCGGTCTCCCGACGGTGGCCGCGATGGCGTCGATGAAGGCGGCAGTGTTCGTGGTAGGCGGGATCCCAACCGGTGGCGGCATCGACGACGCGCCCCTTGGGCCGCTGTTACTCACAGCAGCATCTCGACTTGAACACGTCCCAGTACTCCTGCTGAACAAGACCAACGACGAGATCTTTTCGCCCGAAGGGACGCATGCTTTGTTCGACGCCATCCCAGGACAACGCAAGCAGCTCATGTGGTGGAACGGCGACCACAACGCCTGGCCTGCTGAACTCATCGATGAATCGGTCACGTTCATCAAGAGGCACACCAGTTTTCGGTGACCCACGCGAGCTGAACCCGATCCCGACTCGGACTCGCGCTCAGGGCGGTGAACGGGCCGGAATCGTCGAGGACTGTGTTCGTCGCACCGCCCACCATCGTGAGATACAGCGTGAAGCCGTTCCGTTCCGTTGACAGGTAGACGTCTCCGTTTGGACACGTCAGTGTTGTGGTTGGGCCTGTGATCACGTTTGAGGGTAACGGTCGCCTTCGTCCCACGATCATGGGATACCGATAGCATGATCGTATGAGCAAGGCACGGTTGTCCGCGACAGTCGACGCTGACGTGTTGGAGGCAGGGCGCGAGGCGGTGGCGTCCGGTCGAGCAGACAACCTCAGTGAATGGGTGAACGGTGCACTCCATTCTCAGGTTGATCACGATCGTCGGCTGCTCGCACTCGAGGAATTCCTCCAGGACTACGAAGCCGAACACGGCGTGATCTCACACGCTGAGATCGAGGCAGCCGAACGACGAGCTCGCGATCGAGCGGTCGTCGTCCGTGGCGGCACGAAGCGAACGAGACCCTCGTCGACTCGTTCGTCGAGCCGGGAACGCCAATGATCGTGCTCGATGCTGGGGCCTTTCTCGAGATCGAACGAGGCAATCGCGATCTGATGGCGTTGCTGAAACGGGAGCACCTGGCCGGACGCGTTCCGGTGACCCACGGCGGAGTCATCGGTCAGATCTGGCGAGGTGGCCGAGATCGAGGGGCCAACGTTGCCCGCCTCCTTCCGGGGGTCGACGTTCGACCGGTCGACACTTCCCTCGGTCGACGAGCGGGGCTCTTGCTCGGAGCTGCTGAGACGACCGATGTCATCGATGCCGCTGTCGTCCTATTGGCGCACGACGGCGACGAGATCTTCACCTCCGACGCGACCGACCTGGTCAGACTCGCCCAAGCACTCGGTTCCGACGTGGAGGTCGTCTCCGTCTGAAGCGTGGCTCAATCCTGTGGGGCCCGAGCAAGAGGTTGGCAGACATCGATACCGAGGTCTTGGGCGAGATGGTTGCTGACGCCTATCGAAACCGAGACACCGCCACCGACTCGTAGGGCTCGGAGGGCTGCGCCCTGACACTGCCATGACGGCGTCGGCCACCACGAACACTGCGAGTATCACGATCAACCCAGCCAACGATCTCACGCCACCACCTCCACCTCGGGCCCGAGCGTTCTGCGGTGTGCCAGGTCTCGAATGCTCGTCGCACAACTACTCCCCGACACCGGGCCGTCCACCACCACTACGCTCAACCTGACACGCACGTCAGGTTCGGGAGGGAGGCGCCGACGGTATGGATTTCACCTACCCGCCCGAGGCGGAAGCCTTCCGCACTGAGTATCGGGACTGGCTGGCGACGAATTTCACCGAGGAGTACCGCGGGCTCGGGTTCAGCGGCAACCCCTCCGACGACCAACTCGCCCGGCTCCGTCACTGGAACCACCGCCTCGCTGACGCTGGATATGCCGCCATCTCGTGGCCCATCGAGCACGGCGGCCGCGCCGCCACCGTCATGGAGCAGGTCGTCTTCGCCGAGGAGAGCGTCGCCGCCGGCATCCCCATCACCCTCAACCCGATCGGCCTCGCCAACATCGCCCCCTCGATCATGGCGTTCGGCACCGACGAGCAACGCTCCCGGTTTCTTCGCCCGATGCTGCGCGGCGACCACATCTGGTGCCAGGGGTTCTCCGAACCCGACGCCGGCAGCGACCTCGCCTCGCTCAGCTGCGCCGCAATCGCCACCGACGACGGCTGGCGGATCAACGGCCAGAAGGTGTGGACCACGTTCGGCAGCCTCGCCACCTGGTGCGAGCTCCTCGTCCGCACCGACGTCGAGGCGCCGTCGCATCGAGGCATCACCTGTCTGCTCATCGACATGGCACTTCCCGGCATCGAGGTCCGACCGCTCGTCACGGCCACCGGCGACGCCGATTTCTGTGAACTGTTCTTCACTGACGTCGACGTCGCTCACACCGCCCTCCTCGGCAAGGAGAACGACGGGTGGACGGTCGCCATGGCCACCCTGACCTTCGAACGCGGCGGAGTCGCGGCACTGCACCTCCAGCTCCGCCAGAGGATCCAAGCCGTCATCGAACTGGCCCGCGTCCACGGCCGAGCATCCGACCCTCACATCCGCCAGCGACTCGCCGAGCTCTACATCGGCGGCGAACAACTCCGCTACCTCGCAGATCGCGCCGTCTCACGAGCAGCTCAGGACCTTCCGCCCGGGGCCGAGTCGAGCCTTCTCAAGATCGTGTGGTCGACCGTCAGCCAACTGGTCCCGATCGTCAGCGCCGAGATCCTCGGTATGGCGGCGACCGCTAGCGTTCCGACGCGAGAACTCATGGCCTCACGCTCGTTGTCCATCGCGGGCGGCACGACCGAAGTGAACCGAAACATCGTCGCCGAACGTGTGCTCGGCCTGCCGCGAGAGCCCCGACCCAGCGCCGGTCCGAGGTCGCTCGCCATCCCGCCGGCTCGTGCGACCTGAGCACCGCTTCACCAACAGAACGGAAGACCCCGGCGGAGAACTGACCGGTTTCATCCGAACCTGATCCCACCGGTCAGATCCCACCGGATGAAACCGGTCAACGTTCCCCACACCCCGAGCGCCGAAGAAGGGGCGACCGCGCACGAGGGTTTCGTCACATCATGCGGGGCCGGACCGGAATCGACAATGGGGACATCTCCCCGCTCGCGACGGGAAGCGGGAGTCAGAAGCCTTGGTCGCCCACCGACATCGTGACCGTCTTGGTTTCCAGGAATTCGGCGATCGACTCTCGCCCACCTTCACGACCCAATCCCGATGTCTTGTAGCCGCCAAAGGGCGCGTTGGGCATGACGGTGAACCCGTTGATCCCCACAGTGCCGGCCCGCATGGCTCGACTCACCCGGATCGCCCGCTTGGCATCGGCCGTGTGGACACCACCACCCAAGCCGTAGCTCGATTCGTTGGCGAGGCGGATCGCTTCCTCTTCGGTCTCGAAGCGGATCACGCTCAGCACCGGACCGAAAATCTCCTCGGTCGCAATCGCCATGTCGTTGCGTACGCCAGCGAACAACGTGGGGTTCACGAAGTTTCCTGTCGCCAGATCGCCACCGGGTCGATCCCCGCCGCAGACCAACTCTGCGCCCTCGTCGATCCCTTTGGCGATGAAGCCCGTGACCCGATCGACTTGGCGTTGATTGATGAGCGCGGCGCTGGTCGTGCCGCCGTCGAACGGATCGCCGTAGGCGGTGATCGCCGCGAAGTCAGCGCACCCCTGGACCAGCTCGTCGTAGATGTCGGTATGAGCCAGCACGCGGGTATGGCACACGCACCCCTGGCCCGACAGCCCCATCGACACCATGCCCATCGAGGTCATCGCCACGGACGCCACATCGACATCGGGAAACACGATCGACGGGCTCTTGCCGCCAAGCTCCAAGCTCGTTCGCACGATGTTGGGCGCGGCCGCGTGCAACATGCGCGTCCCGACGGCGCGGCTGCCGGTGAAGGTGATCTTGTCGATCCGCGCATCGGTGATCAACGCCTCACCCGTGGGATCGGGCGGCCCGGTCACCAGGTTCACCACGCCGGGCGGCACTCCTGCTTCCTCGAGGATCTGCATCAGGCGGATCGATGTCAGCGACGCGTACTCCGACGGCTTCAACACGACAGTGCACCCCGAAGCCAGCGCCGGTGCGACCTTCTGGGCGAACAGCATGACCGGCGCGTTCCACGGAATGATCGCCGCCACCACCCCGACCGGTTCCTTCAATGTGTAGGTGAAGAAGTCGCCACCGGTGTAGGTCGGGAGGGTCTCGCCACTGATGCGGTCCACCCAGCCGGCGTGGTAGTCGAAGATATCCGCGGCGATCTGCGATGACACCTGGTAGATCGTGGAGAAGCCCACGGGGATGCCGTTGTCGAGCGTCTGCAGATGATTGAGTTCCTCGCCATGCGACTCGATGAGCGTGGCGATCCGTTGGATGAGACGCTTGCGATCACGGGCTTGGCGGCGCGGCCAGTCACTCTCGTCGAACGCTCGGCGAGCCGCGCCGACTGCGTCGGAGACATCCCGAGCCGTGGCAACCGCGATCGTCGCGACGTCTTCGTTGGTGGCGGGATGGACGTGGGTCCACGTGTCACCGGCGGAGCCGTCTCGCCACTGTCCGTCGATGAAGAGCTGGCCCGGCTTCACGCCGAGCCGGTCCCGGTGTTCGATCACAGAAAATGACATGAGGCCTCGCTCGGGTTGGGGTCGATACCCGTTCAGTCGGCGAGCGCTGTTGCTTCGCCGGCGACTTTGACTTCGCCGTTCTGGTTGGCGAGCGAACACTCGAGGTCGATGAGCTTCGTGCCGTCCTCGTCGCGTTTACCGGTCACCGTGACGGTCGACGTGAGGACTTCGTCGGGCCAGGTCTGCTTGGTGAAGCGGACCTTGTAGGTCGCCAGGTTGCCGACGCCCACGTAGTTCGTCAGCGCCGTTCCGAGCAGGCCCATCGAGAACATGCCGTGTCCGAACACCGACGGGAGACCGGCAGCTTGGGCGGCCAGTTCGTCGGTGTGCATGGGGTTGAAGTCACCCGACGCGCCGGCGTACATGACCAGATCTGTCCGCGTGAGCTTGTGGCTCACCGCTGGGGCCTGGTCCCCGACCTGTGCTGCATCGAACGCGAGGCGCTGCGCCATCTGAGTGTCCCCCCTGGGCCGAACGTGTAGTTGCTGCTGACACACTACCTGACACGCGTGTCAGGTGTTCCCGGGAAGCCGCCGGTCGGGCAGGCACGCATCGCGTCATTCGCTGAGGGGTCGCTTGAGCGCCGATGGATCGAAACGCCACGCGGCAATGGCGCCAAAGGCAAGCCCGAAACAACACAGCACCAACAGCTCCGTGGCGATCGAGCGCAGATCACGCCCATCGAGGCTGACCTCGCGGAAGGCACGGATGGACCAGTACTGCGGCAAGAGCGGGGCAATCTGCTGCACCCATTCTGGCAGGAGCCGAAACGGGACCAACGCACCGGCGAATCCACCCATCACGAGACACCCGGCGTGGCTGGCGATGATGAACAGATTGCCGGTCGGCAACAGCACATAGAGCATCAGCCCGTACATCGAGGCGACCACCGAGGTGACCAGGGCAATGAGGAACCATCCGATGGTCGATCCGTTCGGCTCCATCCCGAGGATCAGACCGCCGATGTAGGACACGACGAACATGAACATCAGATAGGCCGACATGAAGGCGACCTTGGCCGAGAGGATCAACGGCGGAGCCACGAACGACGAACGCAGTCGGTCCCACGTTCCGAAGCCGTGCTCGTCGTAGGCACTCCAGCAGAGGAAGGGCAGATTGACGTAACAGAAGAGCACCGCGAGGCCAGGAATGCCGTGCTCGGTTCCGTTCGAGCGCGGGTACCCGTCAATCTCGATGAGGAACCGCATGGCTTCCGCCAAAAAGACCATCATCACGATCGGGACGAACGCCATCACCAGACGAAGGGGCGCCAGCCGCCGGGCCAACATCACTTCGAGACGAATCAGACCGCGGAACTGCGCGACCCGCGACGGACGATTGGCGAGCACCGGCAGCACGGCCAGCATCGACCGCTCGCTGATCGTGTTGTCGGTCATCGGTTCTTCGCCTTGCTCTCATCGGGATCGAAACGAAGTACGCCGACGACGGCGAACACTGCGGCAAACGCCAGCAGCGCGAGACACGGGCGAACCACTGCGCCGAGCCCTCGACCTTCGACGAACAACACGCGGAACCCATCGACGGTCCAGCTCACCGGCGAGAGCGGTTGGAGAGGTTTGCTCCACCCCGGCAACTTCTCTCGGGGAGCAAAAGCACCACCCAACGCGCCCAAGACCATTGCGCCCATCATGGCGGTGGCCTCGAAGGCATTCGACGATCGGTACCACGCGAACAACGCGAAGCCCAGGGCGATGGTGGCAGTGACCGTGCACAACACGACGGCGCCCACGGCAACAGCTCGACTCGTGACCGGCAACCCGAACGCCAACTGCGCAAACACCACCAGCGCCGTGTACTGAACGAGATGCGCCAGCCACGTGGCGCTGAGCTTGCCAGTGACGATCTCGACGGGGGACGCAAACGATGCCCGCGTTCGATCCCAGACGCCCGTGGAATGGTCCCGATAGAAGAACAGGCCGAAGTTCGCCAGCAACATGATGCTGAAGACCGCCGACTGCCCACCGACCGACAACTCTGCGCCTGTGGCATCTGGCAATCCGTCGTTGTAACGCAGCCATTTCGAGAAGGCGGCGTTCATCACCGCGATCAGTCCCAATGGCATGAAGGTGAACGCCAAGGGCCACGCCGGTTCGCGCAACATGAGGCGGAGCTCACAACGGGCCACCTGCCCGGCCCGAGCTACGTTCACGACGTCGGCTCGCCGGGTTGGAGGTCGAGGCCCGTCAGCGAGCGGAACACCCGATCGAGTGTGGGCTCCACCACCGCCATCGATCGCAGATGCACCGTGTCCGTTTCGAGTCGTTGCAGGATTCGGGGCAGTTCTTCGCTGGGCTGGTGGACGCTCAGGCGCAGTGTCAGATCGTCCCAATTGCTGACCCACGGCAGATGGGCGGTGTCGATCCTGGTGGCGAACTCCATCTCGACGAATGACGATCCGTGTCGAGCGAGCAGCGATGCCACCGACCCCGAGGCAACAACACGCCCCTGCTCCAGCATCACGACCGCGCCATCGAGCTCCTCGACCTCGTGGAGGTAGTGCGTGGAATACAGCACCATCCGGCCGGCCTCGGTGAGCGACGACACGAGGTCCAACACGTTGGACCGGGTCACCGGATCCACCCCGGCGGTCGGCTCATCGAGCATCACCACGTCCACGTCGCTCATCAGCGCCGCCGCCACGTGGACCCGGCGACGTTCGCCGCCCGACAGCTCCCGCACCGATTGATCGAGGAACGATCCGATGCTCAGCCGCTCCGCAAGATCCGAGATCCGTTCCTGCAACGCCGACCTGGTCAGCCCACCGAGCCGTCCGAACGTCTCGAGATTCTCCCGACCACTCAGCAGCGGATAGAGCGCCTCTGCCTGGGCAGCGAAACCGACTCGGCGACGGAGCTCGAACGACTCGGCAAGTGAGCTTCCGTCCAGGAGCACATCGCCGCTGCTGAGGCGGGTCAGCCCAGCAATGGCTGACATGAGCGTGGATTTTCCCGCACCGTTTCGTCCGATGACGCAGCAGACCTTGCCGGGAACGACATCGATCGTGACGTCGCTGATGGCATCCTCGGCGGCACGCGGGTATCGCTTCGTGGCGTGGTCGATTCGCAGACGTCGGTCCGTCATCGTGCCGCCGCACTCAGCCTGTCGTAAAACTCCAGTTGCTCGTCCGCTGGAAGGGTCTTTACCAATTCGGCCGCCAACTCCCTGTTGTGGCCAGTCAAATACTCAGCGATCACCGGCGAGGCCAACGCGATCTGGCGAAATGCTGGAGCGCCCTCCGCCAACAGCATGTCGATGACGGCCTGAGAACCAGTTTTCGGATCAGTGACGGCCAGCAACCAAGTCGGATGGTCGCGGACGAGCCGCATGAAGTAGTCCGGCTGAACGGTCGCCACCGTTCGCAAAAGGGGCGTATCCAACGCCGTTGCGGCGGTGGGATCGCTGAAGAACGGGCTGGCGGTACCTTCGAGACTGAGGCGTACTTCATCGGCCAAGCGGCGTTGACCGTCTCTCCAGGTCGCGCCATCAGATGCACACAGCGTGCGCGATTGTTCCGACACCTCGCCGAAGGCTCGCGCTGAACGGGCGATTTCCGGGGGCAAGCCGTCAAGTCGAAGATCCGCAACTCCCGAGGCGCCAACGCCGATGAATCGGGCCGTAGCGAGGTAGGTGGCCGTCTCGGCCACGATGAGATCGCGCATCCTGGTCTCGGAGAGTTCCGGAGCCAATTTTTTGAATCGCGGCTCCATCGCGAGCAATCGACGCCACGGTGCCGTGGCCCTCGAAATGTCGGGCGTCAACGACAGCAGCGCTGCCCTCATGGCCTCCGCCGTTCGCCCGCCGTCGACGAGGGTCGTCACAGCGCGATCAAGGGCGACGCCGATGGACTGATCTGAGGAGGCGACCGCGTCGCACCATTCCTCGGGGGTGGCGTTGAGGAGTCCCGCGCGACCACGGCCATCGTCTCGCACGGCGAACGCTATTGATGCTGTCGCGAGGACGGCAATGACCGCTACCACGGCTCGGAGCCGACTGCGCTCACGGAGGGGCCGGACGACGACCGTGGGTCTGGGTGCCACGACGATCGGCCTGGCCAACAGCCCGACGATCTCGCCGGCGCTCGGGCGAGCATGGGGATCCGTCCGTGTACACAGCTCGACGATCTCACCCAGTCGCTTCGATTCAGGAGAGTGACCGCCATCTGGTGGGTTCCACGGCGGCAGCCCCTCGTTGATCTGACCAATCACAGCGGCGAGGGAATGATCGGAGTCGCCGAACGGGGCGTGTCCGTGCGCAGCAGCCCACAGGGTCGTCCCGAACCCCCAGACGTCCGACGCAGTGGTCGGTCGTGCTCCCTCGAGCACCTCAGGCGGAGCGTACTGAATTGTTCCGAAGGTTCCGTCCAACGTCGGTGGGGTGAACTCCAGGAGTTGCGCTATCCCGAAATCGGCGACTCGGACCGAGCCGTCGTCGGCGAGCAGGATGTTCGACGGCTTGAGGTCGCAGTGGATGATGCTTCGGGAGTGCATGGCGTGCATCGCTGATGCCAACTCCCTCGCCATCGTCAGCAGCTCGGCGTCTCTCATCGGTGCGCGTTTGAGCCTCCCATCCAACGTGGCCGGTGCGTGTTCCATGCACAACCACAGCCGACCTGATGGGGTGACTCCGGCGTCGTAGAGCGTGGCGATGTTCGGATGCCAGCTCAACTCGGCGTGGGCAGCCAACTCGCGTCGGGCGGTGTTCGGCTCGAGGTCCATGTGAGATCGCATCACCTTGACCGCCACGATTCTGCCGACCGATCGTTGCACGGCGCTGACCACAATGGCGGCGCCGCCCCGCGCGATGAGCCGGACCCGATCGAACTGGGCGCCGAGCTCTGCTTCGATCAGGGCTGTCGAGGTGTCAATGGACGCGTCGCTCGCCGACTGCTCCGTCATCGAAATCCCTCCCCGACCCGTGCCACTACATCCCCTTCACCGACTGCACCCGCATCCAATTCACCAATTCCGAACCCGGTTCGGCGCATGAACCCCAACCGAACGATAGCGGTTTCGGCCGATCGACCACCAGCGTCGTTGAAGTGCGAGGCCATGGATCTGTTCGGGTCTCGACGAGAGCCACTGTGCCAGGCGGCTCCGTGAGATCCATACTTGAGGCGTGGGTGTGGGATCACGGAAGAGTTGCGATGTCGTTGTCGTCGGTGGTCGCTGCGCGGGCGGGTCGCTCGCCGCGGAGCTGGCGTTGCAGGGTCGATCGGTGGTGCTGCTCGACCGGTCGGAGTTCCCGAGTGACGCCTTTTCGACGCACCTGATCCACGCTGATGGCGCCGCCTATCTGGACCGTGTCGGAATACTCTCCGAGCTCGTCGAGGCCGGTTGCCCGATGATGCGACGCCTCAAGGCCTGCTTCGACGGTGTGGAACTCGACGAGCACTACGCAGCCGACGCCCCGTTCGGCGGGGCGGTCAGCGCGTCGCGCAAGCTCCTCGATGCGGCGCTGCTGGATCGTTGTCGAACCGTTGGGGTCGACGTCAGAACCCGCGCCAACGTCGTCGACGTGGTGTGGGACAACCATCGAGCGGCCGGCGTCGTCGCCCGGACGGGTGACGACGAGTACGAGATTCGCGCCGATCTGGTGGTCGGAGCCGACGGGCGGAACTCCGTGATCGCCAACCGCGTCGGATCTCGGCGATACCACGTGTCGCGCGGCGAGCGCTTCATCTATTGGGCCGATTTCGCCGGGGTGGATCCGGGGACGGATCCGGCGATGTGGAACATCCGTCGTGGGCCGCATCTGTGGCTGGCATTCTTTTCGGACGCCGGCCGCCTGACCATCGCCATCTCACCGCCGATGTCAGGGTTTGCGGCCTTCAGTGAAGACATTCCCGCCAACTTCGATCGTCTGGTGGCCTCCTGTCCTGAACTCGCCGGGGTCGTTGGCGAAGGTGAACGCGTCGGCCGCCCCATCGGAACGGCATCGCTCGACGCCTATTTTCGGGAGCCGAGCGGACCGGGATGGGTGCTCGTCGGCGACGCTGGCGTGTTCAAGGATCCAGTATTGGGGCAAGGTATCACCGACGCTTTTCGCCACGCAGTGGCGTTGGCTGACGAACTCGACAACGTGAACTTCGGATTTCGGAGTGGGCTCGACGCGGCGACCGCCCGCTTCGGTGCGTGGCGAGACGAGGACGTGTGGGACATGTATTGGCTCGCCGTCGATGCGGCCGCCGGTCGACGTCTCAACGCCCTCGAATCCGGAATCTTCGCGGCCATCGCCAGCCGCCCCACGCTCAGCTACCGGTTCGCGGTCGAGCTGCCGTCGCATTGGCGTCCCTCGTCGTCGGTCCTCACGTTGCCGACGATCTTGCGTGGCCTCGGGATCGCAGCATTGCGCGACCGGGCTCCGCTGAGCGAACTCGTATCCGGCGCCTCGGAACGAATTGGGAACATGATGGCCCGCTCCTATCAGCGTCGGCGACCGACCTACCAGCCTGCCGACGCCACGCCTGGTTGATCCTTGCGAGCAGCCGTCGCTGATTCTCCATGGTTGCGACCGTCGCCGGTGAGGCGGCTGTGTTGATGGGTCCGTCACTTGAACAAGTCGGCGATGGCAGTCAGTCCACTGTCCATCCCCGTCGCCAACTTCTTCACGGGTGCGGCAGGCGTCGCCAGGCTTGCGCGGCGGTCCCGATCGCGGTGTCCCACCCATCACCCGCGTCAACAACCTCCCAGGGCATTACAGCTAGGTCGCCCGGTTTGAAGGAACACGAGCAGATTCTCGATCACGCCCTGATGGGTCGAGAAGCTGAGCCAGTCGCGATCCATGATCAGCGCAATGTGCCCGTTCCCCCATTGCAGATCGTTCTCATCCCAGGTGGCGCCGACCGTGACCACCCCGTCGTTCAGGAAGCTCTGCGGCGCGGTCGGCGAAACCGACCGGATGATGCCGGGGTCATGAACGCCAACTGCCCCGAGAACATTGGGCGAGTCGGATGCGAGCACCGTCCTCACCGCTGTACTGGTCGTCCAACACGAGCGCTGGTTCGCAACCGAACTCGCCTGCTGCTGAAAGAGTCTCCGTCGCCACGGTTGCTTCGGCGTCATGGCCCGCTGGTTTCGGGTGCAAAATGTCCTTCGACATGGTCGGATTGATGTGCCAGAGCCAAACGCTGTCAGGGCTGGTCAACCCGATTGGCGCCTCGATCTCGTGGCCAGCAAACGCTGGATTCACGTCACCGAACAGTGTCGTGAATCCACGACAGGTCGTTGCAGAAACACTCAATGATTCCACCGCAACCTTCTGTGCGATGGCTCCGACCTTGGAGATGTCCCTCAGTCGATTCGCTACTTCGACACCATCGATAAGATGAGATTGGTTGGAGATGAGGTTCGGATAGGACAGCAGCAGCGTCGTGCCGGAAGATCCAGTGCGGGATGGCGGGTTGAGTCGATTGTTCACTTCATCGAGAACCCGCGCTAGGCGAACCTTGTAACCGTCGATTGTTCGTCAGACACGAAGCCATCGGCGGCGTCGAGCGCTGCCGCGCAACTATCCGCATCGGAGTACTCAAACCCGGCGAGACATTGGGCACCGATTGTTGCGAACCTGGCATCGTTGCCGCCGAGCGTGAGCAACACCAGGTCGTAGTGGTCGTTCACGCTGGCCATCTGCGACGTGACGTAGCGGCCACAATCCCCAGTCAAGGTGCTGAGGATGCCGCCGACAGTCGTCGTGAGTCTGTCCAACTTGTAGTACTCGTCTGGTTCAACCACGGTCATCGCCGAGCACTCACGCCGAATCTCGCTTTCCGCATCCGACTGAAAGCCCGGACGAGACAGCCTACGCGTCCCCACTCGTCGATCGACCAACAATCCATTCTGAACTGGAAAACTCGAACTCAGAACACCACCGATACACGCGTGGTTTGTCACCTCAATGAATCTGTTTTGAGACACCGCAATCCGTCGCCGGACCAGCTCTCCCCAGGTGTCTCGGCTCCTGGAGCACCCTTCGACTCCGTAGTCATTGCCGGCACCG
>Ga0105047_10013422_pt1 | contig 13086 bp, 12 predicted proteins | sample MAT04_FD_78384 | JGI IMG/M metagenome (GOLD analysis project Ga0105047, IMG submission 78384) | Freshwater microbial communities from Lake Fryxell liftoff mats and glacier meltwater in Antarctica - MAT-04 (megahit assembly) | ecosystem: Environmental > Aquatic > Freshwater > Ice > Liftoff... | reverse complement strand
GGTCAGATCGTTGACCCAAGCACTTCGTCGGCGCGTGGGCCTTGCTGCAAGGCACTCACCCCTGCAACCCCACCGACTCCACCACGAGCCGCCCCAGCTCCTGCCTCAACTCGCCACGCACCTGTGCATAGCTCGAATCACCGACCAGGTTATGCATCTCATACGGATCGCGATCCAGATCGTAGAGTTCATCCAGCTCGCTGTCATCCCCCCGGTTCACCCAGTGAATCAGCTTGTGATGATCGGTGCGAATTGCCTTGTACGACATGCCGATCAGCCAGGGCATCGCGTTCTCGCTGAAGTACTCGCACAGGATCGAGTGGCGCCAGCTGGACGCCATTGAACCGGCGGGGACGCCCATCAGTGGCACCAGCGAGCGCCCCTGGATCTGCGCGCCCGGCGTGCCACCCGCCAGTGCGATGCAGGTCGGCGCGATGTCGAGCGCCAGGATCAGATCATCGATCTGGGTGCCAGGTTTCACCTTGGGTGGATAACGGAAGATGAACGGTGAGCGGATACCCTCTTCATAGGCGAAGCGGCGCTCCAGACCCAGCCCGTGTTCGCCGAAGAAGTAGCCGTTGTCGCCGAGAAACAGGATGAAGGTGTTGTCCAGCTCACCGCTTTTCTCGAGTGCAGTGAACAGGTCTCCAACGCCTTCATCGACCGAAGCCATCATCCGGGCGCGCAATCGCATCTCTTCCTGATCGCCGCTCTTCACCGACTCGAGCAGCGCCTGCGAGGTCTCGGTCGACTTGATCTCGAACGCCTCGCGCCATACCGGCTTGTCCTTGACCACCTCCGAGGTGGCGATCACGTTCGGACGCGGCGGGAAGATAGCGTCCTTGTAGAGCCCGACATGCCGCGGCGCGCACTTGTAGCCGTTGTTGGCGTCCAGGGTGAGCTTGCCGTCGGCGGCCTGGAACGCATCCGGGTGCACCGCCTTGTGCGCGAAGAAGAGTGAAAACGGACGGTCGCGCTTCTTCGACACGAAGTCGACCGCGCGCTCATTGAGCAGGTCGGTGATGTAGCCCTCGTGCCGGGTGTAAACGCCGTTCTCGTTCAACTTCGGGTTGAACAGGTCGCCATGGCCGTCGAAGCTCACCCAATGGTCATAGCCGGGGCGAGGACCGCCCTCGTTGCCCATGTGCCACTTGCCCACATGCGCGGTCTCGTAACCGAGCTTCTGCAGCGCCAGGTGATAATTGGGCAGCCGGTGGCTGTGCGCATCGCGCGCCACGTTGTCGATGATGCCGTGCCGGCTCGCATACTGGCCGGTGACGATCGAGGCGCGGTTGGGCGAGCACAGCGGCGTGGTATGAAACGCACGGTTGCAGATCGCACCTTCATTGGCGATGCGGTCGATGTGCGGGGTCTTCATGTAGGGATGACCGCCGGCGCCGAACTCGTCGAAGCGAAGGTCGTCGATCAGGATCACCAGCAGGTTGGGACGGCTCACGGCATGCACTCCTTGGAAAGGGTGGGCCGGATTCTCGCCCGAACCGGCTCCGGGCGCACGGCTGGCGCAGGGTGCGCACCGCGGACCTGTAGCTGCCAGGCATGCCTCGGGGACTACTTTGCCCCGTCGATCGCGCGCCGGCGCTCCTCTCCGTCCTCCCGCGATCGATCGAGCGATTTGTTCACCCGGTCGATCGTGGTCTCCCTCGTCGGCAGCGGCGTGCTCCCCTCCGGGCTGCAGCCGGCCAGCAGCAGGGCAGCGCAGGCAAGAGTGAAGCAGGCCAGCAGGGACCTGCAGCCAGCGGCACTGACGTTGACATGCCGGCGCCCGCGCCCAGCGCCCAGCAGCACACGGATACCGGGACTCATCTGGGCTTGTACTGCGCCATCGCCTCGGGAAGCATCGCCTCGATGTCGCGGATGCGGCTCGCGTTGGACGGATGGGTCGACATCCACTCCGGGGTTGAGCTTCCCATCTTCGCCGACGCCTGCCCCATGCGCACCCAGAGATCGCGCGCCGCACGCGGGTCGTAGCCGGCACGTGCCATATAGATCATGCCGAGCCGGTCAGCCTCGGTCTCCTGCAGGCGCGAGAACGGCAGGATGATTCCCAGCGTCGCGCCCGCCCCGAGTGCGCCAAGCAGCGCCTGAGTGGACCCCGCGCTCTGGTTGCTCGCACCGGCGGCGATCGCCCCGACGGCCAGCCCGGCCTGGACCAACAGGCCCTGACTCATCCGCTCGGCGCCATGGCGGGCGGTGGCGTGCGCCACCTCATGCCCGATCACCGCAGCCAGCCCGGCCTCGTCACGGGTGAGCGGCAGAATCCCGGTGTAGACCGCAACCTTGCCGCCCGGCAGACAGAACGCGTTGACCATCTTGTCGTTCTCTATCAGCTTGAACTCCCACTGATAGTCAGTACGTCCAGTGGCCGCCGCAATGCGCGCGCCGACGCGCTGCAGCATCGCATTCAGCGCCGGATCGGTCGAGATCTTTTCCTTCTTCAGGATCTCCTGGTAGGCCTGCAGGCCAAGCTTGCTCTCCTCGCCAGGCGACAGCAGGATCAGCTGGCTTCGGCCGGAGATCGGCGCCGTCTCGCAACTGACCAGCATCGGCCCGAGGCCGATGGCCAGGGTCAGCACTGCGGCAATCGAGCGCAGCCGGGGAGGTCTCGTCATTGATACTTGCGACATGCTCATTTTCTCCTCCTGCTGCGCGATGACTGCACGGCGACTGTACGGCAGCTGTACGGCAGCTGTACGGCAACTGTACGGGGAAGCCGCGCCGACTACGCGACGATTACCCACCGATCGCCCGACGATTGCACAACAGCCGCTCGCCACTCGAACATTAACGCACCGCTTGGCCTGCGGTGGACGCAGGCATCATGCCCGGCGCGTGCCCCCGCACCGTGGCGACCAGAAGGCACAGGCCCAACCCGGCGGCCAGCCCGGCCAGGCTGAAGGTGACCGCCGGTCCGAGCGCGGTCCAGGCCACCCCCGACGCCACGCCCCCCAGCGTGCCCCCGGCACCGAACGAAAGCGCGGTGTAGAGCGCCTGCCCCTTGGCCTGGTGCGCGCCCTGGAACCAGCGGTGGATCATGCCGATCGCCGCGGCGTGATACGCCCCGAAGGTCGCCGCATGCATCGTCTGCGCGAGAAAGATGGCCACCGCCGAGTCCACCAGCCAGCCGATCATCAGGAAGCGCAGCACCGCCAGCGCGAAGCTCGCCACCAGCACGCGGTACAGCCCGAATCGCGAGACCAGTTGCGGCATCCACCAGAACACCGCGACTTCGCAGATCACCCCCACCGCCCACAGCCAGCCGACCGCAGACTTGCTGTAGCCGTTGTCCACCAGATGCACCGAGTAGAACGAATAGTAGGCGCCATGTGCAGTCGCCATCAGAAAGCAGGCGCCGAACAGTCCGGCGACCTCCGGGCGCGCCAGAATCGTGCGTGCCGGCACCCGGGGCGCGGACGCCGGATGCGCGGCCGACTCCGGCACCCGCCAGCTCAGCAGCAGCGCGCAGGCGTAGAGCGCGAGCACCAGCCACAACCAGGTCTTCATGCCGGCGAAGTCGAGCAGATAGCCGATGCCGATCACCGCGAAGATGAAGCCGACCGACCCCCAGAGGCGGATGCGCGCGTAGCGCCCGGTGTCGCCGTGCACATGACCGAAGGTGGTCGCCTCGGCCAGCGGCATCGCGGCGCTGGTGAAAAAGCTCATCACCGCCAGCGTGATGAACATGCCGGCGAAGCTCTGGTCGGCGAACAGTCCGAACATCGCGATACCGCCCGCCAGCGAGGTCAGGCGAACGATGCGCATGCGCTCGCCGCGACGATCGGCGAGCGTCGCCCAGAGCATCGGACCGAACATCCGGGTCGCCTGCATCACCGCCATCAGCAGGCCGATCTGAAGCGCGCTCATGCCGACCGAATCGAAGTACAGGCTGAGGAACGGCGTGAACCCGCCCACATAGGCGAAGTAGCAGAAATAGAACGCGCCCAGCGACCAGACCGTACGTGCAGGCAACTGAGCCGTCATCGCAGCACCGGACACGCGCATGCTGTACCGCTCACGCAGCTGCCATGCGCCATCTTCGGCGGACTGGACACTGGCGGCGCGATCAGGCTTCCGAGGGGTCTGCGTTCTCGCGCATCGATGCGGTCGCGGACGCAGCACCGGCGACAGCACCCGGCGCGAGTGCAGCGATTCTCGGCGTCGAGGTGACCACGTCCGCATTCTGCGCCCGGTGGCGCAGCGCGTGGTCGATCAGCACCAGGGCCAGCATCGACTCGCAGATCGGGGTGGCACGAATACCGACGCAGGGGTCATGGCGCCCGGTGGTCTCGACGATCACCGGCGCGCCATGAATGTCGATCGAGCGGCGTGGCAGCCTGATCGACGAGGTCGGCTTGACCGCCACATGCACCACGAGGTCCTGTCCGGTCGAGATGCCGCCGAGCACGCCGCCAGCATTGTTCGAAAGAAACCCTTCCGGGGTCAGTTCATCCCCGTGCACCGTGCCGGGCTGGGTGACCGCATCGAATCCGGCACCGATCTCGACGCCCTTGACCGCATTGATGCTCATCATGCCGTAGGCGATCTCGGCGTCGAGCCGGTCGTACACCGGCTCGCCCCAGCCGACCGGCACCCCGGAGGCCACCGTGGTGATCTTCGCGCCACACGAGTCACCCGACTTGCGCAGCCGGTCCATGAACGCTTCGAGTTCGGGCACGATGTCCGGGTCGGCGGTAAAGAACGGGTTGTCGTACACCCCATCCCACGATTTGAACCCGAGAGGGATCGTCCCGAGCTGCGACATGTAGCCGCGCACCACCACGCCGTGATGCTCCTGCAGCCACTTCTTCGCGATAGCGCCCGCAGCCACCCGCACTGCGGTCTCGCGCGCCGACGAGCGCCCGCCGCCGCGATAGTCGCGAATACCGAACTTCTGCCAATAGGTGTAGTCGGCGTGGCCGGGACGAAACGTGTCCTTGATCTTCGAGTAGTCCTTGCTGCGCGCATCCACGTTGCGGATAAGCAAGGCGATCGGACTGCCGGTCGTTCGCCCCTCGAACACCCCGGACAGGATCTCGACCACATCCTCTTCCCGCCGCTGGGTGACATGGCGCGAGGTACCCGGCTTGCGCCGGTCCAGCTCGATCTGGATATCGGCCTCGGCCAGGGCCATGCCAGGGGGACAACCGTCCACCACACATCCGATCGCCGGGCCGTGGCTCTCGCCGAAAGAGGTGACAGTGAACAGGGTACCGAGCGTGCTTCCGGACATGATGGCGACCGACCTGCGGGGCTCCGCCTAACGGGTACCCGCACTGAGTTGGAGGCGCGGAGTTTAACATCGCGGGTCCGCGCTTCCCGCACCCAGCCCGCGAACCCTGTGCGGGCGATACAATCGACGGCGCGCGTGGTCAGATCGACCGCGCCCGCAGGTGCCGACACCGAGGCCGAAATCGATGCAGCAATACCACGACCTGATGCGCGCAATCATCGAGCGCGGCGCGCTCAAGAGCGACCGCACCGGCACCGGCACGCGCAGCCTGTTCGGCTGGCAGATGCGCTTCGATCTAGCGCAATCGTTCCCGCTGGTCACCACCAAGAAGCTGCATCTGAAGTCGATCGTTCACGAACTGCTCTGGTTCCTGAACGGCGACACCAACATCGGTTACCTGCGCGCCAACGGCGTGTCCATCTGGGACGAGTGGGCCGATGCCAACGGCGACCTGGGTCCGGTCTATGGCAAGCAATGGCGCAGCTGGGCCGCGCCCGACGGCCGATCGATCGATCAGTTGACGCAGATCGTCGAGCAGATCCGGCGCAGCCCGGATTCGCGCCGGCTGGTGGTGTCCGCATGGAACGTCGGCGAACTCGAGCAGATGGCGCTGTTGCCCTGCCATGCGCTGTTCCAGTTCTATGTCGCCGACGGCCGATTGTCCTGCCAGCTCTATCAGCGCAGCGCCGACGTGTTCCTGGGCGTACCGTTCAACATCGCCTCCTATGCGCTGCTCACCCTGATGGTGGCGCAGGTGTGCGACCTCGAGCCGGGCGAATTCGTGCACACGCTGGGCGACGCCCATCTGTACCTCAATCACCTCGATCAGGCGCACGAGCAGCTGCAACGCGCCGAGCGGGCACTGCCCAGGATGAAACTCAATCCTGATGTGCGCGACCTGTACGGGTTCCGCTACGAGGACTTCACCCTGGAAGGCTACGACCCCTGGCCGGCGATCAAGGCGCCGATCGCGGTTTGAGCACCGGGGGACCTCACGCTGCGCCTCGCCCTGCGCCCTCGCTGATCGTCGCGATGGCGAGAAACGGGGTGATCGGGCGCGCTAACGAGATGCCCTGGCACCTGCCGTCGGAACTCGCCCGCTTCAAGCGGATCACCATGGGCCATCACATCGTCATGGGCCGAAAGACCTTCGAGTCCATCGGTCGCCTGCTGCCCGGGCGCACCTCGGTGATCGTCACCCGGAACCCCGACCTCGCCGTGCCGGGTGCGATCACCGCCAACTCATTGCCTTCTGCGCTCACCGCCTGCGGGGACGACCCCGAGCCATTCGTGATCGGGGGCGCACAGCTGTTCGCCGAGGCGCTGCCGCTGGCGCGGCGGATCTATCTCACCACGGTGGACGCGGTGATACACGGCGATGTGCAGATGCCCGCCTTCGATCGCAGCGGATTCACCGAATCCGGGCATGAGCGGGTCGAGGCCGGGACCGGACAGTCGCTAGCCTATGAGTTCGTCCTGCTCGACCGGCGATAGCCCGCTTTTCAGCGGTTTGCTAGACGCCCTTCCGCTCCACCGAGCGCAGTTCCCAGCGCAACCAGTCGCCGCGGCGGATCAATGGCTGGCCGGAATCGCCGACGCTGGTCATGCGATCCTCGTGCAGGCTGTTTTCCTCGGAGCGCACCACCGCGCCGATCTCGGGCGAATACCAGTCGACCTCGCTGCGCTGGGTCTGAGTACGGGTGAGGGCATGGTCGCCGAGCCAGGAATCACGCACGATACGAAGCGCGCGAAACTCGCCCGCGGGGACCTTCACATTCTCCCAGCCGCCCACATAGCCGGCGACGATGACCTTTCTCGGCGGGCTGCCATCCGACTCCTGCGCGCTCAGTGTCTGCCGGAATCGCATGCCGGGACGCAGCGGAACCGGCAGCACCCGCATCGGCGGATCGTAAGTGACGCTGCTGCCGTCGGTGCGCTCCAGTCGTACCAGGTCACCCTGGGCATCCAGTACCCGGTTGACTGTACGGGCCCGGTCGACCGTGAAACCGCCCTCAGCGGGCGCCTCGTAGTCCATGCCCTCGATGCGCGAACCTGCAGGCCCGAACATCTGGCGCACGGTCGCCCTGGGTTCGTTGTTGTAGGCGTTGAAGGTCGAATAGGTTAGCTGCAAGCCGGATTTCTGTGGCAGCGACTGCACGACCTCGCCTTCCGCTGTGCCCGGCCCGGGCGATACGCATGCGGAAAGGCCAAGAGCCAGTGCCACTCCCAGCGTTACGATGAACACGCGGATCAAAGCACGAACGATCATGAGCCACCCCCTAAACAACGCCCGGAGAGCCTAGCCCAGATCGCGGTCGTCCGCATCTCGCACCGCAGGTGTCGACCCCCGGGGAGAACTGCGAGCGTGAGGTCTAGCCGAAAGGCGACCGCATCCCGCTGCGGGCGCGCCCATCGATTCGCGCCAGCACCGGCAGGCTGCGTCCGCAGTCACAGGGCGCACCGGCGGTGGCGAAGTCGCCAGTGTCGTAGCGGATGAACGGCATCGCGAAGTTGTGCAGCGACGTAACGACCACCCGGCCGCTCGCCCCCGGCGCCACAGGCTGGCCATCGTCGTCCAGCAGTTCGACCAGCGCCCCCTCGGACTGCACATGGTAATGCTCGTGCGCCGGACACTGCAGGGCGAGGTAGCCAAGCGCCCTGGTCGAATAGCTGTCCACCAGCGGCAACCCGAACGCCCGCCTGCATGCGGCGCGCTGCTCTGCGCTCACCCCCCCGGAGACGGTTCGTATGTCCTTCAACCTGGGCAGGCCCGGACCGTGGGCGACAAACCAGTCAGCGAGCGCATGCAGGTTGACCGGATAGGTGATCAGGCTGTCCGGGTTCTCATCGATCAGCCACTGCGCCTGCGCATCGACCGGGTGATCGATGTCGAGCCCGACCGCCGGGCCGGTCGCACATAGCGCCGCGGTCGCCAGCCCCCAGTTCGATTCCTGAACTTGCGCCATCGGCAACCGCCGGATAGCGGCGAGCTTGCCGGTGAGGTCGCGCCGGTGCCACAGGTGGTCGCGCAAGGTGAACGCCCGCCACATGAACTGGGTGAGATCGGTGGTACGGATGCCAAACGGGCCCCTGGTCGAACCGGCCGTCTCTGCGGCGCGGATCGCACCATGGCCAGCGGGAACGACCGCGCTGAACGCCGCTTCGCCAGCCTGCTGCAGCATCGCGCGGGTGATCACCGGCAGCGCCTCGAAACGCTTCTGGGTGAGCGGCCCGGCCCACAGGTCCAATCCGCGCGAGCGCCACAAGTCTCGGTAGAAGCCGACGTGGCGCCCGGCATGGCGTACTACGGACCCCACCTGGGCAAGCTGGAAGGCGCGCAGCCGGTTCGGCGCCATCCGCTCGGTGCGCTCGAACTGCCACATCATCGCCAGCATCGCCTCGCCGGCCCGGTCCGGGAACACCGGCCAGGCCGCGCCCTCCACCGTGGAGTGCATCGGCATGCCTGCGAGCGGCCCGGTGGGCTCAGGCCAGTCTTCGTCCTGACGGGGGTCCCCGCCCGGCTCACCCGAACGAGTCCCGGATTCAGGATCGTTCACTGCCTGCACCTCGCTCATCGGGTCGTCCCCCCGCGGGCATACCTGTGGTGGCGTGTCAACCCGTCGCCGGATCCTTGAACTTCACGCAATCGACGTAGTAGCGGGTCTGACCGCCGGGCACCGGTTCATCCACCAGGCCATGAATATCGGTCTCGAAACCCGGGAACAAGTGATTGAAGTCGCGCGCGAACTTCAGGTAGCGAATGATCGTCGAGTTGAAGCGCTCACCCGGGATCAGCAGCGGAATGCCCGGCGGGTAGGGCGTGACCAGCATGGCGGTCACGCGACCCTCGAGGTCGTCGATTGGCACCCGGTCGATCTCGCGATGCGCCATCTTCGCGAACGCGTCCGAAGGCTTCATCGCCGGCTCCATGTTGGAGAGATACATCTCGGTCGTCAGCCGCGCGATGTCGTGTTCCTTGTACTTGGCATGGATCTGCGCGCAAAGGTCGCGCAGACCGACCCGCTCATAACTCGGATGTTTCGCCACGAACTCCGGCAGCACCCGCCACAGCGGCTGATTGCCATCACAGTCGTCCTTGAACTGCTGCAGTTCGGTCACCAGCGTGTTCCAGCGGCCCTTGGTGATGCCGATGGTGAACATGATGAAGAACGAATAAAGACCGGTCTTCTCGACGATGATGCCGTGTTCGGACAGGTACTTGGTGACCACGTTGGCCGGGATACCCCAGTCGGAGAAGTCGCCGTCGACATCCAGCCCCGGGGTGATCACGGTCGCCTTGATCGGGTCGAGCAGATTGAAGCCGGGCGCGAGATCACCGAAGCCATGCCAGCGCTCGCCGGACTTGAGGATCCAGTCTTCGCGCTCGCCGATGCCCTCGGCAGCCAGATGTTCCGGCCCCCAGACCTTGAACCACCAGTCGTCCTCGTACTCGGCGCCCACCTTGCGCATCGCGCGCCGGAACTCGATAGCCTCGCGAATCGACTCTTCCACCAGCGCATTGCCGCCCGGGGGTTCCATCATCGCCGCAGCCACGTCGCAGGACGCGATGATCGCGTACTGCGGGCTGGTCGAGGTGTGCATCAGGAATGCTTCATTGAACACGTCGAAGTCGAGCTTTCGCTTCTGCGAATCCTGAGCGAGGATTTGCGAAGCCTGCGACAGCCCGGCGAGCAGCTTGTGGGTCGACTGGGTCGAGAACACCATCGACTCCTTGCAGCGCGGCCGGTCGGCACCGATCGCGTGATAGTCGCCATAGAAGTCGTGGAACGCCGCATGCGGCAACCAGGCCTCGTCGAAATGCAGCGTGTCGAGGTGACCGTCGAGCATCGACTTGATCGTCTCGACGTTGTAGCTGATGCCGTCGTAGGTGGACTGGGTAATGGTCAGGATGCGCGGCTTCTTGTTCTTGCCGCGTACCAGAGGATTAGCCTCGATCTTCCGGCGGATGTTCTCGATGTTGAACTCGTCGAGAGGAATCGGGCCGATGATGCCGTAGTGGTTGCGCGTAGGCGTGAGGAACACCGGTATCGCGGCGGTCATGATGATCGCGTGCAGGATCGACTTGTGGCAGTTGCGGTCGACCACCACCACATCGCCCGGCGCGACTGTCGAGTGCCAGACGATCTTGTTCGAGGTCGAAGTGCCATTGGTGACGAAGAACAGATGATCGGCGTTGAAGATGCGCGCGGCATTGCGCTCGCTGGCCGCCACCGGCCCGGTGTGATCGAGCAGCTGTCCGAGCTCATCCACCGAATTGCAGACATCGGCGCGCAGCAGGTTCTCGCCGAAGAACTGGTGGAACATCTGTCCGACCGGACTCTTGAGAAACGCAACCCCGCCCGAGTGACCCGGGCAATGCCAGGAGTACGAGCCGTCGGCGGCGTAATGCGTCAGCGCGCGGAAGAATGGCGGCGCCAGACCGTCCAGGTAGGCTTTGGCCTCGCGGATGATGTGGCGGGCGACGAACTCAGGCGTGTCCTCGAACATGTGGATGAAGCCGTGCAGCTCGCGCAGCACGTCGTTCGGGATGTGCTGTGAGGTGCGTGTCTCGCCATACAGGTAGATCGGTATGTTCGCGTTGCGGAAGCGGATCTCCTTGATGAACTGGCGCAGGTTGAGCACTGCCGGATCCAGTTCCGGCCCGGGCGTGAACTCCTCGTCATCGATCGACAGGATGAACGCCGAGGCGCGCGACTGCTGCTGCGCGAACGAGGACAGGTCGCCATAGCTGGTGACGCCGAGGATCTCGACACCTTCCTCTTCGATCGCCTTGGCCAACGCGCGAATGCCCAGGCCAGAGGTGTTCTCCGAGCGGTAGTCCTCGTCGATGATCACGACGGGAAAGCGGAATTTCATCGGTTCGCCTTTCGCCGTTCCGGCAGGCCGGGTCTATTCCCGGTGCGAACGGCAGCTATATCTTCGGTAACGTGACCCCGACCTGACCCTGGTACTTGCCGCCACGGTCCTTGTACGAGGTCTCGCAGACATCGTCTGGCGAGGACTCGAAGAAGATCATCTGCGCCACGCCCTCGTTGGCATAGATCTTCGCCGGCAGCGTTGTCGTGTTCGAGAACTCCAGCGTCACATACCCCTCCCATTCGGGCTCGAGAGGGGTCACGTTGACGATGATGCCGCAGCGCGCATAGGTCGACTTGCCCAGGCAGATGGTCAGCACGTTGCGCGGGATGCGGAAGTATTCCACCGTGCGCGCGAGCGCGAACGAGTTGGGCGGAATGATGCACACGTCTGATTTCAGATCGACGAACGAGCTGGCATCGAAATTCTTCGGGTCGACGATGGTCGAGTTCAGGTTGGTGAACAACTTGAACTCGTCCGCGCAACGCACGTCGTAGCCGTAGCTCGAGGTGCCATAGGACACGATCCGCCGCCCGTCCACCTCCTTCACCTGACCTGCCTCGAATGGCTCGATCATCGCCTCGCCGGACGCCATGCGGCGGATCCAGCGATCGGACTTGATACTCATTGGGGGGAGGCGCAGCGGTGGCTGGCCGCGCGACGGGCAAAGATGGTGGAGGCGGGCGGAATCATCTGCGGATGGTAGTCACAGCCTTTGGGCGAGGCAACCCTGGAAATCACGCTGGAAATCACGCTGCGAATCACGCGGGCAATCGGCAATCAGGTGTTCTGGATCACGATCTTCGGGAACGCCGCGCTGTGATCCTGCTGCAGGTCGGCGATCCTGACCGCGATCTTGCGCGCGATCTGCCGGTAGATGCCGGCGATGCGCCCGTCCGGATCGGCGACCACTGTCGGGGTACCCGCATCGGCCTCCTGCCGGATGCGGATATCGAGCGGCAATTCACCCAGAAGGTCGACCTCGTAGTCCCTGCCCATTCGCGCGCCGCCACCCTCGCCGAAGATGTGCTCTTCATGGCCGCAATTGGAGCAGACGTGGGTGCTCATGTTCTCCACGATACCGAGGATCGGGATGTTCACCTTCTGGAACATCTTCAGGCCCTTGCGCGCGTCCAGCAGCGCGATGTCCTGCGGGGTGGTGACGATCACCGCGCCGGTCACCGGCACCTGCTGCGCCAGGGTGAGCTGGATATCGCCGGTACCCGGCGGAAGATCGACCACCAGATAGTCCAGATCGCGCCATTTCGTCTCGGTCAGCAACTGCTGCAGCGCCTGGGTGACCATCGGGCCGCGCCAGACCATCGGAGTCTCGGCATCGATCAGAAAGCCGATCGACATCGCCTGCAGCCCGTGGCGCTCCATCGGCTCGATCGACTTGCCATCCTTCGACTCGGGTTTGCCGGTGATGCCGAGCATCGTCGGCTGCGACGGCCCGTAGATGTCGGCATCCAGAATGCCGACGGTGGCGCCCTCGGCGGCAAGCGCCAACGCAAGGTTGACCGCGGTGGTCGACTTGCCGACCCCGCCCTTGCCGGAGGCCACGGCAATGATGTTCTTCACGCCCGGGATCAGCTTCACGCCCCGTTGCGCCGCGTGCGCGACGATCCGGCTGCCGACCACCACCTCGACCTTGCCGACCTCAGGCAACTGATGCAACCGGTCTTCGACCTGGGTCCGGATCGAGGCCCAGACACCCTTGCCCGGATAGCCCAGCGCGATTTCGACCCTAACCTCAGCCCCGGCGACCTTCACGCTCTTGACCGCCTTGCCAGCGACATAGTCCTTCCCGGTCACCGGGTCGACCAGTCCCGCGAGGGCTGCCCGCACATCCTGCTCGTTGACTGCCATCTGCCACTCCACCATCGACTGAGGCGGATGAGTTTACTGCCTCCCGGCCACTCGCCGGGCAAAAATGGGGATAGACCGCGAGGGTCAAGATG
>Ga0105047_10013420_pt1 | contig 13087 bp, 14 predicted proteins | sample MAT04_FD_78384 | JGI IMG/M metagenome (GOLD analysis project Ga0105047, IMG submission 78384) | Freshwater microbial communities from Lake Fryxell liftoff mats and glacier meltwater in Antarctica - MAT-04 (megahit assembly) | ecosystem: Environmental > Aquatic > Freshwater > Ice > Liftoff... | reverse complement strand
TACCTGAGCGTCGATGGCGCGGGCTTTTCGATCTCGCCGTATTTCCGCCAATCGGCGTGGTTCCGGTTTCACAACCGGGGCGAAGGCATACCCGGGCTTTATGTGGTGGGCGCAGGCGCGCATCCCGGGGCCGGTCTGCCAGGGGTCGTGTCATCGGCAAAAACACTTGACCATCTCGTGCCTGAACCGGTGAGCGCGCTGTGAACGGCGCAGGTGATCTGCGGTCAGCCGTGCCGGATGCGTGGCCCACGCTGAAAAAGCACGGCAAGACGTTTGCCTGGGCTGCGCACCTGATACCGCGTCGCGACGCAGATCGTCTAGCAAGGCTCTATGCGGTATGCCGCGAATTGGACGACTTGGCTGATCTTGATGGCAGTGCCGGTGCCAGAGGGCGCCTTTTGGGCTTGCGGGCCCAGCCGTGGGTTGCCGGTTCTGCCGATCCCATTGCGCGCGAACTGGCCCTGATGGTGGCGGGCATGGGCCTGAACCCTGCCACCATGAACCAGTTGCTTGATGGGCTGATCAGCGATCTTGACCCTCCGGTCATGGCAGATGAGGAAAGTCTGATCCGCTACGCCTATCTCGTGGCCGGAACCGTGGGGTTGATGGTCTGTGACTTGTTGAACGTGAAGGCAGTCACGGCCCGGAATGCTGCAGTAAATCTGGGCATCGCGATGCAACTGACCAACATTGCGCGGGACGTGCGCGAGGATGCGCGCGCTGGTCGCAAATACCTGCCCGCGACTTGGTGGGACGCAGCGCCCGCAGAGATCGCAGACCCATCTCCAGCCATGCAGCGCACCGGGGCTGCCAACGTGCTGCGGGTGTTGGATCTGGCTGACAGCTATTATGCCAGAGCAAGCTGCGGCTTTGCTTTTCTGCCAATCTCAACACGTCTCGGCCTCGCGGTTGCCAGCCGCGTGTATCGCGGGATCGGTGCTGAATTGCGGCGACGTGACGGTGCATTCCATCTGAAGCGGGTTTATGTTCCACGCTGGCGAAAGGCGGTTTTGACTGTGGCAACAGTCGGCGCGATGGTCCTTCCGGCAAGACGGACGGCAGAGCCGCCACTGCATTCAGCGAGCCTTGATCTGGTGCAGTCCCCATCCCGAACCCATGCGGTGTTTGATGGCGATAATTGACACAGATGTGGCGATCTTGGGCGGGGGCTGCGCAGGATTAAGCCTTGCAGTGCGTTTGGCCGGATCAAACCTCCGCGTGACCGTAATTGAGCCGCGATTGAAATACGAAGCCGATCGTGTTTGGTCGTTCTTTCGCACCCGGGCCGATGTGTTTGAGTCCTGTGTTCGCGCAAGCTGGTCGAAATGGTACGTCTCAAGCGCGGGTGTGACGGTACGCCGCAAATCAGACCATCTGCGTTATGAAAGTGTGTCGTCCGGGGCGTTTTATCAGTTAGCCGTGCAAATGTGCGATGCTGCGCCGAATTTAGACCTGCGTCTTGGCACTTCGGTACTGGCTGACCCACGGCCACCGGCCATGGGCGGCGCTTGGCGGGTTGAAACAAGTGCGGGCCAACTGGCAAGCCGCTACGTGATTGACACCCGGCCCACTGGGCGCACCACCGGTTATGGACAATCATTTCTGGGGCAAGAGATTCGGGTCGGGTTTGATGCGTTTGACCCGACCGAAGTCCCCATGATGTGTTTTGCAGCTCCGCGCACGGACCGGGTTGATTTTCTGTACATCTTGCCCTTCGCACGGGACGAAGCGTTGGTTGAAGTTACGACTTTTGGCGCAAAGATGCCTGATATCAGCGAACATCGACTCTGGTTGGATCGCGAAATCGCGCAACTGACCCGTGGACAGTCGTTTGATGTGCTGCGCGAAGAACGGGCCTTCATTCCGATGGTCTTGCCACAACCGCGTGCTGCAATCCTGGCTCCGCGCTTTGCTCACGCGGGATTGCGAGGCGGGGCTGCGCGGCCCAGCACAGGATACGCTTATCAACGCATTCAGACGATGGCCGATATCTGTGCCGCGCAACTTTTGCGTGGTAGGGATGATATTGATCTGGCGATAGACAGCCCGGTGACCCGGTTCATGGACGGGGTGTTTCTGCGGGTATTGCAACGCCGTCCCGACCGTGGGCCGGCCCTGTTCAGCGCCCTGTTCCGCAACGCTCCCGCAGACCGGTTGGAACGGTTCCTGTCGGGATCAACCGCGCCGATTGACCGGCTTTCCGTAATGGCGTCGTTGCCCCCCGTGCCGTTCCTGCGCGAAGTGTTTCTCGGATGAGCCGCGAACCGCGTCTGATCGCAAAGCACCGTCTGGCGTTTGCCGCCATAGTGCCGGTTTTGTTAGTAATTTCCCTGGCCTCACAGCCACCGCTGATCTGGCAGCTCATCGCACTCGGGCCCTTGGTCGCCGTTTTGGGCCTGCCCCACGGCGCGTTGGATCACCGGGTAGCAAGTGCGCTGTGGCCACTGGTAAAGCTGCGTGATCATGCGATTTTTATCGGCGGGTATCTCGGGCTGGCAATTGTCGTATTGGTTTTGTGGACCCTGCAACCACGCGTCGCGCTTGCTGCGTTCCTGATCTATTCAGCCCTGCACTTTGCAGACGACTGGCGGGCAGAGTTAGGGCTGTGGCAAAGCCTGCCCTTGGGGGTTTCCGTCATCGCCTTTCCCGCGCTGGTTTTTCAATCCGACGTGGAAATGCTATTCGGTCTATTGACGTCAGCGCCAACAGCGATCCAGTTTGCAAACCTACTGAACAAATCGGCTATCCCGGCTATCATCGTGTCCGCAATCTGTCTGATATCGAACTTCAGGCGCGCGCCTTGGGTGGTCGTGGAGTATGCCCTACTGGTCGCGACTGCCTTGGTCACTCCGCCATTGATTTACTTTGTGATCTACTTCTGCGGACTGCATTCACCCCGCCATTTCTTGTTGACGGCAGACCAGTTGGGCCTGACACCCGCGCAGGGTATGCGTGCCGCATCACCAATAATGATGGCGACATTGATCTTCTCGGCCTTTGGCGCCGTCGCCGTTCATACGTTCACCCCCGCGTACGAGACGGCGACGCTGCAACTGGTTTTTATCGGTCTGGCCGCAGTAACAGTTCCGCATATGCTCCTCACCGCAGTGTTCAAGTCGGTTCATCGATAACAGCCGATTGCACTCTGGCCCGGGACCCGAATACTACTTGTAAACCTCACGCCGGTCACTGAACGCCCGCACGCGTTTGCGCCACGCGCGATAGCTACCGGGTTTCAAGTTCTGGCGCATTAGCGCCTTGACCTGATCGAGACCAAGTCCGTGCTGGGCACGGATCTGATCAAAGCCGACATGATCGCTGGTCGCCATTTCGATGATGTCGCTGATGATGGGACCTGCGAATGGCGTTTCGGTCGTGGCATCGCAGGCTTTCGGGCAGTGCCCATGTACAGGATTGTGGTCAGCGGCAGGCGGCCAAAGCTCAGATCGCCACGCCGGTTTAGCCCGCGCGGGCCAAGGCCGGTGAACGGGCCCGGCACCAATCCCGCGTCGGTCAGGCCACGGCGCAGTTCGGCGGGTTTGATGAACAATGCAGGGTCGTGCGTGACGCGTGGGAGCAGGCGCAAGAGATCTTCGGCCACTGTGATGGTGGCAAACCGGGCTATGGGGTTGCGATTGACGGTATCGAACAAAAACAGACCACCGGGCCGCAGAACGCGGGCAACTTCGGCCAGAACTACTGTCAGATCGGTCACATGTTCCAGCACATCTACGCAGACTACGGCATCAAAGGCGGCATCTTTGTAGAGCAACGCCTCACCCACCCCAACGTCGTATGTAATGCCATACCCTGCTGTTTGCGCATGTTGCCGGGCCGCGGCGACTGCGCCTGCGGCAGGATCTATGCCCGTGACCCTTCGCGCCACGCAGCGCCAGCGCCTCGGCCATGAATTCACCGGCGCAACCAAGGTCCAGGACGGTCTTGCCGCGCCAATCGATCCGGCCGTCAAACCAGGAAAGCCGCCCGGGTACCAGGTTTTTGAGCGTGCGCACCCAGCCGATGTCGTCGGACCACCAGCCATCGGCTGCGCTGTCATAAATTGTCAGATCATTGCGCATGTTTTTTGCCCTGCCCACGACGCGGCACCAGATAGGGCACATCACCATAGCGCGCGGCAAAGCGCCGTTCCTTGAAGCGCGGGGCAGCGAGGCAACAGGCGGTGTAGCAGACGGCGAGCGCCAGTTGGTCTGGCGTCCAGACCGGCACGGTCCACAGCGTAAGCGCAAAGGCCACATAGATCGGCTGGCGGATCACGCGATACAGACCTTGCGTCGGCATTTCGGGGAATACTGGCTTGATGCGCGCCAGCAATGACATCCAGCCCAGCGCACCCGACTGCACCTCGGCCCCGGCATCAAAGCTGGCCTTGCCCAGCACCAGCCATGATGCCGCATACGCCGCACTGATCGCCCAGAACGCAGCACCTTCCGCCCGCCACCAGACAATGCCAGACGGTGTCCACAACGCGAACAGGGCCAGAAGTTGTGCCGACGCGATGATGGCATAGGTGGTCGTGGCCCAGTGTCGTACCGTGCGGACCGGGGATCAGCCGGGCCAGAACACGCGCACCCCGACCGGTCAACAAAACCGAGTGTGCCAGCGGGAATTGCAAGATCAAGCAAGCGTTCGCCAGTGCCGCCCATGGCCACGGTATGCGACCGAAACTTTCGCTGAGGCCAAAGAACATGGCGGCGATCATCGACAGTGCGGCAACCGCGAAAAGGGCGTGGCACAGCACACCGAAGCCTAACGCCAAGGCATTGCGCTCTGTCCCCGATGGCGGCGAAAACGTCGCGCGGATCAGCGTTAACAGCCGGGCAAGGCGGGGGTCGCTCATCATCCCATGCGCGCCAGCATATCGCGCGCTATCGCATCGCCGCTGAACCATGCCGCCTCGACCCGTGGGCCGATGCACCAGTCCCCACCCGCATAAAGCGAGCCCGCAGTGTGCAGGAACGGTTCGCCCAAAGGCGCTGTGACGCGGGCATAACGCCAACGGTGGGTGCTGGCGTATTGGACCTGTTGTGCCGCAACACCCAGCCGGTCGCATAGCAAGGGCAGCATTCGGGCCGTACTGGAGGCAATGTCTTCCTCAAGATACAGCAGGCTGAATTCCGGACTGGCTTGGGCTACCAATGTGCAGACGCCGCTTTGCGGCCTGCCCGGCTTGCTGCTATCCTGTGCGATCCACGCCAGAGGGTAAGTATCATCGCTGCGGGTGAGAAACAGAGGCGGCGCGATGATCGCCGCCATCAGCGTCAGGCACGGCGCAAAACGTACGCCTGCGGCCTTCGCCACAATCGGGTGATCTTGTCCCAGCAGGCCTGCGATCTGCGGGGCAGGTACTGTGATGACGACGCGGTCAAAATTGTGTGTCGCGCCGCCACTGGTGACTAACCAAGCGTCTGCTGTGGCGCGTACCGCAGCTACCGGTGTCTGCTTGCGAATGTCCAGGCCCGCTGCCAAGGCATGCGCCAGCCCGGACATCCCCGGCACGCCCACAACGTGTGACTTGTCCGACCCGTCTTGCCAGATCGCCGCGGCACCGGCTTTATGCAATTCGCGCAGCACGGCGCTAAACTCGCTGCTGCGGGCAGTCACATATTGCGCCCCATGATCAAATTGCAGCCCGTCTACCCGGCGCGTGGCCAGCCGCCCGCCGATGCCTCGCCCTTTGTCAAAGATAACCGGCGTCAGGCCTGCATCGGCCAACCTGCGGGCACAGGCAAGTCCGGCCATCCCTGCCCCGATGATCGCCACGCGCATCAAGCGATCACCTCATCCAGAATACGCGGGATTTGCTGTTTTACCTTATGGAAACCAGCCGTCGCATGCGGCCAGATTGCGCTATCCCAATCGCGCCGCCATTCACCCAGTGTGATACCCTTTTCCGCCAACGCCGGCGCGGCTTCGCGCAACCAGTCGCGTGTTGGCCCTTCAGGCACGTAAGCGGTCGCAATCTGCTTGGCCCCGGTACGGTGCGCCCATGTTGCCGGATCCCCCGCCACCCCGGCACGCATAGGGGTCGCATCAAGTCCCGCGCGGCTCGCAGCGTCGGTTAGTGCTGCCGCCTCGAACCGCGTGACGTGAGCGGCAACAGGGCGTGGAGATCGCAAGTGGCTGGCGTGCAGAGTCGCGACGGCGCGAATGTCCAGCGCGGCCAGATCAAAATCCTCGATACGGCAATCGTCCTCGGTGATCAGCAGGGCCGTGGGCACGCCCGGCTCCGGCAGACTTATCCCGCGCAGCGGCCGAACCGAAGGCAATCCGTTGGGTTCAAGATGATCCAACCCCTGCACATCGTCCGCCAGATCGCTGTCACACGGAGTGAAGCGATTGGCAGTAAACGTCGCAATATTCCAGGCCTGCGCCTTGTATGGCTTGCCCCGTGTATGCAGCCCTGCGACCCACCGCCAGCCAAGAGTATTCGACGCCGGATCACCGTCCAGCAAATTCCTGTAAAAGAAATCTGCCCCGATCCGCCACGGCAGTCCAAGCGTGAAGATCCAGATCGAGGCGAACCACATCCGCGCATGGTTGTGCAAATATCCGGTATCCACCAGTTCGCGCGCCCAAGCATCAAAACAAACGAGCCCCGTATCGCCTGCGTCTGCATCCGCGACGGCCTTTCGCAGGCGGCGGCCGGTGTCCAATACGGCCAGATCGCCGTCCAGCCCATTGCGACAACTCGCCCAGACTTGCGGACGCCGTTCAAGCCAGCCTTTGAAATAGCTCCGCCAGACCACCTTTTGCACAAACTTCTCAGCGTCTTCTGGCCCATGCGATGTCAAGGCCGCCGCGATAACCTCTGCCTCCGTCACCAACCGCCTGCGAATGTAAAGCGACAGCTTCGACACGGCATTGTGCCCGCAAGGGCCATGGTCGGTATTGCAGCCGTCGGCATAGCGCCGCCCCATCCGCGGGATGAAGGCATTCAACAGCTGCAGGCCTTGGGCACGCGAGGCGATCATTTCGGGCAAGGTCGGTTACTCGGTTTGCAGTCAACTTCCGTGAAGTGACGCACCCTCGCGCAGTTTCAACGCGGCAAAAAGGTCGTCAGCGATACCCCTCTGCCATGGGGCGCAGGGCCACGCGGGCGCGCAGCTTGGTGGCCATCAGATACATGCCACCGATCTTGCGGTGTAAAAACAGCGTGGCGGCAGGCGGCACATGGTTGAGTTCGCGGTCGCGACCGATCGCAAGCCCCATATCCCGCAGATGGTCCAGCAGGTTGGATCGGCCAAAGTCGAGAACCGTATCTTCGCGCAGCGGGGCCATGGCGGTCAAGAACATTGCCTGAATCAGGTCCTGATGGCGCTGCGCTGTGGCACTGCTGAAATAGCCGATCCGCAGCATCGCGGCCCGCGTCTCTGCCTGACCACCATCCAGAGCGGCGTGCAGCAAAACCCGAAAGTCGTTGGCAAGTGCCGGGGGCAAGGGTTGCACAGCTCCAAAATCCAGCAGCACAACCCGGCCCGTCAGGGAATCGTAGCGGTAGTTGGCAAGATTAGGGTCGGTCTGCATTGCGCCGAACACGAACAACTCGCGCAAAGTAAGGTCGATCAGCTGGGCCGCCACCCGGTCACGCACCGCCTGTGGCGCATCCGTAAGCGCCTCGAGCGGCTGACTTTCGATATAGCTCATGGCCAGAACCTGTGGCGTGCTGAGGTCTGCCTGGAGCTGCGGCACCACAAACGCATCCGACCCGGCCATCAACCGCCCGAAATGCGCCAGATGTCCGGCCTCGGCCAAATAGTCGGCCTCGGCATGCAACTGGCGCTTCGCCTCGGTCAACAGGGGGACTATGTCCATGCCCGGCGGCAAAAGGCCCGGCAGCCGCATCAGAGTGGCGACATTGCCGACATCGCTGTCGATACTGGCGCGCACGCCGGGGTATTGCACCTTGATCGCAAGGTCACGGCCATCGGACAGCACCGCGCGGTGGACCTGCCCGATGGATGCCGCTGCAAACGGGCGGACATCAAACCGGGTAAACCGCTTGATCCAGCCCGCGCCCCACTCGGCGTTCAAGACCGTCTGCAACTGTTTGGGCGGCATATGTTTGGCATCATCACGCAAAGTGGCCAAAATCGCAGTCATTTCAGGCCCCAGCACCACGCCGGTGTCCATCGACAACATCTGTCCCAGCTTCAGCGCTGCACCGCGCATATGCGACAGGCTCTGCGTAAACCGCAGCGCATTGGCCGGCGTCATCAGCAGGCCAGCCAGATCGGGCCGCCTGCCTTGGGCGAGCTGCCGAATTCCACCGCTCATCACGCTGCCAGCGATACCGCCGGCCATTGCCCCGAAATGGGCCATCCGCGCCACGCGGCCGGTAGGGACCGCGAAACCCTTGCTGTTCGGTCCTTTTTCCGCCATTCCACGCCCTTTATGCCACCGATGCTTAAATGGGGCGCAGGTCGGGTTCGTCCAGCTGAAGAACGGCCGGGTGAATGCCGGCCAAGCATAAGCCCATGCCGATGGCGCCATCCCTCTGCGTCTCACCGCGTCGCAATAGAATGAATGTCGAGAGCATTCGGGGTAAATCTACCAATGTTCGGTGCCTTTGGCGCCCTTCGGAATACCGTCCAGGTTGGACGTAACCCATCCCCCATAAAAATCTCCGGGCTGGGGAATGACCTTCTCTCCCCCTACAAAGCAGGCCTCCATCAAGGTTGCATAGAACGCGATGTATCCGGCAATTGACGTGAACTTTGCTGTAGGTAGATCATAGGCCCAAGCTGCGCGCCGGGCCGTGACTGCCCCACCTTCCACATCATAATATCGAGCCACGCCTTTCCATTCGCAAGAACTGCTGCCAGAGGCGGGGTGCAACGTTGCGGCTACGTCACCGCGCGGCAGATAATAGGTCGGCGCATGGTGGGTTTCCAGAACGCGAAACGCGGCCATCGTTTCTGCTATTACCTGCCCGCCCAGCCTGATGACAATGCGTTGGGGCACAGGCTCCAATGCTGGTGGCCGTGGATAGGATTGCACGTTCTCGCGGAAAAGGTCGGTCATGGCGCCCCTGAAAAATCTCAAGTGATCATGCGCCGCAGATCGTCGCGGCGGTTGTCAGCGAAATGGTGTTTCAGCACCGCCCCGACATGCGCCACAATGATCGCATAGAACAAGAACGGCAGGCCAACATTGTGCAGTCCTTCAGCCAACTGGCCAAGCCGCGCGTCGGGCGCAAAGGCTGGTTCAACCCCCAAGCCAAAAATATCCATACCGTCGCCTTGCGCCGTGGACAACAGAAAGCCGGTGAGTGGAAAGCCCAGGATCAGGGCGTAAAGCCCAAGATGTGACAGCCGAGCCAAACGCCGCTCCCACGCCTTCATCGCCGGTGACAAAGGCGGTGCGGGGCTGACCAGCAGCCAGACCAGCCGGGCGGCCCCAAAAACAAGAACCGTCATGCCGAGCGACTGATGGGCCGCCAGAAACATCGGTCGCTCAACCGATCCTGCGGGCAGAATCGAGGCGAACAAACCCATCGGAATCATGATCAGCACAAGTGTCGCCGTCGCCCAGTGCAAAACCCGTGAAACCTGCCCAAACCGGGCGGCCGCATTGAACGCACCGGGCGTAGATACCGCCCCACGCCGCCACTGTGCCCACGCAACCCACAGCAGGAACGGCAGCGTCAACAGGGCAACAGCCGCCTGAAGGTTCAGCATGATCGGGGTCCACGCTTCCAAGCCCGTGGATCGTGCTGCGTGACCGGCAAAAGTACCGTCAAGATTAGCCAGCACGATCGACACCGCAATCATTGCCAGTCCAGCAGCGACAATGACTGTGCCTAGCGACCGCACTTGACGATTCCCGCTGGTCAGGGTCGTGGCGATGATCACCGCCAGGACGAGATATCCGTATGCCACAATGACCCTTTCACGACGCAAGCAATGTTGCGCGACCTAATTTGACCCCGTCGAGAGTCAACCCCGCCTGGCAGGAACAGGCAAGCGCGGGTCCTCTTTGCGTTGGCTTGCGTGAACACTTTTTATCCAGAAATTCCTCGACAGTGGCCCGTTTCCGCCACTTCGCGACCGTCTTTGGGTTGATGCCCAAGTCCCGGCTCAACTGCGCGAGCGACGCGAAGTACCCTAAGCGTTTCGTCTGACTGCGACCAGTGGCGGCGGATACAGAGGGTCAGCGCCCGCCAGATACATTCATGATCGATCCGGTGACGTAAGAGGCCGCGTCTGACAATAGCCAGACCGCCGCATTCGCCACTTCTGCGGCGGTGCCCGCCCGCCGCATCGGCAAATTCACGGCGAACCTTTCGGCAAAGCGCTCTCCGTGCCGTTCTAGGATCGCAGTGTCAATCACTCCGGGCCTTATTGCGTTGACCCGGATGCCCTGAATGGCCACCTCGCGCGCCAAGCCTATGGTCAGCGAATCCACACCGCCTTTGGAGGCCGCATAGAGAACTTCTTCCGGAAGCCCGCCGAGCACGGCCGCCATCGAGGAAATATTGACAATTGCCCCCCCAGCACCTCCCCTCGCCGTCGACATCCGGCGGACCGCCTCGCGGCAGCAATAGATCGGTCCGGCGAGATTGACGGCCAGCGTCCGCTCGACCTGCCCTGCATCCGTGTCGGCAATTGCCCGCACCGAGAAGACGCCGCCTGCATTGTTTACCAGCGCCGTAACTGGGCCAAGTGCGGCGTCAACCGCCTGAAACAGGCGCACAATCTCGGCTTCATTGACCATGTCGGCCTGCACCGCCACAGCCGTGCCGCCGATCCCCCGGATCTGGGCGCAGACTGTCTCCGCCTCATCGCCATGCACGCCGTAATGCACGGCTACGCTATAGCCCGCCTGCGCCCCTGCCAGGGCCGTCGCCGCTCCGATCCCGCGACTGGCGCCGGTGACCAGCAAAATTCCTGCCAAGGCTACCTCCTCAGATCACCTGTTCTGTCGTCGGATCAATCAAAACGGCATGGGTCATGTCGAGATCGATCTTGATCCGCTCCCCAGGTGCGCTGACCTCATGCGCGCCTAGTTCGGCGATGATGCTGACCCCGCCCAAAGGCAAGGTCGCCTGTACTCTCGTTCCCGTGGGCTGCACCAACTCCACTGTCACTTCGATCCGCACATGGCCGGGCGCAAGCAGCCCAACGGCCCTTGCGATATGCTGCGGGCGAAGCCCCATCAGCGCGGGACCTGTTCGAGACGATGCGGTCAACGGCAACCGGGTGCCATCGCCCAGCACCGCCGCCCCCGGTTCCAGTGTCACCGGCACGAAATTCATCCGCGGGCTGCCCAGAAATCCCGCCACGAACAAGCTCGCCGGGCGCTCGAACAGATCAAGCGGCGTGCCCTGCTGCTCGATCCGGCCGTCGCGCAGCAGCACGATCCGGTCGGCCAGCGTCATCGCCTCGACCTGATCGTGCGTCACATAGATCATCGTGCGGCGCAGTTCCTGATGCAGCCGCTTGATTTCCACCCGCATGTCGTCGCGCAACTGGGCATCGAGGTTCGAGAGCGGCTCGTCGAACAAAAACAGCCGCGCATCGCGCACGATGGCCCTCCCGATTGCCACCCGTTGCCGCTGGCCGCCCGACAGTTCTCGCGGAAAGCGTTTCAAGAGCGGCCCGATCCCCAGCATCTCGGCGGCACGGGCGACGCGCTTGGCAATCTCGGCCGGTGCAGTCTTGCGGGCCTGCAGACCAAAGGCGATGTTGTCCCCGACCGACATGTAGGGGTAAAGCGCGTAATTCTGGAACACCATGGCAATATCGCGATCACGCGGGCGGGCCCATGTCACGTCCACGCCCGCAATCTCGACGCTGCCCTGTGACGGCTCCTCCAGCCCTGCAATCGTGCGCAGCAGGGTCGATTTTCCGCAGCCAGAAGGGCCGACCAGCACGGTGAACTCGCCCGACGGCACCTCCAGATCGATGCCTTTGATGGCGTGATAAGCACCGTAGTTCTTGTGCAACCCGATGATCTTCAGATCAGACATGTCTCATCCCTTGACCGCCCCCATCGAGATGCCACGAACCAGATAGCGCTGCATGGTGGCCACGGCGATGAACACCGGGATCATCCCCAGAACCGACATCGCGGCGATCTTGGCCCAGAAATTCGATTGCCCGCCAAAGTAATGCGTGACCTGCACCGTGTAGGTCATAACCTCGGTGCGGGTCAGCACCAGCGCAAACAGGAACTCGTTCCAGCTGAACACGAAGGTGAAAACGGCCGTGGCAAACAGGCCCGACCGGGCCATCGGAAACACCACTTTCCACAGCACTTCCCAACGCGTGCAGCCATCGACCAGCGCGCTTTCCTCCAGTTCCAGCGGGATATCCTCGATATAGCCGCGCATCATCCAGATCACATAAGGCAGCGCAAACGCGGTATAAAGCAGGATCAGCCCGAAATAGGTATCGACCCAGCCGAAAAAGACATAAAGCAGGAACACCGGAAACACGATCGCCACCGGCGGCATCATCCGCTGCGAAATGATCCACACCGCCAGATTCTCGCCGCCCGTCTTGAAGCGGACCAGCGAATAGGCGGCAATCGTGCCCAGCACCATCGCGATCAGCGTCGAAGAACTGGCAAGGATCAGGCTGTTGAGGACCGTTCCCGCATCGCCATCCTTGAACAGCACCTTGTAATTGTCGAACTGGATGCTTTCGGGATACCAGACCGGCGGAAAGGCAAAGATCTCGTCCGGCGTCTTGAACGAGATGATGAAGAGCCAATAGATCGGAAAGCAAAAGATCACTACCAAGAGGATCGCAATCGCATAGCGTACCGCAAGGCGGGTGTTTTTGCGGCGATGAAACGGCAGCCCGCTCATTTCGCCAGCCCCATCCGCCGGATCGCCCAAGTGACGATCACTGTCAACAGAAATACAACCAGAAAGGCGATTGCCGCCGTGTAGCTCGTTTCAAACTGCTTGAAGCCCTGATTGTAGGCGTAGACCGAGATCGTTTCCGTCATCGTTCCCGGCCCGCCTTTCGTCAATGCCCAGATGATGTCGAAGGTCCGGAACAGATCGAGCCCCCGGATAAGGATGGCGATCGCCATCACCGGCCAGATCGCCGGCAAGACG
>Ga0105047_10013417_pt1 | contig 13088 bp, 12 predicted proteins | sample MAT04_FD_78384 | JGI IMG/M metagenome (GOLD analysis project Ga0105047, IMG submission 78384) | Freshwater microbial communities from Lake Fryxell liftoff mats and glacier meltwater in Antarctica - MAT-04 (megahit assembly) | ecosystem: Environmental > Aquatic > Freshwater > Ice > Liftoff... | reverse complement strand
GTGCGTCTGGTCGCGCCAATGTGACAACCTTGCAGGCGTCGTGCTGTCGGACGCCTTGGATCACGCAGCCGTCTCAAGGGGTTTCGGTGTGTGGCGCAGCTGCCGGCGCAGTATCTTGCCGAGGTTGGACTTGGGCAAGGGCTCGATCCGGAACTCGACGATCTTGGGCACCTTGTAGCCGGTCAGGTGCAGTCTGCAATGCGCCAACAGCGCCTCTTCGGTCAGCGCCGGATCCTTGCGCACGACGACGATCTTGACAACCTCGCCCGATCGCTCGTCGGGCTCGCCGACGGCGCCGACTTCAGCCACGCCCGGATGCAGCGCCACCGCGTCCTCGACCTGGTTCGGGAACACCTTGAAGCCGGAGACCACGATCATGTCCTTCTTGCGGTCGGTGATCTTGAACGCACCTTGCTCGCTCATGTAGCCCATGTCGCCGGTGCGCAGCCAGCCGTCGCTCGTGAACATGGCGGCGGTCTCGTCAGGGCGCTTCCAGTAGCTCGCCATGACCTGCGGGCCGCGCACGCATAACTCGCCGACATGGCCCACCGGCGCCTCGCGGTCGTCATCGTCCCGGATCTCGACCTCGGTCGACGGAAGCGGCATCCCGATCGTTCCGGTCCAGTCCTCGATGTCCAGCCGGTTGGACGTCACGCCGGGCGAAGTCTCGGTCAAACCGTAGGACTCGATCAACGGCACACCGGTGGCCTGCTTCCAGCGCTGTGCGACGGCCTGTTGCACGGCCATGCCGCCCGCATTGGCCAACTTCAGGCTGCCGGTGTCCACGTCGGTGAACCCGGGTTCGTCGAGCAGAGCCCGATACAGCGTGTTGACGCCGATCATGGCGGTGAATGGATAACGCTTGAGCTCGTGCAGGAACGTCGGCATGTCGCGCGGGTTGGTGATCAGGATCACATGCGCGCCGATCTTCAGGAACACCAGACTCGAGCTCAGCGCATAGACGTGGTACAGCGGCAAGGGGCAGATGAACACCTCCGAGCCGTCCTGCAGGCCATGCGCGATCCAGGCCGCGAGTTGCTGCAGGTTGGCCACCATATTGCCGTGGGTCAGCACCGTTCCCTTGGCGACGCCTGTGGTTCCGCCCGTGTACTGCAGGAACGCGACGTCGTCGTGGCCGAGCGGCACGTCGTCCAGGGCCAGGCCATGCCCTGCACGCAGGACGGCGTTGAACTCGATCGCACCCGGGATCGACCATGCCGGCACCATCTTCTTCACGTACTTGACGACCAGATTGGTCAGCAACTCCTTCGCCGCGGGAAACATGTCGCCGACCTCGGTCGTGATGACGGTCAGGTGCAGTGCCGGGTTGCGTTCGAGCACCTGCTGCACGGTGAGAGCGAAGTTTTCGAGCACCACGACGGCCACCGCGCCGGAGTCCTTGAGCTGGTGTTCCAGTTCGGGTACGGTGTACTGAGGGTTGACGTTGACGACCACCAAACCAGCCCGCAGCACGCCGAACAATGCCACTGGATACTGCAGAAGGTTGGGCATCATCAGCGCCACCCGGTCGCCTGTGTGCAAGCCCAGTGACTTCTGCAGGTAGGCCGCAAAGGCGCAGCTTTCGCGATCGAGATCCTCGTAGGTGATCGTGGCTCCCATGTTGGTGTACGCAGGCAGCTTGGCGAAGCGTTGACAAGTGTGCTGCAACACGTCCTTCAGCGAAGCGAACTCATGCACGTGGACGGTCGCCGAAATGCCTTCAGGGTAGTGATTTAGCCAGACTCGTTCCATCCATGCCTCCTGGGTCTCTCGTACGGAAACCCGCACATGTCATGCTGGCATGAAAGGGCAGCGGCAGTCTGTTCGGTATCAAACCAAGGACCTCACCGCGTGCGGGGTCATCGTTCGCTTCCACAAGGAAGGTCTGGGCTTTACAGGCAAGGACTCGCCCATGGCGAACCTGCTGCCAGGGATCCCATGCAGCGCCTCGGCTCCGTCGTCCCGCCGTGTAATATGGGTCGGTCCGATCCCGTCTGGCAGCACCAGACACCCATCCCGACCAAAGACCATGTCCCCATCCTCTGTCGCCGTTTTCCACGGCACCATCCCTGCCTTGATGACCCCCTGCACCGCCGCGCGCAAGCCGGATTTCGATGCGCTGGTGCGTGCCGGCACGCGCCTCGTGGCTGCCGGCATGAGTGGCGTGGTGTATTGCGGCTCGATGGGCGATTGGCCCTTGCTCAGCGATGAGGAGCGCATGGAAGGCGTGGCACGGCTTGCTGCCGCCGGCGTTCCCGTGGTGGTTGGAACCGGTGCACAAAGCCCCGCACGTGCTGCGGCCCTGGCCGCGCATGCGCGCGAGGTCGGGGCCAAGGGCCTGATGGTGATCCCTCGCGTCCTGTCGCGGGGCAGTTCGATTGCAGCTCAGCGCGCGCATTTCGAGGGCGTACTGGAAGCCGCGGGCGACCTGCCCGCCGTGATCTACAACAGCCCCTACTACGGCTACGAGACCAAGGCCGATCTGTTCTTCGATCTGCGCTCGCGATTTTCGAACCTGGTGGGTTTCAAGGAGTTCGGCGGTGCCGCGTCGCTGAGTTATGCGGCCAACCACATCACCAGCCGCGACGACGCGCTGATCCTGATGGTCGGCGTCGATACCCAGGTGGTGCACGGCTTCGTGAACTGTGGCGCGGTGGGGGCCATCACCGGTATCGGCAATGCCCTGCCCACCGAGGTGCTGCATCTGGTGGCGCTGTGCCGGGCCGCCGCCCAGGGTGACCCGGTTGCAGAACGCCGCGCGCGTGAGCTCGACCAGGCCTTGTTCGTCCTGGCCACCTTCGATGAAGGGGTGGATCTGGTGCTGTATTACAAGCACCTCATGGTTCTGGCTGGTTACCCCGAGTACGCGTTGCATTTCAATGCCAGCGATAGGTTGTCGGACAGCCAACGCCGTTACACCGATGGGCAATGGGCCAAGTTCAAGGCCTGGTACGGCCACTGGTCCGCCACCGCCGTCTGACGCCACCCGCCGCATCCTTGCGTTGAAAACCGCGGTCGTCATTGGCGGAGGCTTTGTCGGCACGGCCTGCGCCTGGCAACTGCAGCAGGCGGGTTTTCAATGCACCGTGGTCGACGCTGCCGACACGACGCGTGCTGCGTCCTGGGGCAATGCCGGCCACCTGGCCATCGAGCAGATCGACCCCTTTGCTTCGGTCGCCAACCTGCGCAGCCTGCCGGGGCGCCTGTTCACCTTCGGCGGCCCTGTCGGGCTGCCGCTGCGCGACGTCGGTGCCTGGTTGCCGTTTGGCATCCGGCTGATGGCAGCAGCAGCGCCGCAGCGTTTCGCGCAGGGGCGCCGGGTCTTGTCGTCGTTGCTGGCGCAGGCCATGCCGGCCTGGCACCGCCTGGTGGAGCAGACCGGCACCTCGCAGCACCTGCGGGTCGACGGGCATTTTGTGGCGTGGGAGTCCGAACCATCCGCCCGGCGCGGCAAACGCCGGTGGCTCGGCGCCGACATGGGTGAAGCGCGTGTGCACGCCGCTTCACCCGCCGAACTGGCGCAGTTGCGCGCGCATTTCAACCAGCGCCCGGTGGATGCCGTGCGGTTCGACAACACCGGGCAGATCCTCGACCTCGCTCGGACACGCGCGGGGATTGCGCAGGCCTTGTGCCGCCATGGCGGCAACGTCCGCGTGGCCACTGCCAAGGCTGTCGTGGTCACCGGGGAGCGCGCCGCGGTGCGGCTGGAGGACGGCGCACTGCTCGACGCCGATCTGGTCCTGGTGGCTGCCGGCGCGGGCTCCGCGACCCTGTTGCCCGCGTCGGAGGGCGCCGTGCCGCTGATTGCCGAACGCGGCTACCACCTCGACGCCGATTCCGCGGCAGGCCACCTGCCGGATTTCTTGCCGCCCGTGGCCTTCGAAGACCGCTCCGTGATCGTCACCCGATTCGCCTCGACGCTGCGCATTGCCGGATTCACCGAATTCTCCCGCCTGGGGTCGGCGCCCGACCCACGCAAATGGCAGCGGCTCGCGCAGCACGCCAGAGAACTCGGCCTGCCGATCGGACCGCAGGCCAGGCCCTGGATCGGTGCCCGCCCGACCTTGCCGGACTATCTTCCTGCGGTGGGCCGCAGCCGTGCGGCTCCAAACCTGTTGTATGCGTTCGGCCACCAGCACCTGGGTGTCACCCTCGCGGCGATCACCGGCGAACTGGTCGCGGCCATGGCCAGCGGCGCAGATCCGGCGGTCGATGTCCGGCCCCTGGATCTGCGCCGATTTCAATAAGGGGTATCCCATGCGCGTCATAGACTCCCACACGGAAGGCGAACCCACCCGCCTGGTGATCGACGGTGGCCCACCCCTGGGCGACGGGCCGCTCTCCGAGCGCCTGCGCCGTTTTGCTGGCGAGCACGACACCTACCGCAGTTTCGCGGTGAACGAACCACGCGGCAACGATGCGGTGGTGGATGCCCTGTTGTGTGAGCCGGTGGACCCGGCGTGCGCGGCCGGCCTGATTTTTTTCAACAACGTGGGTTACCTGGGCATGTGTGGCCACGGCACGATCGGCGCTGCGGTGACACTCGCCCACATGGGCCGCATCGGCGTGGGCACCCACCGCTTCGAGACACCGGTGGGTGACGTGGCGGTCGAACTCATCAGCCGCAACGAGGTCGAGATCGAAAACGTGCCAAGTCACCGTTACCGCAAGGACGTGAGCGTGGACGTCGCCGGTCTGGGCCGTGTCGTCGGCGATATCGCCTGGGGCGGCAACTGGTTCTTCCTGGTGGGGTCTGCACCCCGGGATCTGACGATGGCGTCCGTCCCCGAATTGAGCGCTGCCGCGATTGCCGTGTCGCAGGCGCTGGAGCGCGCAGGCATCACGGGCGACGGCGGCGCCAAGGTGGACCATGTGGAGTTCTTCGGCCCGCCGGTCGACCCGCTCGCGCACAGCCGCAATTTCGTGATGTGCCCGGGCGGTGCGTACGACCGTTCGCCCTGCGGCACGGGCACCAGCGCCAAGCTGGCCTGCCTGGCGGCCGATGGCAAACTGGCGGCCGGTGCGCCCTGGGTGCAGGAAAGCATCGTCGGCGGCCGTTTCCTGGCGCGCTATCGGCTGGACGGACAAGGGCGCGTGGTACCACGCATCCGTGGACGCGCATTCGTCGTGGCGGAGGCCACCCTGTTGCGCGACCCGCAGGACCCGTTTGCCGACGGAATGCGTCCGGCAGCATGATGCTCCAGCCCTTCGTCGACTTTGCAAGCGGCCTGGCAGACGAAGCCACCGCCATGATCGAGGTGCGTGCGGCCGCGTCGCCGGGCACCACGGTCCAGGCCGACAAATCGTTGGTGACCGAACTCGACCTGGCTGGGCAACACCCGTGAACCGGCCCCTCCCGCCATGCTGATCGACGCGCACCAGCATTTCTGGGACCCCGCGCGTGCCGACTACCCGTGGATGGTGGGCCCCGCGGCGCCATTGCGACGGGTCTTCGGGCCTGCGGACCTGTGGCCCGAACTGCGCCGCAATGGTGTTCTCGGAACGGTCGTGGTCCAGGCGCGTTCCAGCATCGCGGAGACCCACGAACTGCTGGCGTTGGCCGCCAGGCATCCGTTTGTCCTCGGCGTGGTGGGCTGGGTCGACCTCACCGCGGACGACGTCGCCGATACCATCGCTTCCTTGCGACAAGGCGCAAGCGGGCACCTGCTGGTCGGTGTGCGGCACCAGGTCCACGACGAGGCCGACGCGCAATGGCTGCTGCGGGCCGATGTGCAGCGTGGGCTTGCGGCGGTACAGGAGGCCGGGCTAGCCTACGATCTGTTGCTCCGGCCGCGGGAACTGCCCGCCGCGAACCAGGTGGTCAGGAACTTCCCCGGCCTGCGCTTCGTCATCGATCACCTGGCCAAGCCGGAGATCGGGCAGGGCACGATGGAACCGTGGTCGCGGTTGATGGATGCCTGGCATCACGAGAGGGCCCACGTCTGGTGCAAGTTGTCCGGCATGATCAACCAGGCCGACCATGCGGCCTGGCGCAGCGAGGACCTGCGGCCCTACATCCTGAAGGTGCTCGACGTCTTCGGCGCCGATCGCTGCATGTTCGGCTCGGACTGGCCGGTCCTGACCTTGGCCGGGACGTATTCGCGTGTACTCGATGCCCTGCGCGCCAACCTCGGGCACCTGCAGCCGCAGGCCCGACAGTCCATTCTGGGCGATTCAGCCATCGAGGCCTATCGGCTCGGCGCGGACAGGCTGTCGGGTGCCCGGGTCGCCATGGCGAACGCGACCGGCTGATCGCCACCACGCTGCGGACCCTCCGATGACCCACCGAAATCCTCTTTCAATCGAACGCCGCCCGAGGAAGGCTGCAGCATGACGGACGGATTGCCGGTCAGCCCGCCCGAGAGCCAGGGCATGTCAGCCGGGCGCCTGGCCCATGCGGCGGCGCTGCTCGCGTCCGAGGTGCACGCCGGGCGGGTGTCCGCCGCGTCGATACGGGTTTCACGCCATGGTCGCACGGTGCTGCACGCCGGGTATGGGGCAGCACCGGACGCGGTGTACATCCTGGCGTCGATCTCCAAGGCGGTGAATGCGGTGGCCGTGATGCTGCTGGTCGAGCGCGGCGAGGTGTCGCTGGACGATCCGGTATCGCGCTACCTGCCGGAATTCGCGGGAGCGGACCGCGCGCCGGTGCGGGTGCGCGACCTGCTGGCGCACAGTTCGGGGCTGCCCGACATGCTGCCGCAGAACCTCGCCCTGCGCCGCGCCCATGCGCCGCTGGACGCGTTTGTGCAGGCCGCCTGCACGACGCCCCTGCTGTTTGCGCCGCGCAGCGGTTTCAGCTACCAGAGCATGGGCACCTTGCTGGCCGGCGAGATCGTGCAGCGCGTCGCGTCGCAAGCGCTGCGCGAGTTTCACAAGCAGCAGATCTTCGATGTGCTGGGCATGGTGGACTCTTCGCTCGGACTGGGGGGGCGCCAGGTCGCCGACACGGTGGCCTGCCAGACGGAGGACACGCCGGACATGGCGCATTTCGGACCCAACTCGCGCTACTGGCGCGACATGGGGCATCCATGGGGCGGCATGCATTCCACGGTGACCGACCTGACGCTGCTGTTGCAGGCCTTCCTGAATGGCGGGCAGCATGGCGGCCGCCAACTGCTGGGCCGCGCGACGGTGGCGCGCATGCTGTCCGACCAGAACCAGGCCATCGGCAAGCCCTGGGGCCTCGGCTGGGGTTTCGCGACGAGCCCGGTATGGGTCTACTGCGGTGAGCTGGTGTCGCCGCGCACCTTCGGGCATTCGGGTGCCACGGGCACGGTGGCCTGGGCGGACCCGGACAGCCAGGTGCTGGCCGTGATCCTGACAACCCGGTCGACCGCGCTGGATGACGGGCGCCTGTTGCGCACGGTGTCCAACGCGGTGGCGGCGGCCGTGGTGCAATAAACTGCCACCATCCCCATGAGCCAACTCTTCACCCCCTACCAGATCGGCCCGCTGGCCCTGCCCAACCGCATCGTCATCGCACCGATGTGCCAGTACTCCGCCGAGGACGGTCAGGCCACCGACTGGCATCTGATTCATCTGGGGCAGCTGGCGCTGTCTGGCGCCGGCCTGCTGATCATCGAGGCCACGGCGGTCGAGGCCGATGGCCGCATCACCACCGGCGACCTGGGGCTGTGGTCCGATGCCACCGAAGCCGCGCTGGCGCGGGTGCTGGCATCGCTGCGCCGGCATTCGCCGATGCCCATCGCCATCCAGCTGGCCCATGCCGGCCGCAAGGGCTCCAGCCGCGCGCCCTGGGACGGCGGGCTGCAGGTCCGGCCCGACGAACCCGGTGGCTGGTTGCCGGACGCACCCTCGGCCCTGCCCCATGGCCCGCACGAAGTCCCGCCGCACGCGCTGGACGCCGCCGGCCTGCTGCGTGTGCGCCAGGCGTTCGTCGATGCGGCCCTACGCGCGCATCGCCTCGGCCTGGATGCCATCGAACTGCACGCGGCGCACGGTTACCTGCTGCACCAGTTCCTGTCGCCCTTGGCCAACCAGCGCGCGGATGCCTATGGCGGTACGCTGGAAAACCGCATGCGTTTTCCGCTCGAGGTGTTCGACGCGATACGCGCCGCCCTGCCAGCGGGCTACCCGCTGGGCGTGCGCATCTCGGCCACCGACTGGGTGGAGGGCGCCTGGGACCTGGCCCAAAGCACGGCCTTCAGCCAGGCGTTGCGCGAGCGTGGCTGCAGCTTCATCCACGTCTCCAGCGGCGGGGTGTCGCCGCAGCAGAAGATCGCGCTGGGGCCGAACTACCAGGTCGGTTTTGCCGAGGGCATCCGCCGCGCCACCGGCCTGCCGACCATGGCAGTGGGCCTGATCACCGAGCCCGAACAGGCCGAGGAGATCATCACGCAGGGCCGCGCCGACATGGTGGCGCTGGCACGCGGCATCCTGTACGACCCGCACTGGCCCTGGCATGCCGCGGCCAGGCTGGGGGCGCAGGTGCGCGCTCCGCACCAGTACTGGCGTTCCCAGCCGCGCGGCCAGGCCACGCTGTTCGGCGACATACGCATCGGGCAGCGCTGAAGTTTCATCGCATGAAACAGCCGGTCGGCTTGCCGGCGAGAGTGGCCTATTGGGTCTTGAGCGCGAGCGCCGCCTGGTACAGGGCGTTGCGCGGTGCGCCGGTGATTTCCGCCGCCAGGCGCACGGCCGTCTTCAAGGGGAGTTCGGCCAGCAGCAGCACCAGCACGCGGGTGTCCGTGCCGGTCTGGATCGCGGCAGGCGCGGGATGGAGCACCAGCACGAATTCGCCGCGCAGGCGGTTGGCATCGGCAGCCAGCCAGGCGGGGAAGGCCTGCGCGGCGACCGTGGCGATCTCCTCGAACTGCTTGGTCAGCTCGCGCCCGACGGTGAGCAGCCGTTGCCCCAGCGCCGCCAGCGCGGTGGCCGCGGCCTCGATGCGATGGGGTGCCTCGAGCATCACGACCGCGCGCGCCTCGGCTTCCAGGGCGCCCACGGCCGCCAGGCGCTCCGTCGACTTGCTGGGCAGAAATCCGGCGAATACGAAACCGCCCGCATGGCTGTCGCCAAGATCGATCCCGGCCACGCTCAATGCCGCGGTGACACTGCTGGGCCCGGGCACCGGAACGACCACCAGCCGGGCCGCCTGCACCGCCGCCACCAGGCGCGCACCGGGGTCGCTGATCGCCGGTGTGCCGGCATCGCTCACATAGGCCACGCGCTGGCCCGACTGCAGGCGCGCCAGCACCTGCCCGGCGGCCTCCTGCTCGTTGTGCTGGTGCACGGCCAGTAACTGGGCGCCGGTCTTTTCCAGGCCGTAGGCGCGCAACAGGGCGTGCGTGTGTCGCGTGTCTTCGCAGGCCACGGTGTCGGCCAACTGCAGCACGTGGAGCGCGCGCAGGCTGATGTCGGCCAGGTTGCCGATCGGTGTGGCCACCAGGTACAGGGCCGGCTGCGGATAATGCTGCATCGACGCCGCATCGTGCGCGGCGGCCAGGGCCAGGGCGTAGGGTGTAGTCAATGCTGGGTTCCAGTTTCGGTAAGGATGCTTCTTGTGGGTGCACCGACAACCAAACAGGCAGGGGATGCCGCCGAAGACCGCGCGCTGCGCCACCTGCAGGACGCCGGCCTGCGCCTCGTCACGCGCAATTATCGGACTCCCGGGCGTGGGGGGGGCGAGATCGACCTCGTCATGCGTGATGCCGACGGCACCCATGTATTCGTCGAGGTGCGCGCGCGCGCCGCGGCGGTCCATGGTGGAGCCGCCGCCAGCATCGGGACCACGAAGCGCCGGCGCATCATCCTGGCCGCGCGGCACTACCTGGCCCGGCTGCGGGCACCGCCGCCTTGCCGATTCGACGTGGTCGTGATCGACGCCGGTTCGATCGAATGGCTGCGCGCGGCCTTCGATGCGTCCTGATGCGCCGCCCTGCGATTACATCCGCTTGCAGACGCGACGGTTATCATGCCAACTATGCTTGAGCAGCGCATCGAACAGCACTTCATCGACAGTGCCGACCTGAAATACCAGTCGGCCCAGGGTCTGAGCAAACCGATCGCCGCGGCCGTGCAGGCGCTGATGGTGTGTGTCACCAGCGGCGGCAAGGTGCTGGCCTGCGGCAATGGCGGGTCGGCGGCCGCGGCGCAGCACTTCGCGGCCGGTTTTGTCGGCGGTTTCGAGCGTGAACGGCCCGAACTCGCGGCGATTGCGCTTGCCACCGACAGTGCCACGCTCACCGCGATCGCCAATGGCCACGCCTTCAGCTCGGTCTTTTCGCGCCAGGTGCGGGCGCTGGGCGGCTCTGGCGATGTGCTGCTGGCGATCTCGTCCAACGGCAACTGTGCCAACCTGCTGGATGCCATCCAGGCCGCCCATGAGCGCGAGATGGTGGTCATCGGCCTCACCGGGCACGGTGGCGGCAAGATGGCTCAGCTGCTGGGCGACACCGATGTCCACGTCTGTGTGCCGCACGAGCGCCCGGCGCGGATTCTGGAAGTACAGATACTGGCATTGCACTGCATGTGTGATGCGGTGGACACGCAATTGCTGGGTGAACAGGAGGAACCAACACCATGAGAATCAGGGCCGGTAGATTTGTCGCAACGGTGGTGTGCACCGCATGCCTGGGAGGCGTCCTGAGCGCCTGTGCACCCATGGTGATCGGGGGCGCCGCGATGAGCGCGCTGGTCGCGACCGACCGGCGCACCTCCGGTGCGCAGCTCGAGGACGAGGGCATCGAGCTGCGCTCGGCGGGGCGCATCCGCGAGAGCCTCGGCGACCGCGGCCACGTGAACATCACCAGCTACAACCGCCAGGTCCTGCTGACCGGTGAGGTGCCCACGCCGCAGGACCGGCAACAGGTCGAGCAGATCGTCTCGCGGGTCGAGAACGTGCGCGCCATCGTCAACGAACTGGGCGTCATGGGCAACTCGACGCTGACCCAGCGCTCTTCGGATTCGCTGACCACCGGCAAGGTCAAGGCCGCCATGGTCGACGCCAAGGACATCTTCGCCAACTCCTTCAAGGTGGTCTCGGAACGCGGAACGACCTACCTCATGGGGCGGGTGACCCAACGCGAGGCGACGCGGGCGACGGAACTCACGCGCAGCGTCGGCGGCGTGCAGAAGGTCGTGCGGGTGCTGGAGTTCATCACCGAGGAGGAGCTGCAGCGCACCCTGCCGCAGCAGGCGCCGGCCCCCGCGCCGAAAACCTGAGAAAGCGCGCGGCGCCTTATTTCAGGCGCCGGATCAGGCTGGAGGTGTCCCAGCGCCCGCCACCCAGGTGCTGCACGTCGCCGTAGAACTGGTCCACCAGGGCCGTGACGGGAACCCGCGCGCCATTGCGCCGGGCCTCATCGAGGACCAGCCCGAGATCCTTGCGCATCCAGTCCACCGCGAAGCCGAATTCGAACTTGTCGGCCACCATGGTCTTGCCGCGGTTGTCCATCTGCCAGCTTTGCGCGGCGCCCTTGCCGATGACGTCGAGCACCTGCTCCATGTCCAGACCCGCCTTCTGGCCGAAGGCGATCGCCTCGCCCAGGCCCTGCACCAGACCGGCGATGCAGATCTGGTTCACCATCTTCGCCAGTTGACCGGCGCCACTGGCTCCCAGCAGGGTGAACGCGCGTGAAAACGCCATGGCGACCGGCGCCACCGTGTCGAATGCCGCCTTGTCTCCGCCGCACATGACAGTGAGCAGCCCGTTCTGCGCACCTGCCTGACCACCGGACACCGGCGCGTCGACAAACTGCAGACCGCGCTTGGCGGCGTCGGCGGCGAGTTCGCGCGCCACGTTGGCGGAGGCGGTGGTGTGGTCCACGAAGATGGCGCCCGGGAGCATGCCGGCAAAGGCGCCGTCACCGGCGCGGTTGCCATCGCCCTGGTCCGCTCCAAGCGTCACGCTGCGCAGGTCGTCGTCGTTGCCGACACAGCAGAACACGATCTCGGCGCCGGCCGCGGCGTCCTTCGGCGTGGCCGCGCTGCGCGGGCCCGGCGTGGCGGCGAACTCGGCGCACCATGCCCCGGCCTTGGCGGCACTGCGGTTGTAGACGGTGACCTGGTGCCCGGCCAGCGCCAGGTGAGCGGCCATCGGGTAACCCATGACTCCCAGACCGAGGAAGGCGACTTTGCGCGAGGGGACCGGGGCGTAGGTTTTGGGGTTCGTGCTTGGCATAGGGGTAAATGGGTCCAACAACTCAGACGATGGCGAAATTTTCGGTTCCGGCGCTCAGGTCCTGGGTCCTGCCGCGCTGGCTGTTGAGCTTGATCTGCAGCCGCAGGTCGTTCAGGGAGTCCGCATTGCGCAGGGCATCCTCGTAGGAGATGACGTTGTTCTCGTAGGCGTCGAACAAGGCCTGGTCGAAGGTCTGCATGCCCAGGTTGCGGCTTTTCTTCATGATCTCCTTGATCTCGGATACGTCACCCTTGAAGATCAGGTCGGATATCAGGGGCGTGTTGAGCATCACCTCCACCGCGGCGCTGCGGCCCTTGCCATCCTGCTTGGGGATGAGGCGCTGCGATACCAGTGCCTTGAGGTTCAGCGACAGGTCCATCAGCAGCTGCGTGCGGCGTTCCTCGGGGAAGAAGTTGATGATCCGGTCGAGTGCCTGGTTGGCGCTGTTGGCATGCAGCGTGGCCAGGCACAGGTGGCCGGTCTCGGCGAACGATACCGCGTGCTCCATGGTTTCACGGTCGCGGATCTCGCCCATCAGGATCACGTCCGGCGCCTGGCGCAGCGTGTTCTTGAGCGCGATCTCCCAGCTGTCGGTGTCCAGCCCCACTTCACGCTGCGTCACCACGCAGTTCTTGTGCATGTGGACAAATTCCACCGGGTCCTCGATGGTGATGATGTGGCCGTAGGAGTTCTCGTTGCGCCAGTCCACCATGGCCGCCAGCGTGGTCGACTTGCCGGAGCCGGTCGCGCCCACCATGATGCACAGGCCGCGCTTGGCGGTGACGATCTCCTTGAGCACCTGGGGCACACCCAGGCCGTCGATGGTCGGCAGCACCTGCGGGATCACCCGCATCACCATGCCGACCTTGCCCTGCTGGATGAAGGCATTGACCCGGAAACGCCCCACGCCCGGCGGCGAGATCGCGAAGTTGCATTCCTTGGT
>Ga0105047_10013415_pt1 | contig 13089 bp, 17 predicted proteins | sample MAT04_FD_78384 | JGI IMG/M metagenome (GOLD analysis project Ga0105047, IMG submission 78384) | Freshwater microbial communities from Lake Fryxell liftoff mats and glacier meltwater in Antarctica - MAT-04 (megahit assembly) | ecosystem: Environmental > Aquatic > Freshwater > Ice > Liftoff... | reverse complement strand
TTTTCGCCGGTGTTCGGGTCGCGGGTGAAGGCGACGCCGGTGCCGGACCCCTTGCCCATGTTGCCGAACACCATCGCCTGCACGTTGACGGCGGTGCCTTTCAACTCCGTGATCCGCTCGATACGACGGTACTCGATGGCCTTGTTGCCGTTCCACGAGTTGAACACGGCGTCGATGGCCAGCATCAACTGCTGCTTCGGGTCTTGCGGGAAGTCGTGGCCGACGTGCGCCTTATACACGGCCTTGTACTTCAGCACGAGCGCCTTGAGGTCGTCGGCGGACAACTCGGTGTCCAGCTTGACGCCCTTGGCCTCCTTCATCGACTTCAGTTCGTGCTCGAACTTCTCGTGTTCGCAGCCCATCGCGGTGCTGCCGAACATGTCAATCAGGCGGCGGTAGCTGTCGTAAGCGAAGCGCGGGTTGCCGGTCTTCTTGGCCAGCCCCTCGACCGATGCGTCGGACAGGCCCAGGTTCAAGATGGTGTTCATCATGCCGGGCATGGACAGCGCGGCCCCACTGCGCACGGACACCAGCAGCGGGTCGGTGGGGTCGCCGAACGTCTTGCCGAACTCGGCCTCCACCTTCTTCAGCGCGGCGTCGATTTCGGGGACTGCGGCGGCCGGAATCTTCTTGCCGGCGGTGTAGTACGCGGCGCAGACTTCGGTCGTGATGGTGAAGCCGGGGGGCACCGGGATGCCGATCTTGCACATCTCGGCGAGGTTGGCCCCTTTGCCGCCGAGCAGCTCCTTCATCTTACCGTCGCCGTCCGCCGATTTGCCGCCGAAGTAGTAGACGTGCTTGGTACTCATCTCACCGGGTCTCGCGGAATGAAATAGGGTGACTCGCGACGGCCACGCGGAGAGCGCGGGCCGCGTCAACGTGCGTTTTACGGACGCGGGGGCGTGATGGCAAACGGGAAGGGGGAGGGTATACTAGACGGGAACCGTTACGAGGGGCAATCATGCGAACCCGAATCGAACCGACGAACATCCCGGCCGACCTGCTGCCGAAGGTGGAACGCTTCGCGGAACTGCTGGAAGAGCAACTGGAAGTGCTCCAGTCCTTCGAGATCGAAGCGGTGCTGAGCGCCGCGCCGGCGCACTTGGAGCGATCCGTCCTCCTCCAGATGGGGGTACGGGACGACGAAGGGGTGATGCGGCGGGATCATGACAGTTGCCTCACGCCCGACAACCTAGAGGGGACGGACGAGTTCTTGCTCCGATTGGCGAGTCAAATCGTGTCTCGGTTCGCCGCTCACCTGTTGAAAGTGGAAGGTGAAAACATCCGCCACATGCGGGAGCGGTTGCGCCAACCCGAGCCTGCCACGGTGGAGGCATAACCCGTGCCCACGCAGCCTCAGCGAATCGACAAACTCGAAGAGAACGTTCAGGACATTTCGACGAAGCTCACCCGGCTCCAGGAAATCGCACGACTCACCGAGGGAGCGTTCGCCACCCGCTTGGCGGGGATTGAGGACGCTATCAAGCAGCTACAGGTCGATGTCGCGGACATCGGGAAAGGCGTGGCCCGCCTGGACGAACGCCTCAAGACCCTGGAGAAGCACGTCGATCACCCGGCGACGCTATCGGCCCACGACCAACGCCTCAAGGCGCTCGAAAAGGGGTCGGATCGGACGTGGCAATTCGCGGCGATGGGCATCTCGGTCGTCGCCATCCTCGTGTCCCTCGTCGTCGCGTTCGTTAAAAAGTAGCCCGCCCGCGAGCGCGGCGGTCGGTAGAATGGGCGGCAACCATCACGAGGGGCGATCATGCGAACCCGAATCGAACCGACGAACATCCCGGCCGACTTGCTGCCGCGAGTGGAACGCTTCGCGGAATTACTGAACGAGAAACTCGACGTGTTCCAGTCCTTCGAAATCGAAGCCGTGCTGAGCGCGCAATCGAACCCGGACTCGATCCTTCTCGAAATGGGGGTGCGCGACAATAAGGGGGAGATGCGTTGGGCCAACGGGAATTGCCTGCTGTACGACGTTTTCGAGGGTACGGACGACAACATTCGGCGATGGCTGGAGGGGATCGTGTACCGGTTCACTGATCACTTGTCATCGGTCGTCGGGGAGAACCTCCGGCGGAAGTTGGCGGAAATGCAACGGCGTGAACCCGTCGCGGTGGGGGGGTGAGCCGTGGCGACCAACACCGAGCGGCTCGACCAACATCAAAAAGACATCACGGGGGTAGTGACTGATCTCGTCCGCCTCCAGGAGATCACGCGGGCCGCCGAGGCGGGCATCGGAAATCGGTTGGCTCGGACCGAGGACGCGCTCACGCGGGTGCTAGCCGATCTGAGCGACACCCGCACGGCCGTCGCCCGACTGGACGAACGGCTCAAGACCCTCGAAAAGCATGTCGACCACCCCGCGACCCTCGCCGGCCACGACCAGCGATTGCGAGCGCTCGAAAAGGGGTCGGATCGGACGTGGCAGTTCGCGGCCATGGGCATTTCAGTCGTCGCCATCCTCGTATCACTTCTCGTCGCGTTCGTGAAAAAGTAACCCGCCCGCGTCGTCTCCACTTCCGTCATGTCCGCTCGCGCCCTCGCCGCTCTCATTGACGCCCACGCCGCCGCCCTCGCCGTGTTCGCCCGCCAATGGTGCGCGGCCCCGGACGACGCGGTTCAAGAAGCGTTTTGCAAACTGGCCGTCGCCCGCCCGTGGCCCGACGACCCGGCCGCCTGGCTGTTCAAAGTGACCAAGCACGCGGCCCTGGACATCGGCAAAGCGGATCGCCGGCGGCGGAAGCGGGAAGGGGCCGTCGCCCGCCCCGAGCGGTGGTTCCACGAACCGGCCGTGGACGGGTTGGACGCGGCAGTCGCCGTCGCCGAGCTGGAAGGGTTGCCGGGCGAGCAGCGGGAAGTGATCGTGTTGCGGTTGTGGTCGGACTTGACCCTGGAACAGATCGCGGCGGCGTGCGGGTGTTCGGTCAGCACCGCGTTCCGGCGGTACGAAGCCGGGGTCGCGGCACTGCGGGAAAAGCTGGCGGCGGGCGTGCCGGTCGGGTAGGATTCCCCGACGCTCCCGCCCGCCACGGAGGTAGCGTTGACTGCGGCGTTACGCCGCGGATGTGGTCCGCTGGTGGGACCGACAGGCACTCCCACGGGGACTTGCAGGCAACTCCCCGTGTGCTACGCGGTCGTGCTGGGAGGTCAGTACCGGGCGGGCGGGGGCGCGTTCACTTCTTCTTCTCCACCTCGGCCGGTCGCCAGTTCTTGATGAGCTTCTTGTACACCACCCGGCTGCCGAGCAGGCACAGGAAGAACGTGACCAGTGTCACCACCATCGTGAAGCACCCGGCCCCGACGTAAAACTCCGCCTTGCCCGTGATGGCGTTCTTATCGTCTTTCTCCAGGAAGCTGCCGGCCAGCCAGCCATCCATGCGGAGGAAGCAGATGACCGTGACGGTAATCATGGCGATCATGACGATCAGCCAGATGATGCCCGGCATCCAGTGTTGCAGGTAGTCCGCCTGCGTGTGTTCGTACACCCGCTTGCTCTCGTGCCGCCGCCGCTGCACCAGGTCGTACCCGCAGTTCATGCACACCCGCGTGTCCGGCGGGTCCAGTTCGTACGCGCAGTGCGGGCAGCGGGGGACTTCCCCTTCCTGAATGACGCTGAACGGCGTCGCGTCGTCGCTGTCGTCGTCCGGGTCGTGCTTCGGCTTCGGCTCGTCGTCGAGGAACTGGATCGCCGCCGCTTCTTCCTCGGCGGGCGGCGGCGGGGCGGCCTTGGCCGGCTTCGGCTTGGCCTTCGCGGGGGCCGCCTGGCGGAACTCGGCCGGCAGCGCCTTCGCCCCGGCCGCCGGCACGGCGAACACGTGTTCGCACCCCTTGCACCGGATCTTCTTCCCGGCCGCCGTATCCGGCACTTTCATCCGCTTGTCGCAGTTCGGGCACGCGATATCGAGGGTGGCCATGACGCCTCCGAGGGTCGGCGGGGCGGGAATCCGGGTCCGGCTGGGGAATAACGGCCGACCGGGGGGAATCCGTATGATACGGTAACATAAGCCCCGACCCGTGCGGGGAGCAAGCCGTCCCCCCTCCGCCGCCCCGGTTTTCGCGCGTGTCGCACCGTCCCACCCCGTCGCCCGCCCCCGCCGCCGTCACCCCCATGACCGGCCGGTTGCTGGTGTCCATCGCCACTTACAACGAGGCGGAGAACCTCCGCCCGCTGATCGTGGAGATTCACGCCGTCGCCCCCCACGCGGATGTGCTGGTGGTCGATGACAACTCGCCCGACGGCACCGGCCGAATCGCCGACGAAATGGCCGCCGCCGACCCCCGCGTCCGCGTCCTTCACCGGCCGGGCAAACTCGGCCTGGGCACGGCCAGCCTCGCCGCCATGCGGTACGCCATCGAGAACGGGTACGATTTCCTCCAAAACCTGGACGCCGACTTCAGCCACCCGCCCCGCTTCCTGCCGGGCATCTTGGCCGGCATGGCCACCAAAGACGTGATGATCGGCTCGCGGTACGTCGCCGGCGGCGGCACCGAGAACTGGCCGAAGGTGCGGCTGGCCATCAGCAAGACGGTGAACGCGCTGGTGCGGTTCCTGTTCCGGATGCCGGTGCGGGACGCGAGCGGGGCGTTCCGCTGCTACCGCGTCAGCAACCTGGCGCGGGCCGAGTTGCACCGCACCCGGTCGCGGGGGTACTCGTTTCAACAAGAAGTGTTGTTCCGCGTCCACCAAACGGGGGCCCGGCTGGGCGAGTTCCCGATCATCTTCGAGAACCGCCGGCACGGCAAATCGAAGGTGAACATGACGGAGGCGGTGCGGTCGATCCTGATGATCCTGTCGCTCGGCACGTCGCACTTCTTCGGCTTCGACCGGCTGACCGGCCCTTCAGCGAAGTGAGTTCGAACGGTATCATTCGCTCCCATGACGCCGCCCATCCACCGCTACCCGCGCACGACCCACCTGGACGGGTCCGGCCTTCAAGCCGACGACAGCCCGGACACGGTGGCCATGTCCGCCCTCGCCGGCCGGCACGTCGTCATCGAAGAGAAGATGGACGGGGCTAACTCCGGCATTCGGTTCGACGCGGACTCGCTCGAACTGCGGTTGCAAAGTCGCGGGCACTACCTGACCGGCGGCGGGCGGGAACGGCAGTTCGACCTGTTCAAACGGTGGGCGGCGGCCGCGTCCGACAAGTTGTTCGACGCGCTCGGCACCCGTTACCAACTGTACGGCGAGTGGGTGTACGCCAAACACACCATTTTCTACGACGCCCTGCCGCACTACTTCCTGGAGTTCGACATCCTCGACCTGGAGGCCGGCGGGTTCCTCGACACGCCCCGCCGGGCGGAGTTGCTGCGCGGGCTGCCCGTGGTGCCGGTGCGAGTGCTTCATGCTGGCCTGTGGCCGGGCGAAGCGGCGGCGCTGGCGCTGGTCGGGCCGTCGGGGTTCATCACACCGGACGCCGGTGAAGTGCTGGACGCCGACACCGCCGCCCTCGGTTGGAACGTGGACCTGACCCGCCGACAGACCGACCTGAGCGGCCGCATGGAAGGGCTGTACGTCAAAGTGGAAGAAGGCGGCGAAGTGACGGGGCGGTACAAGTTCGTCCGTCGCGGTTTCCTGCAAACGGCCGTCGGCGAAGGGCACTGGCAAGACCGCCCGATCATCCCGAACAAGCTGGCACCGGGCACCGACCTGTTCGCCGGGTGGTGACATCACCCCCGGCTCGATCCGAAACGTCCACGGACGGGCATCACCTCGGCCTCAGTCGTCGTCGCGGCTGGGGCGGCGGCGGCGCGGGCGGTCGTCTTCGTCCTCTTCCTCCCGGCGGGCGCGGCGGCGGGGGCGCTCCTCTTCTTCCTCATCGTCTTCGTACTCATCCCGCAACTGACGACGGCGGCGGCCACCGCCTTCGTACACGCTGCCGCCGAACCCGAGCATGGGCCAGAAGATGAACGGCAGGAAGATCAGGCCGGCCGCGTACCCGCCGGACTTGCCGAACTTCTTCGCCACCTCGAGGATCACCATGATGGAGATAACGATGTTGACGAACGGGATGAGCATCAGCACGAACCACAGCGGTTCTTTCTTGGCCACCCCCGTGACGAGAACCCAGATGTTCCAGATCGGCACGATCGCCGCCACGCCGGGTTGACCGGCTTTGACGAACACCTTCCAAATCCCGACCACCGAGACGATGATCACCGCGAGATACACGACGAAAAACGCACCAGCCGCCACGATTCCGGCTCCGTCTCCGTTGTTCATTTCGCACCTGAAAATGTGTGAAGAGGGTTCGACTCTCCGTGCGAACCGATTCCGCACGCGGAGACGAGTGAGGGAGAATGTAGCGAACGGGAACTGGATTCAACGACCCGCACAACGGTTTTTTAAAAGAAGTGAACCGACCACCGATTTCACGCTACTTCTTCGTCTTCCCGCCGGGGACGAGTTTGAACTGCCGCCCGTCGTCCGTCACGGCGAACGGGGCGTCGTCCTTCTGCCAGCGGAGGCGGTCGGCGGCGGGGGTCGGGTCGGCCGCGTTGGCGTCCAACAGGATGACCGACTTCTCGCCCGGCAGCAGGTGGAACTCGCGGTACGTCTCGCCCGGTTGCAGCTTGACGCACTTGCCGCGGATGGGTCGGGCGAGCGGGCCGCCGGTCTCCTGGATGAGAACCACCCGGCGGGTGTCGTTCGTGATGGTCAGCCAGCCGGCGTCGGCGGGCGAGGCCGCCCCGAGCAGCCCGAAGACGGCGAGGGCGGCCGGCGGCAGGAGTCGGGGGATGCGGAACATGGGACACCAAGGTGCGGGCGCGTGAGGGTGCGAGACGAGTCGAGACGCACACCCGAATAACGCTAGCATGAACGCGACTTGCGCGCCGAAAATGGGTGAAGTGGGGGAGACGGGGTGACAATCGTTCGGGTCGGCGGGTGGGGCCGTCCGCCAGTTCCTCGGCACCGACAACCGGGGTGGAGCAATACTTCCGCGATTGGTCCGAGGAAGGAAATCCTACCGCGAGTGATCGTGTACAACCTCATGCCCCTCGCCGGGACATAGGATTTCGACAAGGCATCCGACAGGGAGAGGTGAGGAGACTCCACCACCACCAACGCTACGAATTAACCGCCTTCTCCCCGCTTCCACTACCACCACATGCGACCCGCAATGACCGACGTCCCCCGCTGGTTGAATTTCGCCCGCCTGATGCGGCTGCCGAACGTGTTCACCGCGTTCGCCGATGTGGCGCTCGCCGGGTGCGCCGCCGGAGTCGTCACCGGCCGGCCGCTGGCGTTCGCCCTGCTGCTGCTGGCGTCCGGCGGCCTGTACCTCGGCGGCATGGTGTGGAACGACGTGTTCGATATCGACGAGGACCGCAAGGCGCGGCCCTTCCGCCCGCTGCCCAGCGGCACCATCCGGATGCGGACGGCGGTCCTCCTGGCCGTCGCGCTCACAGTGGCGGGGGTCGGATTCGCCGCGCTCGCCGACGGACCGACGAGTCCGACGCTCGTGATCGCCGCCGCGCTCGCGGGGTTGGTCGTGCTTTACGACGGCGTGTTGAAGCACTACTGGATCGGGCCGATTGGGATGGGCGGGTGTCGGTTCCTGAACGTGCTGATGGGCGGCTACGCCTTCTTCCCGGATGGGACGCCGGAGTTGCTGCCGTGGCACCTCGCGGCGGTCGTCGGTGTGTACATCATCGGCGTGACGTGGTTCGCCCGCACCGAGGAAGGCACGAGCCGGCGGAATCACCTCATCGGTGCGGCGGTCGTGATGCTGGTCGCGGTCGGGTTGGCCGTGGCGGTGCCGGTGCATTTCAAGCCGGGAACGACGCCGTGGTACTTCCCGTATTGCGTGGCGGGGTTCGCGCTCTTCGTCGCCGGGCCGGTGCTGGCGGCGATCCGCCTACCCGAACCGCGGCGGGTGCAAGCCGGGGTGAAGCGGTGCATCTTCGGGCTGGTGCTGCTCGACGCCGCCCTCGCCACCGCCTTCGTCGGCTGGCCCGGCCTGCTCATCGTGCTGCTCCTGCTCCCCGCGACCTGGCTGGGTAAGCGCGTCTATTCGACGTGAATGTGTCGGATGGCACTGGGCAAGCACGGTCGATGGGGAATGGAAAATTTACAATCCCCTCCTCCTCACCTCCCGAATCGAGTGGTCCGGTGTTATCGTTGCGGAAAGGTGGTGCGTGATCCGTTTCATCTTTTGGGGGGGCGAACCGTGAAACAGTTTTACGTCCTGTGTGAGGCGGTCGAGGCGGGATTCCTGGACACCGAGGTGACCGTGACGATTCGCGGGTACAAGGCCGGGCAGGAGGAGTACGTTCGTGGTGCGGCCGATTCCGTCCTCACCGAAGGCGGGCTACAGTACTTATACATCGGCGCGGTTCGGCAAGACCCAGCGACGAAAGCCTGGCTGATCCAGTTGCCGACCGAAGCCGACTCCGGAGCGCAGCGGATGTGGGTTCCGGAAATCAGCGTCATCCAGCGGTCGGCGACCCCGGTGGCCCGATGATTCTCTCCGACCGCGAAATCCGGGTGCTGATGCGGCGGGGACGGATCGGCATCGACCCGTTCCCGCCGGACGAGGCGTGGACCTCGACGGCCGTGGATTTGACACTCGCCGCCCGGTATGCGATCTGGCAGGTGCCGCCGGCGAATCCGGGGATCGGCGGCCGGCCGCCCCGCTTCTGCCCCGGTTCGACGGGTTTCAAGTTGAAGGAATTGGCGGACCAATTCACCGTCAAGAAGACGGCCACCGACGCCGACCCGATGGTGATCGAACCGGGGAAGTTCGTCCTCGGATGGACGACCGAATCACTCAGTCTGCCATTCGATTCACGGGTGGCGGCGCGTGTGGAAGGCAAAAGCAGCTTGGCCCGGCTGGGGTTGGGGATTCACGTCACCGCGCCCACGATTCACGCTGGATTTGGCGGTGAAAAAGGGGGGCAGCCGATCCAACTCGAAATCTGGAACACCGGGCCGCTTGAAATCGAACTGCCGCCCGGCATTCGCATCTGCCAATTGATTTTCGAGGAAGTTCACGGCACCCCGGAACAGGGGTACGCCGGCCAATTCTCGGAACAAGGTCCGGGCGGGTGAAAGGTTTCCCGCACTCACGACTTGGTCGCGATGGTCCGCTGGAGGGGCTGAATCACTTGCGGCAGCAGGAAATCGGCGGTCAGTTCGTCCAGCACTTCCCGCTGCTTGTGGTAGCTCTCGGCATAGCTGGCGAACGGCTGCCGGGACCAGAACTGTCGAACGGTCAGATACACGCTGATGGCCGCTTCGGGGAACGTGCCGGTGCGCACCTGATACGCGGTGGAGCGGGTCTCGACGCTCAGCCGCGCCTGCAACTGGCACCCCTCGTCCAGCGCGATCATGGCGCTCGGCTGGAAGTTCAGCACCTTCCCGCCGGCCCGCCGGAGCAACCCGTCCAGCGGCCCGTCGCCGGCCAGCGCTTCCGCCACCACTTCATCGTGATTCCCCTTGAACGTCAGGTCGAAGTAGTACATCACGTCCAGCGAGTCGGTGTCCAGCGGGTGAACGCCCAAGTGGTAACTGGCCATGTCCAAGATGAGCAGGTGCTGGGCGTCCGCCTCGTCCAGTGACAGCGGGTTGACACCGCCGCTGCCGAGCCGCCGGCCGTCCACCGACACCCACCGGTACGCGCCGGCGTCGCGGTCCTCTTCCAGCGCGTACTCGCTCCCGTCCCGCTTCTCGAAGTCGGTCATCGTCGGGTACCGCTTCCGCACCGCCTCGAAGAAGTGCAGCAGCGTCTCGCGGCCGGTCGGCAGGTCCAACTTGCTGGCGAGGTACACGGACAGGCCGAAGTCGTCGCACAGGCCGGCGTAGGAGTTCATCGCGGTGTCCCTCTCGGTCCGGGTCGTCGCACGGATCGCGACGGCGTCCAGGTTCATTGTTCACCGCCGGTCCCGCCGGAACAAGTCTTGACGAACGGCCCGGCGCTTGGTCGCCGCGCGGGACGCTTCCGCCCGGCAGGATACAACAACCCTTTCCGCGCACCGCCGAGAGCCGCCGTGTCCGACCACATCGCCATTGACGGGTTCGGCCCGTTGCCCGTTCGCGCCCCGGAGTCCGTCGCCGAGTTGGGCGACCTGGTTCGCGGGCAAGTCTCCATCGCGGAGGGCGTGTATCCCGTCGGCGGGGGCACGAAACTTCACCTCGGCCTCGTGCCGACCAAGCCCGGCATTGCGGTATCCACGTTAAAGTTGAACCGCGTCATCGATTACCCGGCCCGCGACATGACCGTCACGGTTCAGGCCGGCATTCCCATCGCCGAGTTGCAACGGGTGCTGGCCGGCGAGGGGCAATGGCTGCCGGTGGACGTGCCGCGACCCGACCGCGCGACCCTGGGCGGGGCGGTCGCCGCGAACACGTCCGGCCCGCGCCGGCTGGGGCAGGGCACCCTCCGCGACTACGTCATCGGCATCGGCTTCGTGTCGGACGACGGGGTCGAGGTGAAAGGCGGCGGGCGGGTGGTGAAGAACGTGGCCGGGTACGATCTGATGAAGTTGCAGGCCGGCGCGCTCGGCACCCTCGGCGTCCTCACGCACCTGACGCTGAAGGTGAAGCCCCGCCCGGAGGCGAGTGCGCTCGTCGCGTTCGGCGTCGGGGCGGCGGCGGTCGGCCCGACTCTGGACCGGTTGCACGCCTCCCAATCGCGCCCGGTGGCGGTGGAGTTGCTCAACCGTGAAGCAGCCGCGCGCTCCGGGCTGTCGCTGCCCGAAACCGACCCGTGGGTCATCTTGTGCGGGTTCGAGGAGAAGGCCGTCACCGTGGACTGGCAGGTGAAGGAGTTGACGGCCGAACTCGCCGTCGCCCCCGTCCGCGACCTGACCGACCTCCGCGACCCGGCCGCGTGGTCCGCCCTGACGGACCTTCAAACGGGCACCGACAACGGGGTGACATTCAAGGCGAACGTCCCGCCGAGTGCCGTCGCCGCGTTCGTGTCGGCCGCCGCGCAGTCCGACATCGCCGTCCACGCGCACGCCGGGAGTGGCATCGTCTTCGTGCATCTGCCGGCCGAGGACAAGCCGGATCGCGCCGCCGACCTGATCGCCGCGTTGTCGAAGTTGACGACCGGCGGGAACGCGAACCTCGTCGTCACCCGCTGCCCGTCGGCGTGGAAAAGCTCGCTGCCGGTGTGGGGCCGGGACGCCGGCGACCGCGCCGTGATGCGCACCGTGAAGCGCACCCTCGACCCGACCGACGCCTTTAACGCCGGCCGCCTGTGGGGGTGAGCGTTCGGGAATCGGCACGGCAGTTGCTTTCCCAAAATGCATCGCCCGCGTCCCGCTCGCCCACCTCCAACCCGTGGTTGCCTATGCCAGCCCTCGTCGCCACCTCCGGATCGCTCCAGTCGCACCCGGCGCACGGCTCCGCCTGGGAAAGCGACGTGGTCGAACTGCCCATCCTGCTGCCCGAATGGCAGGTGACGGCCCTCGAACGGGCTGCCCACGAGCGCGGCATGACCATCGGTCAACTGCTCCGCCGACTGTTCTCCGACCTGTTCCCGCCCGACTCGCGGGCCGAGTGATTCGGAGCGAAACCGTTGATCTGATCGGTACAATTGATGGCGTACCTCCTTCACCGGATGCGCCACCATGCCGACCCCGCAGCCCGCCTTTCCCGCCGTCCGCCCCCGTCGCCTCCGTTCGTCGCCCTTGCTTCGGCAACTCGTCCGCGAAACGGAACTCCACCCGTCGGATTTCGTCCTGCCGCTGTTCGTCCGGCCGGGAACCGGGGTGCGAACCGAAATCGCGTCCATGCCCGGCAACTACCAACTCAGCCCGGACACCCTGATCGACGAAATCGGCACCGCCAAAGATTTAGGCATTCGTTCCTTCATGCTGTTCGGAATCCCGGCACGCAAAGACCCGGAAGGGCGGGTGGCGCTGGACGCCGACGGGATTGTACAGACCGCGTTGCGGGCGGTTCGCCGCGCCTTCGGGCACGACGTTTACCTGCTAACGGACGAGTGCCTGTGCGAATATACCGATCACGGACACTGCGGCATCCTGCACGAAGTGCGGCCCGGCGTGTCGGACGTGGACAACCACGCCACCCTGCCGCTGCTGGTGGAACAGTGCGTCAGCCACGCGCAAGCCGGTGCCGACATGGTCGCGCCGAGTGGCATGATGGATGGTATGGTGGCCGCGATTCGAGCAGGGCTGGACGCGGCCGGGTTCTCCGGACTGCCGATCATGAGCTATTCGGCGAAGTACGCGAGCGGCTTTTACGGGCCGTTCCGCGACGCCGCCGAAAGCCCGCCGCAGTTCGGCGACCGCACCACTTACCAGATGGACCCGGCGAACTCGGACGAAGCCATGCGGGAGGTCGCGCTCGACCTGGCGGAAGGGGCGGACATCGTCATGGTGAAGCCGGCCCTGTCGTACCTGGACATCATCCGTCGGGTGAAGGACCGCTTTGAAGTGCCCATCGCGGCGTACAACGTGTCCGGCGAATTCGCGATGGTGAAGGCCGCCGCCCGCAACGGGTGGATCGACGAGCGGCGGGTGACGCTGGAAATCCTGACGAGTATCAAGCGGGCCGGGGCCGGCATCATCTTGACGTACCACGCCCGCGACGCCGCCCGCTGGCTGGCCGCCGGGTGATGCCGAGCGAGGCGCGACCGCAAGGGAGCGGCACGTCGCCTCGCCGCGTGAAGCAGCCGACACTTCTTCAGCCCGAAGGGCTGTCTCCTCAAGCCCAGGCCTCCGGCCTGGGTATCCAGTGGGTTTGTTTTCCGACCCTGAAAGGGTCGCTCAAGTGCGGGAGAGAGCCTTTCAGGCTCAAGACTTCCACCCACACGCACCCAGGCCGGAGGCCTGGGCTGGAGGCCTGGGCTGGAGGCCTGGGCTGGAGGAGACAGCCCTTCGGGCTGAAGACCATTCGCCGTGGGGGATCTCTTCAAACGCCCTACCGGTCGGGCCGTCACCGCGCTCGAAAAACCCAATTTTTTTCGTGAGGGGCTACGCCCCTCAACCCCGGCCATCTCCGCTCCGGTCCCCTCCGCTCCGTGGCCCGCTCCCTCCGGTCGCGAAGACAAGAGCGGCTCCGCCGCCTGCCGGCTAGTGACCAGACGGAACTACGGCGAGTCG
>Ga0105047_10013414_pt1 | contig 13089 bp, 9 predicted proteins | sample MAT04_FD_78384 | JGI IMG/M metagenome (GOLD analysis project Ga0105047, IMG submission 78384) | Freshwater microbial communities from Lake Fryxell liftoff mats and glacier meltwater in Antarctica - MAT-04 (megahit assembly) | ecosystem: Environmental > Aquatic > Freshwater > Ice > Liftoff... | reverse complement strand
GGGATGGCCGTCGACGAGGACGGGGTACTGCCGCACCGGATGGTCGGCGAGACGCTGTTCGGGTTCGGCCGACGGATCGTCGCTTCGTTCGTGCAGGACGTACGCACCAACGGGGGCGTACTGGGTGATGTAGGCCTTGCGGGTGTGGTCCGTGCGGTTGGCGCCGGTGGAATGGGGCGTGAGCGAGGAGAACACCACGACGTCGCCGGGATCGGCTTCCACAGGGATCGAGTCGTTCGTGTTCTCCATGCAGATGAAGCCGAGATCGGTGAGTCGGTGATCGAGAGTGCCGAGTTTGTGGAGCCCGGGGACGACCCACGGGCAACCATTCTCGAGAGTGGCCGCCGTGAGCGGGATCCAGCAGGTGAGGTACTGCTGGGGGACGACGAAGGCGTAGCCGTTGTCCTGATGCCAGGGGAACGGCGCCTCGGTGTGGGGCTTCTTGTAGACGGCTTGGTCCCAGTAGAAACGCACGTCGGGGCCGATCACGTCGTACACGAGATCGAGGAACACCCGGTGTTTGCTGAACGCCGCCAGCTCGGGTGAGCGAGCCACCATGTGGGTGGTGAAGGTGATCTCGTCGGCCCGGGCGATGAAGAGCGTGCCGTCGTCGGTCTCGGCACGGAGGAAAGCCTCCATCTCCGCTTCGGCCGGATCGATGATGTGCTCCACGGCGGCCACCTCCTCACGGGTGAACGCCCCCTTCAGCAACACGAAGCCGTCGTCGTCCCACTGGCGGGCTTCTTCGTCGGTGAGCAACCGAAGGGTGCGGCCCGACTCTCGGCAGGATGTCCAGTTGAACTGTTGGTTGCGTTGGTGAGGGCGGACCTCGGCGGCCGACGCCGATCCGGAGGAGACGGACGTGGTCATGATGCTCCCTTTACAAACCTGTAAGTGTTCTGCTTGCGGTACCTTACAGGTCTGTAAGGCGTTGTCAATCCGCTTCGTTCTTCCCCATCCGACCATGGCCCGAACCCCGTCCTCCGCCCCCGAACCCGTTCGGGTGCCGAACGATACGCGGCAGCGGATCATCGAGGCGGCGCTCGACCTCTATGCCGACGGCGGCCAGCGCGGCACCGGGCTCGTAGCGATCGGCGAGCGGGTCGGCATCTCCCACAACGCCGTTCTCTACCACTTCGGGTCGGCGCGAAATCTGTTGTTCGAGGTGTTGCAGGAACGGCAACGCCGGGTGGCGGAGGAACTCGGTCCGGTCTGGACCGGCACGCCCACCGAAGTGATCGCCGGCCTCCCCGCAATCGCCCGACTCAACGTGGCCAAACCGGGGCTGGCCAAGCTTTTCACGGTGGTGCAGGCCGAGAATCTGGAGCCCGACGCGCCGTTTCACGATTGGTTCGTGGAGGTGCGACGGGCCACGCGCAGGAGCCTCCGGGCCGTGGTGCGCAAGGGCGTGCGAACCGGCGAGTTCCGGGCCGATGTGGATGCCGGTCAGGTGGCCGATGAGATCTTGGCTTTCATCGCCGGCGCGGAAGTGCACCAGTTCCTCGATCCCGACACGGTGGATCTGGTGAAGCTCTACAAGGGGTTTACGGCGGCGTTGTTGGCCCGCATCGTGGTGAGGGCGAATGGCGGTCGTGCGCGAACACCTGGCGGGGCGCGAGGATGACCGTCATGGAAAACCTCTCCGGCACCGTGGCCATCGTGACGGGGGCGGGGTCGGGCATCGGGCGGGCATCGGCCCGGGCCTTCGCCGCTGAAGGTGCGGCAATCGTTGCCGTCGACCTCAATCGTGAAGCCGCCCTCGCCACGCTTGCGGGCCAACGTGGCGTCGGCGTCGGCGTCGAGCCGGGCGCGCCGATCGACGGCGTGGTCGTGGATGGCGACGTAAGCCAGCCTGAACTGTGGGAACGGGTGCTGGCGGAAGCGGCGGCGCTCGGCTCGCTCCGGGCGGTGCACCTCAACGCGGGGGTCTACGGCCACACCGGCCCGATCGAGGATCTGTCGATCGACGTGTACCAACGAACGCTCGACGCCAACATCGGGGGTGTCGTGCTCGGCACCCGCGCCGTCGTGCCGGTGTTGCGAGCCAACGGTGGCGGTGGCATCGTGGCCACGGCCTCGGTCGCCGGCATCGTGGCCTTTTCCCCCAACCCGCTCTACACGCTTACGAAGCAGGCGGTCACGGGGTTCGTCACGGCGATGGCCCCAAACCTGGTGGTCGACGGCATCAGCTTCGATGCCGTCTGCCCCGGCGTGGTCGACACCCCGATGACCGAGGGCGCCCTTGGTGGTCTTGATCCGGCGTTGCTCGGGTTCCCGATCATCTCGGCCGAAACGATCGCCGACGTCGTCGTGCGCCTCCTCACCACGGAAGGCACGGGCCGTTCGGTCGCCGTGCTGCCCGGCCTCGACCCCGTGCAGTGGACGTTTCCCACCTTTCCCGACCTCTACCGTGACGGCATTCCGCTCGGTTGAATCGGCCGGCCCCGCCGTCCCCGCCGTCCCAACACCCGGACCCTTACCCGTCGCCCCACCGAATGACCTCGTTTCACTGATGGCGGCCAAGACCGACTGGAACCCGGTGCTGCATGAGGAGTTGGCCAAGCCCTACTGGGCCGACCTCCAACAGTTCGTGCGAGCGGAACGTGAACGACACACCGTGTATCCACCGGACGAGGACGTGTTCGCGGCGTTGCACCTCACGCCGGTGGCCGAGGTGAAGGTGCTGATCGTGGGTCAGGACCCGTACCACGGTGCCGGGCAAGCCCATGGGTTGTGTTTCTCGGTGCGTCACGGGGTGGCCATCCCTCCGTCGCTGCGCAACATCTTCATCGAGCTTCGTGACGACATGGGGATCGAACCGCCGGGGCATGGGAGCCTCGACACGTGGGCCCGAAATGGCGTGCTGCTCCTGAACACGAGCCTCACCGTGCGCGCCGGGCAGGCGGCATCACATCAAGGAAAGGGGTGGGAAACCTTTACCGATGAGGTGATCCGGGTGGTGAACGCCAAGGAGGAGCTCGTCGTCTTCATCCTCTGGGGTGCCCACGCCAGGAAGAAGAAGGCCATCATCGACGAGCACCGACACGTGGTGATCGAGTCGGCCCATCCGTCGCCGCTCTCGGCACGCAACGGGTTCTTCGGCAGTCGCCCCTTCTCCCGCACCAACTCGGCGTTGGCCGCCGCGGGGCGCACGCCGGTCGACTGGCGCCTTCCGGCCTGAACGCGGTCAGTGCAAGGGGGCCGGGAACCGGAGCCGTTCCCAGCTCTCGGGTTGGAGGTCGGCGGAGTAGCCGGGAGTGGTGGGCAGGACATACCGGCCGTCGTGGATCTCGGCCGGAGTGACGAAGTGTTCGTGGAGGTGCGACGCGTACTCGGTGGTGCGGTCGTGAAGGCTGGCGCTCACGACCACGTAGTCGATGGCGCTCAGGTGGGTGACGTATTCGCAGAGGCCGATCCCCCCAGCGTGCGGGCACACGGGCACGTCGTAGACGGCGGCGAGCAGCAGGATGGCCAGCACCTCGTTGAGGCCGCCGACACGACAGGCATCGGCTTGCAGATAGTCGATGGCCCCGGCCTGAAGCAGTTGTTTGAACACCACCCGGTTGGCCACATGCTCGCCGGTGGCCACCTTGATGCCGGTCGGGGCCAGCGCCCGGCGAATGGTCGCATGGCCGAGGATGTCGTCGGGGCTGGTGGGCTCCTCGATCCAGCGCAGATCGAAGTCGGTGAGCTGACCCATCCACTCGATGGCTTGCGGCACATCCCACACCTGGTTGGCATCGACCATGAGCTGCACGTCGTCGCCAAGTTCTTCTCGCATCACTTCGCAGCGGCGTCGGTCGTCGGCGATCGAGATCCCCACCTTGGTCTTGAAGCTCCGCCAGCCCTCGGCCTTGAGCTCCCGGCACAGCGCCCGCACCTTCTCCTCCGGGTAGCCGAGCCAACCGGCCGACGTGATGTAGGCCGGGTAACCCTCGCTCTCGAGCTCGGCGACTCGTTGCCCTTTGGTGGCGGCGTGGGCTCGGAGCAGGTCAAGGGCACGGTCGCGGTCGACCACGTCGGTGAGGTAGCGGAAGTCGATGACGTCGACGAACTGCTCGGGGGTGAGGTCGGCCACGAGTTGCCACACGGGTTTGCCTTCCACCTTGGCCCACAGGTCCCAGACCGCGTTCACGATCGCCGCCGCGGCGAGGTGGATCACCCCTTTCTCCGGACCAAGCCATCGAAGCTGGCTGTCGGAGGTGAGGGTTCGCCACCAGCCAGCCATATCGCCGGTGATCTCGGCCAGTTCCCGACCGACCACATGGTGGGCGAGGGCCTCGATCGCCGCGCAGCAAAGCTCATTTCCCCGCCCGATGGTGAAGGTGAATCCCACGCCCTCGAGGCCTGCCGGGTGGTCGGTGGTGAGCACTGCGTAGGCCGCGGAATAGTCGGGGTCGGCGTGGGCAGCGTCGGAGCCGTCGAGGAAGGTCGACGTGTCGGTGCGAATATCACGCGAGTGCAGTGCCGTGATTCGGGTCACGTCTGCTCCTTGCTTTTGGGGTTCTGGTCTCCCGTACGCCTCAGTTTTGAAGCGATTGGGAGACCAAAACCGGAGTAGGTGGAGGTGGCGTTGTGGAGGAAGATGCTGCGGCGGTCGTGGTCGGAGCATTGGGCGAACAAGGTGAGGGCGGTGCGGAACCATCGGTCATACGAGGCGGCGAGCAGACACACCGGCCAGTCGCTGCCCCACAGCAGGCGGTCGGGGCCGAAGGTGTCGAGGGCCACGTCGACGGCGGGTTGCAGGGTCGACACGTCCCATGTGTGCCAGTTGGCCTCGGTGACGAGGCCGCTCACCTTGGCCACCACGTTCTTGCACCGGGCGAGGTCGCGAACACCGTCGGCCCATGCCCCCATCGCCTCGCCGCCAGGAGGTTTGGCGCCGGGAGGTTCGGCGCTGGGAGGTTCGGTGAGGGGCGGCTTCGCCAGGTGGTCGAGCACGAGGCGGAGATCGGGTAGGTCGACGGCGAGGCGTATGGCCGCTGGCAGCTCGCGGGCGCGCACCAGAAGGTCGAACGCCAACCCGGCATCGGCCACAGCGCGTAGGCCGCGGCGCACATCGGCGAGGTCGAGCCAGTTCGGGTCGGCCTCGTCGTGGGTCTGATGGCGGAAGCCGACGAGCCCATCGCCGCCCGGTGCTTCGCGGAGGGCGGCGATGCGTTCGGCCACGTCGGGAGCCGTGAGGTCGACCCATCCGACCACACCAGCGACTGGCGTGTCACGAGGCAGGGCGAGGAGTTGGCGGGTCTCGTCTTCCGACGATCGGGTCTGCACCACAATCGTGGCGCGCACGACGTCGTCGGTGGTGTGAAGGGCCTCGGCGAGGTCGTCGGTGGTGAAGGCACGATTGATGGCGGCGAGGTCGGGGGTGAGCCACGGGTAGTGGGCGGAAGCGGGGTCCCACACATGATGATGGGCATCGACGGCGATTGTGATGCCAGCGGCCGTGGGCGACGGCGGTCGAGCGGCGACCGACGCCGCCACCCTCGACGCCGAAAGGCCTTGACGAAGGCGGGCCTCATGGATCTCGGGCCACAGCTCAGGAGGAATCGGACGGTCGGTGTCGGCGACGGCGGTAGCGATCTCTCGCGGATCGCGTGCGCCCACGAGCACGGTCGTGACCGCCTCGTGGCGCCACGGGAACTGCACCGCCGCCGCGGTGATGGGTACGCCGTAGGTGGTGCAGGCGTCGGCGATTCGGCGCGCTGCTTCCACGTGTTCGCGCTCGGCCGGGACGTAGTCGAAGGTGGCATTCGTGGCCCACGGGTCAGCGAGCAGCCCACTGTTGAACACCCCGCCCACGATCACCGCGACGGCGTTGGCGGCGCAGGTGTCGAGCAGGCCGCCGGGGGTCCCGGCCGACCGATCGAGGAGGCTCCAGCGACCGGCAACCAACACGGCATCGAGGCCGAGGTCGTCCGCCCGGGCGACGAATCGTTCGAGCATGGCGGTCTGGTTCATGCCGGCGCCGATCAAACGGCACAGGCCTTCGTCGCGGAGCCGTTGCAACGCCGGGAACGCATGGCGAACGGCGTCGTCTTCGTGATCGTCGGGGTCGTGCACGAGCACCAGGTCGACCGCATCGAGGCCGAGGCGATCCAGGCTGGCTTCCAACGAGCGCCGCACACCGTCGGCCGAGAAGTCGAAGACCGGACGGACGGCCGGTACGCCATGGAAGATCGTGGTGTCGTCGCGTCCCGGCTCGAGCAACCGCCCCACCTTCGTGGACACGACTACCTCCGCTCGCCGAATCGATCCCGCTCGCGTCGCCGCCCCGAGCGCCGCCCCGAGCGCCGCACCGAGCCGGGTTTCGGCCAGGCCATGGCCGTAGAGCGGCGCCGTATCGAAGTAGCGGATCCCGGCGTTGAGGGCAGCGCGCACCGTGGCGCCGGCGGTGTGCTCCCCCACCTCGTCGAACAGCCCGCCGAGCGGTGCCGTCCCGATCCCCAGCCGGGGCAACCCGCCGGACCCGCCGGACCCGCCGGACCCGCCGATTTCGCCGAACTGGTCACCCTTTTCGACCCCGGAGCGACGAAAAGTGTGCCCAGTTCGAAGGGGGCCGGTCGGGTCGGGGCCGGTCGGGTCGGGGCCGGTCGGGTCGGGGTCGGTCATGCGGCGGTCCAGCCGCCGTCCATCACCAGTGCGGCGCCGTTCATGAACCGGCCCTCGGGAGACGCCAGGAACCAGATGCCTGCCGCCACTTCTTCGGGGCTGCCCATGCGCCCGTCGAGCTGGCGCTGTTCCATGGCCGCCCGCTTGGCCGTGGGGTCCTCCGCCGTGGCGAGGATCTTGCCGATCCATTCGGTTTCGACCGTTCCCGGGCAGATGGCGTTGGCGCGAATGCCCCGGCTGGCGTAGTCCACGGTGAGGCTGCGGGTGAGCCCGAGCACGGCCGCCTTCGAGGTGTTGTAGGCGGCGCGGTCCTTCACCCCGACGAGCCCCGCGGCCGACGAGGTGTTCACGATGATCCCTGCACCCCGATCCAGCATCGCCGGCAGCACGGCGCGACAGGTGTGGAACATGGCGTGCACGTTCACCGTGAACGTTCGCTGCCAGTCTTCCCAGGTGGTGGCCAGAAGGTCGGCGGCCACACCGATCCCGGCGTTGTTCACCAGCACATCCACCGCTCCGATTTCATGGGCGATGGTGGCGAAGACCGTCTCGATCGCCGGAGGATCGGCGAGGTCGACGACGTGGTGGGGCATGCCGAGCCCGGTGGCCTCATCGCCAAGCCGGTCGGCGTCGACGTCGAGCAAAACCACCGTGTCGCCCCCGGCCACGAAACGACGTGCCGCGGCCAGACCTATACCCGACGCGGCGCCGGTGATGGCCACCACCCGCGGTTCCTGTTCACGACCTTCGGGCATAGTTGGCATAGCCGGCATAGTTGGCATCGGTGGCACCTCCGGCTCGGAGCGTAGGCGCACCGACGAACACCGGGCGGCGACACCGGGCGGCGACACCGGGCGGCGACACCGGGCGGCGAAAGCGGGCAGCGACACCGGGCGGCGCGCCCGACGTGGTGTTTGGGTGGCAGGATGCGGCCATGCGCATCGAGGTCGGCGAGGACGGGAACGGCAGTCACGGCAGCCACGGCGGCGGACCGGTTCGAAGCCGTCCCCCGCGCGCCGAAGCGGAGGCTCGGTCGTGACGTCCTCCTCGTTGCTGGTCGACCGATTCGCGATGGCGGCCGAACAGGCCGGATGTGTGGTGTGGCGAGTGGCCGGGCCGCATGAACTTCCCGCGATGCTGGACGCCTGGGTATCCCCGGACCGAGGGCCGGTCCCGTCCGATGCGCCTGGCCTGGTCTCTGCGTCGGGGCGCACCACAGTGGTGCTCGACGAGGTCCCGGTGACGGCGCGTCCGCCGGAAGCGGTGGTGGTCACTGCCGACACGCCGGTCGAGCAGATCACGGATGCCCAGTTGGCGGTGGTCGCTCCGTTGGCTGCCGTCGCCGAGACGGGATCCTTGGTGCTGCTCGAGACCGAACGATTTCGTCGGCTGGTCTCCCTGTTCGGCCGCACACTGGTTGCCGTCGTTCCGACCTCGTTGGTGGTGCCGTCCCTCGACGACGTTGCGGTGATGCTCGACCGGTTGCCACCCGCGTTGCCGTTCCATCTCACACTGGTCACCGGCCCGAGCCGCACCGCCGACATCGAACGCCGGCTCACCATCGGCGTGCAGGGCGCAACCGAGGTGGTGGTCGTGCTCCTCGACGATGGGGCAGACGACCGCGCCGCACCCATGCCCGCCGGCACGGCCACTGGCGCCGGACCGGCCATCGGCGCCGACACGGTCACGACCGGTGGTTCGCCATGAGACCGTGGAGCGAGCGCTATGCCGGCGCGGTGGCGGACCCCAACGTGGCGTCAGGTCTGCTTGAGTTCCAGCGGGGGTGGCGGGTGAGTCGGGGCGAACAGATCGCCGCCGTCGAGGCCCGCGCCGGCTCATCGTTCGACCAACTCCGACAGGATCTGGCCGCACGCAAGGACGACGCCCGGGCCCACCGAACCACCCTGATCGACCAGTTCCGGACCGCCGCGGAAGCGCGGGGCACCATCGTGGTGCAGGTGGCCGACGGCGCGTCGGCGAACCGTTATGTGGCGGGGCTCTGCCGCCGAGCGGGTACGGAGGTCGTGGTGAAGGCCAAGTCGATGGTGAGCGAAGAGATCGGGCTGAACGATGCGCTGGCGGTCGAGGGGATCAACGCCGTCGAAACCGATCTGGGTGAATGGCTGCTGCAGCTCGCCCACGAACATCCGAGCCATCTGGTGCTCCCGGCGATCCACAAGCGACGTCACCAGATCGCCGACCTCCTCACCTCGGTGCTCGGCCGCCCGTTCGATCCTGACGACATCCCGGCCATGGTTCGCACGGTGCGCACCGAACTGCGGCACGAGTTCCTCACCGCTGGGGTGGGGGTCACCGGCGCCAACGCCCTGGTGGCCAGCACGGGTGGCGTCGTGCTCGTCACCAACGAAGGCAACGCCGGGCTCACCATCACCTTGCCCGCCATCCATGTGGTGTTGGCGGGGTTCGACAAGCTGGTGGCCTCGAACGCCGATGCTGTCGCCCAACTCCGGCTTCTCGCCGCCTCGGCAACGGGTCAGCCCATCACCACCTACACGTCGTTCCTCGCCGGCCCCACGCCGGGTCACGAGCTGCACATCGTGCTCATCGACAACGGCCGCGCCGCACTGGCGGCCGACCCGCTGCTCGACACGGCGCTGCGGTGCATCCGCTGCGGTGCGTGCGCCGATGTGTGCCCGCCGTATCAGGTGGTGGGAGGACACGCCTTCGGTCATGTGTACACGGGTGCCATCGGGCTGGTCACCACGCCGGCTCACCACGGTCTCGATGCCGCCGTCGGCCCCCAAAGCCTGTGCGTGAGCTGCGGCGCCTGCGCCGACGTGTGTCCGGTCGACATCCCGTTGCCCGCGCAGATCCTCGAGGTGCGTCGACGAGTGCACGAGGCGTCGGTCGGGTCAGATCCCGATTCCCGATCAGGCGTGGTTCCGGCCCGCCGATGGAGGACGCGCGCGTCGAACGTGGGTTGGCGACTCTGGGAGAGCCCTGCCGTAGTGGCCGTGGCCACGGTGAAGGCGGCCACGGTGACGGCGATGATCGACGCCCTCCCGACCGCAGCGCAGCAGCGCCTCTGGTCTACCGGGCCGTGGAGCCGATGGACGGCCTGGCGTACGCCGCCTCGTGTGCCCTGGCGATCGGCCCGCTCACGATTGCCCCGCCACACACCGGCGAGCGATCCGGCGGCAGGATCGGTCACGTTGTTCCTACAGTGCATCACCGATCGGGTGCTTCCGAACGTGGCCATCGCAACCCACCGAGTGCTGCAGGCCACCGGTGCGGCGGTCGATATCCCACCGTCGCAGCACTGCTGTGGTCTTCCCGCGTTCGACCGGGGCAACCACACTGCCGCTCGCCGTATGGCCCGCCGCACGATCGCCGCGATGGAGGAGGCCGGCCGAGACGCACCGGTGGTCTGTGCCGCGCCGAGTTGTGTGGCGATGATCGTGCACGAGTACCCGACGCTCTTCGCGGGGCTACCCGGTTGGCGGGCCCGTGCCGAAGCCCTGGCCGCTCGCACCAGCACGCTCGTGGGCCACCTTTCGGCCCCGATCACCAACCCGGTCGCCTCCACGGTCGACCAGGAGGCCGGCAGTCGGGAAGGCCCGGCGCTGGCCCGGTTGGGCGACCGCGCGCCGGCTGGTGCGATGGCCGGGGGACGGGGAGTGGAGGTGTCCGTCGCAGTGCACCCGTTCTGTCAGAGTCGAACGATGTTGGGGGAGGACCGCCAACTCGAAGCGGCCACCGAAGCGGCGATCGGCACCCCGATCTGCCCGCTCGACGAGCGAGAGGTGTGTTGCGGCTTCGGTGGGTCGGTCTCGATCGTGGCGCCCGAAGTGTCGGCGGGCATCTTGCGGCGCAAGCTCGACAACGTCGACCGAACCGGTGCCGCTGTGCTGGTGACCGACAACCCCGGCTGTGCGCTGCACCTGCAAGGGGGTGTCGACGCGACCCGACGCTGGGTGCGTGTGCGCCACATCGCCGAAGTGCTGGCCGATCGGTTGCCGCCGCCTCCCGGTCGAGGCGGCGAACGATGAGCGGCCAACCGCTCTGAGTGGCGCTGATCGGCGGGCCGCAACATGCCCCGGTCGACGGGGTCTTGGCCGCCTCTACGGCTGAGCACGGCCTCGATGTGGAGATGGTGTTCCGGGGCGACGGCGACCCGTAGCGCTCGACCCCCACCTCACGTCTGCCCTCCCGGCGGGTGCTCGGCACGACCGCGTGAGCACCCATGCCAAGTACGTCAGCTCGCGGTCAACCATCGGCCCGTGCCTCCTTTTGACCAAGCCTGACCAAGCCATACTGACCAAGGGCGTGGTGAAGCGCGTCTGGAACGCGAGCGGGCTCGGGTCGGTTGGCTATTGCGGAAGAGCGGCGAGCCCCAGGCGTTGCCACACAAAGGGGCCCAGCGTTGGTCGCCAATCGTTGTCGTCGGGACCGATGCCGATGGTGTGACCCGAGCCGGGGTTGATCACGAAGTCACACCCGTCACCACCGACCCGCACTGTGGAGCAGGTCTGAAATGCGTAGTCCGACGTCGAACCGGTCACCGAGTCGGTGGCGTAGTGATACATCAACACCGGCGCATCAGCCGGGCCGATGGTGAGCAGGCCAAGATCCTTGGCCGGAGTGAGATGCGCACCGGTCGACACCGCCGCCGCTGGCACTGGCGATTGCGCCGACAACGGACCAGCTGGGCTCGGGTCGTCTACCAGCGCCGCGCCCAACGCGATGACCCCGCCCGCTGACGATCCGACCAACACGATGCGCGTCGTATCGATGCCATAGGTCGATGCCGAAGCCTTGAGCCACCGTACGGCCTCCATCCCGTCGTCGATGCCGTTGGTGGCCGCGGTGAGTTGTTGTGCCGACGTCGATTGCGGCTGCAGCCGGTAGTCGATCGAAGCCACCACGAATCCGGCCTGCGCGTAGAGCGTGGCATCGCTGGCCATGTCGTTTCGTGACCCATTGACAAAGCCCCCACCATGGATCAAGACCACCAATGGGCGGCCGACCGATGGGCCGACCGGAGGGCGGTAGACATCAAGCAGCAGGCTCGTGGGATTCCCCTGATAGTTGTTGGCGGTGCCGTAGATCAGCCCATTGGTGCGGGTGACCTGCCCGGCGGTGTACACCGACGTCACGAAGCGTCCCGAAATGGGCATCGACGGTGCGTCGCGCAACACCGCCGCCATGATGAGCTGGTCGGCGCAAACGGCTTGGCCGATGCCGACCGAGTCCCATCGCGGTTGCGCCAACACCGGGTTGGCGTTCCAGTCATCGGAAATGGTCCGGATCGCAAACCCTTCGCGTTGCCCGGGATCGGTCACCGAAGGGTCCAACGCCGCGGCGCCCACCAGTTCGTACACCGCTGCCGAAGTGATGCCATCGTATCGCTGGGCCGGATTCGACGATGCGGCCACGGTTCCAGCCACGCACATCTCTTGTGCTTTGGCCGCCGCCGCACCGTCGAGGTAGGCGTCACGCACCAGCGCCGGTGCCCCGACGGCGATCCTGGGCTGGTTGATCAAATCGAGCATCCCGGCGCTACAACCTGCGAGCAGCGCCATCAAGAGGGCGATGGCCGCAACGGGCTTTGCCCGCGACGACATCCCGCGGGCCAGGGGCACGCGCCAATGAGGATGCCGGTGCCCCGAAGACTGGCTTCGGGGCCTGGTGGTGATTGGCGGCGACATGCCTTTACCTTCGGCCAATCCGTGCCCAACTTGAACCCAACGGAGTCTTTGGTGCTCGTCGTGCCCCCGTCTGATGGTGGGACGAAGAACCTTGACGGTGGTGCCCTTCAGCGCCGCGATCGCCTCGTCGGCTGACCCCTCGGGCACGGCAAATGGGGGACGCTTTCCCGTTCCACCCCACCGCGCTCGACCTCTGCCGGATCGGACGGTCGTTTCTCCGCCTCCCTCGGAACCCGGTGCCGACTTGCTGATGGCCTGGACCGATGCGTTGCCCGACACCAGGCTGGGAACCAACAACCTGGTGGAACCCGCCATGGTGGGGCCGCCTTGCCGCGCCGCGTGCCGGCTTCGTCTATCGCACCCGCCACGCCGGCCTCACGTATGCGGACAGGAGCCTCGGCCTTGCCGACGCGTCGGGATCGCCGCCTTCGAGGTGTTGTGGGCGTCGCAGTCCCGGCGGCCGACGAGCCTCGCGGCCGACGAGCCTCGCGGCCGACGAGCCTCGCGGCCGACGAGGTGGCCACGATGACCCCTCGTCCACGATCCAGCATCGCCAGCATCGGCGGAACCTCCGTTTCGGGGTGTGATCCGGCCGGCGAGTGGCGAGCGTCGCCGCCGGCCTGGTGTTGGGGTGGCAGGATGCGGCCATGCGCATCGAGGTCGGCGAGGACAGGAAGGGCGGCCACAGTGGTGGACCGGTCCGTGGCCTTGCGTCGCACCCCGTAGGGGATACCCGATCGTCCCCTCGTTCTCGTTGCCGGTCGACCGTTCGCGACGGCGGCCGAACAGGCCGGACGGGTGGTGTGGC
>Ga0105047_10013413_pt1 | contig 13089 bp, 13 predicted proteins | sample MAT04_FD_78384 | JGI IMG/M metagenome (GOLD analysis project Ga0105047, IMG submission 78384) | Freshwater microbial communities from Lake Fryxell liftoff mats and glacier meltwater in Antarctica - MAT-04 (megahit assembly) | ecosystem: Environmental > Aquatic > Freshwater > Ice > Liftoff... | reverse complement strand
TTTCAACGGCGATCTGACCGAACCCCGAACCAGCTTCTTTGCGTTCCCCGAATTCGTCGGGGCTCGCCAATCGGCCATTCGACTTGCGGTAACCGACGCGGATATGGATGGGATCGCGGACATCGTCGTCGGAACGGGTCCGGGAACGTCGGCGCGGGTCCGGATCGTCAGCGGGTTCGACGGCCGCGACATCTCCACGACTGCGGAGTTCGGCGATTATCTGGGCGGTGTGTTCGTCGGCGGGACGACCCGCTGATCGGCCGATATCCGCTCTGTCGTCGGCGGCAGCGGTATCGCGCCGACGACTCCCCGACTCCCGGCCGCCAGTGCTTTTAGCGAAGAGGTCGCGTCGGGGCCGTATTCCGAGCCGAAGATCACCGGGAAGATCCGCGTTCGGCCTCGCAGGGTCAGAGCGGCTTCGACCATTTCGCCCGGCAGGTCGTCGGCATCGGTGAGCAGCAGAACTGCGTCGGGCTCGAGAGCGAAGGCTTTGCGCATCCCTGCCATGTGCGCGGAACCGCCCTCGGGTAGCAATTCTTCGAGTGCAGCCTCAACTTTGCGGACGTTCTCGGGTGTGCCTCGCATCAGGTCGGGGGGCGTTCCGGTCGGCAGACACTCCGCGTGCGAGTGGTACACCACCACCGCGAACCGGGTCTCGGGTCCGAGTTCCCGCAGCGAACGGCGGATGCACGTCACCGCGAGTCGCAGTCGGTCGCCCCGACTCATGCTCCCCGAGCGGTCCAGCAGATACACCACCTTCGACCCGGCGGGGATCGGCTTGTGCAGTGCCCTGCCGATGTTCGGAAGATCGCCCCCCCTCGGGAAATTCGATGCGACCGGCGAACCGTTCGCACTGCCATTTCCCCCCTCTTGGGAGGGAGTCGAAGTCGCGGATACCGCACGGATCGGACTTTGCGATGCGGGCGGCGTTTCGGGTAGCGGAGTCGGGTCGGGTCGGGCGATGCTCGGCGGAAGTGGTGCGGGTTTCGTTCGCGGCGGTTGCGGGTCGATACGGATCGGTACCGGGGTTTCGGGAACCTCATCGACCAGGGTGATGGTCGTCGGCCCTTCGACGCGGGAGTCGATCGGGGCGGGATAGCTCGGGCGAACGTCGGCGACATCCGTGCGGATCAGCGCGAGGACCAGCGCGTGCAATGCGACGGAAGCGACCAGTGCCAGCCACCAGCGTCGGCGGAATCGGGGGATGGGTCGCATGTTTCGAGCCTCCGGGGGTCGGCGATACCGATAACCGTAGCGGGTGTCTTCCGCAACCCCGACCGCAGGAGCCGTCGAATGGCACTCTTCGGTTCCCCTTGACGCATCGATCTCCCCGGATCATCATCGGCGCATTCACAGGAGTCAGCCATGTCCGGATCATCCCCGCGTTCCCTCCGCCGTCGAATCGTCCTGCTCGTCCTCCCGATCGTCGCGCTCGCGGTCGGTGTCGGGGTCTGGCAATACTCTCCTTTGCGGGCGAGTCACCACGCCGCCCGCCTCGCGGCCTCGCCAGCGGAACTCCGCGAACTCGTGCGAATCGACCTCGTGGCGATGGGACACCATTCCGTATCCCCACTGCTCGACCTGTTCCGGCGAGACGACGACGGACTTTGCGAGATCGCGGGCGATATCCTGCTGGATGTCATCCATTCGCTGCCGCCCGAACAGAAACTGCCTCGATGCCTGCAGATCGGCGAGGCGTTCGCCGGAAGTTCTTCGGGCGGGCAGGCGGCGGTCCTCGTCCTGCTGGCCCGAATGGTCGCGGACGAACCGGGCCTGGTCGAACCGGCGCGAACCCTGATCTCACCGGCCCTGAAATCCGCTTCGCCGACCGTGCGAGCGGCGGCGGTCCGCCTCATGAGTCGGGGGGGTGTCGGTGTCGAAGAAGAGATCCGGTCCACGCTCGCGGACGAGGCCCCGCAGGTCCGCCGTGCGACGCTGGTGGCACTGGCGAACTTCACCGAGAACCCGTCCACCGGCGCGGACGAGTTCTTTTCTTCGCTGCACGACACCGATCCGGAAAATCGGCGCATCGCGGCACTCGTCCTGCGGGGTCGCGGACTGCGGACGGCGGACATCGATCTCGCGCGTCGATTCGCGCATCCCGACCCGGTCGAACGCCTGCGATTGCTGGTCGATGTCCGATCCGACGACGGCGTGAATACCGCGTCGCTGCTGGACCGTCTGACGGCGGACGCGATCCCGGCGGTCCGGGTGGCGGCGGTCCGCAGCGCGGCGGAGAACGGAATCGACCTGACCGAACGGATCCGCACGATGGGGCAGCAGGATCGGTCGGAATCGGTCCGCTGGCTCGCGCTGCGCTACGGGCGATGGATGGAGCAGTCCCGATAACGGTAGCCGGGTTTCGCACCCGCCCGGTCGTCCCGCGCATCCCTCTCATTCTGCGGCGATGCGCTGTACACCTCTGCGCATACCGGACTATCCGGACCACCAGCACGATCCGAATGCGCGCAAAATCCCATCGATTCATTGGCATCGATCGAAGAATCATTTACAATTTTAACAGTATCGCCCGAACCGGACCCGAGTCATCACGAATGGATGCGAACGCGAAGTCGTGGATCGTCCGCTGGGGGACGATGCGCACCCTCGGACCCGCCGAGGCCCTGCCGGGTTCGCCGCTGGAACGCGGGGACCGACTCGTCGTGCGCACCGATCGGGGGACCGAGGTCGCCGATGTCCTGTGCCCCGCGAGCCTCGAAACGCTGGGGATGCTCGTCGAACCGCAGACCGCAACCGTACTCCGGATCGCGTCCCCGGACGACGAGCAGAAATACCTCCGGCAGGTGTCGCAGCGGGGCCGAATGTGCGACATCGCGACCCGACTCGTCGGCGAATACCACCTGATGATGCAGATCATCGATGCCGAGAATCTGCTGGGAAACGAGCGTCTGACGTTCTACTTCCTCGCGGAAAAGCGGATCGACTTCCGGGAATTGGTGCGGTCGATGGCGCGCGAGTTCCAGACCCGCATCGAGCTGCGACAGGTGGGCGTGCGCGACGAAGCCAAGATCCTCGCGGACTACGGCGATTGCGGCAAGCCGGTGTGCTGCAACACGCACATGAGCGCGATGCCCCCCGTGACGATGCGGATGGCCAAGATCCAGAAATCGACGCTGGACCCGACGCGCATTTCGGGGCGCTGCGGACGGCTCAAATGCTGCCTGCGGTTCGAGAACGACGTGTACGAAGAGAATCTGACCCAGTTGCCCGGAGTCGGGGCGCAGGTCGTGACTGCGCGAGGTCGGGCGCGGGTGATCGATCTGGAGATCCTCGCCAAACGCCTGCTGGTGGAGTTGGAAGACGGTCGTCGCGTCGTGATTCGGGCCGAAGAAGTACTGACCACACTGCGGGAAGGCAACCCCACGACCGGCTGAACGAAACGCCGACCGAACACCGACACTCGCGGGACCACCACGATGAACACCATGACCCATCCGGGGATTATCGAACTGACCCGACGCGACCGGCGCTACGCGTACGAAGCGTACGAGTTCATGTTCGATGCCCTGAGCCACGCCCAGAAAAAGCAGGGGCGCGGGCCCTCCACGCGGACGGGAATCGAGGGGCCTGCCGCCGAGGACCACATCGCCTGCGTCGATCTGCTCGCCGGGGCATGCGAACTCGCCCGCAGCGAGTTCGGCTGGCTCGCCCGCAGCGTGTTCCACCAGTGGGGCATCCTCGCCAGCGAGGATGTCGGCGAAATTATCTTCAACCTGATCGACGCGCGGCTGTTGAGTCGCACGGAAAACGACCACCGCGAGGATTTTCGCAACTGTCTGGATCTGGACCGAGCCCTCACGGAAAACTACATCATCCCGAAGGGCGATCTGGTTTCCTGGGCCGGGCGGGGTATCCGATGAAGTGGTCGAAAGTTCGGTTGGTCGTCGCGTTCGCCCTGTTCGCGGGGTGGGTCGGCTATCTCGCATTTCTCAGTTCGCGTCCCAGACAGCAGGTCGTAATCTCGCGCCCGGTACTCGCCGAGGCCGACTTTGCGGTAAAAATCACCCTCGGAGCCGAACCCGTCAACGACGATACCGAGTTGAGGTGCGAAGGCGTTCTCGGCGACGACCCGCTCTCCCCCAAAGTCGGCTCGATGCTGAAGATCGCAGGCATCGCTGGTGTCCGATCGGCCGACCGCAAGCCGCTGACTGCGGGAATCTGGCTGATCCCCGTGCGGAGGATCGGCGGAAATGTCGTGGAGGCAGTAGCCACCGGAAGTTTTCCTTCTTATAAAAGTTCTTTCGGACCGGTCGCGTATGCGGCGACACCCGAAGTCGAAACCGAGATCCTTCGGCTGATGCAAATTCGCGCCGCGCGAACCCGCTGAACGGGATCGACATCCGTAGAACAGCCGATGAGTGAAGTTCGAGTGGTCTTGAAACCGTGCGAATGGAACGATATATCATCGGAAACTGCTACCATAGCTCAATTGGTAGAGCAACGGTTTTGTAAACCGTAGGTTGTGGGTTCAATTCCCTCTGGTAGCCCGGACGATGTCGGATCGGGCTGGTCGGTTTGAAAATGGGCAGATGGCGGAGCGGTCAATCGCAGCAGACTGTAAATCTGCCGCCTCACGGCTACACAGGTTCGAATCCTGTTCTGCCCATTGTCGGTTTCGATACGATAGATAGTGGATGGTGGACGGATAGTGGACTGCGGGTGTAACTCAACGGCTAGAGTTCCTGCCTTCCAAGCAGGTTGTTGTGGGTTCGAATCCCATCACCCGCTTCCGGGTAACGCCGGGATCGGTCGTCGAGGTCGGTGGCTGGTGGTCGGTATCGCTGCTGTAGCTCAGCTGGTAGAGCGCTTCCTTGGTAAGGACGAGGTCACGGGTTCAATTCCCGTCAGCAGCTTTCGGGATCAAGAGGCTCAAAATGTTCCCGGAAGCCAGACCGAAGACGTGAAGACAGGGTCGCGTCATTCGGTCTTTTTTTGATTGCGCCAGACGATGATACACACCCCTGGGAGTACAAATGGCTAAGGGAACATTCGAACGCACAAAGCCCCACGTCAATGTCGGTACCATCGGGCACATTGACCACGGCAAAACGACGCTGACTGCGGCTATCATGGCTCGGCAGGCGTTCAAAAATAACGTCAAGGGCTTCAAGTCGTACGCGGAAATCGCCAAGGGCGGGATCGTCCGCGACGCGAACAAGACCGTGACCATCGCGGTTTCGCACGTCGAATACGAAACCCCCGACCGCCATTACGCGCACATCGACTGTCCCGGTCACGCCGACTACATCAAGAACATGATTACCGGCGCGGCCCAGATGGACGGGGCGATCCTGGTCGTCGCCGCGAACGACGGGCCGATGCCCCAGACCCGCGAGCACATCCTGCTCGCCCGTCAGGTCGGCGTGCCCTGCATCGTGGTGTTCCTGAATAAGGTCGATACCGTAGACGATCCGGAACTCCTGGAACTCGTCGAACTCGAACTGCGCGAACTCCTGACGAAGTACAACTACCCGGGCGAGGAAATCCCGATCGTTCGCGGACAGGCCCGCGACGCGCTGGACAACCCCACCAAGAACGACAATCCGGGGCCGAAGTCGATCGACGAGCTCATGAAGGCTCTCGATTCGTACATCCCGACCCCCGTCCGCGAATCGGACAAGCCGTTCCTGATGTCGATCGAAGACGTGTTTTCGATCAAAGGTCGCGGTACCGTGGCGACGGGTCGCGTCGAACGCGGCACGGCCAAAGTCGGCCTCGAAGTCGAGATCGTCGGGCTGCGTAAGGACAAGGTCAAGACGATCATCACCGGGATCGAGCAGTTCAACAAGACCTGCGAAACCGCCGAAGCCGGCGACAACGTCGGTTGCCTCCTCCGAGGGATCGAACGCGACGGGATCGAACGGGGTCAGGTGCTCGCGCAACTGAACTCGATCACCCCGCACACCGATTTCGAGGCGAGCATCTACATCCTGACGAAGGATGAAGGCGGTCGGCACACTCCGTTCTTCAACGGGTACAAGCCCCAGTTCTACTTCCGCACCACGGACGTGACCGGGTCGATGTTCCTGCCCGAAGGCGTCGAAATGTGCATGCCCGGCGACAACATCGAAGTCGTCGTCAAACTGCTCCCGGAAATGCCGGTCGCTATGGACGTGGGCCTGCGCTTCGCTATCCGCGAAGGCGGTCGCACGGTGGGTTCGGGTGTCGTGACCAAGATCCTCGTCTGATTCCTGTCGGCGGTACTCGATAGAGAGTGCCGCCATTTTGTATACCCGGAAGGTTGACCATGCGTGAGTATGTCTGGCTGGAATGTCAGGAGTGCAAGCGTCGTTATTACCGGACCCACAAGGAAACTCGTGGAACCGAACGACTCGAACTGAAGAAGTATTGTCCGTTCGACCGGAAGCATACTCCGCACAAAGAATCTCGCAAAAAGTGACCTTCACCCGGCGCGATCTCCCCCGCAAACTGTCCACTACAGGAAACTGTAAACGTACGGCGAGGGAGACCCCGGTTTACAGGAGAGTAGCTCAATTTGGTAGAGCACTGGTCTCCAAAACCAGCGGTTGAGAGTTCGAGTCTCTCCTCTCCTGCTCCGTCGTGGCATACCGTTCGATTTGCAGCGACCCGTTTCCAGGATGAAACGGGTCCATTCATTTACATCCGGACTCGTCTGCCGAGCGCTATCCCCGAATCTTACCCGGTGATGCCCGGCTGGTCCGTCCTCAGGATTGTCTTATGGCCACCGCCGTTGCGAATTCGAAGACCCTCACCGATGCCCCGACTCGCAGCATCTGGGCTCCCTCACTGCTCGGTGCCGCGATCGTTCTCGGCGGTCTCGCTCTGATCCTTCAGGGGATTCCACAACTCTGGGCCAGCGGAGTCGCTCCCACACTCCAGTCCACGATCGGCAACTCGGCCAACGCTGCACTCCGCGTCGTCGCCCAGTTCGCCGGTGCGTTCGCTGTTCTGCTCGCCCTCCGCGCCCTCGGCGGAGCCTTCCCCGGTCGCGGTCTTCGAGGTGGAATCGCCCTGTCGATCTCCCTCATTATCGCCGGGTTCTTTCTCGCCCGCGCCGCGATCATGATCGTCCAGCGTCTGGGTACTGAAGGCGGGGTCAACGGCGGGAACATCTTTTCGTTGATCGTCGTGGGCCTGGGACTGTATCTGACGTTCGTCTTCGTCAACTCGGGTCGCATGAAACGCTGGTCGCTCGGACTCGAAGATGCCGGTTGGTTTTCGATGCGGCCCTACAAGCGAACCCAGGGGACCGTCGTCCGACGCTTTACACTGCTCGGCTTTTTGATCATCTTCGGCTGCGGGATCGCCACCCTCGTCCGCAACAACATCCTGACGACACCTGCCGAAGCGAACGGCAACTGGATTCTGGAGGTTCCGTACGTCGGCCCGACGACGATCCTGCCGAGTGTCGCGTGGACTCTTCCCGTTCTGTTGGCCATCGCGGCGATCTGGCTCGCCTGGCGGATCGTCAACTATCCGGTGTTCGCCGACTTCCTCATCGCCACCGAAGCTGAGATGAACAAGGTGTCGTGGACGACTCGCAGGAACCTCATTAAGGATACGATCGTCGTCCTGGTGACGCTCTTCGTCATCACCGCATTCCTGTTCGTCGTCGATGTGTTCTGGGGCTTTATCCTCAGCCGCGAAGTCGTCGGAATCCTGCCGACGAACTCCGATAAAAAGCAGTTCATGTCCAACAAAGTTCAGTCGAAAGAGATCCCCTGGTAATCAGGTCGGAGACACCACCATGCCAGACCGAGTAGAGGAAGAAATCGGGGATCGTCACGACGCGCCCGAACCGGGCCACGCGACAGCCGAGCCCCCGATCGCCTCCGAAGTGGCCGCTACAGACCCGGCCGCAGAACCCGCTGCACCCGCTGCGCCCGCTGTCGTGCCGTCGAACAAGAAATTCTATATCATCAAGGTTCAGTCGGGTCGGGAGGATACGATCCGGGCGAGCGTCGAACGTCGGGTGCGGATCGAAGGACTCGAAGAACACTACGCCCGCATCGTCGTTCCGACCCAAAAGGTCACGGAACACAAAAAGGGGCGGGACGGAAAGACCGCCCCGGTGATCAAGCACCACAAGAAATATCCCGGCTACATCTTCGCTGAAGTCGAGTTCAACCATAAGATTCTCGTTTTGTTCCGCGAAACGTCGGGAGTCGGCGATTTTGTAGGTGCGACGCTGACCCGCGATCCCATCCCCATGACCGAACTCGAAGTGTCGCGGATGATGATGGATCAGGACGATCCCAATAAAGAATCGGCCCCCACGAAGGCGACCAAACACAAGGTCACCGTCGAAGTCGGCGATCGCGTTCGGGTTCAGGGTGGGACGTTCGTCAATATGGAAGGCGATGTCACCGAAATCCTCGAACCGACCAACGCGATCGACCCGCCCCGGGTCAAAGTGTCGGTGACGATCTTCGGTCGTCCGGTCGATGTGGAAGTCGAACACTTCCAGGTCGAACGAGTCTGATAGGAAGCCGGGCGAGTGCAATCGTCGGGAAATGATGTTGTGGGTTCTGGACGCAGTCGGGAAGAATTACTAAGGTAGTCTCATGGCAAAACAGGTAACCGCATTCGTTAAACTCCAGTGCCCCGGTGGAACCGCCACCCCGGCCCCACCCGTAGGCCCCGCTCTCGGTGCGCACGGTGTCAACATCGGGATGTTCGTCAAGCAGTTCAACGACCGAACTGCGGATCAGCGCGGGATCATGATCCCCGTCGTGATTACCGTATATTCGGACCGCTCGTTCGAGTTCGTGACGAAGAGCCCGCCCGCCGCCGTTTTGCTCAAGCAGGCCGCCGGTATTCCGATCGAAAAGAAAAAGGGCGGCGACGTGATCCCCGCCGACGAAGTCGCCAAGAAATCGGGCCGCTACAAGGGTTTCAAGGTTTCGCGCAAGCAGGTCGAAGACATTGCCACCCGCAAAGTCAAGGACCTCAACGCCCGCGACATGGAACACGCCGTCAAACTGATCGAAGGCACGGCCCGCAGCATGGGCATCACGATCGACAGCTAGGATTCTCCGGGATCGCTGCGTCGGGCCTGCCCGCTATCCGGGAGGTCCGATTTTTTTATTGACACCATCGATATACCAGCCATGCGAGTTGTGGCTCCGTCCGTAAGTTCCGACTGATTCCCGCTGAAATCCGAGGCCGTCATGGCGAAGGCAAACGAAACTCCGAAACCGTCAGACGCACCGGCTCAACCGGTCGCTGCACTGACCTCCGAGCAGGCCGCCACCGCCGCCGCCGCTAAGGAAGGCGGGACCAAAAAGAAGCGTCCCGGGGTCGCCCCGCGTCGAGGGAAGAAGCTCCGCGAAAAGATGGCTACCGCGACCAACAAGGTCGAAAAAGCCGGAACGGTCACGCTGCGTCAGGCGATCGTTCTGCTCAAGTCGATCAAGCGAGTCAAATTCGACGAGACGATCGAGATCCACCTCAATCTCGGTATCGACACCACGCAGCAGGACCAGAACGTCCGCGGTTCGACTCCCCTCCCCCACGGGATCGGCAAGACCGTTCGCGTGCTGGTGTTTTGCCAGGGTGAAAACGTCAATCGGGCTAAAGAAGCCGGTGCGGATTACGCGGGCGGTACGGAACTGATCGCTAAGATTCAGGGCGAAGGCTGGCTCGATTTCGATGTGGCGATCGCCACCCAGGACATGATGGGTCAGGTTTCCCGCCTCGGTAAATTGCTCGGGCCGCGAGGGCTCATGCCCGCCCCGAAAGCCGGTACCGTGGTCCCCGCCGCCGCCGATGTCGGCAACGCCGTCCGCGAGTTCAAGGCCGGTAAGGTCGAGTATCGCGCGGACAAGGGCGGCAACGTCCATGCGGGTGTCGGCAAGATGAGCTTCGAGGAAGACAAACTCGTCGCTAACATCACGACCTTCGTCGAGTCCGTTCGCGGTGCCAAGCCGTCCGGGGTCAAAGGCAATTACGTCAATTCCATCACCGTGTCGGCCACCATGAGCCCCGGTGTTCGGGTCAATATGTAAGTCTGGCATCCGCAACGCAGGAATACGCTCGTGAGCAAGTTAGTCAAAAAGATGCAGATGGATGCCCTCACTCACTCGTTCGCGGGTGTGCGTGATATGGTGCTCCTCAGCCCGACCAAAGTGAATTCGACTTACGACTACAACTTCCGCAAAGTGCTGCGGGACAAAAAAGTCAAAGTCATGATGGTCAAGAATACCATCGCCCGCAAGATCCTCGGCGAAGCCGGGATCAATGCCGGGGATGTCTGGAACGGTACCACCCTGATCGCCTGGGGTTCCGACAGCATCAAGGGTCTCTCCAAAGCGATCGACTCGACGCTCAAAGAGATCATCAAGAAAAACCCGAAAGCCATCGACACCATGAAGGTGAAGACGGCGATCGCCGACGGTCAGCCCTGTTCGCTCGAACGTGCGATGGTCATGCCGACCCGCCTCGAAGCGATCGGCGATGTCCTCGGTATGATCCTCGGCATCGGTTCGTCGATCGCCGGAAGCATCACTGCACCGTTCCAGCAGATCGCCAGCCAGATTGCGACCCTGTGCGAACCGAAGGAAGAAACCGAAACCCCGGCCGAACCCGGCCTGGAAGCTTCGACGACCGACGCTCCCGCAGCGGTCCCTGCTGCTGTAGACGCGCCTGTAGCGGTCGCTGCTGCTGCGGACGCTCCCGCAGCGGTCCCTGCTCCGGATGCGCCTGCGGCATCGTAAATACAACGCCATTCGTGGCTCGCCCTCAACCGGAACTATTACGCGATTACCGCCAGCTTCAGCGGAACGTCTTTTAATACAGGATCGATTTTCAAATGAGTGAACATGCTTTCTCGGCCGACGTAACGGCTATCGGCGACAAAATTGCGACCCTGACCCTGGTCCAGGCGGTCGAACTCAAAGAATACCTCAAAGAAAAATACAAGATCGAACCCGCCGCCGGCGGTATGATGGCAGCCGCCCCGGCCGCTCCCGTCGAAGTCAAGGAAAAGGCCCCGGAACCGACCGAATTTACGGTCGTTCTCGAAGGCCTCGCCGACCCGACCAAGTCGATTCAGGTCATCAAGGTCGTCCGCGAAATCACCGGCAACGCGCTGGGTCTCAAGGAAGCCAAGGAACTCGTTACCGCCGCTCCCAAGTCGATCCCAGGCAAAGAAGCCGTCGATAAGCCGACTGCCGAAAAGCTCAAAAAGCAAATCGAAGATGCCGGTGGCAAGGCTTCGATCAAGCCCGCTGGCTGATCGCTGACTATCGATATCGACTATCGATCGGGTAAGTTCCTTTCGGGAGCTTATCCGGTTTTTTCGTTTGTGGGGTTGACTTTTCATTTATACCCCTCGACATTGGGGTTGCGAAGTCTACAATAGGTGTTCAGACCTCTGAGAATGGCAAGATCAGTTTTGCGATTTCGTCGAACGACACCGTGCGATTTTTTCGTCGGTTCGTTCGGTGCAAGAACATTTCGCGGGGCACGATGACCCGCGACCATTCGGCAGACCGAATGCCGATCGACATTCAGGGCTTTTCCCTCGATTCGCCGCGACTCGGGGGAACGATGGATACGCCGACCACCATCCTTAATGGTACTAATGCGTGTCAGATCTCGAATGCGTTTTTCCGGTTTTTCCGATCTCCGCCAGCCGCATCCGGGACTCCTTCCCGTCGATGGGCTGTTTCCTGCATTCGAGGTTACATCCGATTGCGGGAATCGTTTCTTCGTCCTCACTCTGTCATAACTGATTATTTCGATCGTCCCAGGTTTTCTCGTCTCGAAGCGGGAAAGAGCCTATGGGCCGGTCTGTCCCTTCTGCGGAGGAGCAGGATCCATGCCGATTCCGGCACAGCGAATTCTTAAGCCCACGACCGTACGCAATTTCGGCCGCGTCAGCGATGCCGTCGAAGTCCCGCCGTTGACGGACGTGCAAACGAAATCCTACGACCGCTTCCTCCAACTCGACGTTCCTACCGATCAGCGAACTCCCACCGGTCTCGAGGGGGTACTCAAGGAAATCTTCCCGATCGAGAGCTACGATAAAAAGCTCTCTCTGGAGTACGTTCGCTACGAACTCGGCAAACCGCGTTACGATTCCGATGCGTGTCGCGCGCTGCGTCTGACCTACGGTCGGCCTTTCAAGGTGTTGCTGCGCCTCCGCAAGAGCGACGGTACCGCGCAGGAAGAAGAAGTCTATCTCGGTGATATGCCGATTATGATCGGCGGCGGCGAGTTTATCATCAACGGTGCCGAGCGCGTTGTAGTGAGCCAGTTGCACCGCTCGCCGGGCGTGGACTTCACCAAGACCCGCGACGGCGACCGCGATCTGCATTCGTGCCGAATCATCCCGGAACGCGGGTCGTGGATCGAGATCAACGTCACCCGTAAAGATACGCTCGGCGTTCGCATCGACCAGACGGGCAAGTTCTCGGCGGTCACGCTCCTGCGCGCGATGGACGAGAAGTATTCGTCGTCCGCTCAGATCCTCCGCGAGTTCTACGTTCCCGAGACGATCAAGCTGAGTTCCGAGGCCCGCAGTCGTCTCGTCGGCGACCCCGACAAGATCCCTCCGATCCCCGCGATGATCGCCGACGACGATATTATCGACCCGGAGACGGGCGAGATCTACGTCAATTCGGGCGAAGCCTTCACCTCGGCTTCGGTCGATAAACTGATGTCGTCGATGATCAAAGAGATCTCCGCGCTCGTCCCGCCCAAGGACCCGCTGATCCTCCAGTCGATCGCCGAGGACGGCACCGACTCGCACGAAGCCGCGCTGCTCAAGATCTATACCCGCCTGCGTCCGGGTAACCCGCAAGCCCTCGAAAAGGCCCGCGAACTCTTCAAGGAAAAGTTCGAGGACTCCAATCGGTATCGCCTCGGGCGAGTCGGGCGGTTTCGCATCAACCGCAAGTTCCATCAGGAAGTTCCCGAAACGGTGATGACCCTGCGGGCGGTCGATTTCGTCAACGCGATCAAATACCTGCTCAAACTGCGCGACGTTCAGCGGTCCAAGGAAGACGAAGCCCGCTTCCAGGTAGACGACATCGACCATCTCGGCAACCGCCGCCTCCGTACGATTGACGAACTCGCCGCCGA